>Ga0247837_1005675_pt1 | contig 18462 bp, 13 predicted proteins | sample LaCtaG_2_FD_187115 | JGI IMG/M metagenome (GOLD analysis project Ga0247837, IMG submission 187115) | Freshwater microbial communities from meromictic Lake La Cruz, Castile-La Mancha, Spain - LaCruzMarch2015_14.5m | ecosystem: Environmental > Aquatic > Freshwater > Lake | place: Spain: Castile-La...
AAGGAAGTGAGTCTGAAACAGCTGAGTCTGAAGCTGCCCAGACAGCTCACCAAGACCAAAGAAGAAGACTACAAGGAAACAGAGTTCTGGCCCAGCGGACCAGGCACAAACCAGACCTGTCGACTGTCTTTGCCCACACTAGAAGTGCCTATTGGCACACTGCGCAAAGAACCACTCACAGAGCGACTGCAGGAATCGGAACTTCGCAACTACGTATCCACACGGACTCGGCAACTGCGGAAGTCAGCTTCGACTGAGGGACTCGTGGACTTCATGAAGGACTTGCAGCTACGGAAAAGGGACTTGGCGCGCTTTATTGACAAGCACAGGAAGCATGTGCGTGGACTTTCCCAAGCGTCGGAAAGGGCGTTGGAAGGCAGTCACAAGCGCACAGTGTCTTCACTGGCTTCCACCTGTCCCTCCGTTGGCACCGTTGCCCGACCTTCCCACTTGAAGAAAGCTGTGTAGTTAAGGATTGGGTATTTAAGCAAGGGTGGTATACCTTGTAAGGTCTTAGTATCTATCTCGGCACGTCTTTGAAGTAACAACTCAGCAAGAAGATCGAGTTGCACCCGTCCTCTCGGTCCACCACGTCAATCACTCCGCTGCCAGACTGCTCCACGAGCGTCCCGCCCATTCGCTCAATTAGCAGCTTGAGGTTGGCCTCGCGACCCTCTGGACTCGCAGGACTGAGGAACAGACGGAACGTCTTTGTCCGGAACTTCCTACTTTGGTAGTCGTTGAAGTAGGCAATTGCTGGACGAGTGTATTGGTCCATGAACATGCTTTCATGAATGCGACGCACAATTCGCTCCAAGTGAATCAACTGCTCCCCGCCGTCCTCCAGGAAGCCCAGTTTCCCGGCTTCCTGCAGCTCTTTGTACAGAGGCACGCTCTTATCAAAAGCGAACTGCAGCAGTCTTTCCTCGAACTTGGAGTTGGTTTCCTCGCAGCGCGTGTCGAACTTGTACAGCGGCACATACTTCATTACAGGTAAAACCAGTTCCTGGTCCTCCTCAGTCCACACAATTCGCTGGTCGTCCAGAATCAGCACAGTTTCCCGACGGTCTGCAAGTTCCCGCATGCGCTCGCGTAGGGACTTCTGTCGCTCTTGAGGGCAAATGACGACTCCGCGGAAGAGCTCCCGCCAGTTCAAGGAGCCCAAAATAGTGTTCACATAGTCGTGTTTGCCCTGACTGTAAATGTACAAGTTGGCGACACTGGTCAGTTTCTTGAGGAAGGACTCAGCACCGGGACGGACAGTGTACAGCAAGGTGAGAGGTCGCTGGTCGCTGGAAATGGTGAACTCCCTGATGTCTCGCCTAGTTTCTCTCCTCAGTTTCTCCTGGAACTGCTTCACAGCGAAAGGACTGTCAGCGTAGGGCGGCACGATGCACTCCACAAGTGTGCAGTCCAGGTCAATCACTACGTCCAGCTTCAAGTTCTTCACTCCGCACTGCGCCATTGCTTCTCTCCTGCCCTCGTGGTAGCACTGTCTCAGGTACGGCTTGAGTCTTAGTCTCGGGTCGCCCTTGTCGACTGCTCGGTACGCGTGCTCTGAGATGGTGGGGATTTGTGCCAATTCAGCTGCAGGGAGAGGAGGGAGTTTGGCGAGTTCGAGCATTTGAGGCAGTTTGGCAGCCGGGCACTCACGAGGGTCCAGGATGACGTTGAGAGTTTGCTCGATAGAGGCTTTGAGTGAGGCAGGGTCGGACATTAATCAATGCAGGGCTTGGAGCGTTGGGTTAGGAATGGAGGAGAGAGGCTCACTCCCAAAGGCAGATAGTGATGGCAGGGAAGGAACTCGCTTGCAGAATGAAGCGCTTTGAGAAGTCGAGGTTCTCTCATATGTCAGGCTAGACTGCGAAGAGGCTTCTCCCATTCATATAGCATGCTTCGCTTTGCTGAGCGGCTCTCCCTAAGTGTTCGGACCTCTGCTCCTCGAGAACTGCCCTGCAAGTAACGGAGCTCTTGTTGGAACGTGCTCCTCACACATCCTTTTCTATCCTCTATTACCCAAATAGCTAAAGTGGAAATCAGCCACAAAATTTCACTGCAGACCACTAATCAGTCCGGCAGCCTCTTTAGCCCCTAATCACAGCTCTGTCCGGTCTCTCGGGTCGAAGCGAGCCTTCTTTGTATTGGAGACTGGACAGCGCTGGTCGAGCATAATCTAAGTCCCGGGGTGAGATTAGCGAGAAATTAGTCTAAGCCTTGGTCTGCCAGGGTAGTAGTTCTGGGTCTTTGGTGAAATAGAGTAGTGTCGTGAGTTTCGGAGCTGAGGGCAAGGCTGCAGCAGGACTCTCATGCTTCCGGAGATGGGCTCTGAGGGTGTGGCGGTAGGCGAAGCTTTTACGACACAGGGAGCAGGGGAAACGTCCAACGCGGTAGTGGTACGCCTCCAAGTGTCTCTTCAATGTGAACCGGGAAGTGTACTTCTTCTTGCAGTTCGGATAGCCGCAGTGCATCTTCTTCATCTCAATCAATGGAGTTTATTAATAACCCTCCATTCACTTTGCAGCTATACGACAGGCAGCTGAGGTAAGAACCTGGGTGAGACTAATATGATGGCAGAATCTGACATAAGAATCTGACTAGGCAGCCTTGGGACTGGAGCAGTCGATGGAGTCTCCGGGCTCCCAGTCCTCTTCGAGCTTAAGGAGAGCCGCCTTCTTCTCCAACGCCTCCACCTCTTCTTCCAGTCGCTTCGCATCGTCCGCCATGCGCACCAGCTTCGTCCTGTAACTCAGCGGCGACACCTTCCTCGGCGCTCTCCTAGGGACCGACTGACTGACTCTGTAAGTCCTAGCACTCTTGATAATTGCTCCCGGAGTGTCTATGCTTCGCTTGGCTGTCACCATAGCCTTGTCTCGCCTGGTCTTCGGAGGTCCAGGAATGCGTCCCGGGAGAGAGAGTTTGTCCCAGTAGGGCAGTTCGAGGAGGCGCTTGGTGCCTGGACTGGGCTGTTTGATGCGGGAAGCCAGGCGCTTGTTGCCGCTGTGTGGAGACTACCGAGAGCCGAGGTAGCCGCGGGGGAGTCCAACGTTCAGGACTGGACAGATGTAGGCGAAGGAAAGGCCGTTGCCTGGAAGCTCAGTGCTGTCGCCCCAGCCCATCACTTTCAGAATGGTGCGAGGGGCGATGCTCACAGCCCCGTCTCGAGGCGGAGGAGAGGCGAAGAGCGCTTCTTCTGGGTTGCGATACACACTAAAGCCTGCTTTGCCCACTTCATGTCTGGTTTCTCCCAGAGTGAACTCTGAACGGCCGTCCTCGAGAGCGAAGAAACGCCCACTCACGATTGCCACTTGCTTATAGAAGAACTTGTGTCTGAGCGACTCCGCCATATAGAGATTCCTAGTGCCTACAGGTACTCAGACTCTTGCGAACCAGCGGCTTGGGAAGTGGCTACGAAGCGTCCTCTGATCCTCAAACGCCCGTCTGCAGCCCGCTTTCGACAGTCATACGACACCTTCCTGGAAAAACTCCTGCGAGTTCGCTTTTCGAGATACCGCAAAATCTTCACTCGACGTTGAGCAGGTGTGAGAGTGCCCACTGGCTTGGTTTTCTTCCTGAGACATCGCTTCGGCTTTTCCTTCGCCTCTTTTTTCACCGCTTCCTTCGGCTTTTCTGTGGGAGTTGCAGTGGGTTCCTGCGGCTTCGCCAGGCCCATCCAGTCGGTTTCAAAGTCAAAGGTCTCGCCGAGACAGGGCAAGTCCTGGCTTAGAGCGAAGGGGGGGAAGAACGGCCAAAGGAAAGGCGGACAGAGGAAGTTCGAGGAGAGATCTGTCGGGTCAAGACTCTCTGCATAGTAGCTATCCATGTGAAATTTGCTAGCCATTGATACTAGGAGCCGGGCAAATCAATCAAGTCGGAGATCACTACAGCAAGCTAAGGTTGTTATTTGTCCGAGCACACTTCTAACTCCTCCAGTTCGGTTCTATCCTTCACTTCTATTGCCCTTATCCCAGCCGTAGGGAGTCCCACTCTCTGATCTCGCCCCCTCTCCACTATCTGGCTAGTAGAGCTGGTCTAAGCACTCAGCGCTCCTTGGGGCTGAGCAGGCCTCTGAGGACTGGACTTGAGGATTAGAGATGTATGGCAGTGGAAAAGATGGATTGAGTGGTGCACAGAGCTGCCCTTCCTCTGTCTCTTTCAGGCTTTGGAATAGTTGCATATCCTTGATTCTCGCACATTTCAGCTTTTTCCACTTTCCTTCTGCAGTTCATTCCCTGCACCTTTTAAGCCGGAAAGAGAAGGGAGTGCGGTATATCTGAACATATGTCTCCTTTCTTCCCAAGCAACACAGTCCTTTCTCCTCAGCTCGCACCCTGTACTAGGAGCAAGTCACCGATAAGGGAAAAGCGATTGAAAGAATGGCACTGTGGTGAGGACTTTTGAGTACTGTAGACACTAGTCAACGGGCTTATCTATTGCTTCGATGATAAAAGGTTGGAACTAAATGAATAGTAGGCGGAATTGAAGTGCCTGCATTTCCCCCATTGATACAGAGACACTACTAGCTTCCATTGCGCTTCTTCGGACTCCTGGACAGCAGCGTCATGTCGAAGGCCCGCTGCACTCGACCCCGCACTAGTCTCGCCAGTCTCTCCACTCCCACTTCCACTTCACTGCTCCTTTCCCTCCTGAGTCCCCAGTAACTCCCCTTCACCGCCTTGTGTCTGCTTTGTATGTCTGTCCTGTTGGCCCTGGAGACTTTCCAATCCGTCGAAGTGTCAGTTTGAACTTTAGGGTCTTCTGAGCAGTGGGAGGAAAAAGGGTCACTGGAGATAGCGCTAAAGTCGGGGGCCTCTGGTAGGTCGAGGACTGTGCTGGAGAAAGGGTGGGGAGGGCGCTTAGCCATTGGAAAAGCTCTCGCTTGGGTTCCGAAGTCAGGGGAAAACTGTTGTTTGGCGGGAGAAGTGAGCGATAAGCCCTTGTGCCCACATTGCGGACAGACAGCAAGGACAGGACTGAGAGACGCTTGAGTGGACTGCAGGTCGAAGCCACGCTTTGCTGCCCACACCTGTAGCCTTCGGAGCTGCTCCAGTACTGCCCTGCTCCGTAGCCTCACAATATCCGCCAGCTTCCTCACACCTAACTCCACACAGACTCCTTTTCTCGCAAGTTTCGCTCGAGTTGACTCCCCTTTCCTGCATGGCAGTAGTCTATCGCTAGGGCAAGAACTCACTTCAGCGCCAGGCGAAAGGACGCAGAGACGTCTCTGGGACTTCCCAGTCCGCCCAGTCTTCTTCGTACTGACCAGCAGTTGAGCCGGAAACTCCCTTTCCAACTGGTACATGAAGCGCTGGGCAGAGACTGAAGTGGAGTCCGGCCGGAGTGACATTTCCATAAGCGGCAGGACGCTTTTGGGAAAAGCGCCTACATTGAACCGGAGTTATTAAGAGACAGATAATCCGCCATGCTCCTAAGGCGATTGGGGAGAACCCTGTCAAGTCGCCGCACAGTGCCTGCTTCCATAATGAAAGGCAAGGAATCAATGGCGTCGGGCAGCACCAAGCGTCGTGACTTCCTCACCTCCCTCGAAGCCTCTGTCCAGCAGAGTTGGTCCGAGGCGGAAGTCTACCGCGCTGAGCCCGACCCTGCCCGTCCCAAGTTCTTCGTGACCTTCCCCTACCCCTACATGAACGGTCTGCTGCACCTGGGACACGCCTTCAGCGCCTCCAAGTGCGAATTCGCAGCCAGGTTCCAGCGACTGATGGGGAAAAACACGCTACTGCCCTTCGGCTTCCACTGCACCGGGATGCCGATTCCAGCCTGCGCAGACAAACTAAGGAAGGAATTGGCTGACAATGCGCCGGGCAGACAGACTTTCGCTCTGAAGGAAATGGGCATTGCAGACGAAGAACTGCCCAAGTTCATTGACCCCGCCTACTGGCTCAGCTACTTCCCTCCCCGCGCCATTGAGGACTTGAAGAGTCTGGGTGTGGCTGCGGACTGGCGCAGGTCCTTCATCACCACTGATGTGAACCCCTACTACGACAGCTTTGTCAGGTGGCAGTTCGAAACTCTGCGCAGGGAGGACAAAATCCACTTCGGCAAGAAGCACACTGTCTATTGTGCGAAGGACGGCCAGCCCTGTGCCGACCATGACCGAGCTTCAGGCGAAGGCGTAGGTCCTCAGGAGTACAGTTTAATCAAGATCCAGCTAGTCCCGCCGTTCAAAGCCCCACTAGACGCCCTGGAAGGGAGAAACGTGTACCTAGTGGCAGCCACCCTGAGACCGGAAACTATGTACGGACAGACGAATTGCTTCATACTACCTGAAGGCATGTATGGCGCTTTCGAAATGAAGGGCGGGGACGTGTTCATCTGCTCCGAACGCTCTATGCGCAATATGGCCTACCAAGACCTCACAGCGGAGTTCGGGAAATACGTGAAACTCATGGACGTACCAGGGACTTCCCTATTAGGCCTACCTCTCCACGCCCCCAATAGTCCTTACCCCACAGTCTACTCCCTGCCTATGCTCACTATTCTCATGACCAAGGGCACTGGAGTGGTCACTAGTGTTCCTAGTGATGCGCCTGACGACTACGTGACTCTCCGAGAACTGCAGAAGAAGCCAGAGTGGAGGGCGAAGTTCAACATCACTGAGGAAATGGTGGACTTCGCGATTGTGCCGATCATTGATGTGCCAGGCATCGGCACGCAGGCCGCAGTGACAGTGTCTGAGGAACTGGGGATCAAGAGCAATAAGGACAAAGACCTGCTCACACAGGCGAAAGACAAGGTCTACTTGAAGGGCTTTACTGATGGAGTGATGATTGTTGGTCCTCATACTGGGCTGAAAGTGAGTGCTGCAAAGCCAGTGATAAGGCAGGAAATGATAGCGGCGGGACAGGCAGTTCCCTACTGGGAGCCAGAGAAGCAGGTGGTGTCGAGGAGTGGGGAGGAGTGTGTGGTGGGCTTGGTGGACCAGTGGTTCCTCAAGTACGGAGAGCCGGAGTGGAAAGCTGCTGTCAAGCACCACTTAAAGACGGTCTTCAATGGGTTTACACCTATTACGCATAAAGAGTTCGATGAGGCTTTGGAGTGGTTCTCAGAATGGGCGCTGTCTCGTACCTACGGCCTGGGCACTCGTCTGCCCTGGGACCCAAAGTTCCTCATCGAGAGTCTAAGCGACTCCACGATATACATGGCTTACTACACAGTTTGTCACCTGCTGCACTCTGACGTCAGTGGACATGTGGTAGGGCCTGCGGGCATTTCAGCGGACCAGATGACAGGGGAGGTGTGGGACTATGTGTTTCTGAAGAGTGAGGAAGCGCCCACTCATATCCCCAGGGAGAAGCTGGAGGAGATGAGGACGCAGTTCCAGTATTGGTACCCACTGGACCTGCGCTGCTCAGCTAAGGACTTGATCAGAAACCACCTCACTATGAGTCTCTACAATCACGCTGCTGTGTGGAAGAACAGACCGGATCTCTGGCCTAGGAGCTTCTTTTGCAACGGGTACTCGCTCCTCAACGGAGAGAAAATGAGCAAATCCACAGGGAACTTCCTCACAATTCGGGACGTGGTGAAGAAATACGGCGCAGACGCCACTCGTGTAGCCCTTGCAGACGCAGGTGACACTATCGAAGACGCAAATGTGGAGGAAAAGGGCGCAGACTCAGCAGTTCTGAAGCTGTTCACTCTGAGAGAGTGGATAGTTGACCACTTTGAGCAGTTGGAAAGAATGCGAACTGGCCCTTTCACCTACTTCGACAGCATCTTTGAAAATGAACTGAACCGCACAATCACAGAGGCGCGAAAGCACTACTCCGACATGCAGTTCCGCGAAGCACTGAAGACCGTTTTCTTCGACTTGGTGTCTGTGAAGGAGGAGTACGTGCTGCAGGCTCGAAACATGCACAGGGACCTGTTCCTGCTCTATGCCAAGACACAGGCTTTACTGCTGTCGCCCATTGCTCCTCACCTCTGTGAGGCCATTTGGACGCTGCTGCGGCCACATACAGAGGGCTTCATTGTGAACCAGCGCTTCCCAGAGCCCACCAAGGCAGTGGACTACGTGCTGTTACGTCAAGTGAAGTATATCCGGGAGGTGGAAAGGACTGCTAGGACGCTGTACGAGAAGGCCGGTAAGAAGAAAGGACCGAAACTGACCCACTCCTTCGTGTTTGTAGCCAGAGAGTTCCCGCAGCTCCAGCAGGACGTACTCCGCCTGCTAACTGCCACTCACACCGCCAACCCAGCCTGCACTCAGGCAGACTTCCTCACTGCTGTGAGAAGCCAAATGCAGGGAGACAAAAAGGCCATGCAGAAAATCCTTCAATTCGCATCCTTCGTGCTGGTAATTTCCACCTAGAACGACTTCAAAACCAGAGGAGCAGAGGCCTTCGAAACCCGCATTCCCTTCGACGAAGCAGCCGTCCTGGAGCAGATCAAGGAGAGCATCAAGGCGGAGTTGGGCCTGCTGGAGATTGGGGTGATGGGGGCGGAGCAGGAGTGTGTGGAAGACAAGGCGAACATCAGGGCTGCGGCCTTCCCCGGACAGCCGCAGGTTTTCTTCTATGCTAAGGAGCAGTAGGTAGCTTCAGTGCCTATTGCCTAATTCCCAGACTAGGGAGCACGGACACTAGCAATGCCTAGTTCCGAGTCACTTGAGGACTTAGTCTTACGAAAGGTGACGTGCAATCTAGCTCTGCCAGGTCACCACGTCCATAATATGAGCTTTACAGAGATCTGCGACCGATTTGCAGCAGTGACGGACCAGCTCGTCCAAAGTTCTCTCACAGTGCGCAGTCTCGCAGGCTATTTCAAGGCGCTCCGCAAGGGTTTAGACGGCTTTGTGCAGGGACTGGACAAAGCCGGCGCCCAACTCAGTGCTGACCTAGCCAAAACAGCCCCTGCAGATACGCTGCTTGCAGCGCTTACAGCGTTTCAAGCAGGGCAGAAGCAAGTAATGGAGCAAGTGAGTGTGACAGCGGGGTGAGGGACATGTAGGACGCTGCAGAATGATGTCATTGAGCCGCTGGAGCTGTTCCAGGAGCACTTCCAGACAGAGGTGGCGAGTCACTTGGCGGCAGGCAATACACTCACGACCCAGCTGCGCAAGGCTATTGCGGCTACTACCAGGGCTAAAGAGGCCTATTTTGAGTCTTGTTCCGCTTGCGAAAAGGCTGAATCTCTCTTCAATCCCTCTTCCGACCAAAGTGAAAGGCAGAGTCGCAACCTCTCCCAAGCCCGCTTCCAGTCCAAACAAGCCGCAGACCGCTACATCCTCAGCATCGAGCAAGCCAACAACCTGTGGGACGAATACGACCGCCTGATGCCTGACATCATGCTAACCCTGCAGCAAAACTACGAAGGCCGCATTCACTTCCTCAAGTACACCCTGGAAAGACTGGTAAAGAATATGAATAAACAGGGACAGCAGGAGGCTCGGGTGTATGCGGATTTGACTACTGCACTAGGGAATATCAACAGCAATGCAGATATTCGGGTGTTGGTGGATTCACTGAGAGGGAAATCAGTGGGAGTGACTAGAGAAAGGTTCGTTCCCTATGAGGAACACAAGAAGCAGGTCTTAGCCTCCCTACGCAATGAGGAAGACTTCTTGATTTTGGACGGATCCGACCCTGATGAAGACTTAGTGCGCGCCACCAAGGTCCTAAACCACCTGTTTAGCCTGGGAATGCGGGATTTAAAGCCTGACGACCGCGTCCTTACCCAAAGTCTAGTAGCCGATATGACCGAAGCGCTGGGCACTAGGGAAGGCAGAGTGGCATTCATCGAGGTTTTGGCTGCTGTGAGAGACTCGGCGGAGTTGACCTCAGAGGCATTTAACCACCTCGCAGGCCTATTCACTGCCCTTCTAAACGCCTTGCAGACTCACAACGACCGAGACTCGGGACTGCTGTATAAGGTCATTACTCTTGCAGAAAGCCTGAGTGCGGAAACTGTGGGGAAAAGACGCTACTTGACACAGTTTATATCCAGTCACCCAGTGTGGAGTGATTTCAGACGCTGGCAGCAGGCAATAGACGCTGCTATTGCCACTCGTCTGGCCTCAGACCGTCAGTCCATTGAGCGAATTCGCAAGCGGAAGGAAGGCTCAGTGAAGGGGTTCCTCAGAGCTTTCAAGTCCTTCACTACGAAGATGCCCACTTTTCAGCGGGAACAGCCTGAAGAGTTGGAGCGCAGTGCTGCTGCTTTGGTGTTGGGGCAGTTCGGCACGTACTTGCGGAACTTCGAAGTGCCGGCAGACTTTGCGTGTGAGGTGCTGCTGGTGTGTGGACAGAGAGCGAGGCTGGATGGGGAAAGGGTGTGTGGGTTGTTGACGGAATTGCAGGCGAGTCAGGTGCATGCGGGGAGTGACTTGCAGCTAACAGCAGCCCAGCACTCCCTGAAGAAGCGGGAATTGGAGCGGACTTACTGGAAGGAAATCCTGTCTCTAGGCCTCACTCTGCCCTACTTGGAAAGCCAGGACTTGCGCTCCGTCCTACAACTGTCCCGCAGAGTCACCCTCCTCACCCACAAGCCAATCATGCGCCTGCTCCTACTAGTCCGGAAAGACATTCAAATAAGCAGGGAAAGGGTCTGGCTAGCTGCCCTGCGTCCCTACGCCCTGAGCGCAGACTACTGCATAGAACTACAAGCTGTAGCCTTCGCTCCTCTCCCAAAGGCCATAGAGGACGTTATTGCCAATGACGTTGTTCGCTCCTTTCAATTCGCACCCACTCTGTCAAAAGACCCACTGACGAACATATTGCGGGCGTATGCACATTTTAACCCTGCGGTGGGCTATTGCCAGGGCATGAATTACCTATTCGGTACGCTCTATATTATATATAAGGACGAAGAAGCTGCTTTTACGTGTGGAGTCGGACTGATTAACCGCTATCAGATGAGTTCGATCTTCTACACTCAGCTGCCCAGGCTGAAAGTGATGTTTTACCAGCTAGATCGCATGCTAGCGCGCTTCCTACCACAGCTACAGGCGCTTTTCCGTCGAGAAAGCATCAGTGCAAGTCACTTTTCTTCGCCCTGGTTTATGACTCTTTTCGCAAGTTCGCTGCAGAGCGACGAGCGGAAATTCGCAGTTTTACTACAGATTTGGGACGAATTCATATTGGTAATTTACACCTAGAAAGGCTGGAAAGTGGTGTTTAAAGCCGCTATTGCAGTCCTAATAGTAGTCGAGCCAATGCTACTGGACAGGCCTTTTGACCAGGTAATGAGTCTACTGACCTCTATCAGTTCCCCGATTTGTCCCCACTCCATATTCACGACTCAGTTTGCGGTGGCAATGGCGGGCTGCAAAGTCACGAATTCCCTGCTGCGCGGTTTAGAGGCGGAGTATGAACATTTGAAGCTGAGATCAGGTAAAAACGACCCTTAGTAACAGTAGCTGCGCTTAGTTATAACCCTTTATACCGTTAATCTACAAAGCTGCTAGAATCGCTCGCTCCAGCGCTTCCACCAAGTGCGGCCTCACCAGGTCCAGTAGTTCCTCCCCGCTTTCCTGGTCATCATCCCCCCCACTGCTCTGCACTTTGCCCCTGATTTCCTGCCTGTCCACAATGTCGTCTTCCAAGTAGCACCTGAAGAACTCACTGATCTGGCTGGATTGAGAGTAGAGTTCGAGGGCGAGTTTGGATAAAGGCTGGGGGTGGAGGGAGCGCTTGGCTTTGTGGATGGTGGGTAGGTCGCGGATACGGCGGATGGGCCGGGAGGGACTTAGAGGGGTGGGGGCGGAGAGGCTGTCCTGGGTGTCAGGTGGAGGCTGCTTTGTTTCGGTTTGCCGCTCCGTTGTGGTCGGTTTGGCGCCTAGCACAGGCGTCCTCATCAGTTCTTCAGCCAACATTTCAATTCCATTCCCGCTCCAGCACGTGTAATATGGCCAAGGCCTTCTCTGCGCTGCTCGCCATCACTGTCCTTTCCCTCGCAGCCTGGCAGTATGTGCGCCTCACTCAATTCGAAAAAGACGTGCATTACCACCACTACGAGAGATGCAAGCGTTTCGAAGTCGGGCTGGAAATAGTGGACATGACCAGGTTCGGCGACATCTCACTGGCCCTTGCAAGTGATGGTGGGGTGTACAGTGTGCACGGACTAGTGTACGGCCGGCCTGTTTTCAACAAAGTGCCGATTGCAGGCGCACCCAGTGGCTTCCAAATGCATCCTTTGGGCTTCTTTTTGCATAGAAATGCGACTCTTTACGTGCTCTCGCAAGCAGGGAATAAGACCGAAGTGGTACTGCTGGAGCTGGATGAGGCCGGAGAAACTGTGTCTGCCTGGCTGAACAGCTCTTTCGCCCTGCCCAGTCACTTGCACGGCACAGTGACCGACCTAATAGCCTTCGAAAACAGCGAAATCTACCTCTCTCAGACCTACGCAGTCCCTCAAAGCGGCTCAGCCCTGGACTCTGCTCAGCACATAGCCCACGAGCTACTAGGCCTGGAAAGCACTTTTGTGCACCATTGCAACTACACTGCCACTCCCGTGACCTGCCGAGCACTGAATAACACCCTGGCTGTGAGCGTCACTGGTATCGCTATGAACAAATTCGGGTCTTATTTCGTGTCCTTCGCCACTGCGGATACGAACTGGGTGAATGTGTATGAAAGGAAGAGGAACGGGGATTTCTCCTTTGTGCAGAAAGTGCCGCTAAGGGATAGGACGGAAAAGATAGACCATGACTTGCTGCACCAGAGGACGTATGGAGGAGCTGTGCCTTTCCCCTATGCAGCGCCTGGAGCGAGTGGAGTGGTGGAGTTAACTACCTGGGAAATGCGCTCCTACCATACCTACCGCAACTTAGTGATGCAGGACGGGGCGCTGTTGAAGGGCGCTACCTGTGCGGCTCGAGGACAGGCCAACATCATGGTGGCGTCCCGGACTGAAAAGGCTGTGCTGGTTTGCCCCATTTACGCGTCTTTCATTTAGTAGCTAGGCTAATTCCCCGCTAGCCGCATAACTACTGCAGCTTCCACTGCCAAATATACCCCAAAGCCCGATTTTAATACCTATTTCCCCACTCTTTGCCTCACAGAACGACCCAGTCCACAATCTTTCGATATGAGAGGGATTTGCAGAGCTATAGAACTACTAAGACAATCCACTGGCAGCGATTCTACCCATTCGTCCTGTATTTAGTCACCGCAGAACTATTATGGTGACGCGGAGCCGCGCTGACAAGTACCAGAAACTGGACAAAATCGGAGAAGGGACCTACGGCGTAGTCTACAAGGCCCGGGACGTCGGCTCCGGCCAAATCGTTGCTCTGAAGAAAATCCGTCTGGAAGCGGAGGACGAAGGCATCCCCAGCACGGCTCTGAGAGAAATTTCCCTGCTGAAAGAGCTGCAGCACCCCAACATCGTCCGTTTATACGACGTTATTCACACGGAGAGGAAGCTGATCCTGGTGTTTGAGTACTTGGACCAGGACCTGAAGAAGCTGCTGGATGCGTACTCTGGGCAAGGACTGGACCTGGCCACTACTAAGTCCTACCTCTACCAGCTCCTGCGAGGCATTGCGCACTGCCACAAGCACCGCGTTCTGCATCGCGACCTAAAGCCTCAGAACCTACTTATCAACCGAGAAGGGTCCTTGAAGCTGGCGGATTTCGGCCTTGCACGGGCGTTTGGGATCCCTGTGAAGAGCTACACCAATGAGGTCGTGACCCTGTGGTACCGGGCTCCTGACGTGCTGATGGGGTCTCGCAACTACTCGACTTCGGTGGACATATGGAGTGTTGGGTGCATCTTCGCAGAGTTGCTGAATGGAAAGCCGCTGTTCACTGGGAGTTCGAATAAGGACCAGTTGAAGAAGATATTTAGAGCGATGGGCACACCGACTGAGGAGACTTGGGTGGGAGTGAGTCAGCTGCCGGAGTTCAGTGTAGGCTGTATGTAGCGTCACTTTGAAGTGTTCCCTGGGGAGCCGTTGGCGGGACTGGTGCCGAGACTGGATGAAAGTGGGGTGGAGCTGCTATCTGTAAGGTCTAAGCAGCACATGTTGCAGATGAATCCCAGCAGTCGCATCACTGCAGCCAACGCTCTTTCGCACCCGTATCTGAGTGACGTGCCTGAAGCCATCCGTAACATGCGGGTGGAGACATAGTTCAGCTAGGGCTCTTTACTTCGCTGTCTCTTGCTTCTCAGATGTCCAGGCAGAGGCTTCATTTGTTTTAGGTTAAAATCGCTGCTTTTGGGTATGAATTCGGGGATTTGCATAGAGACTTGGAGTTTTACCTGCCCTTTTCCTGATTTCGAGCTGAAATGTAGGATTTATTGAGTATTTTTTATACATATTGGACAGAAATTAGCTGAAAATGTTGTTTTTAGCGAAAATCCACATCAATCGTCTGCAAATGTTCATACCTTCCCCTTCCTTTCTCAGGCAAATCATCCATTTCGCACATTAATTGCCCAGTTTCATCTGTCTCAATAGCCTCTACCGCCTTCTATAATGGTGGACCACTGTCAAGTGCCTTTTTCCAAACTCGTACAGTTCCTGGAAGTCCTCAGCGAGGTCAAAAAGCACAAGCAGAAAACTCAAATGCTTCTCGAGTTCTTTGACCGCTCCAACGTGCAGAACTTCTTCCCCGTAATCCGCCTCATGCTGCCTGCTTTCGACATGGAGCGCGGGCAATATGGTCTGAAGGAAACCACGCTAGCGAAGCTGTATGTGGACTTGCTGAGTTTGCCGAATAAGGAGAAGGAGGCTTTGGTGTACTTTAAGAACCCACAGAAGGCGCTGACTGGGTGTCCGGCTGGGTCGTTTTCGGAAGTGCTGCAGTTTGTGCTGCGCAATAGAGCGGGGGACCGGTCCACTTTGACTGTAGAGGACGTCAATCGAGAGTTAGACGAACTCGCCAACAGCCTCACAAAGGAGGACAAAAAGGTAGTCCTGTCCCGACTGCTGCAGAGCACCAACGCACTCGAGCAAAAGTGGCTCACCAAAATCATCCTCAAAGACCTCAAAATGGGCTCAAACGAGAAAATCCTGAAATGCTTCCACCCCAAAGCCCTCGAAGTTTTCTACAACACCAACAGTCTGAGGGAAGTTTTCACCCGTTTGAAGGATAAAAACGCGGATTTAGGCCTGCAGCTGTTCCAGCTGCACCACCCAATTCGCCCTATGCTGGCAGGGCGGAAAGTGTATGAGGAACTGAAGAAAGTCCTTATATCGCTAGAAGTACTCGTAGAGACCAAATTCGACGGAGAACGGATCCAATGTCATATGAGTGCTGACGGACAGGTCAACTTTTTCACTAGAAATGCGAACGATTACACCTATTTATACGGTCCGAAAATGAGAGATTACATACTGCAATCAGTCATTGGAGTCCATAGTGTCATATTAGACGGGGAAATGATTGTGTGGGACGAAGCTACCAAGCGGCCTGCACCCTTTGGGCAGAATAAGCCAGTGGCTTTGGCAGACATGGAGAGCAACCAGCACTTGACCTACATGGTTTTCGACATTTTATACCTAAAAACCACCGAAGAGGAAGAAATCGACCTAATGAAAAAGCCGCTTATAGAGAGAAAACAGCTTTTAGACCGCTGCATCGAGCGAATTCCTTATAGAGTGGAAAAGATAATGGGCAAACGCGTAGTCGGGACGAAGGCAGTCCTGGACGAATTCAATAAAGCCATCGAAAGGGACGAGGAAGGCATAATTGCGAAGCAGGCGAATAGTCTATATATCCCTGACGACCGCAGTTCACTCTGGCTGAAGCTGAAAACAGACTATATCGAGGGCATTGGGGATTCGCTGGATTTGCTGGTGGTCGGAGGCTATTTCGGCAGTGAAAAGCGCTCTGCAGCGGGAGACGACGTGAACCATATAACTGTCTTTTTGATGGCGATTGTCAGCGAAATCGACCTAAAAGACCCGCGAAGGAGCAAATTTGTGCCTTTTTGCAAGGTCGGGACTGGGTACTCACTCGAGGAACTGCAGCAATTAAGGGACAAACTACGGCCTTCGTTCCGTCCTTACAACCTTAATAGCCCTCCGGACTACTGGCCTGCCTGGTCCCCGGGCGCCGGCGAACGTCCGGACATGGTGATTTCCGACCCCTCCAAATCCGCCATTTTAGAGCTTCGAGGTGCAGAGTTAGTGAAAACTGAGAAGTTCCCAGCAGGCCTGTGCCTGCGTTTCCCCAAAGTCTCCAAAATCCGGTACGACAAGAACTGGGACCAGTGCATGACAGTGCAGGAAATCCAGGGTCTGACCCAAAGCTTGATACAGGGGGACCGGCCTCCTGCGGTGCTGGACGAAGCGGAGGTTGCGCCTGTAGAGCGGAAAAAGAGGCAAAGTGCGAAAAAGACGGGAGATGTGGCGGTGATGTTTAAAGACACAGACACGTCTGATGTGCAGCAGCAGTCCAGACTGTTCGAAGGACGGGAGTTTTACTTCATTTCCCTGAAAGGGTTTCCGAAGTCGAAAGAGGAAATGGAGCGGTTGGTGGTCCAGCACGGAGGCTCCAAGGTCCAAAACTTCCTCAGATCGACCACTGATTTAGTGGCAAGTGATGATTCCATCCTAAAAGTCCGCAACTTGATTCAAGCCCATAGCGCCGATATCATCCGGCCAGAGTGGGTATTGGCCTGTGTGGAACAGATGGAAGTCATTCCGCTTAGGCCGAGATTTATGCTGTATGCGTCTCAGCGGACACAGGGGGATTTCGATAGGAATTACTCGAAATTCGGAGATGGGTTTTTTGATGATTATCGAAGTGGGAGGGAATTAGTGGGAACTGCGAAAGGGGTGGATAGGGACATTGTGGCAGCGGAGGTGAGGGGATGGCCGAAAGACTGGCTGCACAGCAGAGCTCCTGAGGGCTTTAAGGAGGCTTGGGACGGACTGAAGACGCAGTCGTTGCGCGATTTCCACTTCTATCTATGTGGGGAAAGTGCACTTTTGGAAGATAGACTTTGGAAGGGACTACTTGAAGTGCGGATAATGGCGCTAGGTGGGCATATTGAGTCGCAATTAGCGCCTACTGTGACTCATATTGTGCGTCTCCCCAACTCCGCTCCTCAAGCCTGGCCTCGCCATCTCGCAGTAGTGGACCAAGACTGGGTTCTCAGTATGACTAAGCCTAACTAGCTCCTCTCTGTCGATGTCTCCCCGACTTCCACATCTTCTCATACTCTCGCAACTGTTCAGGGTACTTTTGCTGGCACTTGTCCAAGTACTGCCGCAGACTGCCAGCCCCGCGGATATCATTGGACGTGAAGAAGGTCACAGCCGCGCCTTGGGAGCCCATGCGTCCTGTGCGTCCACACCGGTGCACGTAGTTCTGCAAGTCCTCGGGCATGTCGTAGTTCACGACTGTATGCACGTGCTTGAAGTCGATGCCTCTCCCTGCTAAATCTGTAGCCACAGCAATTGAGTTCAGTCCTTGGTGAAATGCACTCAGTGTCGTTTGTCTAAGAGCCATGTCCATGCCGCCATGCAGCGCTACAGACCCAGGTAACTGCTGGTGGATGTACTCAGCGTTGGATTTGCGGTTGCAAAAGATCAATAGTTTGTTCTCTTTGCTGGGGTTGAGCGTGGAAATAAGCTGCTTCAGAAGGTCAAACTTGGCACTTGGGTGGATGATGTGAATAGTGTGTTTTATGTCTCGGTTGATTGAGAGGTTTTCGCGACTTTCAGTGATGTACACAGGGTTCACTAGGTATTCCTTGGCCAGGAGCCGGGCTTCTTCCGGCATCGTCGCGGACCACATCGAAATCTGCTTATCCGGACGCATGTAACTAAATAAAGCCTTCAACTGCTCCTCAAACCCCATATCCAGCAGCATATCCGCCTCGTCAACCACCAAAAAAGTGGTCTTTTTCAGACTAATCAACCCACTAGCTAGCAAATCCAGCAGTCTTCCAGGAGTTGCAGCTATCACATGCGCTCCCTGCCGTGCAATTTCCAACTGCTCCCACTTATTCACGCCCCCACAAAACAAAGCCGATTTCGTGAAATAAGGCTTGCCGAAGTCTTGAAAGCACTCACAAGTCTGGGCCGCTAATTCGCGAGTAGGGGAGAGGACCAGGACAATTGGTCCTTCGTGCCGCCGCTGGATAGGCTGGGATTGAATGTGTTGCAGGGCGGGCAGGACGAAGGCGAGGGTTTTGCCTGAGCCTGTGCGGACGTTGCCCACTACGTCGCGCCCCCGGATGGCGATTGGCCAGGCTGCGCTTTGGATGGGAGTGGGCTTCACGAACCGCTTTTCCATCAGTACCTGCTTCAGATACTCATGACTGACCCACTCGTCAAAAGTCAAAATGGGCTTAGGCGCCGCCTCTCCCTCCAACACCAGTCCAGCACTCTTGTAGAACTCCTCAATTTCGCTTTCAGACCGTCGACTGGTCTGCGTAGTCTCTTGGAAGCGAATCGGGTACTTAGGCAGCAGGTCTACCTTGCTCCAGTCAATGTTGGGCAACTTCAAGTGCAAAGAGGCCCATCGCCGCAGTGAGCGGACTAGCATT
>Ga0247837_1005676_pt1 | contig 18462 bp, 13 predicted proteins | sample LaCtaG_2_FD_187115 | JGI IMG/M metagenome (GOLD analysis project Ga0247837, IMG submission 187115) | Freshwater microbial communities from meromictic Lake La Cruz, Castile-La Mancha, Spain - LaCruzMarch2015_14.5m | ecosystem: Environmental > Aquatic > Freshwater > Lake | place: Spain: Castile-La...
CTAAGGCCTCTCTCATGCTGGGCAGAGCCGTCCACTCGCACTTGGCCAAGTCCAGCTTTTCGCAAGAACTCAGCAACTGTCCTGAATAACACATACGTTCTTCTACAGCGGGCTTTACTTTAGGGATGTGAGCGGCTATGTGGAATTTACATCCTCCAAAGGTGTACACCCAATATGAGATCTCAATAACTCCGTGGTAGCCTCTAGCAGTGAACATTGGAGGAAGCTCGGTCACAGTGCCTTCACGTCCAAGGATGTAGGCCTCTTTTTTGTCTTTGTGAGGCTTACCTTGCAATCCTCCGCTGCAGAACACCCACCCGTCCTGCAGTACCGCCCAACTGCTGCCTGAGTCTGCCATGATGCGAACACTCAAAAGCAGGCGAGGAGTCCAGGTGGAGGATTGGCAGTGGAAGATGCGTAGATAGGCATTAGTGACATGTGCGAGATCTCTTGAGAAGTCAGCGATGTATGCACAGATTTCCCGAATTACATTGCAGCTGAGCTGTGCTCTTTTCCAGTGCTTGAGGTAGAACAGCCACACCTTCGCTTTGCGAGGGGACAAGTGTCTGTCCATTAATTGCCTGTTCTTTAGAACACTCTGAGCTGGGTGTCAAGGCTAGTTCTCGAAGACGGTTGTGAGATTGTTAATTTGACGGATCTGTATTTTACGATAAATGTTACATTTAAGTGCAATTGCTCGTGGTTTATTCCTAGTACAATCATCCTTATACCAATACACCTGATGAGGACTAGCATTGGCTGCCATAGCAATTAAGCCGATTTCGCTAGAATCGATTTAGACTCTATGCGTGAGGACTAGCTTGTAGTCAAGTGGGTCAGGCAGGCCCACCAAGTCTTCATAGAGCGACTTCTTCCTGCGGGCCTGCACGTGCATATCCCCCAGCAGCTTGTCAAAGTAGCGAAACTCGCTCCAAGCGTAGGCGTAATGCGGAGCGTCCTTGCCATAAGCCTGTCTCAGTGCAGCCTCGAAGTCCTGCACTTCAGTCTGCATTGCTTCAGTGGAGGGGAGAGCCACTGCTCCTCTCAGCACGTCACAGAGCCAAGCTGCCTGCAGACTGAACTTCACTTGGTTGTAGATAATGTTGCCGTAGCCGATTACTGCGAAGTTGCGGATGCGAGGATCCAGTACGCCCCGATACAGCCAGAAGGTTTCCTCCTTTCCTGCTAGACCCAAAGAAGTAGGCTGGAAGCCTGTAGCGAAGACAAGGACATCGGCAGGGATGAGAGTGCCGTTGACGACAGGGCCTTGGGGAGTGATTTGCTCGATAGAACCAGTGACGACGGTCACTTCTTTCTTAGCGAGTCGAGGGAAGAGTTTCGAGTCTCTCGCATTTACTACGCGGTTTCTCTGCGTGCGGTAGTCATTCGTGGGCTTGAGGAAATCGGGCAAGTCAGCGGCAGTTTCTCTGCAAATGATTCCCCAGTAAATGCTACCAAGGTGGAAAAGTCCCCAATTCAACCACGTTTTGGGTTCATAGGGCGCGGGATTAAGGATTTCCGACAGTCTGCAAGTCATCCAAGCCATCATTCCGCGCCCGTAAATAGCACCAGTGACTGGAGTCGTCCACATGATTTCCCTCATTACCGCAGTGACTTGGCCGCCATTCTCCACTCCCAGCGTCATCATGTCATACGCACTTTTGCTCCCGCCCACCACTACCACCCGCTTCCCAGCGAAGAGTTCCTTGGCGTTGCGGACGTGGAAGGAATGCAGGCTTTTCCCTTGGAAGGAAGCCAGGCCGGGAATGTCAGGGACATAGGGACGGGAGAAGTGGCCGGGACTGAAGACCAGGAAGTCATAGTGCTTCTTTACCCCGGTTTTGAGGGTAACAGTCCAACTGCCATCTTCGCCTTGCTGCACTTCGGTCACCTTGGAGTTCAAGCTTACCAAAGGCTTGAGGTGGAACGCCTCTACATAGCTCTGCAGGTACTCGAGTACTTGCGGCTGCTTCGGGAACAGAGGAGTATCGGCCGGGAAGGGAAAGTCAGGGATGTGGTAGTGAGGAAACGGACCCTGCAGAGCCGAGTCTTGGTAGTTCTCCGCCCACACTCCCCCTATGCTCTGTCTCTTTTCCAACACTTCCACCAGGTAACCCTGCTGACTGAGGACTTTGGCAGTAGTCAGGCCTGCAGAGCCCGCGCCGATAATCCCTACAGACCTGGGTTCCCTGGTGAGGAAGTGTTTGTTTGGGTGCTGGGAGTAGGGCTGCTGTGCCAAGCGCTGGTAGGGAGGGCCAGTTGCAGAGGGCAAAGGCAACTCTCTGAGCAGGTAATAGCCACTCAGAAGGCCGCCAATTGTGCCTCCGAGGACTAGTTTCCGCAGAAATCCTGTCATTTACGAGTGGATAATAAATGTCGTATAGGGAGTTTCGAGCACTGTATGGCTGCTTCCGCCTTGGACTGACCACTCTTTCGCTCCCTTCGCGGAACACAATTAGCAAAGTTATACAGCAAATCGGGCTGAAAGTCACAAATTGTCCAGAGGAAAGCATGCTTTTCGCTGAGTGTTAAAAGGAATTGCTCGAAATGGCATTCATATACCTAAAAAGCATTCCTTTGACAGCTGAAGGCGTCAGTTTTGCTTTTCTGTAGTTCGGAAGTCTTTTCTCAGCCTCCTACTGTCCCTTGTGGGTCCGACAGAGTTAAAATAGTGTTAAATGGGAGATTTATATCGAAAGACAAAACATCGTCTGCTAATTTGATGGGAGAAATGCCAGTTCAATACTCACAGCAAGTTTCAAAACACAATTCGACACTTCATTTGAAAATCGCTTTCCCCAACTAGAGTGGAGGAAATCCTCTGCCAGCCCTGCAAAAGGCAATTACGCTCTAACTCGGACTTCAGTTACCCTCCCTCCTTGGTACTACCACAGCAAAGCCCTCAGTCTTCGTCCCTTGCTTGGGAAGCCCCGTGACTAGGTAGTGTTGCACCCTACCAGTGCTAGTCCATATTCGGTGGAAAGTCCTCGCAGTCCGCAGGAAGCCTAAACCTCGGCTTCCTTCGCCTAGCATCTCAATAGGCAAATCTAACGTGGAAATGCTTGGTCCTAAGACTGCCCTAGGAGCCCACTGACTAATTAGCGAAGGCTGAGCGTCCAAAGACCACGAACTCTCTCTGGTTGAGGAAGCCGTTCTTGTCCGTGTCTCCCAACTGCAGCATAGCATTCGCTACACCTTCACTCTGCCCTCCATAGCCCAGCCGGTTCAGCGTCGCGATCACCTCTGCCTTGGACAGGGATTGGTTGTGGTCTTGGTCGAACAGGGCGAACAGCGCTTCCAGGTGAGTGTCGGCGTGCGTCTTCTGGAATTGCTCGATCAGGGAATGCATGGTCGCTGCATCAGCTGCTGCTTTGGCCATATTATAAGGAGAATTGCTCGGTAATTTATTTACCCTGCTAGTTTGAGCTTGAGGCCGTACTGGATGTCGGGACTACGTGCAGAGAGCAAAGGCAGAAGGTTGGTCTGGAAGCCGTAGGAGAGGCCTACTTTGGCACTCAGGGAGTGGACTACACTGCAGCAGAGCGTCCCATCAGTCACTAACTTCGCCTTCATGGAGTTCATTTGGTCGTAGCTGTAGGTGCAGGTCAGGTCGAGGTTCCGCTTCTGTGCAGTTCTGTCTATTTCCACGAGACCAAAGAGTTCCCAGTACTGACTAATGCGCTGGTAGTAGGAGAAGTAGAATACCTCGAGGGCTTGGCTGCCTGTGCAGCGCAGCATCAGGTCGAAGGCAGGTCTTTTCGCATACACTGCGAGGGTGTAGTGGGCTTTGGCACTGGATACTTTGGCCTCTGCGTTTGCGCCGATTTTCTCGTTCCCCAGAGTTCCTGAGGCTTGAAGCACCTTGTCGTTTCCTAGTGTCACATTACACTTCGCTAGCGCACTCGCAAGCACAAACCCCACTTTCGCTTTCTTCGTGGCCATATCCCCCTCAAAGTTGATTTCCGCCGACTCAGCTAGCTGATACTGTGCAGCGACCTTGACCTTGCTACTGGACCTGACTTCTTCCCTGAGCGTCAACTTCCCGAAGTTATGTGTGAAGGTGACTTGGTCGGGCACAGGCTCGCCTTGGTTGTTGACTTTGGCCTTGGCTGTCACTTGGCACACGGAGTTAGAGGGGAGTTTGAGAGCCAGGCTTAGTGCGTTTTCATGAGAAAAGCCGCCGGATCGCAGGTCTGATTGGAACTTACGCTCTTGAATTTCAGCCAGACTAGCGTGCAGATAGGGACATGCCATTATAGCTCGGAAGGGAACAGCCAGTTCTACAGAGTGGGCAGAACACGTCGCAAATGCTCAGTCCTTGCTAAGTCATTGGGGTGCTCTGTTACTCGAAAGAAGTGGCTTTGTACAGACAACTGCGGAAGCTGTTATCAACTCCTTTCTCCATTGCATTAGCCACTGCGAGGCTTTCTGCCAATCTCACGCCTTCAGATAGTAATATGGCTACTGATCTAGGCCGATGCTTTGGCGCCGCGCAATCCCTCTCAAGTCTCTTCTCCTCTGCTCCCAAAACCCAACGCAGTGACGTGTGTCCAGGAGAGCTGTGGTCGGTGCCTGGATGTCTGAGTGCAGCGGAGTGCCAGGCTGTTATTGCGCATACAGAGGCTTTGGGGTATGAAGACGCCCCGGTTACAACTGGCTCCGGCCCTGTGATGATGAAGGACTATAGGGACAATTTGCGGGTAATGGTGCAAGACGAGGACACTGCGAATTCGCTGTTTCTGCGCCTCGCCGCCTTTGTGCCTATGACTCTTGACGGAATGGTGGCTGTGGGACTCAATGAACGCTTCCGGTACTACAAGTACCAGCCAGGAATGTACTTCCAGCAACACTACGATGGAGCCTTTTTCCGTAACTACTCCGAATACAGCAAAATAACGCTTCTTGTGAACCTCAACCAAGGCTACTTAGGCGGCGAAACAGCCTTTTACGACCGCCGTCTGCCCGGAGGAACCTACCTAAACCAGGCTCAAGTGGGCAAAGCCGTTCTCTTCAAGCACCGGGGCTGGCTGCACGAAGGCAAGCGGCTGGAAGAGGGTCTCAAGTACCTGCTCAGGAGCGATGTGATGTACCGCTTGCCTGCCCTCCAAGACGTGCAGGCCTGGGCAGGACGGCACTGTGGTCTGTGTGGGGCAGATACCGAAGTGCAGACAAGGAAGTGCAGTCATGCAGTGGTGACATGTCTGTGCAGCCGCAGCGACTACTGTCCTTACTGCAGATAAGCCTAGTACTAATATGGAAAGTCGGGTGAGTGCTTGGTTCAGACAGGTGGAAGAGACAGGAGGCTGCTTTACCACTCGCACAGCTTCGGGGGGGCTGTCTCCGCCTCCTTCTGCTAGGGAAAGAGTCAGTTTGTCTGGCCGCAGGACTGAGGGACGCCGCGTTTCCCTCGATTTCAACTCTCATCACTGCTTCGTCACTCCCAAAGTCATCCGCGCATCTCACGAACTACTCACAGAGCTACCGCGAGCCAGCACCGGACTGCACAGTCGAAGCAAGCACGACTGTGTGCTGTGGCGCAACCGCAGGGAAGTGGCTCGCAACATCTTCCTAGACCGAGTGTAAACTAATGCATGGCTGGAGACTCTCGCTAGGCCCGGAGTTCCACCGCCTGCCCACAATCGAGCAGCTGGTCAATAAGAGTCTGAGGAAGGGGGAAAGGCTGTTCAACGCAGGGAAGTCTGCAGAGGAAGTGACCAAGATATTGGAACAGCGAAGTCTGGAGTTCCGCCAGTTCCTGCTGCAGGGCTACTCCTCTCTCGAAGACGCAGACGTGCAGCTGATAAACAACGGCATCGACCACCTCAAAGCAGTGCAGCTGGGAGCCGGCACACTAGGACTGCTCCTGGCAGGACTAGTCGGGAGACTGGTAGGACTGAAGTTCAGACAAATGCCGAGGTGGAGGAGGGGAGTGGTGAGGTTGGGCATGTTGGTAGCACCCTTTGCAGGTGCGTATAACTACTGCTGGACACGGTATAACCGAGTGGCGTTGTACCTGGAGGACAAGTATTGGCTGCGAATGCAGTTCTTTAACTTGACGAACAACCCAGCGATGCTCAATCCTTCTCTAGCGATAGTAATTAGATAGTTGCAGTGCTTCTGCGAAGTGGCAGAGGATGCCAGCCGGGAGGGAGGATTAAGGACAGCTTTCCTCGCATATTGTACTCACCAATCGTTCTGAACCCCTCAATATAAGCGACTTCCGGCCTAAGTCACAATAGAAACCTGACAGGTGCAACCATGTTGAATTATGCTAGTGCCCAAAGCACAGAGCTACCAAGCCATCAAAGACGCTCAGATGGACGCCTACATGAAGAAAGCGCAGGAGTATGCGCGGGGCGGCGAGACCGAAAAGGCGATTGTGGAGTACAACCGGATGCTGTTTTTAGTGAATGACAGTAACTGCTCCGCAGACCCTGCACTCTACATAGAGCGAGGCAAGCTCTACATCCAGCTCTGCGACCTGAGTTCCGCCATAGCGAACTACCGCAAAGCCCTAAAGATCCGCGCAGACCCCGCAGTCGAGAAGCAGCTGAAAGAGCTGTGCTTCCTCAAAGGCCTCAGTATGATCGAGGAAGGGAACGCGAGTCAGGCTCTGGAGTACATGGAGCACGGCATGGCACATGGACAGGAGTACAACTACCTGCGCGCTCTCACCTTTATCAGCATAGGAGAAAGGTCGATGGCACTGAAGGAGCTGGAGCAGTGCTTGGTTGACTCGACTTCGCCCTTGGCATTAGAGGCGCTCATACTGAAGACCAAGATCCTGTGGGCTTTGCAGAGGGAATACGAGGGAAATGCGGCTATGTGGCAGGCTTTCAAGCTGAACCCGCAGCATCCGGAAGTGCAGGAGTTCCTCAAGATCGTGAAGCCGAAGGTGGAGGATTGGCACAGTAAGGCCGCTACTGCGATTTTCGACCAAGACTACGACAAGGCTTTATACTGCATAGCGAAGGGCTTTGAGGTGTGGCCGGATTCCAGCAGATTGCTATTGTTGAGGGCGTTTGTTTACCGCCAACAGGGCAACTTCGAAGGCGCTTTGACCGAACTGGAAAAGGCCACTCGGAACATGGACTATGAACAAGTCACCATCAAGCTAAAGGAGCAAATAGGACTGACCTACAACGACATGGGCCAAAGACTGTACTCCCAAGAACTGTACCAAGAAGCCATCACTCTGTTCAACGAGGCTTTGACGTATATTGGCAGCGAGGCTGGCTGCTTCATCAACCGAGGGGACTGCTACAGGCAGCTTTCCCAGTTCGACCTGGCGATGGCTGACTACAACACAGCGATGGAAATGGATAGTGGGAATAGAGACCTGAAGATGCGCTTAGGACTGCTGTATTACTCCCGCGGCTACCAGCTGCTTTACCGCAACGACCCAGAAGGCGCTGTAATCGAGTTTAGTCGCAGCATTTTCTACGAAAACTCTGTCGCTGACTTCTACGCCCAGCGAGCCACTGCCTACCTCCGCCTCCAAGACACTTCAAAGGCCTTCGAAGACGTGAAAAGTGCTCTCCGTCTCAACCCATCACACGCAGACGCAAAGACTCTTCTCGACAACTTCAAGACGAAAATCACTGCCTCACTGCCTGTTGCTCTCCAATCTCTGCTGCGTAAGCACGGCAGAACATGAAAAATAAATAGCGTGATAAAAGCAATAGGAGAATGTCGAAGTGGCGAAGGGACGGCTCCTGTGAAGTGAACTGCCAGCTGCCCCTTTGGCTGGAACTGAGGCCTACTATCACGAAGACAGGCAGACAGCGGTTGAAGCAGTGGAGTCTGGCTACTGGGGGTCTGAGTCTGACAGTAGTTATGCTGAGGTTTTGGGAGAACAACGAGTACCACTCTGTCAGAGATGCTGGGACGCCACTAGTAGCTGCACTGCGCTATTTGATGTTGGTGCTCACAGGACTTCAACTGCTGCTCTTGATTTGCATCCAGCGGGTTGAGAAGCAGTGGAGCTGGTCTCTTCCGGGACTACTGTTCGTCCTGCCTGTGCCTCTGCCTTACTACGACACTGAGCTGCGCATGAGGCAGTTAGGCCAGGAAATGGTCGTGTCTCTGGACGATGTATTATTGCCATTTGCCTGTCTCCGTCTCTACCACCTGGCCAAGTCGCTGCATTACTTCTCCTTCCTGTCCAAGCCTCATACTGACTTCCAAATCGACCTGCACAAAGTGCCTTCCAAAGCCACTTTCCTGGTCAAGTCATTCATACATTACAAGTCTGTAGGAGTGCTGGCTGCGGTTATCGCTGCAAATGTCGTAATTACGGGACTATTATTGCGTGTATTTGAACGCACAGTGACTGGCCACTCTGAGCAGTTGGACTATATATGGAACGGTCTATGGCTTGCGCAAGTGTCTGACAGTATTATAGGCTACGGAGATATTGTTCCCAAGACCCACATCGGCCGAGGGCTAATCAGTGTGAGTATTTTGCTCGGAATCGTGACGATTGCCTATGCTGTAGGGTGGGTATGCAAAATTACTACCCTTAATTCCAGAGAACTTCGATTGTTCGCCTCTATTATGGCCAAGCGATTTGCCTCACATGATCTTTCGCAGGCCGCTGCAATGCTCATTCAATCCGCCTGGAAACTACACATTAAGCGACAAAAGCAAGTAAGTCGCATTCCCGAAGTTATGCGCTTTTCTTTAGCTATTCACAAGTTCAAATTCCAGCGAAATCTCTGCAAGGCGAAAAGCGAACCCACATTTCGAGACCAACTTTACTACTTCGACAGGGAAGTGCGCCCTCATATCAACTCCGTCACAAGTCTGCTCCCTGCAGTTCACCACAGTGACAACTTGGTAACCTCTAACTCAGGCTAGACGCTATGCCTCCAAAACAGGAGCAGATTGGAAGAAACTGACAGCTCTGACCCGAGAGTTGAAAGCTCTGAGGAGAAGTCTGGGAATGGAGCAAATGGCTGAGGAGTTGGAAACCGGGTCCAGCCAGGAGTCGCCCAGACGTCCTGCAGTCACGAAGAGAGGCAATCGGAGGTGTTACACGATAACTGCGTTCAAAAACATGAAGAAGCGGTTTCTCGCCAGGAAAGTGACGTCCTTCACAGGAATGACTCATTTTAACTCCTCTCAGGAAGTCGCGCCCGATAGTGCCGCCTAGGCTGCTAAGTTATTTGTAGTAGGACTATGACTAGGTGGGTTTAGTGCTATCCAGTGCATTATCTGCAAGGCGGAAAGTAAGCCTTATGCACTGTAAATGGCCATCAAGTTTTTGCTCCTGCAGAACCGCCAGGGCAAAACTCGTCTTTCGAAGTACTACACCTACTTCCCTGATGACGAAAAGCGCAAACTCGAGGCGGAAATCCACCGCTTGGTGATCAATCGCGACCCCAAGTTCACCAACTTCCTGGAACTGCGCAACTTCAAGGTGATTTACCGCAGGTACGCAGGGCTCTTCTTCTCGGTCGCAGCGGACGTTAGCGACAATGAGCTGTCGCTGTTGGAACTCATTCACCTCCTGGTGGAAGTGCTGGATCAGTACTTCGGCAATGTCTGCGAGCTGGACCTGGTCTTCAACTTCCACAAGGTATTCGGCATCATGGACGAACTGGTGGTGGGCGGGGAAGTGATCGAAACATCCAAGCAAGTGATTTTAACTCTGCTCCGCACTCAAGAGCGTCGCAACTAGTCTAAGCCATAATATAGACATGGACCCAGGCTTCCCAAAGCAGCACATCGCCACAGTGAGCGAACTGCACCCCGAGTCCGCGAACTTCAAAAAGCTGGTCGGGGAGCTGGCTGAGGACTTTGAGTGCTGGAGGGATTGCAAAGGCGATGGAAATTGCTTTTACAGGGCTGCGGGAGCGGCCTTGCTGGAGTACTATTTCTCCGAGGAGACGGAAGTGGAGGGCTTTCGCGGACTTTGGTCCAATTTGTACCATCAGCAGTTCTCAATCCAGGTGAAAACTGGGTCAGAGTCAGTCATTCGGAGCTACAAAGTAGTACTCAAAGTCTTCTATTCCCTACTGAGGTTCAAGGAAAGTCAGCGCGGCTATTTGCCTCACTTACTCGATAAGCTACTCAACTGCGAGCACTTTATGTTGCCTTTCATCGAGTTGCTGCGTCACCTGGCAGCCGCAGGCGCACAACGCGCCCTGCAGGAAATGGGTATAATGGAGGAAGTGTACGAAACGAGGGTAATGGGGCGTGCGGCTTCAGACGAGGACATTAAAGGACTGGCGTACGCTTTAGGCTGCGGGATCCAGCAAGTGGAAATGGGCACTGCAGACTATGAGGTGAGACAGAACTTGACAGAAAGTGGAAGGGGGGACAGGTTCCAGTTGAATGTGTTGTTGACGGACCGCCACTATATGACGCTGCTGCCGAAAACGAGGATTAGGACTTTGCCTCGGGTATTTGGAGGACTGAAGGCGACGAAGGGAGGAGAGGGGTGCTAATGCAGTAGTCTAGGCTTACTATAGCAGTGCTCTGCAGGTGGAAGAGAATTACCGTTTTATGGGGTAATTCGGACTTAAGTGTGATTAGCACTACTGTGAACTTATTAGTCTTGTTTGGCGCTTTCATCCTGCTGAAAGCCTGTCTTTCTGCGGAACAGCCATATCGCCCACTGCACCACATACCCTAAGACCACTGCAGGCGCCCAGCCTATGAGCAGCTGACTGCCCAGCTCACTTCCAGAACTCACCACCACCTGAGCGGAAATGAACACCCACAGCTGTCCCCACAGCACTCCCATCTTCACTGCGGCCGTGTGGTTGTCCTGGTAAGCCTGGCTCCAGCAGAGGTATAGAATCAGCACACCACAGCCAGCAATGCCCGGGAACGGCTTGTGAATCCCTGCCGGAATGTAAATAATCCCCACAGTCAGCAGTCTGAAAAGCCCCGGGAAGTAGTCCTCGTGCTCCCATTTCTTCTCCAGTCCTCCTCTCTCGTCCCTCAGCAGTGGACACACCACAGCGGACATCACCAGTGCAGCGCTCGCCCCAATGAAGCCGAAGGTCAGCAGTGTGGTTTGCTGGGCGTCCCAACAGTCCTTGGAGGTGTAGGACACGAGGTTGCCGTCGGCGTTGCAGAGCTGCATTTCAGCGAAGGCAGCGAGCATTGGGACGAAGCCTAGGCCGAAAATGATGTGGTCGATTGAGAGAATCAGAAAGGCGATAAAGCCTGGCTGTCGGTTCCAGGCGTGAACCTTGCTCGAGAAGACCAAATACAGCCCTAGAAACAGCAAGGAAAAGACCTGTGCAAGGATGTACACCACCAACAAGCCTGAGTCCTCGAAGCGCAGAGCCACTTTCTTCATACCATCAAAGATATCCCCTGCACTGTCCGTCCAGTGGTCAGTGCCCTCCCCCACTATCCGCTTGCCAAAGCTCATCAACTGTACGTGTTCACACACAGCGAAGAGCATTAAAACGAAGCGTCCGGCTGCAGGGCTGTTTATCAGTCCTTCCATTCGATATTAGCAATAATGGCTGGCGAAGAAGCCAAGGTGGATATGATGTTTGAGGTGTTGTGCTTTGGCTGGGGCGATGCAGGACTGGAGGAAGACTTTGAGAAGGACGGTATATCCGTGCACGTGGAAAATGCGTGTGTCACAGAGGAAGTGACAGCGGTTTCTCCGCTGCAGGTAGATGCAGTGGTCTTCGCTTCCAACAGCAAAGGCATGTCCAAGCCGGAAATGACCAAATATATTGACAGGTATGAGAAGGCGGTGCTGAGAGTGTGGCTTCAGGACTCACCCGATGACTTCAACACAGACTTGATCCAAAGGGAAAAGTTCCTCGTAGTGCACGGACAACACCGCTGTCAGACTGTGCTCAAGCAGTTCTTCTCTCAGATGTGTGGCTTCCTGACGAAGCTAACAAGCAAGTTGGACTTGAACGACTCAAAGACAGTGGAGTTTGAGGACTTGGCAGTATACGCAGAGGAGTTCGGAATGGAGCTAATGCCGCAAGACCTGGACTTCTTCCTAGCGGAGTATCAAGACGAGGGCGATTCCTTCCTTACAGCGAGAGGCATTTTGAAGTGGGTCAAGAAGGGGAAGCCGGACTGCAAGGTGGGGACTATCATTCTGAAAGTTATCGAAGCCAAAAACCTGCTCAAAGGACATCTAATTGTCCTCAAAAAGATATTTCTGGGGGATGAAATCCCTGCTGCGAAGCTTCACCAGCTGCAAGGAGACTTGGAAATAACAGTGGGAGAGAAGGGCTTTGTCCCCGGAGCTCGTTTAGACGCAGGCGTTTGGAGCCGCAACAGACTACCTCACACCCACCCTGCAGACCTGCTGAATCTCTCTCCTACTGACAGTCAGTTCATCGTGTCTGTCACTTTGCGGAGGAACCCTGAGAGAAGCTTTACCCAAATTCAGGATTTCATGCGGAACACGGTATATAAGGTGGAAAGTCTCTTGATCACTGGAGGCCCTGGAGAGGCGGAAACTATGGTAACCGTTGATTACCGAATAACCGATACTGATGCGACTTTCTACCTGATTCCTGACTTTTCCATCATGGCCAGTCGAGACTCTTCCATTCGCAGAGACCTGAAGGCTCTGGTAGCTGTGCTTAGTGGGTCCTCTGGGTATGAAGGTCATCTGACCTTGGAGTCGAAAACAGGACTGAAGGACATGCTGGCGCAGGCGACTGACCACTTCCAGGACTTTCTAGGCGTGGGAATAAGAGCAGCGCTCACATATGCCTTGGACTCAAGTCTGCGGGACCTGCTGTACAGCTTCGCTGCCCTGCCTGCTGAACTCTACCCCTACTTCTTAGTCCGCAACTTAGTCTTGAAAAGCCACTTTGCAGGCCTTACTGACCTTCCTCAAGAACTTCAGCAGGTAGTTCGCAAGACCATTCCCACTCAAACTTCCACTCTCTCAGCGCTCTTTTCCCTATTTGGAGAAATGCTGAACAAGACTTGCAGGCACGTCGCTCTTGAAAAGCAAATCGAGCTAATGCTGCAAACCACCGCTGATCTCTTCGACATGACTGAGGTGAAGGCGGGAGTGAGCTTCTTCAACGTGGTCGGAGAGGCAGTGCTGCAGTTGCAGGGACTGGATGAGTTGCTGAGGACGGAGATGAGTGAGCTGAGAAGGAAGGCGGACGAGATGAAGAGAGCGAGGCAGGCGGAAAGCAAGAGTGGCTCAGGGAGCGGGTCTGAGGACTCTACAGCCCCAAGGCGTCGTCCTGCAGAGATGCATGAGTCTGTTGGAAGTGGAAGTGTCAAATCCAGGTCCAGTGAAATCAAGGCCGAGCCGCGGAGATCCCTGATTAAAGGAAGCGACTCTGATCACAGTGGGTCAGCGATGTCGCCCAGGGAGAGAAGCCTGTCTAGAGGCAGTGGGTCAGTCACTCCTCCCCGAAGACAGGACTCTCAAGAGGCCTTGCCTGCACTGCTACGAAAGGCTAGTATCGGTTCAGGAGAAGAGCATATAGTGCGGGAGCGAAAGGCAAGTATCGAGAGGAGTGCTTCGCCAGACAGCAGAGGTTCCCTCAGCGACTAAGGCTAGTTAAGGTGCGGAAGCTGGGCTTCGAGTCTGTGGGCCAGGGCAGTCTCTGCAAAGTCCTCGAGACTGGCAGCGAGCATCTCTTCGTCCTGCTGAGCAGTCGCCAGCATCAAGTTGCCCACTCTGCCTCTGCACCTCTTCTTGCCTGCCACCTGAGTCGTCCCGACTCTCACTCCTGGGAACTCCCGCTCCAACACAGTATGCATTTCCCCTAGTCTGTCCACTAAGCCTAGCTCTACGGCTTTCCGGCCCAGAAACACATCTCCACCCAAGGCCTCCTTCTCTGCTTCCGGAGTCCTGGGAATAGCGTGTCCGCGAGCCCTAAGGACATGAGCATGGAAAGCGTCGTGGTAGACCTGCAGCAGACTCAACAGCCACTCCTCGTCCTCCGGCTTAAAGGGTTCGAAGGAGTTGAGTCTCACTTTGTGCTTCCCTGCTGCGAGGATGTCCTTGTGGACTTTCCAGTCCCTGGCCAGGTCCTTCAGCAGCCATCGCTTGGAGGAGACGCTCAGGCCGCCAATTACAGAGAAGTGGTCGGCGAATACCTTGTTTCCAGCGCTCAGCACATAGTACCCTGGGCCTACTGCGAAGTCCTCTGCGAAGGTGTACACTGGGGCGTCAAAGCGGTCTGAAGCCTTCTTCAGCTGACTGTAGATTAGGTCTGCGTGCACTTGAGATCCGCCTGCAGAGTTCACACTCACCGCGATGGCTTTGGGGCTTTGCCACCAGCTCTTTAGCAGCCGCTCGACGTGCTGGGATCTGGATGGGAGTTACGTCTCCTCAGTGACTGGACCCGCAATCTTGATAGAAAGGACAGAAGTCTTGAGTGCTCGCAGGGCACTAGCCAGCATATTAGAAGTCCCCTAAGTCCACAGCCACATCAAAAGGCAATGATTAAATACGCATACGAGCACCACGGCGTGGAGTCCAAAGACTTCCTACTAACGTCGTGTTACCCGTCTGACTACATCACTCCTGAAGACCTCGTCGGTCTCTTGCGGGAAGACTCAGTGGACTGCTGTAGGGAGCAACTGCGGGTGTATGTCCCAGAGCATGAGGCTTACCAGCCACTCGTCGACTCTGTCTACGTACGGCCTGAACTACGAGTCTTAGTCCGCACTACTGAGTCTGCGGACTTGGCATGTCGCTTGGAAGCGCTGGAAAAGCAGGTGGCGATATGGGCGCAGAGGGACCCCAGCAGTCCCTTGGTCCGCACTGACTCGATCGTTGTCAACCCTGACAACAGTGAACTGGACCTAGCCGTCCTCAACGCTGCACCACTCATCAAGAAAGACAGGTGCGGAACCTACCCAATGCCGGACTCCAAACTCGACTTCGAAACGGAAAAGCGAGACCTGGTAGAGATCTTTCGCCAGATAAACGTGGGCGTGGATATTCAATTCGCAGCCGCTACGCTCTGGAACCTGACCGACCTGATGCTGCTGCAGCCCAAAATTATTCAAATCGACTGTCACGGACTCTACAGCTCCGATTGCTCGAATTTCTTCCTCGCTTTCGAGAATTCGAGAGATGTGGGAGTATTGGAAAAGATAGACGGCCGACGCTTAGCGAGCAATTTGGCAGGGAAAAGGGAATCAGAAATGATCGTTCTCGTCAATGCCTGCTACTCGGAAGCTATTGGGTCGGTGTTTCTAGAAGCCGGCGTCCCCTGCGTTATCGCAGTGCACAACGAATGCAAGATAATGGACGAAGCAGCGCGAGTGTTCGAGAAGGAGTTCTACAGAGAACTGTTCAGAGGCAGTACTATCAAAGAGGCTTTTAACGGCGCGCAGGCGAGAATAGGTGAGGAACACAAACTGGTGGCTGAGGCTTGTTGCTGTGCACACACCCATAAAATGAACTGCAAGTGGCTGCAAGACACGCAGCGCAGCAGTGCACTGGCCGCTCACTCCCTGCACTACTCTCGGAAATGTTGCACTACAGCAAAGAGAAGTTCCTGTGAACATAACGTGAGATGTGATTGGGCGGAGCGGTTTATAGAGCAATACGGAGTTGACAATTTCCTAATATCGAAGGAAGATGTACAGAGGGGGCAGTATGTAGTGTGCTGCTGCTCCCCTGAACTGCCACATGACGAAGGCAACAAGTACAAGCTGCTGCCGCAGGGGAGTCCTTTCCACGATAAACGCATTTTCCCTAAAGGCAAAGTCAAAACTTCGGTGGAAGTGCATAACTCCTATTCCCGCCTTACGCCGCCTTTCCTCGGCAAAATGACGTATGGCAGGCATGAAACTATCTACACCCTAGTACAGTGGCTAGTGCCTAAAAGCACAGTTCGCTGTGTGACTATATCTGGCGAGCCGAGGATCGGGAAAACTACAGTGGTGAAGAGAGCTGCGCAGTACTGCTTCGAGCGGAACTGCTTTAATGACGGAGTTATATATGTTGACGTCACAGGCCGTACCTTCTTCGAGTATTTCTTCTCCCAAATGGAAAAGGAACTGCAGCAAGGCGACATAAAGAGTGAAAAAGACCTGAGAAACATAATCAAGCGATTCGCTTTATTAGTGATCATCGACGGAATGGACTCAATCCTTGACCACGACGAAGACTCAGCCAAGAAAGTGCTAACTTACTTGCTGGAGTACACAGAAACGCCCAAGTTTGTGGTAGTCAGTCAGAGAAGATTCATCCTGGAGTCTGCGAACCATATGGCAATTGAGCCGCTGACGAAGCGTGACGCGGCTTCACTGCTGTATACACTCGCTGGAGACCAGATCAAGGAAAGGAAAATGACTCTTCTAAACTTGGAAAGGCACAATATCTGGGACATTATTGGATGCTCGCCGGCAGCAGTGCAGCTAATTGGTCCTCTTCTGAAGGATAAAAGTCTAGATACAATAGTGGCCGAACATCAGAAGAAACACCAAGACTTGCAAAGACACTCCGCAGCGCTGCAAATAATCGTGGACAACTTGGAGCGCAACGCAGCAGCCAAGGAACTCTTCAAACTGCTCTGCCACTTCCCCTACGGCCTCTTCCAGCAAGACGTCACTATGATCTGCAAGGAAGTGGCGGACTGGGAACTCCCGCTCAACTACCTAGTGTGTGAGACGAATAACATGCAGCGGGGAAGTTGGTGTGTGAAGCACATCAACAACTGCTACGAAGCTCGCAGGGACATAGCCAGCTACTTGTGCTCGCAGGAGCCCTTTGTAGAGCATGTGGAGCAGGTCACTAGGCATTTGGCCTTAGTAGCGAGGAGTCTGGTCAGAGTTGCGGAGAGTGAAGGGACTGCGGAGGCGGTCAGTGACTTGTTTGTCTTTGATGGGTCGTTGGAAGTGGGGATATGGGCAGGCTGCGGGGACCTCAGCACTCCCTACCTATTTACGACCTTGAATGAGTGCTTTGAGCGGCATGAACGCAATTTCCAGCACTACACATATAAGAAATCGCTGGAAAAGCTATACCCCAACCACCTTCCCGACTCCATAGTTCCCTACATCTCCGACATTATGCTCTGTCTCTCCACCCTGTACATAAAACTAGGCAAAGACAGCATCGTGGTCACTGGCTATTTAGACCAATGTCTCAGCACTTGCGAAAAATACTGTCTCAAGCAGACCAACAATGTCCTCAAACTGATGAAAGTGAGCCGGATTTATTCCGATTTGCGGCAAGCGGACCGAGTTGTGGACCAAATTTTGGACTATTTCACGCAGGAAGGCTGTAAAGAAGGCGAAGCAGAGTGCTATTTGTTCAAAGCGCTGTTGCAGTTCAGTGTGCACCTCGCTCGCCAGGGCTCTTCCCCTCAGTTGCAGCGACACAATACCTTTGATGACGAATTTAACCAAAAGTTGCTGCTAGCGAAACAGGCTTTTGCGTCTACTCACAATGAACTGGGGATTGCCAGAGCAATACTGGTAAAGTCCGAGGCTACGAGCCAGACTGCCGTAAAGCCTCGCTATGTTAAGAGGCTGCAGGAAGCGGCTGCTATTTTCGAGACCTTCCACAAGAAGAGTTGGCAAATTCACTGCTTGATGCTGGAACTGGATTTCATGACCCGCAACGAAGAGTTCGAACACGCCCGGAAACTGATCCACGAAATCGAAACTCTAACCGCCAAAACCACCACTCAGCACCGAATCCTGAACGAGAAGATTCAAGTGCTGCACAGTCAAATCCAGCGGAAAAGCAGAAACGTGTTTTCCTTCTTCAAAGCCTTTCCCCTTGTCAAAAGAAAGCGCACCGGGGAGTTGACTCGTGCAGGCGCACTCACCCGCTTTCCCTCCCGCTTCCGAGAAGAACTGATGCGCACACTTACAGACTGCGGCAAAGTGACAAACATCCGTATGGATATCGCCACTCGGAAGAACATAAAGCAGTGTATTGAGTCTGGCACTCGACTGCTACATATATCTAGTGAGGAGTTCAGTGATGATGCGCTGTACTTGGAAAGTGAGGATGGGGCGGCGGATGTCATTACGCAGGCGGACTTGTCGGATGAGCTGTTCAGCAACTCGCTGGGCTTGGATAGGGACTCGCATGGGATAGAAGTGATAGTGTTGGCTGTGCAGAGCTCGAAAAGACTGGCGGAAGTCATCAGAGAAAAGCTGAAAATCCCCCATGTGATCGGTATAGAGTTCGAAGATTATCCAATAGATGGTGAGTCGAGCAATATCCAAAGACTCTATCAAGAGGCAATAATAACCTTTTGCCTCCACTTCTACGCCAATATTATCAATGCAACTACCATCAAAGCAGCCTTCAAAGAAGCAGTCTACGAAATGTTGGAAGACCTGCATCCTCACAGACATATTTTGCAATGTAATGCGGAGGTGGACTATGATTCTGATGTAACGGTGGTCAGAGGAGGGCCGGTGTTGATTGCGCCTGAGGACCCGATTCATGAGAAGAAGTTGTTTACGAGCGCTCATAGCGGCATTATTCATACTGAAATCAGGCTGCAGGAGGGGCAGTTC
>Ga0247837_1005682_pt1 | contig 18457 bp, 21 predicted proteins | sample LaCtaG_2_FD_187115 | JGI IMG/M metagenome (GOLD analysis project Ga0247837, IMG submission 187115) | Freshwater microbial communities from meromictic Lake La Cruz, Castile-La Mancha, Spain - LaCruzMarch2015_14.5m | ecosystem: Environmental > Aquatic > Freshwater > Lake | place: Spain: Castile-La...
CCGTTCCTGAATCCACGCGTCCGAAGTGTCGACGATTTCTGCAAGATCAGCGTTTGTGACGACCTGTTCCGGCAGAAAGGAGCCGACGCCGGTCACGGCGCTGCGGACGACGCTCACTGAGTGTTCTCCCCGACGGGTTCATCCGCCGAACTGAAATTGGGCCTCGCAAGCAGGGCGGTCAGCCGCTGCAGATTGACCCCTACCTGTTCCATATAGTCACTGCGGCCCAGTTCAACAGCCACCCGGATGGCGGCACCGAAACCGCCCGGGGTAGCCCCGCCATGGCTTTTAACCACAACACCATTCAGCCCGAGCAGGGGGCCTCCGTTGATAGCGTTGGGGTCGATCTTCTGGCTCATCCTTTTCAGGGCCGACATGGCCAGGAGGGCACCCAGTTTTGCGATGAGGCTGGAAGTCAGGGCCTCCTTCATCAGCGCGGCTATGAATTTGGCCAGACCCTCAGCGGTCTTGAGCGCGATATTGCCGGTGAAGCCGTCGGTCACAACCACATCCACCGTGCCCCTGGAGATGTCGGTGCCTTCGACGAATCCGTAATAGTCCAGCCCGAAGCCGCCCTCGCGCAGCAGGCGGGCTGCCTCGCGCACCGCCTCATGGCCCTTCATGTCCTCGGAGCCGACGTTCAAAATGCCTATCGTCGGCTTCGCAACCCCGTGTACGGCGGTCATGAAGGCCTCGCCCATGATGGCGAACTCGACCAGCTGGGCCGCGTCGCTTTCGATATTGGCACCGACATCGAGCACCGCAGTATAGCCCTTGGGAGTGGGCCAGCTCGCGACAATGGCCGGCCGCTCAAGCCCCGGAGCGGACATCCGCAGCAGCAGTTTGGAAATGGCCATCAGGGCGCCGGTGTTGCCCGCGGAGACCATGGCGCCGGCCTCGCCCGATTTGACCGCCTCAATGGCATTCCACAGGCTGGAGCCCTTGCCCCTGCGCATGGCCTGGGCGGGCTTTTCGTCCATGGCCACGACCTTGTCGGTGTGGCGCACGATACAGACCTCATCGGTCAGGCCGACCTTGACCATCTCAGCGCGGATCGCTGTCTCGTTGCCGTGCAGGATGAAGCGCACGCCCTCACCGCCATGACGGTTTCGGTAATCACGCACGCCGGGCACCACGACAGACGGACCGTGGTCACCGCCCATGGCGTCGAGCGAAATAAGGATTGGGGATGACAAGTCGTTTCGACTCCGTCGCGCCGTCAGCCCGGCGCTTGTCAGTTTTGGCGACGATAGCGCCGCATCGGGGGGATGCAACCGCCCCACCCCTGCGTCAACCTTCGTCAGAGGCCCGTAGCTGTTTCAACACTGCGAACGGTGAAATTTCAGCAGGTTCGGGCGGTTGAACGAACTCGGCACCCGGTTTGCGCGGGAACGGATCGAGCCTCAGCGCCAGCTGTTCGACCGCATATTGCCCCAGATCGATCTGGCCGTTCTCGATCAGGTCAGGCGATTCGTCGTCGAGGGTGATGATGATCTCTTCGGAATCCTCCTCCATCGACTCGGCAAGGGTCAGGCCGAACGGGGCGTCGATCTCGACCGGCAGAGGTTCAAGGGTGATGCCGCAGGTCTGGGCGAGGCTGGCCCGGATCCGGCCCGAAAGGCGCCAGCCCACCGGCGACGGCACCAGCTCCATCTCTGCTGTAAAGGCGTCCAGCGAGGCAAGATCCAGGGCCCTCACGATCCTGGCCCGGGTCGGTGCGTCGGGCTCGAGGGTCCGCTTCACCCCGCTGCCCAGCTGATGCAGCCGCACAGGCTCGCTGTAAGGCAGGTCCGGGAGGCTCATTCGGCGATCTCCGCCCAGGCCGGGCCCTTGGCGACAGCTTCAAGAGTCTGTTCCGCAAGTCGGGCGCGGCTGGACAGGGCGAAGGCGGCCAGAGCCCCTCCGGTCGTGGCGATCTCGCTCTCATAGACATTGCGGGCCAGGCTTGCGGCGAGGGTCGCCGCATCGCCATCGCGCAGGGCGGGCTCATAGATCGCCATCCGACCGTACAGGGCCTCGCCCAGTTTGCGCATCTTCTTGCCCACCGAGACATCACCGACGCCCAGCTCACGCAGGGCATGGTCCAGCGCCGAAATATAGACGTTGAAAAGATCCTGTCCGAGCTCGGCCCCTTTGGGGCCTTCATCACGCAGGCGCATGACCAGGAGCAGGACATGCAGGGTGTAGAGCTCGAAACGCGCGTCAATGCGGTCGGCTACGCCCAGCCGGGTGTAGAAGGCCGGATCGCGCGCCTGACGCACCGCCGCCTCATACAGCCGCTGGCACGGATGCTCATGGAGACGGTTTCGGAACAGATTCTGAAGCATGATCATACGGCCCCTTTTCCGCCGTGCCGTTGAACTAAGGCTCGGGTCCGGTTAGGTCAAAGACCTTGTTGAAGTCGCAGGCACCGCAAATGCTCCGTACCAACCTCCTGATCGCCGCAGCAGCGGCCCTCGCCCTGACCAGCGCATGCGCTCCCGTCGTGGGACAGAACGGTTTTCAGGCGATCGACGCCAAGCCCACAGACATCGTCGCCGGCACGGACACCAAACAGACCGTCTTGACCCGTCTGGGAACCCCCTCCACGACCTCGACCTTTGAACGCGACAGTGTCTGGTACTACATCAGCCAGGTCACCGAGAAATACACCTACAACCAGGCGCAGGTGACCCAGCGATCGGTGACGGAAATCACCTTCACTGACGCGGGCCTGGTGTCGGAAGTCCGTACCCTGGGTCTCGATGACGGCGAGCGTTTGGCCATGAACAATCGCGAGACCCCGACCCGCGGGCGTCAGCTGACCATCCTCGAGCAGCTGCTCGGCAACGTTGGACGCGGCCAACTGCCTCGCACGGACGAGGACGTCCCGGGCCAGCAGCGCCGGGAGTAGGCCGGACCCATCGATCCCCTCCGGGGAGCGCAAACATAAGAAGGCCCCGGAGATCGCTCTCCGGGGCCTCTTTGATTTACGCCGTGTCACCTCCCGGCCGGAACCGGGAGGTCTTGGCACGCGCTTCTAGAACACCTTGCCGCTGGCGAGCACTGCAAGCAGCAGCAGGGCCACGATGTTGGTGATCTTGATCATCGGGTTCACCGCCGGACCGGAGGTGTCCTTGTAGGGATCGCCAACCGTGTCGCCGGTCACCGCGGCCTTGTGCGCCTCGGAGCCCTTGCCGTGGACGACACCGTTCTTGTCGGTGAAGCCCTCTTCAATGACCTTCTTGGCATTGTCCCAGGCACCGCCGCCGGAGGTCATCGAGATGGCCACGAACAGGCCGGTGACGATGACACCCATCAGCATGGCACCGAGGGCGGCGAAGGCCGTGGCCTTGTCAGAGATCGACAGCACCGCGACGAACAGGACGATCGGCGACAGAACCGGCAGCAGCGAAGGAACAATCATCTCCTTGATCGCCGCCTTGGTGAGGATGTCGACGGCCCGGCCGTACTCGGGCTTGACCTCATAGGTCATGATGCCCGGGTTCTCGCGGAACTGGCGACGCACCTCGGCCACGACCGACTCGGCCGCACGTCCGACCGCCATCATCGACATGCCACCGAACAGGAAGGGCAGCAGCCCCCCGAACAGCAGGCCGACGACGACATAGGGGTTGGTCAGGCCGAAATCGATCTCGGCCATGCCGGCAAAGAAGGGATAGATGTCCGGATTGGCGGCGAAATAGTCCAGGTCGGACGTATAGGCCGCGAACAGCACCAGGGCACCGAGGCCGGCCGAACCGATGGCATAGCCCTTGGTGACGGCCTTGGTGGTGTTGCCGACCGCATCGAGGGCGTCGGTCGAATGACGCACTTCGGCCGGCAGGCCCGCCATTTCAGCGATGCCACCGGCGTTGTCGGTGACCGGACCGAAGGCATCCAGCGCCACGATCATCCCCGCCACGCCCAGCATGGTGGTGGTGGCGATGGCGATGCCGAACAGACCGGCCAGCTGATAGGAGGCGACAATGCCGACGATGATGGTGATCGCCGGCAGGGCGGTCGACTCGAGCGAGACGGCCAGACCCTGGATGACGTTGGTGCCGTGGCCCGAAACCGAGGCATTGGCGACCGACCGCACGGGGCGGAAGTTCGAGCCGGTGTAGTATTCAGTGATCACGACGATGGCGGCGGTGACGAGCAGGCCGACCATGCCGGACCAGAACAGGCTCATCGGTTCGATGGTCAGGCCGGTGTTGGTGACAATCGGGCCGGTGACCAGGCCTTTGATCACGAAATACACCGCGATTGCCGACAGCACGCCGGTGACGATCAGCCCCTGATACAGGGCACCCATGATGTTCTGGCTCTTGCCCAGACGGACGAAGAAGCTGCCGATGATCGAGGTCACCACGCAGATGCCGCAGATGGCCAGCGGCAGCAGCATCATGGTTTCGACATAGGGCTGGTCGCGGAAGAAGATCGCCGCCAGCACCATGGTGGCGACCGTGGTCACCGCATAGGTCTCGAACAGGTCTGCGGCCATGCCGGCACAGTCGCCGACGTTGTCGCCCACATTGTCGGCGATCGTCGCGGCGTTGCGGGGGTCATCCTCGGGGATGCCGGCCTCGACCTTGCCCACCATGTCGCCGCCGACGTCCGCACCCTTGGTGAAGATGCCGCCGCCCAGTCGGGCGAAGATGGAGATCAGCGAGGCGCCAAAGCCGAGGGCCACAAGACCGTCGATCACCTTGCGGCTGGTCGCATCAAAACCGGCACCCGCCGTCAGGAAGGCATAGTAGCCGGCTACGCCCAGAAGGGCACCGCCCGCCACGAACATCCCGGTGATGGCTCCCGAGCGGAACGCCAGGTCCAGACCCTTGGAGAGGCTCTCGGACGCCGCCTGCGCGGTGCGCACATTGGCGCGTACCGAGATCAGCATACCGGCGAAACCGGCCAGGCCCGACAGGACCGCGCCGATGACGAAGCCGATCGCGGCCCATTCACCGATCAGGAAATAGGCGGCGACCAGGATCACCACGCCGACCATGGCAATGGTGGTGTACTGCCGCCGCAGATAGGCCGAGGCGCCTTCCTGGATCGCCGCAGCGATCTCGCGCATCTTGTCATTGCCGGTACTGGCCTTCATCAGCGAGGCGGTCTGGACGAGTCCATAGAGGACCCCCAGCGCGCCTGCGGCGATGACCAGCCACAGATAGTTGCTCATAACGTTTCCAAATCCTGTGATCGTCAAACGCCCGGTCCCTTGGCGCGGTGGGCGTTAGCCGCCTCTTTCCGCCTTCCGGTCCCCCCGTGCGCACCGGACGCATGTTGCGTCCTTGGGGAATTGCGGCCGAAACGTGCCAAATCCCGGCAGGCGACGCAACAGGCGATATTGATCAGCCGGTCAGAACCCGGACCTGCTGACGCGGGGCCTGACTGACAACCTCAACCCGCGTGACCGAGCCACGCCCGGCAATGGTCGCAGCAAATCGCATCATGCCGGCGGAGACAGCCGCCGCATCGATTCGGTTCCAGTCGTCTGCGAGCACGAATGGCGTCCGGTGGGCGGCCCGGACCAGGGCGTCGCGCAGGAAGGCCTCCTTGGCCCGCATCGTCTGTGGCGTCGCCGCGCCGCCGAGATGCAGTCGAAGTGAGACAAAGATATAGTTGCGCAGTCTTCCGCCCACGATAACCGGCAGACCGATGCTGGGCATGTTCAGATTCAGGTTCTGTCCGCCCGCTGGTGCCTCTTCTGCCAGCGCCGGGCGGGCGGCAGCTGCAAGGACGGCGGCGGTGGCAACAAGATCACGACGGCGCATATCGAAAGAATGACGCCGACGCCTTGAGAAATCGTTGTCAGCCGTGCCTGAAACCGCCGCGGACGAAAGTGACCGGCCGGCCGCCGAAGCCGGCTGCAATGCCCTGGCCGGTTGTGACCCTGCCAATGCGGGTCAGGCGCAGATGCCGAAGCGCCGCTTCACGTCGAAGCCGGGCCTCGTCGCGCGCCGGGGCTGTGAAGGCAATTTCGTAATCATCGCCGCCCGTGACCAGCTTCTCCAGCGCCGCCCGCTCATCAGCCTGGCCGTCGAACCAGGCTTGAGCGGCTGCGGAAAGCGGGACGGTCTCGAGGTCGATCTCAACGCGCACGCCGCTGGCTAGGGCGAGATGTTCAAGGTCGGCGATCAGGCCGTCCGAGACGTCAATGGCGGCGGTGGCCATGCCCCGTATTGGCAGGGCGAAGTCGATACGCGGCGTAGGCGTCCGATAATGGGCCGACAACGCGCCGACCTGACCGGCATCCAGCGAAAGCCGGCCTTGCAGTCCCTCCAGACCCAGCCAGCCGTCGCCGATCGAACCGGTGACGAAGACCAGATCACCGGGCCTGGCACCGGCCCGACCCACCGTACGCCCCGTCGGGATCCAGCCAAGCAGGGTCATCGAAAAACTGGCCGGCCCCGGCGTATTGACCGTATCGCCTCCCAACAGGGAGACGCCGAACACCGACTGGTCAGCGCGCAGACCGTCCGCGAAGGCCATGCGTTCAGGCCAGCCGCAGCGCGAAGACCAGTGACAGGCCAGCAGATAGCCGAAAGGGTCAGCACCCTTGGACGCGAGATCGGAAAGGTTCACCCGCATCAACTTCCGGGCCACCGTATCGAGCGGATCCGTAGGCAGAAAATGTACGCCTTCGACGATCGCATCCTTGGTCAGAACCAGATCATGGCCTGTCCTCGAAGGCACCACGGCGACATCGTCCGCCAGACCCCGTCCCCAATCCGGGTGAGCCAGCGGCGCAAAAAGGCGCTGGATGGTTTCGAACTCGCCGGCGACATCGACCGCGGGCATGGGTTCACCTCAGTCTTTCGGTCGGACGTCCCGGGCGACGCCATCCAGCGCCGCATTGACGAATTTGGCCTCGGCATCATCGAAGAAGGCCTTGGCCAGTTCGACATACTCATCGATGACAATCTCGCGCGGCACGTCCTGACAGTCGCGCAGCTCCCATGCCCCGGCCCGCAACAGGGCCCGCAGCGTGGAATCCAGCCGCTCCAGCCGCCAGTTCGACGCCAGCCTGGCCTTTACCGCCGCGTCAATCTCACGCTGGCTCTCGACCACACCCCGCACAATGCCTGCAAACCAGGCCTCATCGGCCTCGGCCAAGGGTTCACCTTCCATGTCTGCGTCAAAGCGATGGTTGGCGAATTCGGTGATGACCGTGTCCACGCCCTCGCCGGCCAGTTCCATCTGGTACAGGGCCTGGACGGCGGCGAGACGCGCCACCGTGCGGGCGCGCCGCTGACGACTGGTCAGCTGCGGCTCGGCACGTTGCTTTTCGGCCTCGGCGAGTTGTTCGAGAACGGACTGGAGGCTGGCGGGTTCGGTCACGCCCCCAGTCCTACGCGCAGCCGCTTGCGCAAGGCAATGAGATCCAGACAGGCCCGCGCAGCGCCACCGCCCTTGTCACCCTCACTGATCCGGGCCCGGGTCCAGGCCTGGGCCTCGTCCTCCGTGGTCAGGATGCCGTTGCCGATGATCACACCGTCCAGACCCAGCCGGCGAAGGCCGGCCGCCGACTGATCCGAGACGATCTCGAAATGATAGGTCTCGCCCCGGATCACACAGCCAAGGGCGACAAAGCCGTCATAGCGCGGGGCGGTCGGATAGCGGCCGGCCTCCACCGCCAGGGCGATGGCCGTCGGCACCTCCAGCGCGCCGGGCACGGTGACCACGTCGAACGAAACATTCTGCGCGCGCAGGGCATCCTTCGCCCCTTCCAGCAGGGCGTCGGCCAGCTCATCATAGTAGCGCGCCTCAACGATGAGGACGCGGGGTGGATCGATCAGGATTGGTCTTCTCCGTCCATGTCACGCCAGCCGACAATCCGCAGGCCATAGCCTTCAAGCGCGGCAGGGTTGGGGCGTGTCGAGCTCATCACGATCATGTCGCGCACACCGAGATCCAGCAGGATCTGGGCCCCGACACCATAGTTGCGGATCGACCGATCGACGGCTGCGGGCTTTTCGACCCCGGACAGACGTTCCGCGAGGCCCTGCAGATCGGGATCGCGCAGGAAGACGGTGACGCCGGCACCGTCATGCCCGCTGATCGCCTTCAGCGCCCGCGGCACATAGTTCTGGCGCGCCTCGACATGGCCCAGAATATCCGCTGCGAAATCGACCTGGTGCATGCGGACCAGCGTCGGCTTGCCCGGCTCAACCTTGCCCTTCACGAGGGCGATGTGTTCCGCCCCCTCGATGGTGTTCCGGTACTGCATCAGCCGGAAGGGGCCGCCGTGGATGCTCTCGAACGGCGTGTCCATGATCCGCTCGACATAGCGTTCAGTGCGGCGCCGATAGGCGATCAGGTCGGCGATGGTGCCGATCTTCAGCCCGTGCAGCTGGGCGAAGGCGATCAGGTCGGGCATCCGCGCCATGGAGCCGTCGTCATTCATGATCTCGCAGATCACTCCGGCCGGCGTCAGCCCGGCCATGCGCGAGATATCGACGGCTGCCTCTGTGTGGCCGGTGCGGACCAGCACGCCGCCGTCGCGGGCAACCAGCGGGAAGACGTGGCCCGGCGAGACGATGTCGTCGGCGCCCCTGGTCGGATCGGCCGCGACCTGCACAGTTCGGGCCCGGTCAGCGGCGGATATGCCGGTGGTGACCCCCTCACGGGCCTCGATCGAGACCGTAAAGGCCGTGCCCATACTCTCACGGTTCTCGGCGGCCATGGGCGGCAGACGGAGCTGGCGCGCGCGATCCGCGGTGATCGCCAGACAGATAAGGCCACGGGCATGCCGGGCCATGAAATTGATCTTGTCCGGCGTGGCGAACTGGGCCGGAATGATGATGTCACCCTCATTCTCCCGGTCCTCGGCGTCGACGAGGATGTAGGGCTTGCCGTTGCGGGCATCCTCGAGGATGGCCTCGATGGGGCTGATCGGGCTGTCGTTCATGTTGGCGGCCGGTTGCATCATGCCGTCTCCTGCCATCGCGCGAGGTATCGCGCCAGCATGTCGATTTCGATATTCACTGCATCGCCGGCTTTCAGCCCGCCGAGCGTCGTGGCCTGCCAGGTGTGGGGAATGATGTTGAGGCCGAAGACCTGCCCCTCGACGGCATTGACCGTCAGAGACACCCCGTCGACCGTGATTGAGCCCTTGGCGGCGATATAGCGGTGCAGCGGGGCCGGAGCCTCAATGTCGATCCGGTGCGAACCGCCTTCCGGGGTCACCGAAACCACCCGGCCGAGGCCGTCGACATGGCCCGACACGATATGACCGCCCAATTCGTCGCCCAGTTTCGCGGCCCGCTCCAGATTGACCGCATGCCCCTCGCGCCAGTCGCCCAGCGTCGTCTTCGACAGGGTCTCGCCCGAGACCTCGACCGAGAACCAGCCGGGGCCCTTTTCCGTAACCGTCAGGCAGCAGCCGGCGTGGCTGATCGAGGCGCCGAGGTCGATACCGGACGTGTCCCAGGCGGTCTCGATCTCATAGCGCCAGTCGCGCTCGGTCTGGCGGACCGAACGGACGCGGCCGATGTCAGTGACGATACCGGTGAACATGGGCTCAGAAGTCTCTCTCGTAGCGTTCCCACAGGTCGTCACCGCAGGGCTCGACCGCAAGGCGCCGGAACCGCGGAGCATCGGAAAGCCGCGACAGGGCCAGCGCCGCAACACACGGCCGCCCTTCACTGCCCAGCAGGATGGGGGCCCGGAACCACTCCAGCCGGTCGACCAGGCCGGCGCGGAGGAAGCTCGCCGCTACTTCTCCCCCGCCCTCGATCATCACACACGTGATGCCGTGGCGCTTCATCGCCGCCAGACTGGCCGTCACGGACGGACGCGCCCCGTCGGGCTCGACCCGTTCGACCAAAGCGCTGCCGACGGGCCGAGGCTCGGCGACCGTAAGGATCAGACTGTCGCCGCCGCTCGCCACTTTCGCTGTGGGTGGCGTCCGCAGGCGACTGTCCAGCACGACACGGAGCGGCTGATCGACCGGGCGACCGGGCAGCCGCACCGTCAGTTCGGGATCGTCAGCCAGCACTGTCTCCACACCGACAAGGATGGCGTCATGGGCCGCACGCAGACGATGGACTTCAAGCCGCGCTGCCTCACCGGTGATCCATTTCGACTCGCCGGTCGCCGTGGCGATCCGACCGTCCAGTGATGTGGCCAATTTCAGGGTGACGGCGATCCCGTGACGTCCAGGGCCCATCAGCTTTCGTCCAGACCCTCATCGCCGAGAAACCGGGCAAAATCGCCGGTATGGCGGAAATCCTTGTAGACCGAGGCGTAGCGGACATAGGCGACCTCATCCACCGACTTCAGCGCCTTCATGATGAAGTCGCCGACCGTCGAGGACGGGATTTCGGTCTCGCCGAGGCTTTCCAGCTGGCGGGTGATGCGGCTGACCAGTTGTTCGATCTGTTCGGCCTGGACCGGGCGTTTGCGCAGGGCGACGTTGAGCGACCGCTCCAGCTTGTCCCGGTCAAACGGCGCGCGCCGGCCATTGCGCTTCAGGATCATCAGCTCGCGCAGCTGGACCCGCTCGAAGGTGGTGAACCGCCCGCTGCACTGCGGACAGGATCGCCGGCGACGGATGGCCGCGCCGTCATCCGACGGGCGGCTGTCTTTCACCTGGGTATCCTGATGTCCGCAGAAAGGGCATTTCATCAGAGGTTTATCCGTAAATCGGGAAACGACGCGTGAGGTCCCGCACCTCGTCGGCAACGCGTTTCGATACGCCGGCGTCCGCCTCGTCCGTTCCCTGCATCGAGTCGATGATATCGGCGATCCAGTGGCCGACCTGCTGAAACTCGCCCACACCGAAGCCGCGGGTGGTCCCCGCCGGGGTGCCCAGACGCACACCCGAGGTCACCGTGAAGGGGGCGGGATCGAACGGCACACCGTTCTTGTTGCAGGTGATCAGCGCGTGTTCGAGGGCCGCCTCCGTCGCCTTGCCGGTCACGCCCTTGGGCCGCAGGTCGACCAGCATCAGATGGCTGTCCGTGCCGCCCGAGACGATGGCCGTGCCGCGCTCGACCAGAACGGCCGCCATGGCCCGGGCATTGTCCACGACCTGTTGCGCATAGAGTTTGAACCCGGGCTTCAGCGCCTCACCGAAGGCCACGGCCTTGGCGGCGATGACGTGTTCCAGTGGCCCGCCCTGCAGGCCCGGGAAGACGGCGGAGTTGAATTTCTTGCCCAGCTCGAGGTCATTGGAGAGAATGATGCCGCCACGCGGTCCGCGCAGGGTCTTGTGGGTCGTGCTGGTCACCACATGGGCGTGGGGCAGCGGATCGGGATAGGCACCGCCGGCAATCAGTCCCGAATAATGGGCCATGTCGACCATCAGATAGGCCCCGACGCTGTCGGCGATTTCGCGGAAACGGGCAAAATCGATATGCCGGCTGTAGGCGCTGCCGCCGGCGATGATCAGCCTGGGCTTCTCCCGTTCGGCCATCTCGGCGACGTTGTCATAATCGATCAGATGATCGTCCTGCCGCACCGTATAGGTCACGGGCCGGAACCATTTGCCGGACTGGTTGGCTGGCGAGCCGTGTGTCAGGTGGCCGCCGGCGGCCAGATCCATGCCGAGGAAGGTGTCGCCGGGCGTCAGCAGGGCCAGGAAGACCGCCTGGTTGGCCTGGGCCCCCGAGTGAGGCTGGACGTTGGCGAAGGCGCAGCCGAACAGCTGTTTGGCGCGCTCTCGGGCGAGGGTCTCGGTCACGTCGACATATTCGCAGCCGCCATAATAGCGGCGGCCCGGATAGCCCTCGGCGTATTTGTTGGTCAGGACGGAGCCCTGCGCCTCCAGCACCGCCTTCGAGACGATGTTCTCCGAGGCGATCAGCTCGATCTGCTCCCTCTGGCGGCCCAGTTCGCCCTGGATCCCGGCAAAGATATCGGGATCAGCCTCGGCGAGGCTCTGCGAGAAATAGGCGTCGTGGGTGAAGGCGGTCACGAAGGAGCCCCGATACTAGAGTTGCGCCGAAACAGGCGACTTCTCTACGCCTACGACCGGACAACCACAACATCTGGTGGGTCAGCGCGACGCCAGCGCCCTTTTCAACTTGGCGATGGCGATCCGCTCCAGGCCCTTGGGCTCGTTCACCGGACCGACGGCCGAAGCCTCGATACCGGTCGCCACATGGATCACCGAGCATTTCAGGTACGGCCCATTGCGGGTCAATTCGACGATGACCTCGCCGGGATCCGGCTCAGGCGACGGCAGGGAGTCGCGCCACATTGCAACGGGTCCAGAGCCGATCCATCGCCGCCACCAGATCGTCCATCATGGCGTCGGTATGGTCCGGCGACGGCGTGAAGCGCAGCCGTTCGGTGCCCTTGGGCACGGTCGGATAGTTGATCGGCTGGACATAGACGCCGTGCTCTTCCAGCAGCATGTCCGAGATCATCTTGGCATGGACCGGGTTGCCGACGAACACCGGCACGATGTGGCTGACCGAATCCATCACCGGAATGCCGGCGGCCTTGAACCGGGCCTTGAGGGTGGCGGCGCGCTCCTGATGGGCGTCGCGCAGCTCGGGATGGGTCTTCAGGTGGCGCACCGAGGCAAGCGCACCTGCCGTCAGCGCCGGCGGCAGACTGGTGGTGAAGATGAAGCCCGAGGCCCAGCTGCGCACCGCATCGATGATCACCGCATCGGCGGCGATATAGCCGCCCATGACGCCGATGGCCTTGCCCAGGGTGCATTCGACGATGTCGATCCCGTCCAGCACCCCGTCGCGCTCGGCCACGCCAGCGCCGGTCGCGCCATACAGGCCGACCGCATGGACCTCATCGAGATAGGTCAGGGCATTGTATTTGCGGGCCAGGGCGATGGTCCCGGCCAGGTCGGCGATGTCGCCGTCCATCGAATAGACGCTCTCGAAGGCGATCAGCTTTGGCGCATCGGCCGGGGCCGCGGCCAGCAGGGCCTCGAGATGCTCAAGGTCGTTGTGGGCGAAGATATGCCGCTCACAGCCACCGTTGCGGATGCCGGCGATCATCGAGGCATGGTTCAGGCTGTCCGAGAAGATGATCAGCCCCGGCAGGATGCGCTGCAGGGTCGTCAGGGTCGCCTCATTGGCCACATAGCCCGAGGTGAACAGCAGGGCCGCTTCCTTCTGGTGCCAGCTGGCCAGCTCGGCCTCCAGATCGACCGCCGAGCGGGTCGTGCCCGAGATGTTGCGCGTGCCGCCGGCGCCGGCGCCGACCGTGTCGATCTCGGTCTGCATGGCCTCCAGCACCGCCGGATGCTGGCCCATGCCGAGATAGTCGTTCGAGCACCAGACTACCACGTCCTGCTCGGTCCCGTCCTCGCGGCGGCGCCTAGCCAGCGGGAACTGGCCGCGCACGCGCTTCAGATCGGCAAAGACGCGATAGCGCCCCTCGCCCTTGACCTGCTCAACAGCGGTCTGGAATGCGGCCTGATAGTCGAACAAGCGTGAGGGCCCCGGACGGCGCGAAATCAATGCCCGCCTGATGCGCCGATCGGTCCGATTTGTCCATGAAACGCACCAGACAAAACGCCGCAAACCCTTAATTGATAACGGTTCTCAATCTCGCCGAGCCCCGGTCTGATGACTCCACCTTCCCGACCCAGCCCGGACTAGCCCTTCGGCAACCCATCCAGCTGGCCCCGCAGCATCTGCAGGATGGCCGAGAAATCGCGGCCGCCGTAGCCGAGCCCGTTGAACATCTGGAACAGGGCCTCGGTCTGGGCGCCCAGCGGGGTCGAGGCACCGACCTTGGCCGCCGCGTCCTGGGCCAGCTTCAGATCCTTGAGCATCATGGCCGTGGCGAAGCCGCCGTCATAGTTGCGATTCGATGGCGCGGTCGGCACCGGGCCGGGCCAGGGGTAGTAGGTCGTGGTCGACCAGCTCTGCCCCGACGATTTGGCGACGATGTCGAACATCTTCACCGGATCCAGACCCAGCTTCTCGGCCAGGCCGATCGCCTCACAGGTGCCCAGCATGGTGATGCCGAGGATCATGTTGTTGCAGATCTTGGCCGCCTGCCCTGCCCCATGGTCGCCAGCCCGGAAGGTCGCCCGGCTCATCGGCTCCAGCGCCGCCTCGATGCGGGCAAAATCCGGCTCATCGCAGCCGACCATGAAGGCCAGGGTCCCGGCATCCGCCGCCATCGTCCCGCCCGACACCGGCGCATCGGCGAAGGCATAGCCGGCGTCCCTCGCCAGCCCGGCGACCCTGCGAGCGGTGTCGACATCGATGGTCGAACAATCGAGCAGCAGGGCCGAGGTCGGGGCCACGCCGATGATCTGTTCCGAACAGACTTTCAGCACATGCGGGCCCGCGGGCAGCATGGTGATGACGACGTCCGCGTCCCTGACCGCCTCGGCGACGGACCCGACCGGCGTACAGCCGGCCGCGGCGGCACGGTCGAGGGCGTCCCGGGACAGGTCGAAGGCAGCCACGGCATGACCGGCCTTCGCCTGATTGGCCGCCATGCCCCCGCCCATGTTGCCGAGGCCGATGAAGGCGATCCTGTGGGTCATGGCGTCCGCTCCCTGTTGGTTTTCGGGAGGGTTAGCCGGTCGCCCGCCCGGTCGCCAGCGGTGCCGGGCAGTTTTTCGATCAGGCCGGCTTCCTGAAGCGCAGCATGAACTGGCTGGTGCGGCCCCGGATGGTGCCGTCGAAGACATTGGCTGTCCGGGGATCGGCGCCGTTGGCGTGCAGGTCACTCTCGCCGTCCAGCACAAAGCCGGCCGCCAGAACCTCACGCTTGACCGCCTCGATGTCGATCCGGTGCACGGTGTTCGACGCCGTCAGGGGCGATCCCGCAACGGCATGGTGATCGATGATGACATAGACGCCACCCGGCTTCAGGGCCTCGAACACAGCCGCATTGACCCGCGCGGCGGTGTCGGCCGGAGCCATGCTCAGATGCAGGTCGTGGTAGTTCTGGGCGGTGAAGACCAGGTCCAGCCCGGCGGGGAAGTCCGGCGCGGCGATCGGCGAGCGGATCGCATCGACATTGGCCAGGGCGTCAGCTGCGGTCAGGCTGTCCCCATAGCTGGTCTGGAAGGCGATGAATTCCGCCGGCTGCCAGGCGGTGACACGGCCCCGCGGCCCGACGGCAGCGGAGAAGACGCGGGTGAAATAGCCGCCACCGATGATCATGTCGGCGATCTTCTGGCCCGGCCGGACCCCGGCGAAGGCCAGGGTCTCGGCGGTATGACGCCCGGCATCCCGGGCCCGATCGTCAGCGGTCCGGATCGGGGCCGCAAGGACCTCGGCATAGTCGGCCGCGGCGAGCGCCGTCGGGGCACCCATGCCGCCCATACAGCCCGTGGACGACAGGCTCATCACCGCCACAGCGGCCAGAATCAGGGAACGGCGCATGACGGATTTTCCCATGGCGCCGCGCGGGCGCTGACGGCGCAGCCTAGACCGAACGACGGTCGGCGTCAGCCGGGTTTGCGGAACCGATAGACGAACCGGTCCGTGCGGCCGCGGATGCTGGCATCAAAGACGCTCAGACTATGGTCGTCCGCCGGGACGCGCACCGCCGTGGTCTCGCCGTCGTAGATGAAGCCTGCAGCCTCAACCTGACGCCGCAGCTCCGCCGCCTCGATCCGGTGCAGCGTACCCGCCACGCTGATGCCCGCGCCGTCCGCCGCCTGGTGATCCAGTATGACATAGAGGCCGCCGGGCTTCAGGGCCGCGAACACCGCCGCATTCATCGCCGCCACATCGACGCCGAACCGGGGAATGACGAAATCGTGGTATTCCTCGCCCATGAAGACGACGTCCAGCGGACGGTCGAACGCCATGTCCTCGAGCTTGCCGGTCAGCCGGACGACATTCGGATAATCGGCCGCGAGGGCGTTACCGAAGGCGTTCTCACGAGCGGCCGTCTGGTTGGGCACGAAGGCATAGGCCCGGCCCTGCTCGCCGACCATCACCGAGAACAGGCGGCTGAAGAAGCCTTCCTCAGGCCGGATGTCCGCAACCGCCATGCCCGGGCGCAGTCCTGTGAACTCCAGCATGGCACGGGTCTGGCGCAGGTCATCACGCGCCCGGTCCGCCTCGGGTCGGCGGGCGTCGGCCATCGCGGCACCGGCCAGATCAGCAGCCGGCGGAACGGCCTGTGGGACAAGGGCTTCCGTCGAGGCAGGTGCCGCTATCGCTGAAAACCCGGCCGCCAGCACACCGACCGCGCCCAGACCCGCCATCAGGATCGACCGCATGGACTTCCTCCTCCTGTTTCGAAGCAGCTACGCCCCGGAACCGCCGGCGACGCAAGCGCTCAGTCCAGCGGGGTCCATTCCTGTCCCGCCGGCAGGGGCGCGAACAGCCGGTCGAGGTCGGCCTCGCTGAGGCCCGACAGATCGGCCGGCGACCAGTTCGGTGCATTGTCCTTGTCGACCACCACGGCGCGGACACCTTCCTGGAAGTCGTGGGTGCGGACCACCCGGCCGCCCAGCGCGTACTCCAGGGCCATGTTCGCGGCAAAGGACGGCTGGTTCGCACCGAGGCGCAACTGGCGCAGCGTGACTTTCAGCGACTGCGGCGACTTGGTCTTCAGGCTGGCCAGCTGGGTCGACGCCCAATCAGAGCCATCGGCCTCCAGCGCAGCGAAGATTTCCTCGACCGTATCGAAGGCAAACAGCCGGTCGATGGCGGCCAGATGCGCCTCGACGGGGGCCTCGCCCGGGTCGGCTTCGAGGCCGTCTGCGACATCGATCGGATAGGCCGGATCAGCCGCGAGGATGAAGCGGAAGGCCTCCAGCGCGTCCGCCGGCAGATAGTGGGTATGGATGCCGAGGAAGACGGTGTCTGCCGCCTTCAGTCGCGCCCCGGTCAGGGCCAGCCAGACGCCGGTCTGGCCCGGCAGGCGCGGCAGGAACCAGCCGCCGCCGACATCGGGAAACAGGCCGATGCCGGTCTCGGGCATGGCATAGGTGGTGCGTTCCGTCGCGATGCGGACGTCTGCCGGTTCGCTGATTCCCACCCCGCCACCCATGACGATGCCGTCGACGATCGCCGTGATCGGCTTGGGATAGTCGAACATCAGATGGTTCAGCCGGTACTCGACCAGGAAGAAGGCCTTGGCCTCCGACGCATCCCCTGCCCCGCTCTCGGCGATCATGCGGATGTCGCCGCCGGCGCAGAAGCCGCGCTCGCCGGCGTGGTCGATCAGAACGGACCTGACCGCATCATCAGACCGCCAGGCCAGCAGGGCCTCGATCATCGCCTCGCACATGGCGCGGTTCAGCGCATGCAGGGCCTTCGGCCGGTTCAGGGTGATGTGGCCGACGCCGGATTCGACGCGGGTCAGGACTTCGGATTCACTCATGGCACCGCTCGTAAGGGCCGGACGCTACTGCCGCAACATTTCCCGCGCCGTGATCACCCGCATGATCTCATTGGTCCCCTCGAGGATCCGGTGCACCCGCAGGTCGCGTACGATCCGCTCCAGCGGATAGTCCTTCAGATAGCCGTAGCCACCATGCAGCTGCAGGGCCTCGTCGGCGATCTGGAAACAGGCGTCCGTGGTCATGCGCTTGGCCATGGCGCACCATTTGGTCTTCTCGGGATGGTTGGTGTCTATGGCCCAGGCTCCGCGCAGGACCATCAGCCGCGCGGCTTCCAGCGCCGTGGCCATGTCAGCCAGCTTGAACTGGGTGTTCTGGAACTCGGCCAGCGCCTTGCCGAACTGCTTGCGCGTCGCAACGTAGGCCTGGGTCGTCTCCAGCGCCAGCCGGGCCCCGCCGATCGAACAGGCCGCGATGTTCAGCCGCCCTCCGTCCAGACCCATCATCGCATAGCGAAACCCGTCGCCCTCCTTGCCTAGCAGATTGCCCGCCGGCACGCGGCAGTCGTCGAACTGGACGATGGCGGTGGGCTGGGAGTTCCAGCCCATCTTCCTCTCCTGAGCCCCGAAGCTCAGCCCCGGCGCATCCTTCTCGACCACGAAGGTCGAGATGCCCTTGGGACCGTCGCCGCCGGTGCGGGCCATGACCACATAGACATCCGACGTCCCGGCCCCCGAGATGAAGGCCTTGGAGCCGTTCAGCACCCAGTGGTCCCCGTCCCGCTTCGCCGTGGTGCGCAGGCCCGCCGCATCCGAGCCCGAGCCCGGCTCGGTCAGACAGTAGCTGGCGATCAGCTCCATGGTCGTCAGCCGCGGCACATAGCGGCCGCGCAGATCGTCGGAGCCGAAACTGTCGATCATCCAGGTCGCCATATTGTGGATCGAGATGAAGGCCGCCGTGGAGACGTCGCCGCGCGACAGTTCCTCGAAGATCAGCGCCGCCTCGACCCGCCCCAGGGCCATGCCTCCGTGTTCCTCGCCCGCATAGATGGCCGCAAATCCGGTCTCGGCCGCCAGACGCATCACATCGACCGGGAAATGTTTGGTCTCGTCCCATTCGGCGCTGTGCGGGGCCAGTTCGGCCTCGGCGAACTGCCGCGCCGCGTCCTGGATGGCGCGCTGGTCGTCGTTGAGGGCGAAGTCCATGGGGCGTTTCCTTGAGTCTCTGGGG
>Ga0247837_1005685_pt1 | contig 18449 bp, 15 predicted proteins | sample LaCtaG_2_FD_187115 | JGI IMG/M metagenome (GOLD analysis project Ga0247837, IMG submission 187115) | Freshwater microbial communities from meromictic Lake La Cruz, Castile-La Mancha, Spain - LaCruzMarch2015_14.5m | ecosystem: Environmental > Aquatic > Freshwater > Lake | place: Spain: Castile-La...
GAAACCAACCGCTGATGGTCTTGGCTTCAAGTTCAAATAAAGAATGCGATTGAGGAAACCTGTCGTACTGCTCAATGTGTGGCTGAGGACAACTACGAAAAACTGTGTATTTTTTAAGTTTTAGTATGCTGGGTCTCATGAATGCACCAGTACTGGTGTGGAAGAGTATATTGGACGAAACGGGTGGTGCGGGAGTTTGGACTCCACAAGGACTGCCGACATTCAAGCAACTTCAAGATAACGCTCGATTACATATAACAGACAAAAAGGCATGTACATCAAAGGCTACAGTCTGGACACCGCTTCCCACATGCACTTCCACACTCTTACCTAGCCAGCGTGTTGTGCATTTTAGAGTTGACTAAGTTCTTAATCACGCTAGTCAGAGATTATTATAAAATAAGCCCTGCTGTCCATGATTTGGACGGCTATAGCTTAGTAGAAATGGGGAAAGTGGAGAAATGGGGCTGGAATAGGTAGACTGTGATGTTGCATTTGAGAACAGCAGAGGAGTTGAGTAGTTTTTTAGGAATAGCTGTATTTATAGTCTCGACAACTTGCATTTTTGGGTGTTTTTTGGCTTCGGAATTGACCACTTCCCGCATCAGTCCGGTTTCCAATATGCATTTCTCATACTTTTCCTTCTATTTCCCAGCCTCCTTCCCTTCCACTCCTCTTGCACCAAATATTAGTCCGATTTGTGCATTTGAGGTAGAGAAATCCCTGCATCAACTATTTACTAGGGACTGCACCTCGCGGAGACGCCGGTCCAGCTCGTCCTCCACGACCAGCAAAGGCGTCATCAATTTCACACGCAAGTCTTGTTCGCGGACAGCTTCTACCTTCCCCTTCCACAAAGCTCCTCCCGGATTCTCCTCCAGCGTCCTCTCTATCTGCGTGTTTTCCTGCGCCAGCCGCTTATTGAGTCGCTTCAGTCTCTGCACCTTTTCATAGTACCGTTCTTGGTCGAAAGGCTTGAAGTGCGCGGCTTCATTCCAAGTGTGCAAGCCCATGGAGACCAAGCGACTCAGGCGATTTACGAGTAGGCGAATGGCTTGGCGGTCCGGAGGCTCGATGTCGTCTGCAGTGGGGACAGACCTTCTTCTTCTCTGCATTTATAGGGAAAGCGGAGAGTATGTGGGAACAGGAGACGGAAATCGAACTCATACCTTTGGGTGTTAGGGGAAGGAAGCTGTCCTAAGGACTAACACCCTGGAGGTCTGATTAATGCCACAGAATAGAAAACTACTGGGAAAGATGTATGGGCTATTGCTAGGTGTGGGGCTAGTTGGACGACTGAGGGCAGAACGCTAATCCAAGTAGGTGACTGACTCAATGAGATCAGCAGTCCTTTGCGTCGCAGGATTAGTGTTGAACTAAAAGTGCGTGTGACTAAAGTGGGAAGCGGGAATGATAGCGGCGGAGTCTGGTCAACACATATAGAGCTAAGAAGGGTACGTTGTATTTTGGTAGGCAGACCGCTATGTTTTGGCCAGTTTCTTCATTCACTTATGGTCTTTATTGTTTTTAGAAGGCGCTGGAGTTGCTATTCCCTCGGTAGTCGATACCAATGCTCTCCCAGGACTCTCACCGGCAGTTGGCAGTATCGCCATATTTAACCTGGAAAATCTTCTAAAAATATATAAAACCTACATATTTCAGAACATATGTTTTTCGTTGTCCGTGGCCTCGGCCTGAGAAGAAAAGACAATGCAGAGATAGCTAGACATCACTACTGTACTTTCCCAGCGTTTTCTATCTACGCTGCAGCTAATTCCCCACTTTCCAACGAAGTCAGTCCCATAGCATACCCGCAGCCATTATAATAATTTCCATGGGCCTGGGTATGCTTCCTGTGATTATCTACTTGATCGGCCTCGACCAGGACGTCTACACCTATTCCAACTCTACCTGGAGAGAGATAAGAGGCGAGCAAGAGCCGAAGATGCTGACAATCGACCCATTCGGAAGACTCTGGAGCATTTCTCCCAATTGGTACGCAAACTTCTTGAACGACAACAACATCTGGACGGACTACAACAACGGCAAAACAGGGATTTCACTTGCAGTGGACAGCAGCGGAACTCCCTACATGGTTTCCTCTGATTTCTACCTACACAGAGGAACTCGGCAAGCATGGACACTGCACAATCCCAAAACACCGAGATGCAAGGTCGTGGCGATGGACGGCGAAGACAACCTGTGGATTATCGACCTATATGGGCAGATCTTTTTCAACGTCGTCGGAGACCAGTGGATCGAGTACCCGTCAGACGGCAGAGCGGTTAATCTAGTCGTGTCGAGAAACGGAGACCCTTACATCATTAACAGCGCAAACCAAATATATAGAGGGAAAATGGGGAAATGGGAGATAATGGTGGGAGGACTGGCGAAGGACATTGCGGTCGACTCCAATGGGACGCTCTGGGCAGTGGGGCTGGATTACAAGATTTGGTACTTGGACGACAATGAAGTCTGGAGAAGATACGGAGGAGCGAAGAAAGGAAGTCAGATAGTCGTTCTATAGTCGTTAACCATTTCGACTAAATAGTGGCTTTATAGATCTCTATTTCAACTTTATTCTGATTACGCTGCAAAAACATTCGTCATTTTCCACCAATCGAGAATATGAATGTAGGGAAAATCGGTGTAATTACCCAATTCGCAGGATCAATATTAGCCTAAGGTATAGACAATCAGCCACATTCCTCCGCTGGACCTGTGGTTTCAAGGCGCGGGTCGTCGTATGACAGTAGATAAAAGCGGTCTCCTAACTGCTGTTCCAGGACTTTCCCGTCGATTGCGCTGTTGAATATTAGTTCGAATTTGTTTTCGCTGAGGGGCTCGAGACTGGATTTCCGACTCGGCGGCTCTGGAAAGTACGGATCCAGCGCAATCCTGCCTACTACTCACTTCAGTGCATTATCCAACATATTGGGAATCAGCCTGGCCAACAGCGAGGACGACAGCTCCAAGCACGGGTTCGTATTCACCTCAATCAGCCAGGGCTTCAGGTCCTCATCCAGCATGAAGTCGTACCCGAAAATCTCGAAATTGTGCACTCTGCACCTCGGATCCAGCTTCAAAAACACAGCCTGGACCGTGTCCTTGACCATATGTTTCAGTTTCGGGACTATGTCAGACCGAAAATCAATGTGCGATTCTCTACTAATGTCCAAATACCGCTGAAAATCGCCATATGATAATTTGTTCCCTTGCTCGAATTTCCCATAATCGTCTGCGTACTTTTGCACTGCATCGTTGGTCAGGTGGACCAATTTGTTGGAAATGTCCTTTAGGGAAAACTCCTTGGAGCTGGTCCGAAGGTAGCCTTCGGAGTAGAAATAGGCCTGGATCACCCCATTAACAGCAGTCACTAAAGCATATAGTCGAATGTCGAATTTCCGCTTGTATATCAGAAACGGCTTTTCGATGTATTTCTGCAGTATGAAGGTTCTGAGGCTTCCCTCGGATGCAGCTGCTAAGGACCTCATTTCCTCCCTGACCGCAGCCACACTTCCACACAGAGTTATCCCTGTGCCTCGATTGGTGTTTTCCCCCGGCTTCAGAATCCATACATTTCTGCAGCCACTTGCTGCTAGTTCCTTAAAACTCTCCTCGAATTGCCGAAACTCCTCTTCGCTTTCGCCTTCCTTTATATGGAAAGTCAGCGGAATGTGCTCATACGGGTCCAGCTCCAAAGCATCGTAGTACATCCTCATGTTGATGAATAGCGCCTTTTTGTTGGAAAGATGATGATTGCACTCGAGTTTATTGCAGGTGGTCAAATCCGTCGGCCTGAGATTGAGGGTGGTTTTCTGCTTCACAAAGGAAGAGGAGTGAAGGATGAGGTCGTAATTGAGAGGCGCTAAATCCACTAATAGACCGAAAGGGTGTTGGCGGTAGGCACCGATTGCAGGGTTGTATCTCACAGTAGTGCTCAACTGTCCAGGAGCAGCCTGTAACACTGCATGCGAAACTGGGGACTTCAAAGGCTGACAATGCTCCAACGAGTCCAAATCCAGCCACTGTGTCCAGACCAAGTTAGCCTTTTCCTTACTGTCCTCATCCACCCGGCTCCACCACCACCGACTTCCCAGCACACTCTTGACCAAAGGCGCATTATTCCCTCTCCCAACGAAGTACTTGAAGCCTAACTGCGGCTCAGGGGAGCAGTCCAAAGCCACGCCGTTGCTTTGGAGCAGCTGGGAACTGAGACTGGACAGGATCCCTTCGCGTGCCTTTTGCAGCCACTCCTTGTCTCGCATTGCGACTTTGACGGATATGCGTTCTTCCTTGCGAGTGGAAGCAGCCCTGCGCTTTGGCTCTACAGTCTCTAATCGCCTGCGTCTAGGCTCTATGCGCTTCGGCTCCGCCGCAGGCGTCAACGGCCTCATGACACTCACATGTCCGGGACGGGTCAAAATCGGGCTTTGCCGGACTAACAAGCACTTCCTGGCGATAGCTGATTCTGCGAGTAAGTCGACCAGGCTTTGGTAGTTGCCCGGACCTGTGACCTTCACAAAGACAGGCGACCCGGCCGTCTTCTGCTTGATGGGGGACTGGGAAGTGTTTGTGGGAGTGGGCGTTCTTTGCCGGTCTTCAGGCTTGTAGCGGTAGTCCGGGGATAGTGTGTTCCGCTTGACAGTTGGCTTGCGAGGCAAACGGTGGGAGAGGGAAGGCTTGACTCTCACTCGGAACACTGCAGTTACCACTCTTTCCTCGGCTGGTAATGGTCTCTGCATCACTCTTCTAGCCACGTATTTAGGAAAGGGTCCGATGAAGAAGTCATCACACAAAGCCTGCAACTCCATTATACCGAAGCTACGATGAAGGCTATCTCTTGCAGCATGTGTTCAAGCGCCTTTTCCCCGGAGTCTGCGTGCGCTGGACCTTGATAGTGGTGTTTTCCAGCACTGGCGCTTTGTGCGAGTCTGCGGAGCGAATAGTGAGGCAGAGGTCGAGGAAAGCAGCATCCACGCCTGTGCCTTCCTTAGCTGAGCATTCGTAGTACTTGACAGAGGGACGCTGATTCAGCCAGTGGGCCACTTCCGACTCCGAGACTCGTCTTTCCTTGGCCAAATCCGCCTTATTGCCCACTAGTATCATAGGGAAGTCCAAGTCTTCCACGCCTGAGTTGTCCTTGAAGGACACCAGCCACCCGTCCAGGTGAGCGAAGGAATCCGCATTGGTGATATCAAACACCAGCACTAGTCCATCAGACCCTCTGTAAAACGCATGTCCCAGGCTTTGAAACCGCTCCTGTCCTGCAGTGTCCCAAATCTGCAAAGTCACATTTTCCCCTGAAGGCGTCTCGACCTGCTTCATGAGGAAGTCGCAGCCGATGGTGGCGCGGAACTCTTGGGTGAATTCCTTCTTCACGTAGCGCTGGATGAGGCAGGACTTGCCGACGAAGGAGTCGCCGAGGAGCAGCACTTTGCTCACGTATCGCGGGTTTGTTGACATCCTTATATTAGCTTCTCAAGCATCCGACACTTCTCGAGACGTCCTGTATTTCCCGAACAATCCAACGATTTCCCACCTTCCAGCAATATATCCACAAACGACATCACCGAAACTACAAAAAGTCCCGACAAACAGGTAAACCTGACACTGCAAGCAGTGATATGCCTTTGCCGGAGTCCAAAGCGATATTGCTTTTTCAGCCAATGCTAATAGAATTGGATGCACATTTGAAGGGTAGAGGAGATATGTATGGACAGTGCACAGAAATCGCGGATGTGCGTGTATAAGTCGGATATGTGGCCTTTACGAGGTATGCAAGCGAGATAGAGCGTAAAAGTATCGATACACTCTTCTGTGTGCACTGCGGCCTGTCCCATCATTTCTCGAAATGGAGGACATCGCTTATTGTAAGCCTACAGACTTGACAGACATCCATGCACTGGGCTTCTCTGCGACTTCTTATGTTCTGCTCCATATACGGAAGTAGCATATTTGGGGAAGTAGTTGAGGATTTCCCTCTGAACAATCCGCAATTCCCAAAGCAGCACAACTTCGATTGAACTGCAAATCGCACTAAATAGTCTAAACGGGTACGAGTTTTCACTTCGCGACAACGTGTAGTAAAGCTCGATCACTGCAGACAATTGTTACTGCGCCACTTGCAAATCCTCAAGCCATTTGGGAAGAAGCATAGATGTGACGATGGTGGATTTAACAGTGACGTCTCCTAGGATTAAGGCTAATATTAGGGGTTTTACTTAGAATGAGAAAAGCCACATGAGCTGCTTTTCTCTGTAAGGGAAAACGGCCTGCATGAGTTGCTCATTCTTTTCCCATGTGCTGAATATATGTAGTGAAATTGCATTTATTTTACACATAAATCAAAGCCGCTCTAACAGACTAAGGAAGGAAGAATCGTAGAATTAAGTAGAAAGCGCGTTTCTGATGTCTTCACACAGGGCCACAATCTGGCCCTTACCTGCTACAAACAGCTGAGAACTCCGTCTGTCACTGACCACAAAAGGAACATAGGCCTGGCCAAGGCTCAGGTCCACTTCCTCTGTCTGATTAAACTCACGGGAAATCACCAGGTTTCCATCCATGCCACCAGTCACCCAGCCGCTTTCCCCGACCCCCGCAATCTGGAATTTCGGCGTATCGCCTCTTGCAAGTAGTCTTCTCTCGTTTTGCAGTATCAGTGTGCTGCCAATCGGCTCCGTCGGGTAGCGGCAATCCCATGTGGCCACACTTCGAATCTCTCTCGCAAAGAGGACGTGTTCATTGGAGCTGAAGGCCAGGCCTGAAACTGAGGCCAGCAGGTCGAGGTGTGTGCCCGACTTGTGGCTGCGCAACTCTAGTGCGGGGGGGAAGGCTTGGGCCCGCAGCCTCAAATCCGCGATTCGTACACTTCCGGCGGTTGAGGAATACACGACTAAGGAAGGGTGGAGGGGGTGGAAGGCTGCGAAGAGCAGTACTTCCTGCAGGTCTTCGATGCGTTGTGGCTTTAGGTTTGCAAGGCTGAAGGAAGTGGCTGGATGGTCGAAGTGCCAAAGGGTGAGACTCAGGTCGTCGCATGCAAGGAATTGATCTCGGGTTGGGTGGACGGAAAGACTGTGTATGTGAAAGTCGTGGACAGAAGGGAAACTCAGACGTAGACGATGCTTGCCGTCCTGCTGCCCTACACTCCACAGCTTTATCGTCTTTTCATTCGCACTTAAACAAGTGAACGCCCGTTGATACTCTGACACAAACTGCACCGCCGCCACATGTTCACTTTCCGCCCCCGACGAATCTCTATCAAAAAAGGTCAAATGGCTTACAAAAGAAAGCCAATGCGAAAAAGGCTGCGGCTTGTAGAAGTGCAATCGCCCTCTAGTGTCCCCAGCCAGCAAGCCACAGGTCTCGGAGCCACACACCAAACTTGTTACTTCCGCGTCACTGCTGAGGTGTTGGACTTGCACACTGCTTGCCATTATACTGAGGCTCGGAGAGGAGTAGAACTGTGGAAAGGAGGGGATGGGAATTGATTGGTTGTCACTATAGAATTGCAAATTAGCAAGCCAAAATATCTCTTGCTTTCCTATAGATGCACAGAATCCTGCAAGTTATAGAGAATTCGAAGCTTCATTTTGCCTAATTTTGGCAAATCGCAAGGCCATTGCTTCCAGCTGTTTTCTCTGTCTATGAATTTCTTTATAGGAGATTATATTCCCCTAATCTCTTTTTCTGTTTTTCACATCACAAAAAAGCGCCCTTCCCAGAAAATCCCCAAATCCGCATCTAAACAAAAGGACAAATCTCAATTTTCCGAATCCTTCAACTTGGTATTTCCAGTAAACGGCTCAAGAGACTTAAAGCGTGATTTCCTAGACTCCCATTCATATACTCGGAAATCAGCCATCGCCTGCCTCTATTGTCATGTTCATGTATAGAAGGACTGGGAGCGGTCTGTGTAGACTCTCAGACTAACTCCGCATTTCCGAATTTGAGAACTGGCCTGCAGCTTTGGACGTCTCCGAGATAATGGAACACTGAGTTTCGGGTGAATGCGAATTGGGGTTAGGGGCGGACTTGTCAGAGTCGAGTTGGGCATATTTTTTGCTGGAAGCACTGAAAAAGGACATTTTAGGCTATTTTGATGAGGAACGGAATCTTTGCTATTACAGTTAGCCCGGGAAAAGACCGCATTTCACCTGTTCCTTCACCTATTTTCTGGAAAACGGATACAGATTTCTCGTTATTCCTATATTTCGGTACTCCTCACAACTGAAATTAGGCCTTAAAGCCCGAGACGGATGTAATTACTCATTCTGGCATATCATATAAGTAAAATGTATGCAAAAAGCAGGAGTATCCTTAATTCTTGAATGCAAATTAAGAGAAAAGCTGCGAAATCGGTCCATTTTTCAATCTTTTGCATTTGGAAGTATACAAAAACACAGCTAATTGGAGTATATTTTGCAGATCGTGGAAAATAACCGCAAATAGAGATAAAAAGACTAATATAAGCACTTTTGGAGAGGAAATAGGGCTGTTTGGAAGCGAAATTTTACTAAGATGACAATTAATTCAGATAAAACTTGATAAAAAGAGGAGAAAAGTCCTTTTTACCTCGAAAAGCAGTTAAGACGTTGAGAAATAATATTTGATAGCAGTTCAAAGCAACATTTTCGACTTATTTCGTATTTCCAATGCAAAACGCAGCTTTTCGCCTAATTTCAGCCGAAAGTCCCACAGTACAGGCAGCCTGCAGACTAGGGGTTAGCCTACCACCTAGAAACTGGTATTTCCGAGTCCAGGCCTATCCCTTTCCCTATATCCCTATTTAGTACACTAGACGGAAACAGCCGCTAACTCCCCTGCTTTAGTCCATTCCCTGCAACTGCCCCAAAGCGACCTAGGCGACCTAATATGTCCCTCTCTCGCTTCTCCTAATATATGGCTTTCCTGCTCCCACCCCCGCGTCCTTCCTACTACTCCGACCGCTCCTCCATCACTGACAGCGTCTCCAACTTCATCACCGAGCAACTGGCAGAGCGCAGTTGGACCAAGGAGCCGCAGTGCTGGGTCTGTGAGGCGGAGCGAGGCAACCGCGTGGGGCGGAAAAGACTGTACGGCTGCAAGTTCTGTGCGCATGCAGTGTGTGAGGACTGCTCACCCACTCGCAAGCACCATGCGAGCACAGAGAAAGAGGAAAGGATGTGTAATGCTTGTGTGGAAAGCTGGGGAAAGGAGGAGGGAATGGTGGAAAGGAATAGGGAAGTAGAGAGGTTGGTGGAGGAAAAGGAGAGGGAGAGGGAGCGGTTTGCAATGGTGATTGAGGACTGCTTGGGGGTCATGAGTAGGGCAGAGGGGCAGATGGCTTCCCAGTCTTTGGCCAAATGGACGCAGGTAGACCTGACTACATGCGAAAAGGGGGTTTCTGTGAGGGCTGAAACTGCAGAAAAGGCAGTACTGAAGGAGCTAATCAGCGCTTCAACATACACCCAAGTTCAAATTCCAGGGACTGAGGATCGAGAAATCCAGTTTTCTCCTATTTATACAGAAACCGCCTCCGGAGCAGCCTTTGTGACCGTTATTGATATCCGCCAGCAAACCGATTTCCCTGAAAGCCCAAGAAATGACGCGGAAGTCCAATGCGACTATAGGAAAAATCCTTGTTTTCCTTGCCAAACTGAGGAAAAGCTGAGTGTTGCGACTGACAGTCAGACTGAAAAAGTGCAATTCAGTGAAATTTGCACTCAATCAGATGAGCAAATTTATGCGCAAATTGGAATTTCCACGCTGCCAATAGGACTAGTCAATTGTGAGATTCAGACTTGTGCCCGGGAAACAAGCGCTGCAAGTATACAAACAGACCTGTGTCCTGGACAGGATAGGGAGCTGCAGGTCTGTTTGTCCCTTTCCACTCAGTCCATTTCGCTGCAAACGGATGCATTTCCCACTAGCCTGGAAACTGCATCTCAAACCGAGTTAAGGGGGGAAGAAAGCCACACCCAAACACTACAGCAGGTATGCACTGACTCATGTATACAGACGGAAAGTCTTGCTATTGCGCCTTCCACTACTGCTGTGGTTCCCGCTAGTACTCAGACTTCAGAGGAGTGGGAGGAAAGGAGTCTGGGGGCTATAAGGGAAAAGTATGAGAAATGCATATTAGAGACCGGGCTGATGCGGGAAGTGATCAACTCCGAAGCCAAAAGACTCCCAGAAATGCAAGTTGTCGAGACTATAAACATTCCCGCGCACACTACCCAGAGAACACTCCTCTGCTGTCCTCAAATGCAGCATCACGTCCTACCTGCTTCCCTGCCTCTTCCAGCCCCTTCTCTCCACTTTTCCCATTCCCCCGGCCTCACCATTTCCTCCACTGCACAGCCCTGCTCCCTGCAGATCACCCAACTTGCGAATATACTAATCCCTTCCTCAGCACCTTCTATGGTAATTTCAGACCCGACCATAAAGCGCAAAGTAGCCACCACTTCCCCTTTCGCCCTCGCGCAGAGTGGAGAAACTTCCCCCACTACCGCTCTATTGGAAACCTACGAATCTCACCTTTGTGCGAAAGTAACGGAAGTGGGGGGAATGCCTTTCAGCAGGGAAGTGCAAACGGAAGTGGCTGCGAAGGACGTAGACGCAGCCTTTGCACAGATGGAGGAAATGATAGTGCGCAATGAGGATTTGGAGAAGCAAGTGCTGCAGTACCGGGAAACGATGGGAAGTCCGCAGGAAGTGCTGGCTGCAAGTCCGAAGGACCTGGCAGAGGACCTGAGTCCGGAGGTGCAAGAGCGGCTTTCGGTCAGGTTTTCGGAAAATGACACGATTCAGGCGTTGCTTTTCCGACTCAAGTCCACTGAAAAGGAACTCGGACGTCTCCGCTCGCCTATTAACGGCAGTTCCACTAAGTCTCGTCCTTCAGTGCAGCCCGGCCCAGTGACCAACTCCTGCAAGTGCTCAGTCTTCTAGCACTAATAAACCAGTCTCTGCCCTCCTCAATGAAAAAGCATGTTCCCCGTCCTACAAAGCTCCCCGCCTGCCCGCGAACTCACCCACCGCAGCTTCTCCCTGTCCAAACGAGGCATCCCCAGGCCTTTGGTGGTGTCTGAACTGGGTCCTGCCCCCCTCGATGTGACCTACTCCCCTCACCGCTACCAGTCTCTCAGCATCGACAAGGGAAATGGGACGAATCGGTTCAAATCGCCGTATTTATATGCGAAATTCACCTGTGACACTGCGAAAGCGGAGTCAAGCGTTAGAGACTCGACGCCGGTCCCTGAGAAAGCAGTCCATATGGCTACAGAATCAACGGAAATCGAGGGAAAGGCGGGTCCTGACATCCGCACTGTGAGTCCTGTGCTGTCCGCACTCTGTCCGGTGTGCGGCTTTCAACTGGACACTGCGGAGGGAGTGGTGGACCAACTTCGAGAGGAAGACTGCGAAGTGGTGAGAGACATCAAGTACAGTCTGGAAGCACTGAGACTGCTGCGAGTGCTGGGCTTCGAACTGAACCCTGTGAGCAGGAAACTGCACTGCCAGCTGCTGCAGCAGGTCCAATTCGCTGTGTTTCCCCTGGACGCCCGCGGCCTGCCCTCCAACCTTCCCTACTTCTCCATCTACTCCGCCTTAGACGCTGAGAGGAAGCAGCTCCGCACCCAGTTTGACTCCTTGTCCAGCCTGTCCAAGTCTCAGGAGACGGAGTTACATCGATTAAATGCGGAATTGGCAGCTGTGAAGGGGCAAAATAAGGCTTTGAAGGGCGTTTCTGAGGCTTTGGAGGGGAAATGTGCACATTTAGCCTCGGAAATCACTCGTTTGACCACCACTTTGGTCCTAATTCAGAGCCAAATGGACACTCAGGAGACCTTAAATACGCATTTGACCAGTGAAATTAAGGTCAAATCGCGAGTTTTCACTCACAAAGAAAGAGCCAACCACTCCCTTCAAATCCACCACGAGAAAGTCATCAGTGACCTGCACAGTCAGCTCAAGTTGTATGCAAAAGAAGACACTTCCGGGCTCAAAAGTGCCCTGGAAGAGGCGAAAGCCCTAAAATTGCAGGTAAAACAGCTCACTTCCGACCTGAGTCGCAGTACAAAATTGTATGAAGTCATGCGGAAATGCTATGAAAATGATATGAAAACCGCCAAAGAGTACCAAAAACAGCAATTTAGTGCTTTAAAGGTCGATGAAAGTCTGGATGTCGTCAAATTTAAGCAGAGAATCAAGCGAAATACGGTCCATTATGAGCAATTGAGCCAATTGACCAGTGTAAATGTGGGGAATCAAAGCTTTGACGAGGTGGTGGAAACCACTGCGAGGCTACTGGGGGAGAAAAGCAGAGAAATTGAGGAGTTGGCGGGGCAGTTGGAGCGCTATAGACGGCAGTTGGTGCAGTTGGAAGTGGGCAAGCAGGGACTGGTGGAGGAAATGACGGAGTTGAAGTCTCGACTGAGGTATACTGAAATGTACGAAGAGAACTTCCAACTCCGCCCCTTCGGCCAAAGCGACAAGTTCGTAGGCCTGGGCAAGACCCTCGACGTCCCCAAGTACCTGCGCTGCACCGGCTTCGTAGCCAACCTCGGCCTTTCCAAAGGCCAAATCGAAGCCATGGTGGGGGAAATTTGGGACATGAAGACACAGTGGCAGAATAGGGTGAAGAAACCCATACAGATGAACACGTTTATATATAACTACTTGAGGAATCGGTTCAATTACTTCCCGAAGGTGGTGGAGTATGGGTATAACTTGATGGATGGGGCTGAGAAGTATAGGGAATGTCCGGATTGCGATTTACTGCTGTGCACATTGAAAGGGGAACTGCCGGAAGCGGTGTACCACGACACAATCAAGATGCTGCGGCAGTTCCAGGCCTACTTGCAGCAACTCTGCGCACAGAAGCGGCGCAAGCAGCCCAGTGACTGCCAAAATACCAAAGAAATGCTATCCAATGGGGAGATTTTGCTGTGTGTTCGGCACTTTTTCCCCAGGAAGTCAGCCACAGATGTGGAGGCCTGCCGGATTCTACTGGACCAGGACTTGCTGGCTATCGGCGCCCAGCCCCATTTGGCTCCTTTCAACCGCCTATTCGCCAAAGAAACAGCCACTCAGAGCCATAGTCGCTTTTTAGAGTGTCTGCGCAAGCAAATGGTAATGGACCTCAGCCGCTTCTACACACACATCGCTACTGACCTGCTCAAAAGGTGCGACCGGGCCACAGAAACAGTGACAGTGCGGCAGTTAATGCAGTTGATGGGCGAAATTGAGCCAGAGTGGAGTCCGGAAGAGGTGGAAGCCAGGCTGACTCCAGTGCTGGGGTCCTTTTTGCAGGAAGGCAGTACGCCTTTGGGGATAGAGTTCGTACTGAAGAAGCTGAAAGCGGGCTATGTGCGGCCGAATAAGCTGTATGACCCCAGGGCTGGGCTGCCCCTGTAGCCCTTTAGACTTGTTTGATCTGAAGATAAGGAAATAGAAATGGGACTTTGGGCGGAGGAAAGCGCCAGTTAAAGCCCTACTATCAACCACCCCAACACACCCTCCACAGCCGTCTAGACATCCAGAAGTACTACCGCTGAAAACGGGGTTTGGGACATGGTCATTTCGGCACTTTCAGGGAAGTGCATTGACGACCCTGCGAGTCCCTACCGAAGGAGGGGATTGTGAGGGAGTTGAAGCTGGTGAGGAGGGAGATGCTGAGAGTGGTGGATCCCAATATCACAAATTCTATGAGACGTTTGAGGACGAGCGCTACATCCACATCGTCACAGAAGAGTGCACAGGCGACCAATTCGACCACCTTATAGTAAACGTAATGCACAGAGAAGCAGCGATTGTACTCGAAACCTTCACATTTTACCTATATGTCACAGAAACATCAAGCCGGAAAACTTCCTTTTCGCCACTTCCGACCAAAAGCTGATATCGAAATAATCGATTTCGGCGATGACCAAATGTGCGCTGTCGTAGGGACTCCCTACTACGTAAGTACTAAAGGCAACTATGATAAACAGTGCGATATATGGTCCTTGTGGTACTTTTATATGTTATCCTGGCAGGCTATCCCCCTTTTCTGGTGAGTCTCTCGACACGAGATTTTCCTCAAAATCACACATAGCCGGTATGACTATGAGGAAGGGAATTGGGTACGCCAGGAAGCCCCTCAATATGGACTCTTTACAGTGTATTAGCCTGGAAAAACCTTCCCACATCCCCTGTTCAACCGAAATCACGATCTCTCAATTCGACAGCAAGTGCCTTTACGCATTTCGACAAATAAAGTACTACCGAGCACCGAAAAAAACTAAAAGCGAGGCTTTGCAGGTAGTGACGTAGCCGCTTTCAGTGAGGAGATGGAAAGTTGGCATGCAAAAGCCTTCCTAGACACTAGTTCCTGTATAAATGGAGCCGACTATCCTAGCGGCCTGCTCACTGGACCAGTGGGCGTTGGACTTCCAAGGCAACCGTGCTCGCATCATCGAGTCCATCGTGCAAGCCAAGCGCGAGCACGGCGCCAAGATCCGCATCGGCGGGGAGCTGGAGATCCCAGGGTACGGCTGCGAGGACCATTTCTTGGAGAAAGACACGGTGCTGCACTGCTGGGACGTCTGCTACGACGTGCTCAGATTGACACTGACGCCACCGTATGATGACATACTGGTGACTGTGGGCATGCCAGTCATCCACTTGGGAGTCGCTTACAACTGCTCGATATTCATCAGAGGCGGGAAACTGCTCCTAATTGCTCCGAAACTGCTACTCGCGGATGAAGGCAACTACAGGGAAAGCCGCTGGTTCACTGCGTGGAAGCAAGGCACCAACCTCCACGAATTCTTCCTACCAGACGCCATCCGAGAGCTCACAGGGCAGAAACTCGTGCCCTTCGGCACTGCCTTACTCCGGTCCGAGGACGGGTACATCATTGGCTCAGAGTGTTGTGAAGAACTGTGGGGTCCGCTGCCCACTAGCACTACTCTGTTCCTGCAAGGTGCACATGTGGTGGTCAATATCTCGGGGTCGTATTTCACCTTTGGAAAGATTAGGCGGAGAGTGGACTTGCTCAAGTCGGCGACGAAGAATGGAGGGATTTATATGTATGCGAATGCGCAGGGGTGTGATGGGGCGCGGGTGTACTTTGATGGCGGGTCGATGATCGCTATGAATGGAAATGTGCTCTGCATGGGCTCCCAATATTCCCTGAAGGAAATCGAAGTCATGACCGCCACAGTAGACCTCTCCGAAGTGACCCGCTTCCGCCTCGGCACTCCCTCCCGCGGCATCCAAGCAGAAAGAAGTCTCATTGACCGGTACGAAATCGTGGAAATTCCCGGGTTTAAGCTAAAACTCGACTCAGTAGTGGGCCTTACACTGCCTGCTGAAGTGGAATTCCACAGTATTGAGGTGGAAATCGCGAATATTCCTGCTTGTTGGTTGTGGGACTACTTGCGCAGGTCTGGGGCTCGGGGGTTCTTTTTGCCTTTATCCGGAGGGGCGGACTCCTCGTCAGTCCTCGCAATTGTGGGGAACATGTGTCAACTAGTGCTGAAAGGCCTGCAAAGCTTCACAGGTATGAACCTCGAAGTCTTGTTTTCAGACGTGAAGCGGATTTGTGGGAGCATTCCTACAGATGCGAAGGAACTTTGCAATACAATTATGCACACTGCCTTCCTAGCGACCATTAATAACTCTCCAGTGACCCAGGAGCGGGCGAAGCACTTAGCCTTGGAAGTGGGGTCCTACCATATAGAGGGCAGTATAGACGGCGACATAGATGCCTTCGTGGCCGGATTTCAGAAAATGACAGGATTTGAGGCCCCAAAGTTCAAACTGAACGGAGGAACTGCAACTGAAGACCTGGCTCTGCAGAACCTACAAGCCAGAAGTCGCATGATTACCAGCTACATGCTCGCACAGTTACTTCCCCAGAACAGAGGCAAGCCTGGGTATTTGCTAGTCCTGGGAAGTGCCATTTTGGACGAAGGACTAACCGGCTATATGACCAAATACGACTGTTCGAGTGCGGATATCAACCCGATAGGCGGAATTGCGAAAAAGGACTTGAAGCGGTTTCTGCTATGGGCAGCGGAGAACTTGGGGTATCCAGTGCTTGGCAGTGTCTGTTCTGCAGTCCCAACGGCGGAATTGACTCCGATTCCTGAAGGCTCGCTAGAAAGCGCGCAGAGTGACGAAGCAGACATCGGCCTAACCTTCGACCAAATTAGCGTTATGAGTCGCTTGCGGAAAATCGGCCGCTGCGGGCCTTTATCCATGTTCAAAGCGCTCTGCTACACCTGGTCCACTCTCAGTCGCTCGGAAATCGCGGTGGCGGTCAAGAAGTTCTTCACCAGATATAGCACAAACCGCCATAAAATGACAACTTTGACGCCTGCACTGCACTGTGAAGACTATAGTGCGGATGATAATCGCTTTGACCTGCGGCCGTTCCTTTATAATGTGAAGTGGCAAGCGCAGTTCGAGGCTATTGACCGGCTGGTGAGCGAGTTAGAAACCTAAAGGGAATAATAGGTAGGGAAAGCTGCAGGAGTTGTCCATTTGATGTGTATGCTTCATTTCTATGTAGACGTATGAAGTGAATTGTATACTAAGTCTCTGCGCCCACAGCCGGATCCGCTGAATAGCTCGCCCAGTGCAAGCATAGAGACATATCTGTCCATTCCAAGTGACAGAAAGGCTACCTCTGCAATAGTGCTCTGCAGTCAAATAGCCTAATTCCCTGTCTACTTCTACCATCAGTCTGAACATTTCCTTGTCTCTTAGCTCTTGATAAGCCAGTTTCAGGTCAGAATGGTAGATAGAGGAGATTTGGACAGTTTCATCCTTCCTGGGACTTGGAGAGGTCTGCTAGTGCCTAATATAGCTGGTAACACTGGCTACGAGTACTTCCAATACGTATCTATTCCCTTCTATTGTATACGCAAAGGGAAATCTGGGGTAAGACCTTAACTTAGTGTTTCATATAATCTATTGCATTGCTGAATTGCGCCTAGAAGCATTCCCTAAGGTAATTGGGCAATCACACATACTCTTTAATTTGAAAACTCACATTTTCAGTCTGTCATGGGAAATCTCTGCTTTTGGTACATAATTAGTTGTGCGAAAAGCGACTTCGGACCATCAAAATTGTGTATTTGGCGAAGAAATTAATTGAAAATCTCGAATTTACATATATTTGGCAGTCCGAATTCGGTTTTGAGGCTCCCATTTCCTAATTTATGATTCCCAAGTGCTTCCATAAGCAGTTATTTATATAAAATCAAATTGATAATTGTGGGTTTAGCCTAGTTTAACTGTATTGCTTGAGCGCCTGAAATTAGTGGAAACGCTATATATTCTTCAATTGCAGAACGTCGAAATGAAGATTTCGTCTCCACTAGGTTGAAAATTGTGAAATATTGGCGTAGAAATGAAGAAAAACACTGAGAAAAAGGGTAAAATATGCGTTATTTCCCTTTTCTCCACTTACCACTGTGCTGATATTGCCCTGCCTACCCCTTACTGCACAACGTAGTCCATCACATACATTCGCAGTCCCTCAGTACCATTCCACATCGCTCGGTATTGCTGCATTTCCACAATTAAGTTGCCCTGCACCATTGTAGCAATGCACCTGCTTCCCACTGGCAGTGTGAAGGGAAGCTGCTGATATCCTTCTGTGTTTATGTGAAAGACGTGGCTGAGGGGTGCACTTCCTCCACATAGGGAAACGCGTCTCTGGCTGGTGCAGGGGGTAAAGCCACTGCGCTGTATAGGCATAGCAAGTCGCCAGGTCCAGGATTTACTAGGGAGGAAGCACCTTTCGGCGGTTATGCCTGGACCTCCGAATAGATAGACAGTGCGATGGATATAGGCACTGCCGTGCAGTTCCCTGCATGCCAGGGTGTTAGGGAATTCCTCAGTGTGGTTCCCGGTAAAGTTGTATAGAAAGGCTCGGTGAGGACCTTCCTCTCCTGTGAAGAACACCTGGTCGTTCCTGACCATTACAGAGAGTGACGGAAACAGGACGCATAGGAAGACAAACTCACCTGTCCTGCAGTGAAATAACTGTACCCGTTCAAACGGGACTCTCACAAGGGTGTGTAGTTACTTGTCTGTGTACTTCTGATAGGCTGCTTTGGGACTATTTGAGCAGGAGGCTATATCCTCCGCGGTAATGCTGTCAGATTCGCAGTAGAAATGCCAGATTTCCTCAGAATTGGAGAGACGTAGCCACTGAGACACACAGGCAGTGCTGTGTAGGACTTCCCCAGCTTCCAGGCACTTCAACACTTCCAATACCTCTATTCCCTCCATTCCACTTTTTGCACAGTAGAGAGTAATTAAGGCAGGGTGTTTTTACCTGTGTGCGTGCAAGTCTTGTATATAAACAGCAAAAAGTGCAATACTAGTAATAACTAAAGATACTTTAACATCTTTTCTAAATACACCGAAGCATTATCTCAGTACAAATAATCATTTGCGACTTTCATTCG
>Ga0247837_1005688_pt1 | contig 18434 bp, 14 predicted proteins | sample LaCtaG_2_FD_187115 | JGI IMG/M metagenome (GOLD analysis project Ga0247837, IMG submission 187115) | Freshwater microbial communities from meromictic Lake La Cruz, Castile-La Mancha, Spain - LaCruzMarch2015_14.5m | ecosystem: Environmental > Aquatic > Freshwater > Lake | place: Spain: Castile-La...
CCCTGACGCCCTGCTTCAGTTCCCCTTGTCCTGATCCACGCCGATGACCAATCCCAACGACCCCACCGCCCGCCCGCCGCTCGCCGCCGCCGATCCGCGTATCAGCGAGTGGATCGACGGCCGGCTGACGGCCGCGGAGGCCGCCGAGGTGGAGCGGGCGGTCTGCGAATCCCCCGCGCTGTCCCGGCTGGTGGCCGACCTGCGGGCGCTCAAGGAGGCTGCTCGGCTCGTGCCCGCCGTGTCGCCGCCCCCGGGCTTCGTGGATCGGGTCATGGCTGTCGTGTCGGCGGCCGGCGCCGCCGATACGACGGCAGACCGTGTCGTCGCGCGGGAGTGGCACACAATCGAGACCGAACGGATCGCCGAGGAGCAGGCCGGGGCCGCGGCCGATCTCGCCGCCGAGACCAGCCCCCCTCCGGCTGCTTCCCGCCGCCGGGCGTGGCCCTGGCTGACCATCGGGGCGGCGCTGGCCGCGGGGCTGCTGCTGGCCCTGCTGCTGAACCGTCCCGCAGCCGGCCCGCGGGAGATCGCGCGGATGACGCCCGAACCCGAACGAGCACAGCTCGAAGCGGACAACATCCGCCACCGCTCGTCTACCACCGCGTCATCGCCGCCGGTCGCCTCGCCTGCCGATGTGGCAGCCAAACCGCCGGCCGACGAGGAGGGGCTGGGGATGGAGAAGACGTCGCAGGCGAAGCGGGCCGAGATGCCGGCGATCGCAGCGGCAAATCTCGCCGCTGTTGAGGATCGCCCGCTCGTGGTGACGGTGGCGGCGTGGACCGATTTTGACCGGCTGCTCGAAGCCCATGGGGTCGAGGCCACGCCGATCGGTGCTCGGGCCGCCCCTGGCCGGGGCGGGCTGGCCGTCGAGTCGGGCAGCTGGACGCTGGAGCTGTCTGGCTCGGCAGCCGGGATCGATGCCCTCCTGGCGGCAGCCGGGATCGAGGGCCGCCGGAACGCCGCCGGGGTTGAGTCGAAGCCAGCGGCGGCACCGCCCGCTGAACCGCTCGCTCGCCAGGCAGCCGGGCAGCCGCCGGAGCGCACGGTGCTGGTCCGGCTTGTCATTCGGGAGCCGGGCGGCCAGGACCCGGGGCCACCGCAGCCAGCCAAGCCCGTGTCGGGCCAGGGAAACGAGCCATGAGCGATGCCGATCCGCCCCCGACCTCAGCCGCCGAATCCGGCAACGCGCACCGGGCCAAGCAGGGCTGTGTCACGCTCCGCTGCCGGGAGGACGGGCCGCTGGTGGTCGAAGTGCCGGACGCGATAGCCGGGAATGGCCCGGAATTTCGGGTGATCGACCATCTCGGAGGCGAGTTCCAACTGCCGGCTGGGAAGCGAGCGGTGGCGCTGTGCCGCTGCGGCCACTCGGCCCGCCGGCCCTTTTGTGATGGAGCCCACCGAGCCGCCGGGTTTCGCTCGGGCGAGCTTGCCGAAGGCCCCTGATCCCGCCGCAGAACGATGTTTTTGGGCGGTTCCAAGGTGCCGATGGTGCGGGCTACGAAAACCTTGCAAGCAACGTAAGCTGTTCTCTGCAAACCACTTACGTCAGGCGACAGCCCGTGAAAATGGGTTTGCGGCGGGGTGAACGATATGGACTGGCCGGCGACCGCCCTGTAGGGTTCTAGGTATCGCCCACCAGCATGGTGCTCCCGGGCCGCCCGCGAACGCTTTCATGACGCAGCATTCAGGCGATTTCTACAAGCGCTACAGCGTCGCGATCCTCGGCGTGCTCGTCTTTTTGCTCCCCCTCGTTATGGTGGGTGCGATTAAGGCGAAGGGCAACAACCGCAACGACGTGAAAGGCTGGCTACCCCCGGATTATCCGGAGACCCAGACCTACAAGTTCTTCCGCCAGCACTTCCAGGGCGAGGAGTTTGTCTTGGTCTCCTGGGAAGGCTGCACCATGGCCGACCCGCGGCTGGAGCTTCTGGCCAACAAGCTGCTCCCGCCCCCCGAGGAGGCGGCTCGGATCGACCGGCCGCTGTACTTCAAGACGGCCCAAACCGGCCCTCGGGCGATCGCCCAGATGACGAGCGAACCGCTCAATCTGGAGCGGGAAGAGGCGGTCCGGCGACTGGCGGGGGCCCTTGTCGGCCCGGCCGCTCCCGGCGTGGAGCCCGGCTCTGAGGAAGACGACCTCGACACCCGCCAGACCTGCCTTGTGCTCACGCTCTCGGACGTGGCCCGGGCCAATCTCCACGGGGCGATCGACCAGATCCGGTCTGTTGCCATCGACGAGTGTGGGATCCGGGCACAAGACATCCACATGGGCGGCCCGCCAGTCGACAACGTGTCGATCGACAAAGCCGGCCAGACGAGCGTGACAATCCTGTTCGGCCTCTCGCTGGTGGTCGGCTTCTTCGTCAGCTGGTGGAGCCTCAAGAGCAAGGCGTTGGTGGCGATCGTGCTGGCCTCGGGCGTGTACAGCATGTTCGCCAGCCTGGCGATCGTCTGGTATTCGGGCTATCCCGTCGACGCGATTCTGCTCACGATGCCCTCGCTGGTCTACGTGGCCACGACCTCGGGCGCGATCCATCTGGCCAACTACTACCGCGACCAGCTCGTCGAGACGGGCGTGCAGGAAGGGGCGGCCGGCCGGGCCGTGCACCACGCACTCCTGCCACTCGCCCTGGCGACGGGCACCACCGCCGTGGGCCTGGCCACGCTCGCGGTCAGCGAACTTGTGCCGATCAAGATGTTCGGCATCTTCTCGGCGGCGGGCGTGGTCGTGAGCTTCGTGGTGATCATCACGCTGATGCCCACGATCCTCGAGCTGTTTCCCCCGAAACTCAAGCTCGGTTCCGCGGCCGACGGCGCGGGTGACGGCTGGCGGCCGATCGAGCAGAGTCCGTGGTGGAAGGTGGGCCACTGGATCACCGACCATCACGCCTGGGCAACGGCGGCCTGCGTGTTCGCGATGGCCGGCGTAGGGTACGGCATGACCCGCGTGGAAAGCAGCGTGCAGTTGATGCGGCTATTTTCCCCCAAGGCTCAGATTCGGACCGACTACAAGTGGTTGGAGAAACACCTCGGGCCGCTGGTGCCGATGGAGATCTTGGTCCGGATCGACAAGGATGACTGCGGGCTCGACTTCCGCGAGCGGATGGAACTCGTCGAGCGGATTCAGGAGAAGATTGCCGGCCTCGAGGAGGTGGGCAGCTCGCTCTCGACGGTGACCTTTAGTCGCGGCCTCGACGTGCCCACGGGCGGCGGCGTGTTTGCCCGGATCATCGGCCTCAACCAGGAGCGCCGCGAGGACACACTCTCCCGGGCCCTGGCCCGCCACCGCGAGGATTTTCTCGAGGGCGACTATCTTCGCGACGCCGAGGTCACCGAGCCGGTCGGACCTGTGTCGGACCCGCCAGCGCAGGGCCTGATGACCGACGTCGGGGTGCGGCTGGGGCTGATCTCCGCCCCGGAGCGGCCGCCCGTGCAGACCCGGACCCGAAATGAGGAACTGTGGCGGATCAGCGCCCGCGTCAGCGCCGTCCAGGAGGTGGATTACGCCCTCTTCAAGGCCGACCTCCAAACAGAGATCGCCCCGATCTTGGCCGGCCTCCAGGCAGACGGCATCAAGGGGGTCGCGATCGACTACACGGGCCTTGTGCCGCTGGTCTACAAGGCCCAGCACTCGCTGCTCGACGGCCTCCAGATCGGTTTCGTCTGGGACTTTCTGATCATCGTGGCCGTGATGATTCTGCTCTGCCGGGCCACTTCGGCCGGGATTGTGCTCCTGCTGCCGGCCGCCTTCCCGGCCGTGCTCGTGTTTGGCGGCATGGGCTGGGGCAACTCGTTTCTCAAGTCATTCGGCTCGGGCTCGCTCCTGATCGACATTGGCACGGTCATGGCCCCGAGCGTGGCCTTGGGCGTGACGGTGGACGACGTGGTCCACTTCATGCTCTGGTTCCGGCGCGGTATCTCCGACGGCCTCGATCGCAAGCAGGCCACAATGCTCGCCTACAAGGGCTGCGCCCGGGCGATGTACCAGAGCTGGGGTGTGATCGGGATCGGCCTGTCGGTGTTCTCGCTCTCGCCGTTCGGACCGACCCAGCGATTCGGCTACATGATGCTCGCGATGCTCACGATCGCGCTGGTGGGCAACCTCGTGTTCCTGCCGGCCTTGCTCTCGGGCCCGCTGGGGGGCTTGTTTGCTGCGAGTGTGAAGCGGAACGATGCCCGCAAGGCCAAGCAGGAGGCCCGCCGCGTGCGGACCGAGGCCGGCAGCGAACTCTTGCCCAGGCCGCATGTCGGTCCGGGGCCGGCGAAGCAGGTCGTGCATGCCTGACGGGCTGCCGACCGCCACGGCGATCCTCAAGCCCCGCCGGGCGCGGCCCTTTTTCGGGCGGCACCCGTGGGTGCTGGATTCGGCCATTGACCGCGTCGACGGGGAACTCGCCGACGGCGACGTGGTCGATCTCCTGACACACGATGGGCAGTTTGTGGCCCGCGGCCTGTGGAACTCGCAGAGTCGGCTCCGGATCAGGCTCTATGCCTTCGATGCTTCCGTGCCACTCGACGACGCCCTCTGGCGAGGCCGGCTCGCGGCGGCGGTGGCCCTGCGGAAGTCGCTCGGCTTCGATGATCCGGCCGGCGGCTGCCGGCTGGTCAACAGCGAAGGCGACAACCTCTCGGGGCTGATCGTCGACCGCTACGGTGACTACCTGGCCGTGCAGGTGACGGCCCTGGCCATGGCGGGGCGGCTGGACTCGATCGCCGACACGCTGGAGTCGCTCGAGGCGCCGCGGGGGATTCTCCTGCGGGGCGCCGAGCGGGGGCTCGCGAAGCTCGAGGGGCTGCATCTGCCGGATCGCGTGCTGCGGGGCGCCGAGCCCCCGGGGCCGGTGTTCGTGATGGAGCACGGCCTGCGGTTCGGCGTCGATCTCGCCGAGGGCCAGAAGACCGGCTTCTACCTCGACCAGCGTGACAACCGGCAGGCGGCGGCAGGATACGCCCGGGGCCGCCGGGTGCTCGACATGTTCTCCTACTCCGGCGGCTTCGCGCTGGCCTGTGCCGTCTCGGGCCGGGCGGCCAGCGTGCTGGCGGTCGATACGAGCGCCAAGGCGACGGCGCTCGTGGAGGCCAATGCCGCCTTGAACGGTGTGGCCACCGTCACCGCCGAAACGGCCGACGCCTTCGAGAAGCTCGACGCGCTCGCGGCGGCCGGCGAGACCTTCGGGATGGTAATCCTCGATCCCCCCAAGTTCGCCCGCAGCCGGGCCAGCCGCGACGACGCCCTGCGGGCCTACCACCGGATCAACCGCGTGGCCTGCGATCTGCTCGAGCCGGGCGGGATCCTCGTCACCTGCTCCTGCTCGGGCTCGGTGGGCCGCGAAGACTTTCTCCAGATGCTTGCGGGCGTGGCCCAGCGGTCTGGCCGGATGCTTCAGCTCCTCGAGGTCCGCGGTGCCGCCGCTGATCATCCCGTGAGCGTGAGCTGCCTGGAGGGGGAATACCTCAAGTGCGTGATCGCCCGCGTGGCGTGAGGTGGAGCGACCCGGGGCGGCTCGGGGCGAGGCCCATGCCAGCTCGCGGACGCTTGCTTCAGGCATCCTGCCTTCCGCTCGCTCGGAGAAAACCTCGCTCCGGCATCCTGCCTGCGCTCGGTTTTCTACGCCGCTCGATTGGCATGGGCCTCGCCCCTCGCGGTCTCCACCTGGAGCCCGCTCACGACGGCCGGACGGCCTCAATCAGGTGGTAGCTCTTCACGAGCTCCTGCGAGACGCTCGTCCACATCCGCGGGAGGTGCTCGACGTACCAGGCGGGCTGCTTCGTCACGATCAACAGCGTGCCCCCCGGCACGAGGGCCAGCCGGGCGGCCTCCACAAACTTTTCCGCGATCGTGAAGTCGCCGTAGTAGGGCGGATTGGCGAGCGCCAGATCCCAGGCCCCGCGATCGGGTACCTGCCCCTCGGCCTCGAGGGCCAGGCTGATGTTTGCCAGGCCGTTGAGCTCGGCACCGAGCCTGGTGCACTCCACGGCCCGGGCCGCCGAGTCGAAGGCGTGCACGACCACGGATGGGTCGCGGGCCGCGATCCCCAGCGCCACGCAGCCCGAACCGCAGCCGATGTCGAGCACCCGCGTCTCCGGGGCGACGTCGACGGCATTGAGCAGGTGGCGGGCCCCGGGATCGATCCGCCGATGGGCAAACACCCCCGGCCGCGAGATGGCCTCGAGGAGCCGCTCGTGGTCGCGAAACTTGAACCGGCAGGTGAAGTCGCGACGCTTCGGCACGTCCCTCGTCTTTTCCACGACGTAGGCGATCGCATCCACGCCGTCGGCCGGCCGCACGCGGACCGTTTCGCCGGAGGCCGCCAGTTGCTCCCGCAGCCAGGTGTCGCGGGCGTTGTCGACCGCGGTCACGAGCCGGCCGCCAAGCGCGAGCGAATCAAAGGCCTGCTGGAGGAGGTCGCGGGAGAGTTCCGCTTCGCCCCCTTTCACCAACGGCACGAGCACGAGGTCATAGGGCCCAGGCGGGAGGTCCGCCGTGCAGGGGGCCACGAGGTTCGGGGGTGCTGGGTCCCAGGCTGCGGCCGCGGCATTGTGCTGGTGAAGGTCAAGAAACCAGGCCGTCACACAGGCGGCGGGCCGGTCACGGGCGAGGCTCACCGCCGCCTGGCCGCGGCCAATGGTCGTGCAGGCGATGCGATCCCCCGGCAATTCGGCAGCCACTGCCAGCGCGTGGGCCTCGGCGGGGCGGGCGGGTAGTGAGAGGGTGGGAGCAGGCATCGACCCGAGCATAGCGTGGGAAGGAAGGGGTCGGGAGCGCCCCTGTTGCACGCGAGCGTTGCCGCCTGCAGGCCTACCCCCCAGGGGGCGAGCCAGGGGGATGCCGCCTGCCCAGCGATTCGACACGGCGACCAACGCCCCGGGGCATGCCCCGCGTCAGCCCGCCGACTTACGCCGGCGGGCTTTTCTTGGGCAGCAGGGGGGCGTCCCTGGCTTTTTTCTCACCCGTGTCCCCGGCTTCTCGATCGGGTGGCGGCGGCTTTCGTTCTCCGTCACCAGCGGGCAAGGGCTCGAGCGTGAGCGGGTCACGCAGCGGCAGGTGGGTCACCTTGCCACCGAAAAAATCCTCCATGCTGGCCCGCTTCTCCAGATCCCCCGGGGCGATCATGTCCCAGTCGCCCACCACCAGGATTGCCATCGACTCGGGGTCGAGGTGTTTCCTGGCCACCCGCTGGATGTCGGCCGGTGTGACTGCCGCGATCCGCTCGCGAAACGACTGCCAGAACCCCTCCGGCCGCTTCGTCCACTCGTCGTTGACGAATATGGAAAGCATCGCCGGCTTGCTCTCGAACCGGCGGGGCAGCGTCTCGGCAAGACTGAGCCGAGCGGTCTCGAGTTCGTCTTCCGGCACCGGCTCGGCACGGATCCGGCGGATCTCGTCCATCACGATCTTGGTGGCGAGTGCCACGGTCGCGTTCTTGCTCTCGAAGCCCGCCTTGAAGTCACCGGGATAGTCCACCCGTGGCTGGAGCACCGACCGCACCGAGTAGGCGAGCCCCTCGTTGCTGCGGACCTGCTGCATCAGCCGGCTCGTAAACCCACCTGCCCCGAGGATCTCATTGAGCACGAGCAGCGGAATCGCGTCGGGATCGTCCCGCTCGATCGACCGCCGGCCGATCAGCACCTTGCCCTGCGGAATCGCCTTCGGCACGTGATACATCCCGGGCGTGAGCCTGGCCACTGGTGGTACCGGGTCGGGCATCACCGCGGCCCGCTCCCAGCCAGCGAGTGCCGTGGTCAGCGCGGCGAGCATCTCCCGCGGCACAAAGTCACCGGAGACTGCGATGATCGCGTTGCCGGGATGAAAGACCCGTGCGTGCAGCGCCTGGAGGTCTGCACGCGTTACGGCGGTCAGGCTTGCGGCCGTCGGCTCGGCGGCCTCGAAATGGTCGGGCCCGAACGCCAGTCGCTTCCACTCCCGGCTGAGGATCACGCCAGCGTCATCGTTTCGCTGGGCGAGCTGGGCCAGGCTGCGAGACTTGATGGTCTCGAGTCGGGCGGCGTCGAAGGCCGGCCGTCGGAGCAGCTCGAGAAACAGCCCCAGGCTCTCGGGGAAGTTGCTCTTGAGGCAGTTGAGCGACGCGCTGGTGAAGGTGTCGCTTGCGGTCACGCTCACCTCAGTCGCCAGGAAGTCGAGCGTCTCGTCGATCTCGGTCGGCGACTTCGTGGCCGTGCCTCCCTCGCGGACGAGCCGGGCCGTGAGGGCCGCCAGGCCGGGCAAGGCGGCGGGGTCGAGTGACGTGCCCCCCTTGAACGTGATCGTGAGATTGATGAGCGGAAACTCGTGCGTGGGCGCCAGGTACACGACCGTGCCATCGGAGAGCACGTGCCGATGGTCGGCCGCCTTGGGGGGCACGTACACCAGCGGCTCGAACTCGATCGCCTCCGGCCGGGCCGGCAGCGTGGCCGGAGGCTCGGCGGTCGCCTGCGTGGCGGTCAGCGACAGAGCGAGCGTCAGGCCCAGGATCGCCCAACTCGCAGAGCTCAGGGTCGCCCGTGCCATCTCGCCGGACGCTCCCTGCGGGCATCCTGCCCTTCGGTCGCTCGATGCTGGCCTCGCTTCGCCATCCTGGCTGCGCTCGGCCATCAACGCCGCTCGACTGGCACGGGCAACCCCGAGCAGTCTATTGATGCGCGTGGGAGTGAGCTGAAGGGCGCTCACGGTTGGTGTGTGCACGATGAAAGTCCTTTCAGTCGGCTTGGCGGCGGTAGAGCGCCACGCTGCGGTTGGTGGGCTTGAAATACTTCTGTGCCACGCGCCGGACGTCGGCCGCCGAGACGGCCTCGTACTTCTTGGGCGACTCGTTGATCTCGCGCCAGTCGAGCAGGGCCTCGTTGAAGGCCAGCTGGATGAACAGCGACATGTTGCTCTCGAGCTTCCGGTAGTTGTTGGCGGCGACACGGTTCTTGACTTTTTGCAACTCCCGCTCAGGCACCTCGGCTGCCTGGAGCGTGGCGAGCTCCTCCTGCCAGGCTGTTTCCAAATCCACGGGCGTCGCATCGCCCCGGGCCTGGGCGGAGACCGAAAACAGCCCCGCGTACTTGCGGGTGTCGGAGTAGGCCCCGGCGGTGGCTGCGACGCCGCGGCCCTCGACGAGCCCGGCGTAGAGCCGGCCGGTACGCTCGTTCAAGAGCTCGGCCAGCATGTCGAGCGCGTAGGAGTCGGCATGGCCAGCCGGGACGGTGTGGTAGCGGATCTCGACCGCGGGGGGAAAGTCGCCGGTGGCGAGCATCCGTTGCTCCGCGAGCTGGCCGACCTCGAGCGTGACTACCGGGGGAGGCGGCCGCGAGCCGGGCTTGAGCCGCGCGAAATACTTGCGGATCAGGGCTTCGGCCCGGGCGGGGTCGAAGTCGCCCACCAGAATTCCAAACAGGTTGCCCGGCCGGTAATACACGTTCCAGTATTCCTCCGCCTGCTCGAAGGTGTAACTGTTCAAGTCGCTCGGCCAGCCGATCACCGGCCACGAATAGCCCGAAGAGGACCAGAACATGGCGTCAAATTGCTCCTCGAACTTGCCCGTCGGGGTGCTGTCGGTCCGCAGTCTTCGCTCCTCGTGGACGACATCCCGCTCCGAGTAAAACTCGCGAAACACGCTCCCCGCGAGCCGATCGCTCTCCATCCAGGCCCAGAGTTCGAGCTTGTTGGACGGGACCGTGATGAAGTAGCAGGTGATGTCGTGGCTCGTGAAGGCGTTCATCCCGCTGCCTCCGGCCCGGGTGTAGACCTGGTCGAACTCATCCTTGACGATCGTGCCCGCCTCCGGGCCGGCCGGGCCGCGGCCCTGCTGGGCCTTGATCAGTTCGTCGAGCTTGGCCCGCAGCACACGGAGTTCCTGTGTGTCGTTGACCGGATTCCATGGGTCGTCGATCTCCCCCTTCAGAAAGCGGTCGTACTGCCGCGTCCAAGTGAGGCGGTTGATCTCGTCGCGGATCGCCTTTTGTTCGGCGCGGTAGCGGGCGTCGCGCTGGGGGTCGCGGGTGCCGATCGTGTCGGTGCCCTTGAACATCATGTGCTCGAAGAAGTGGCTGATGCCCGTGATTCCGGGCCGTTCGTTGACGCTGCCTACCCGGGCGACCCAGCCAGCGCTGACGACGTTGGGCTGATCCTGCCGGGGCACGAGCAGGAACTGCATCCCGTTGTCGAGCGTGATCTCCCGCACGGCCACCTGCTGGGCGAGCGCGGAGGTGGTGGCAAGCAGCCAGGCGACAGCCAGCAGCGGGAGCACGGACGCGGAAGGCATGGGCATGGGAGTCAGCCTCGTGGCAAAAAAGATCGGGACGCGACCGTTATAGCCGCGGCCCGTGGAAGTGTCCCCGCGGCGCTCCCCCCGGCTTCCCCGGCCACGGGGCGAAAGGCTCGCCCGCGGCGCTTTGCCGGCGAATAATCGAGGCCCCGGCCGGAGGTACGCCGCGGGCCCACCATCCTGAATCAGCGAGGCAGCGCAATGGCGTCGATCGACCGAGCCGACCCGGTGATCATGGGGCATCTGCTGGCCCAGCACCGTGAACTGTACGACCTGCTGATCGAGGCCCGGGGGGCGTTTGAGCAGCCCGCTGGCGACGTGGCCCGGGCGGCCGCGGCCAGCCGGCTCGGCTCGCTGCGGCAGCATCTGGCGCGTCACTTCGCGCAGGAGGAGCGGGGCGGATTCATGGAGGAGTCACTCACCCGGATGCCGCGGCTCGCGCAGGCCGTCCGCGGGGTGCTGGCCGAGCATCCCGCCCTGCTCGCCGACCTCGACGGGTTACTCGAACAGTTGGCGGCGCGGGATAATGGAGTACTGTGGCGGCAGGCCGGCTGCGACTTCGAGGCCTTCGCCTCCCGCCTCCTGGCCCATGAAAGGAACGAGAATGCCGTCTTGCAAGAGGGCTACAACGAAGACCTGGGGTTCGGTGACTGATCCGCGGCTCCCGCTGGCCGTGGTCGCGCTGGCCGTGGTCGTGGTGACCGCCGGGGCCATCGCCGGGGCGACGGCGAACGCAGCGCCCAAACCTGATCAGGTGGCCGCCTTCATGCGGGCCAAGCTTGGCCACGCCAACCACGTGTTGGAGGGGCTGGCGATCGCCGACTACGAGATGATCGAGCGGGCGGCCCAGGAGTTGTCGCTCGCCAGCCTCGATTCCAACTGGCAGGTGCTCCAGACGGAGGACTACGTCCGTCAGAGCGCCGAGTTTCGGCGGGCCTCTGACGCACTGAAGAAGGCGGCCCAGGAGAAGAACCTCGACGGCGCAGCGCTCGCCTGGGTGGATGTGACGCTCAAGTGCGTGCAGTGCCATAAGTACGTCCGCGACGCGGAGTGAAGCAACTCAGGCTGCGGCCGCGAACTATGCGGGATCGGGCGGTTGCGGTGTGAAACTGGTGGCGGGCCGCCAGCCGCGTTTCCGGTTGCCCGGGAGGTGCGCGTGGTCTGCCGGCCGCGGCCAGGGAGTGATTTGATCGGGGGCCAAACCGGCAACTCCCGCTCCGACTCAAGCGGCCTGGCTCGGGGATGACTTCGATCCTGTCCCGCGGGAGGCGAGCGCCCGCTGGCCGGCCTCAGCGGCCTCGACGACGCGGTCGAGTAACGCGAAGAGTTGCCGCGCCGTCACCACTGCATCCTCGACCGGCATCTCTGCCACGAGCCGAAAACTACGACTCGTCGGGTCGTGCTCCAGCCGAACCAAGGGCACATCGCTCGTGGCCCGGCAGACCGCCAGGCATCTGGCGGCGGCGTGCCTTCCGGCCGTGAAGGCCCGCTCCAGCACGACCCGGCATCGCTCGCCCCCCGCGGCCGCCTCGATCCGAACGATCGCCAGCCGCTCGGCCCGGGCGTTGACGTACGCTTTTGTACCGAGCATGAGGCGGATCACCTGCTCCTCGGCGTCGAGATGATGTCGCAAGCCCCCCGTGGTGCACACGGCCGCGAGTTCCCCGATCGTGACAGCCATCACGCGCTCCTTACTTGGGCGTGCCGGAAAGCGGCCCGGCGGGCACGCGGCAGAGCATCATGCCCGCCGTACCTACTCTACGTAGCGCGGGCTCGTTTCTTGCGCGCCCGGGGGCCAAATACTGTAGTGAAACAGAAACCGCCTGAGAATGCCGCCGAGCCGGCCCCAAGCGGGTCCTACAAAAACCCCGCGCTGGTGGCATTGACAGGTGAGGGGGGGGGGGTAAATAAGGTACGGCATTGAGTGGACAGTGGGTTCCTGCCCGGGAGCAAAGCATGGCGTGCGATTGCGGGATCACTGCCAGCGGGGCCAGGAAGGATTCAGTCGACGAGGTCTGCACATCGGTCTCGCTGCTCGTGCTGCGGTGGCAGACGACCGGTGCCAAGACTGTGTTCGAGGCGATCGTCGCGCAGGTGCGACCGCACGCGGAGCGGGTGGCCGAGCGGGTGCTTCGCCGGCAAGGGCTCCGCGACCCAACTGCCGTCGACGATGCGGTGTCGCTTGTGCTCGATCATCTCCGCCGGCTCTCCGACAGCGAAGGCCAGGAGCGGACCGTCGCCAAGTTTGTGCCCGTGTCGCCGAGTCCTGGGCGCGGCTCACCGCGGGATCCAGGGCGTGCATTCATCAGTTGCCTCACCACGGATCGTGCCCGCGATGTCGCGCGCACGCGGCGGCGGCAGCGAAGCGTGCCGTTTTCGCAACTCGGCCCGGAGGCGGCCCTGGAGTTTGAACGCCGGCTTGCGGCCCCCGCCCCTTCCCTCGGCAGTCCGCCGCCGATCGATCGCGTCCGAGCGGCGGCGGCGGAGTTGGAGCCGCGGCAACAACGGCTCGTGGAGCTCTTGCTCGAGGGCAAGAGCCAGGTGGTGATCGCCCATGTGCTGGGCGTCTCTGCGGGGACCGTCTCGCGGCAGCGGGAGCGGGTGATCGCCGCCCTCCAGGCGCTTTTGGCGGAGTGACAGAGCCAGCCGGGCGGTTCCACCAGGCAGTGACACCCGCGGCTCGTGCCGAAGGCCCGGGATAGAGCAGCAGGTGTGCTGAAGAGCAGCGGGTGATCGCCGCCCTACTCCATCACGATCGTGCGCCGGCCGTGGACGAAGACGCGATCCTCGAGCACGAGCCGCACGGCCCGCGCGAGCACGAGTTTCTCGACGTCGCTGCCCGCCTGGGCCATTCGTTCCGGTGTGTCGGCGTGGTCAACGGGGATCACGTCCTGGGCAATGATCGGTCCGTCGTCGAGCTCGGCCGTCACAAAGTGGGCGGTGGCACCGATCAGCTTCACGCCGCGGTCAAAGGCTTGACGGTAGGGAGCGGCGCCGGCGAAGGCCGGCAGGAAGGAATGGTGGATGTTGATCATCCGCCCCGTGTAGCGGCCCACGAACTCAGGCGACAGGATCCGCATGTAGCGGGCCAGGACCACAATCGCCGGGTGCTGAGCGTCGATCGCAGCCGCCAGCGCCCGCTCATGAACCGCCCGCTCGCGTCCCTCGTGCGGCACGTGCGCGAAGGGGATTCCGAACCGCTCCACGAGCGGACGCAGGATGGTGTGGTTGCCGACCACACCCACGATTCTCCCGGGCAGTGCCCCGACGGCGTCGAGTAGGAGCAGCTCACCGACGCAGTGCGGCTCACGGCTGACGCAGACCACGATCGGCTGCCGGTCGACGGCCGTGACCCGCACGGTCGCTCCTGCGGGCAGCACCCGCTCGAGATCGGCCGGCAGGGTCTCGGTGGCCGCCCCGTCGTCGTCCGGCACCACCTCGGCGCGGAAGAAGAAGTGGCGGGTGGCGGTGTCAACAAACTCCTGATTCGTCTCGATATTGAGCCGGCGGTCACCGAGCACCCCGGTGATGCGGTGGATGAGCCCGACCGAGTCGCGGCAGTCGACGAGGACGATCTGGCGGGGCATGGGCGGAGTCCGAGGGGAGCGGTCAGGGGTGTGCAAGCGTAGCCGCGGGCCTCGGGCCCGCGGAATCCAGTGCTCGTGGGAGGGGGGGTTTGGCGGAGCAGAGCCCCGCCGCTACGCAGTGAAATCCGGCGTCCGTGCGGGGCGCGGCACCCAGGCGAGCACGACCTCCTCGACGGTCGTGCCCGACTTGCGGGCAGGCACGTCGACCCGCTCGAGGGCCATCCGTTCCGGGGCAAACTCGAGCCGAATCCGCTGCAGTTCCGCGTCGAGTTCGTCCTCGAGCAGCCGCCGCTTCTCCTCGAGGCTCGACAAGCTTTCCTCGGCGTGGGCCACGTCTGCCTGTTGGCGGGCGGCCCGGCTGGCCGAGCGCATCGAGGTGGCCGCCTTGCCGATCGTGGTGGAGCTGATCTTCTTCCGCCCAAACAGGGCTCCGAGCACGGCTGAGCCGATCGAGACATAGGTCTGCAGTGACTGGTTGTGGGCTTCGGCCTGCTGCTTCTCCACCTTCTGCCGGGCCCGCTCCAGCCGGTCCTCGATCGAGGTCAGCTTCACCGTCTGGCGAGCGCGGATTCGCGCCATCTCGGCGTCTCGCCACTCGTGGACGCGCAGGGTGATGCGGCTGCGGAAGTCACGCTCGTCCTCGCCTGGTCGCGAGACGGCGTCGATGGCCGGCGCCCGCCAGACGGTGAGGGTGGCAGTGCGGCTGAGCCAGCCCTTGAGCGAGGTGGCGAGCGACGCGTAGCCCCGTGGGCCGGCGAGCGCCGCCGGCAGCGGCGCGAATGAGCCTGGCCGTGGGGCCGGCTCGATCTCGGGCGGTGCGGCTTGCACGCCAGCGCCCTCCCAGGCCGACTCGCCCAGGGAATCGCCCGCCCGCGCCAGGCAGATCAGTTCACGATGCTCGTCGATGCCCGCGGAGGTGAGGGAGTAGCGGACGATCGCCCGCCCGAGCGCATGCGGCTCGTAGTGGACCCGGCCGTCAGGGCCCGGCGCTTCCCGCGGCGCGAAGAATACCTCCCGCACGCCCGGCGGCAGGAGGGGCCGCGGCCCGCCCGCAAACGACGCGCCGGCAGCCTCAGCCGTGGGCGTCGCCGCCGCTGCTGGGGCGGTCGGATCGGTGGCCGAGAGTCGGCGGATCTCCTGCTTGAGCAGCGGCCCACGCAGATAGGACATCGTCCACCGCGTCTGGAAGAGGGTCTCTTCGTCGCCGTGGACGGAGTGCAGCAAAAACCGCCGCTGTTCGAGCCCGGAAAGCAGCCGGTCGAGCCGGCCCCGGTCGAACGAGCCGCCGGCCGTGGCGGCCGCCCCCTCGAGGCCGTCGAGCACGCGGGCTTTGTCGCGGGCGGTCTGAAGCCTGCCCAAAAACCAGAGGCCGGCGTTGGAGAGGCCCTTGTAGTCGAGATCGACGGGGTTTTGCGTGGCCAAAACAACGCCCAAGCCGTAGGCCCGGGCCTGCTTCATGAGCGTCAGGATCGGCGTCTTGCTGGGCGGATTGGCCACCGGAGGCACGTAGCCAAACACCTCGTCCATCAAAAACAGCGCTCTGAGCGAGGAGGTGCCGCCCTGCGACCGCATCCAGGCCACCGTCTGGCCGGCCAGCAGCGTGACAAACGCCATTCGCTGGGCCTCGGCGAGGTGCGCGATCGAGACCACGGCCACCCGCGGCTTGCCGCTGGGCGACCAGAGCAGGCGGCCCACATCGAGCGGCTCCCCCTCGAGCCAGGCCTCGAAGCCGGGGGCGGCGGCCACGGTGTTGAGCCGCGTGGCGAGTTGGAAGCGGTCGCCGGCGGGATAGAAGTTTTCCAGGTCGAGAAACCCGACGCGGTCGATTGGCGGCGTGGGGATGGTCCGCACGAGCGTGCCGAAGTCGACCTTCTGGCCGCTCTGCCACAGGTTTTCGATGATCGTCGCGAGCAGCAGGTGGTCGCGGTTCTTGCCCGGCTCGGCGTCGATGCCGACGAGCGCCAGAATCCCAGAGACCAGCGACTCGATCCGCTCGCGGCGGGCCTCGGGATCCGCAAGGATCTCCGGCGGCGGGGCGTCGAGGCTGCCGAGCATCGCCAGCGGCCGGCCGCTGCGGCTGCCCGGCGTGTAGACGGCAAACTCAGCCGCCTGGTGCAGCCGACGGATGCGATCGCCCGACTGCCCGGAGCCGGTCAGGCCCGCCGACCACTGTGCTGCCGTCCGGGCGGCGAGCTCTTCCAGCGAGATGGCATCCCGCCGGGCGGCCTCAGGGTCGACCCAGGGGAGGAAGTCGGCCGGGGCGAGATCGGGGAACGAGAGCAGGACGTTGGCCAGGTCTCCCTTGGGGTCGATCACGAGCGTGGGGATGCCGTCGAGGGCAGCCTCCTCGATCAGGCCGATGAGTAGGCCCGTCTTGCCGCTTCCGGTCATGCCGACGCAGATCGCGTGGGTTGTGAACCGCCGCGCGTCCACGAGCAACGGCGTGCCGGTGGAGCGGCCCGCGTCGTCGCAGGTCGTGCCGAGGTAAAACACGCCCAGCCCCTCGATCGAGGTGGCGAGGTCCTGCGCGCCGCGCTGGTGAGTGCTTTGTTGTCCGGTCGTCGTCTTTGCCATCGCGTGAACCTCCGCTGGTGACGCCGCAGCCCGTGCGGCCAGTCGCCACGATTCGACGCGGCGGCGGGGTTTCATGCAAGCGGCCAGCGGGTCACCGCCGACGGCGATCCCGGCAGGGGGGCGGGGCGGCAAGCGTGATCACGATCACCTCCTCACCGGTCACCGGCGAAATGTCGTGATGGAGCGTCACGGGCGGTGCCCCGGCCGCTTCGCAGACGAGTTGCTCGAGCAACTCGCGGCCAGCCAGGACGAGGTGGCTGCGAAGCTGCTTGAGCAGATCGGCCCCCTTGCCATTGGCTGCGCTCGTGCCGTCGATCAGCCGCTGTTCGGCGGCGGTGAGCACTCCTTCGAGATGGACAAAGAGGTGGTTTTCGACGAGATGCGCATGGATCGTGCGGGGCCCGCGGCCCATGAACTCTTGCTGAAACCGCGACACGGCGTCGCAGACGGCCGCTTCGATCTCACCCTGCGACTTGATTGTCCGCATGCTTAGGCTCCTGGCGGAGTGGCCGCCGCTCACAGACCTTGGTTGAGCCAAGCCGACGCCGGCGGCGATGCCCCATGCCGCCGGCGTCGGGCCCGCCGGAACGCGAGACACCCCTCCCAGGAGGGGATCGTCTCTGAGAGAAGTGTTCGGCAGATGCGGTCGGGGAACATGAGCGGTTTTGCGGGCGGCAAACCGGCGGGGTGTCTGCTGGTGCCGCTCCCCAGCCGAGGCAGAAAAATCGCGGCCCGCGCGGGCCGAGCGAGCGGGCAACTGGCCGCGGGCTTCGGAGGTCGCCACTATCCCACCGAGGGTTCCCTGGGAAGAAAAAAGTTTGACCAGGTAGCCGGCCGCAGGAACCGCGGCCGACCACTGCAAGGAGGCACCCGCCATGGACTGGCGTGGAGTGTTCAGCTCGCGACCGTGTTCGCCCCGTTCTCGTTCCTCGGCCCGCCGCCGGGCCGCGCGGCTGGTCCCCGGCCCGGAGCGACTCGAGTCGCGGCAGCTCTTGGCGGGCGACCTGTGGGCGCCGTCGGCTGACATCCGGTCACCGTCCGCCGCGGAGATTCTGCCAGCGGCCGTTCCCAACGACCCGTCGTTTGCGGTCGAGTGGGGGATGCTCAACAGCGGGCAGTACGGCGGGACTATTGGCAACGACATCGGCGCGGCCCAGGCCTGGGACTACACGACCGGCGCGCGGAGCGTGGTGGTGGCGGTGATCGACTCCGGCATCGACCTCACGCATCCCGACCTCGTGGCCAACTTGTGGGTCAATCCCGGCGAGATTCCCGGCGACGGGATCGACAACGACGCGAACGGATTCATCGATGACGTCCACGGCTGGGACTTCGTCGATAACGATGCGGTGCCGCAGGACGGCTACGGTCACGGCACCCACGTGGCCGGGATCATTGGCGCCGTGGGCAACAACGGCCTCGGGGTGACGGGCGTCAACTGGCAGGTGTCGATCATGACCCTGCGGATTCAGGACGACCGCGGCGCGGGTACCACCAGCGCTATGCTCGCGGCCCTCCGCTACGCCACCACGATGCGGCGCGATCACGGGATCATGATCGTGGCCAGCAACAACAGCTGGGACGCGCCGGCCGGCTATTCGGGAGTGGTTGAACAGGCGATCCGCGAGCACGGCGAGGCGGGTATCACGTTCGTGGCCGCGGCGGGCAACAACGCGACAAACACCGACGTTACCCCGAAGTTTCCCGGCGGCTACGACCTGCCCAACGTGATCACGGTCGGCTCGCTCACGCCGCAGGGCACCCTTTCGGTCTCCTCGAACTACGGGGCCGCGACCGTGGACGTGGCCGCACCGGGCACGGTCATCCAGTCGACGTATAAAAACGGCACCTACGCGCTGCTCTCGGGCACCTCGATGGCGGCGCCACACGTGACCGGGGTGGTGGCGCTGCTGGCCGCCGCGCGGCCGGAAATCACGGTGGCCGAGATTCGGACCGCGATCCTCGGCACTGCTACGCCGCTCGCGTCGCTCGCCGGCAAGGTGGCGACCGGCCGACTCAATGC
>Ga0247837_1005694_pt1 | contig 18394 bp, 15 predicted proteins | sample LaCtaG_2_FD_187115 | JGI IMG/M metagenome (GOLD analysis project Ga0247837, IMG submission 187115) | Freshwater microbial communities from meromictic Lake La Cruz, Castile-La Mancha, Spain - LaCruzMarch2015_14.5m | ecosystem: Environmental > Aquatic > Freshwater > Lake | place: Spain: Castile-La...
AACCAGGGTAGAGCGAACGACTTGTTGATGGGCTTTAGAAAATCGGTGGTGTTGGCAGCGGCCCTGGCGTTCCAGAGCGTGTACGCGGGCGCGCAGACGGCCGATGAATTGGCGACAGAAACTCCACCTGAGGCCGCCGAAATATCCGCAACAGGCAGCCCAGCGCCGCAACAGGCATCAAGCTCCTCTACCGTCACTGTGCCTCTGCCAGCTGGTTGTGACAACAAACCGTCCGCGGTTGGCCTATCGCGCATCGTTGAAATCGACACTTCGGGTGCTCCCCGCTTTGGCCACAGCCAGTACAAAGACGTCGATTTTCTATCCGACGGCGAAGTTGTACTCACATTCGATGATGGCCCTCTGCGCCGTTATACTAAGCCGATTTTGCAGGCTCTCGACGCGCATTGCACACGGGCGACCTTCTTCTCGGTTGGGCGAATGGCAATAGCCGACCCTGAAACCCTTCAAGACATCGCCCAGCGCGGCCACACCGTTGCATCCCACACCTGGTCGCATGCAAAGCTGAGTTCTTTGTCCTTTGCGAAAGCAAAGGCGGAGATCGAAATGGGCGTCAGCGCGGTGACGCGCGCGCTCGGCCGCCCAATTGCACCCTTCTTCCGCTTTCCTTATCTTCGCGATAGCAAAGCGGCGCTAGATTATCTCGGCACGCGCGGCCTCAGTGCCTTTTCGATCGAAGTTGATAGCCAAGACTTCCGCACACGAAATCCTGGGCAAGTGCTGCGCACGGTGATGACGCAGCTCAAATCCGCCAAGAAGGGCATCATCCTATTCCACGACATCCAACCATCGACGGCGGGTGCCTTGGCAAGTCTGCTGGACAGCCTAAAAGCCGGCGGCTTCAAAGTCGTCCACCTCATCGCAAAGCAGGGCGGCACGACGCTACCCGAGTATGATGCCATCATTGATAGAGAAATCGAGAAGAAGCGGATTGCGCTTGCCGGTCAGCCGCTGGCCAATCGCGCAGTGACTTGGCCAAATTCAGCCGGTGTGGCCGTCGTTCCCGAGGTGGCCCTTGGTGTCGCGGCAAGCGCTGCAAAACCAGCCGGCCCTATGAAATCGGCGAAGGCCAAAGCGACGCAGGCAACGCCCGTGCAGCCAGCATCTGTCGACGACAGTTTGCCTTGGATGAAGCCTTTGGCAGGAGGCGGATCTGGCCCCGTAGAAGCGGCAGGCCCGCCACCCCCACCGGCCGGCATTCCAGCCGTGCGCAAGCCAAAACCAATTTGGCAGGCATCGGACGACGACCCGTGGAGCATCCGCCCATTTGGCAATTGAACGGCCGCCATGCTGCCGGGACCGGTCAAAGTTACCGATCCGCTCCAAAATTGAGGGGGTCCACGGCGCTTAACGGGCTTGAACTATGTTTCACAACCAGATCGGCCATCCTCGGCGCGGATCGATGCGCGCACGCATCACTCGTTAGCCGACAGAGGGCTCGTTGGCGTGCGAGTCTTGTGCCCAGCGGGTAAATGTCTCAGAGTATCCTCTGGTTTGCTCAATCTTTACAAGACAACAGGGGCTTTTATGACGACGTTTTGGGGACGGATCTGCTCGTTGGCTATGCTGGCGATCCTGACCATACCGGCTGCTGCCGCGCCCTGCGATAAACCAGAAATTGCCCAGCCCGCGGAGGTTTCTCAGAACACAGCCAAAACCGCTCCCGTGGCCGACCCGATCGGGCTCTCGCGCATCGTTGAAATCGACACCGGCACCGGCGCACTGTTCGGCGACATAACCAAGTTCCAGCGTGAAGAGAGCTTTCTTGGCCCGAAGGAAGTTTTGCTGACCTTCGACGACGGCCCGCTGCCGTGGATCACACAGTCTATTCTCGACACGCTCGACCGCCATTGCACGAAGGCCACGTTCTTTTCAGTCGGCAGGATGGCGCTCGCCTATCCGCAGCACGTCAAGGACATCATGGCGCGCGGGCACACCCTTGGCACGCATACTTGGTCGCATCCCATGAACATTGGGCGGCTGGGGTTTGAGCAGGGCAAGGATCAAATAGAGCGCGGATTTGCAGCCGTTGCACTCGCAGCAGGTCAACCCATTGCGCCGTTTTTCCGCTTTCCGGGTTTGAACGATAGCGATCCGCTGCTGGCTCATATGCAAACGCGCGCCATCGCCTCGTTTACCGTCGATGTGGTGTCGAACGACAGTTACATTGCGGACGCAGGCCGCTTGACGCAGCGTGTCATCCAGCAGACCGAGAAGCGCAACGGTGGCATCTTGTTGTTCCACGATATCAAGGCATCGACCGCCAAGGCACTGCCCGGCATTTTGAAAGAGCTGCAAGCGCGCGGGTACTCGGTGGTTCACATGCGCGCGAAAGCGCCGGTTGTGCCTCTTGCCAAATACGAAGCGGAATTGTCGCCGATCCTCGCCAAGACCATGGCACAGCTTTCAGCTCAGTCCTCCGCCAAGGGTGGCGTTGTTCATCAGATGCGCCCGTTCTACGGATCAGCCTCGCTGTTGCAGCCTCAGGACGTCAACATGGTTTCCAACGGATCGCCTGGGGACGCCGCCATTGCCCCGCCCGAGGCCGGGCCACCTGTCGCATCTACCGATCTCGTTCCGGTAACGGCACTGGCGCCGCCCGCCCGCAGCAGAGTTGCAACCACAGCACCCAGCGAAACGCGGCGCGCGGGCAAACGCAATAAGATCTCTGACGATGCCGCTAACACCAGTATCAGCTTTATGGAGACAGAAACGAAGCCGTTGCCGCGAGCGAAGGTTCGCACTCAACGGCAGCCGGCGAAAAAAAATCCGGCGAAGATGGAAACGAATAAGGGGTCCTCGCCGCTATTTTTCCCATTCTGAGCAGCGCACCTGGCGCGCCATAACGAAGAACGGCCCCCAGATTGGGGGCCGTTTTCTTGCCGGAACCATCGCCTGCCCATTCGGGGTAAACCCCTCAAGGCCAAGCGCCGGACGTTTCTGAAAAGTACAATTTGGTGCGGTCGAAAAGACTCGAACTTTCACGCCGTTTCCAGCGCTACCACCTCAAGGTAGTGCGTCTACCAATTCCGCCACGACCGCAAACAAATACTGTACCTAGATCAGCGCTAGCGGGCGCTGCCCTGTCAGAGCCGTGGGAACTATCAGAGCCCGCGGCGCAAGGCAAGCCTCATTGCGACGCCCGCTCTTCCGCACTTATATGCCGCGCGCAGGCTCTGTTCATAGCGATAGCCCGCAGCACAACCATTCCGCCAGGGGAGCCCGATCGAATTGCCTCAATCACCTTCTCACCCTGCCCCCTTGCCGGTCCAGTCCGCGCGGAGCGTCGCATGGACCGTTCATCCGGGGTTGATTGGCTATGAAGAGGCCGTTGCAGCCATGGAGGCCCGCGTCCTCGCCATTGCGGAGGGTGCAGCCTGCGAGCTCATCTGGCTTGTCGAACATCCAGCGCTCTATACAGCGGGCACCAGCGCCAAACTCAAAGACCTCGTTGAGCCCGGTTGCCTTCCGGTTCACTGGACCGGGCGCGGCGGTCAATTCACCTATCACGGACCCGGCCAGCGTGTGGTCTACGTGATGCTCGATGTCCGCACACGGTTCGGCAACGACATTCACCTATTCACCCGCAGTTTAGAAAACTGGATGATCGGCGCTCTCAATCGTCTCGGCGTCACCGCCAGCACGATTGAAGGCCGCACCGGCGTGTGGGTTCGGGCATCAGACCCCGAGGAAACAGGCGAGCCCTTCGCCAAAATTGCCGCCATCGGCCTGCGCATCCGCCGCGGCATTAGTTTCCACGGTGTGGCACTGAACATCGATCCCGATTTGGCGCACTATCGCGGTATCGTTCCCTGCGGATTGATTGGCAGCCGCGCCACGAGCCTTGCCGCACTCGGCCACCCTGCCACGGCGGGCAGCGCCGATGCGGCCCTCAAGTTGTCTTTCGCCAACCTCTTCGGGGTTCGGATTGTGGATGACGAAACTCCGGCTCGGGTTTGACGTCCGGCGTACATGCCTGGCCGCGCCGCGCCAACGCGATCGAGCGTAAACTGGCAGTCGAACACGACACACCAGGCATAATAACGCCTGGCACCGCATTGAGCGATGCCAGGCGATAGCGGCGCGTTGCTGGGATTTACTGTGGTTGAGGGCCGGCCGGAGACCGACCGTCCTGTTCCCCCTCTAGGGAGGGAATCGGAGGCTCTTGATCTTCGCCCCAGAGCTGCCCCTTCTCTATCGTCGTCACTTCATTACCCTCCAACTCGTAGGGATCGTCCGTGCCAGCGTTCAGCTTGATGAGGCATCCTTTGAGACAGATGCCGTCGAGCGTGGCGCCGGGTTTCACAGTAAGATCTTGAGTGGAGGAACCCTCGATGACGACAACTTTCTGGTCGGCATCATCGAGATTTTTCACCGAAACCGCGAACGCGGTACTGGCGAGGCCCATGAAGAGAAGCGGTAGAGCTGTCATCACGTAACGTGATATTGGCCAGCTCCAACTACCCAGCAACAAAACTATTTACTTCTTCTTCTTAGCGGCCGGCTTCTTGGCAGCTGCCTTCTTGGCGGCGGGCTTCTTAGCAGCGGTCTTAGCCTTCATGGTGTCTCGTCCTTCCATTGTGGACCCGGTCGCGCCAGATCCTTCGTTACCCGACTCGCAGCCGGGTCAAGCGCAATGTGGTGAGAATCAAATATTTCTTCAAACGGAATTTTCCGGTGACCACTATCGAAAATGCCGATAGGTGTTGATGAGTGCATCTGGATCACACATCAATCGCATGGACATCAACCTCGCACGCACGTTTTTGATGGTCGCAGAAACCGGCAGTTTCATTGATGCTGCGCGCAAATTGAACATTACACAGTCGACCGTTTCTGCGCGCATCAAGAGCCTTGAGGAGTTGCTAGGCCGGCCGCTTTTTTCCCGTTCAAAAAACGGTGCAGACCTAACCGCCGCAGGCCAGCAGTTCCAAAAACATGCGCTCGCGCTCGTTCGAGTGTGGCAACACGCGCAACTTTCGGTCGGACTGTCCGACCAGCATCGCGACCATCTTTCGGTCGGCGCGACGATGAGTTTATGGGATGGGTTCCTGCTCAGGTGGGTCGCCTGGATGCGCGGCAACATTCCCGACATCGCTGTCTCAGCGAGCCAGGGCCCACCCTCGGTTCTCACGCAGCGGCTGATCGAGGGCACTCTAGACCTCGCCGTGATGTACAATCCCTCCCAGCCTCCCGGACATACGATCGAGCATCTTTTCGATGAAGAGTTTGTGCTGGTGGCCGGAAACGGCAGCAACGCCCGCCGAGGGGGCAGCGATTATGTGTTCATCGATTGGGGGCCGGAGTTCCAGCAGGACCACGCCGCCGCCTACCCCGAGCGGTCAAGCCCGGCACTCAATCTGGATCTCGGATCCTCGGCGCTGTCTTATATTCTGGCCAATGATGCCTCGGGCTACTTCCCGATGCGGCTCGTCAAAACACACATTGCGCGCGGCCGGCTGCGCGAGACGAAGCGGGCGCGCAAGTTCATCTATCCGGTCTACATGATCTATCCTGAAACCCGCGACGAGGAGGCCTATGAGCCGATCATGACGGGGCTCCGCCGCGAGGCGGCACGGTTCGGGTGACGCCAATAAGCCATCACACCTTCAGCGGGTTGGGACCATAAGCGTTGGGACCCTCATCGCCTTCCATCACGCCGAGGTCGATGATCAGCCATATCAGACCGGCAATCGGGATCAGACTCAGAAGCAGCCACCAACCCGACTTGCCGCGATCGTGGCAGCGTTTGATGAACAGTGGAATGATTAGGATCATCGACCCGATCAGAACGGCGGCGTATGAGACCAGTGCAGGGGTGCTGCCCAGCATGGCATTGACGCCAAACCTTTCAATTTCTTCCGGCGTTACGTCAAAAAAAGGAGGGCCAAATAAGTAAGTGCTCAGAAAGAACAGTGACCAAGTCGCAGCCGCCGCACCCAGATACCCAAGCCAAAACTTGCCGCGGTTGATGCGGCCCGAATACGAAAAATAGAGATCGGCGAGGTTCATGGGTCACTCCTGGTCTACAGCCGGCCGCACGCAGCGCGCACGGGCCGTGACAGTGATGGATCAGCCTCCTTTAGACCGATTCAACGACGGGTCAAAGTGAGCCGCCTGCGGAGCACCCTCACGCGAACTCGAGGATCACCGCATCCACGGCTAAGCTATCGCCGGCCTTGGCGTTGATTTTCTTAACTTCCCCATCGCGCTCGGCCTTGAGGATGTTCTCCATCTTCATGGCTTCGACAACGGCGAGGTTATCTCCGGCCTGAACCTTGGCTCCCTCGGCGACGAGCACCGCCTTGACCAGGCCCGGCATCGGGCACAGCAGATACTTCGACATATCCGCCGCCACCTTCTCGGGCATCAAAGCGGCGAGTTCGGCTTCGCGCGGGGTGTAGACGTAGGCTGTCGCATTGATGCCGCGGTAGGCGAGCGTGTAGCCGTTCAGCGCCGGGCGCACCTGCACCGACAGCTTCTTATCGCCCACTTGCCCCGACCATACGGGATCGCCTGGCCCCCAAGCCGAGATGATCTCGACGGTATTGCCCCGGACTCCCTTGTCATCGACAAACGTAACGTATGCTGGCTGCCCGACTACACCCGAGACTTCCACGCTCTGTCTCGCGACCCCGAGGTGGACAACGCGGCTCTTGGCGAACTTCACCTGTCCACCCAGCATTTGATGGGTAATGGAGCGACGCCGGACGTTCGAACTATGGTCAATGGCGGCGGCCACGGCCGCCAACAGTTTCAACTCGGTGTCGTTGGGTTGGCGCGCCACAAAGCCGTCGGGGTATTCTTCGGCGATAAACCCGGTCGAGAGCTTCCCCTCGCGCCAGCGCGGATGCTGCATCACGGCAGAAACGAACGGAATGTTGTGCTGAATTCCGTCGATGTAGAACGCATCCAGCGCGTCGGCCTGCGCGTCGATCGCGGCAATACGGGTGGGCGCATGGGTGACGAGCTTGGCGATCATCGGGTCGTAGAACATCGAGATCTCGCCGCCCTCTTCGACGCCGGTATCGTTGCGCACCGTGATGTCGCCGAACTTGCCTTCAACGGGCGGGCGGTACTTCACCAGGCGGCCGATGGAGGGCAGGAACTTGCGGAATGGGTCTTCAGCGTAAACGCGGCTTTCCACGGCCCAGCCGTTGAGCTTCACGTCAGACTGCTTCATCGGCAGCTTTTCGCCGTAAGCCGAGCGGATCATGAACTCGACCAGATCGACCCCCGTAATGAGTTCCGTAACCGGATGCTCAACCTGAAGGCGGGTGTTCATTTCGAGGAAGAAGAACGAGCGGTCTTGGCCGGCGACGAATTCGACTGTACCGGCCGAGTCGTAGCCGACAGCCTTAGCTAGCGCCACGGCCTGTTCACCCATGGCCTTACGGGTCTTCTCGTCGAGCAGCGGCGAGGGGGCCTCTTCCAGCACCTTTTGGTTGCGGCGCTGGATCGAGCATTCGCGCTCTCCCAGATAAATGACGTTGCCGTGCTTGTCGCCGATCAACTGGATTTCGATATGGCGCGGGTTGACGATGAACTTTTCGATAAACATGCGATCATCGCCGAAGCTGGCCATGGCTTCCGAGCGCGACGAGTTGAACCCGTCTGCGACTTCCGACTTGCTCCAGGCAATGCGCATCCCCTTACCGCCGCCGCCGGCCGAAGCCTTGATCATCACGGGATAGCCGATCTCATCTGAGATCTTGACCGCATGGGCCGCATCCGAAATTTCGCCGACATAACCCGGCACGGTGGAGACTTTGGCTTTGGCGGCGGCCTTCTTGCTTTCGATCTTGTCGCCCATGGCGGCGATGGCCCCGGGATTGGGGCCAATGAAAACAATGCCGGCCTTCTCGAGCGCAACGGGGAAGGCCTCGCGCTCCGACAAAAACCCATATCCGGGGTGAACAGCTTCGGCGCCCGTCTTCTTGCAGGCGTCGACAATTTTTTCAATGATCAGGTACGATTGGGCTGCAGCAGCGGGCCCGATGTGGACGGCCTCATCGGCCATGGCAACGTGCATCGCTTCACGGTCGGCATCCGAGTAGACTGCCACCGTCTTGATACCCATGCGCTTGGCGGTCTTCATCACGCGGCACGCGATTTCGCCACGGTTGGCAACCAGAATCTTCTTGAACATCGCCCGTTCGGCCCCACGTATTTGAGATTGCAAAGGAAGAATGTGACCCGGAATTCTAGACGGGTCCCCCGCCGCCGTAAACCGCCCGCGAAGACTTAACATGGCGGCAAATTGGGCAGCCTCTCCCAGAACCAGCCTCACGCACGGCTTGCGATCCGGCCCCGGACAAGTTCAATTGCCGCCCGCAACTCGTAAAACCGGTCGGTATGGTCAACGGGAACTTGCAACAGCGCGACCGAGGCATCGATGCTGGCCAGTTCGGCTTTGAGCCCGGTTAATTGGTCTGGCGTGGGCTGGCGGTCGAGCAGCCGCTCCATCTGCTTTAACTTGGCAAAATAGCGCAGGAAGCGGCGGCGGATGCGCCAATTATAGATGAACGGGATGGCTCTTGCGACGGGATAGAGAATGGTCAACACCGGCAAGAGAATAAGGGCTGAGCGCTCGATGAAGTTGGCGATCCAGAACGGCAGATAGCGCCGCAAAAACGGATGCCCCGACTTGTAATAGCGACCGGCGTCATCAGACAGTTCAAATTCCGGGTCTGCCGCCTTAGGAAATGTCCCCATACGATGAAAAAGCCCGCCACCCGCATGTACCTCTTGCGCGGCTTCGGCAAGTAAGCCGACCAGCGCGGGATGCAAGTTGGCATGGGCGACGAGGGCCGCGTCGTTGGCGATCAACTGCACGTCCTGCCCCGGGATATTGCGCGCAATATCAACCACGCCGCGCGGCAGTACGATGCGCGTCAGAAACGGGAACAGCCGCGTATAGGCCTCTGCTTGCGCAAGGCTCATCAAACGCACAGTGGGATCGCGCAGCAGGTCTTCAATGATTGGCGTTCCAGGCGCGAGCGTCAAAAAAATGGCGTCGGCCTCACCCGTTTGCAAAGCAACCGCCGATTCCTTGACCCCGAGGCTTAGTTCGGTAATGGCACCAGGCTCAATGCCGCTCTTGGACAATAGCTTCTCGGCCAGAATATGCGTACCGCTACCCGTGATGCCGGTGGCGACCCGCTTACCTTTGAGCGCCGCCAGCGTGTCGATCTCCGTGTCGCCGCGATAGAAGATCCAAACGGGCTCAAAAAACATACGGCCAAGCGAAACAAGCCCACTCGTCTCTTTGTCGTCTTTGATTCCGCCTTGGATCAGCGCCACGTCAACGCCAGAGGCAGGGTCGTTAAGACGCGCAAAATTCTCCGCCGAGCCGGCCGACTTGACGACGTTGAGCGTGACGCCAGCCCTCGCCAGAATATCTGCGTACTGCTTTCCAATGCCAAAATACGCTCCGGTTTCACTGCCGGTTGATATCGTGATCGCGCGCGGGGGCGCCGGTTCAACATAGCGCGCCAGCAGCCACGCGACGGCCAGCAGCAAGAGAACAACCGGCACCCCGGCCCTGGCGAGGTCGCGGATACGAAGATCTGAGAATTTCGGCTGCATCGTTCCCCCCGGGTTGCGGCACGGGGCTGTTTTCAGCACCGCGCACGCAAGAGTCGAGAGGAAATGCGGCCACAGTTCAAGCCGCTTGCGACATTCGCGCTGCAACCGCCTTCAAGGCAGGGTGAACAGAAACGCTTTCGGCGTTGAGAAAATCCAACAGCGCCCGCTCGTTGTTCGAGACCCGGCCATCCGCGCCCAGCCGTTCGGCGAGCCACGAGGCCTCGCCTTCGGTGATTTCCTCGTTGGTGATAATTTCGATCCGCTGCCGCTCCAGGCGGGCGAGCGCACGCTCTTCCGACGTTTGCTCGCCATACAAATCCCAGATCGCTTTCAAGCTGGATTGCGCGATGGATTTGGCAAAGGCCGCCGGCGAGAGGTCTCCGCGTTCATCGAGCCACAAATCCTGACGCAACGCTTCATCGCGCGATGGCACCGAATAGCCCGACGTGGCCATCACGCAGTTGGCGATAGCTTTGACGAAGAAGTCCGTCCAAGCAGCGTTGGGGCCGCTTTTTTCGACGGCATCGTTTATCGCGAACATTATCTCTGCTTCGGCCCGCGTGACGGCGACGTTGCCATCGCCGCCGAAGGAGAACACGATCCGGCGCAGGATCGCGATATCGTCTTCGCTGATCTCGTTACGTCCCGTGACGCAGGTGGCCCGCAGTGGCCCATTGCATTCGACGACAGCAAGGCGGATTTGGTCGAGCGCGAAGCCGACAAGGCTCGCGGGCGACCAGCGCGCTTTTTCGATGACATTGACGATGAGGTCGAATTCGGCGCGGCTTTCGACCCGGCCGTCGCGGCTGCAGCGCACGATCAGCCAGGCAGCGTTTTCGGCCGTAACGTAGCCCTCGGGCATTGCCTGATGGACGATAAAGTCGGTGAGGGCTTCGATGAAGAACGGCGGCCAGGCCGGGTCTTGGACAGGGCTCGACCGGTTGACCGAGAACAGCATCTGCGCCTCGTCATGGCCGATGACGCCGTCCTGATAAAAAGCGGCGCGCAGGCCTTTGACATCGATATCTTTGATGCTTCCGCGTTTGATGATCTGCTCTATTCCAAAGGCCTTCAACGCACCCATCGCAACACCCCAACTATCTTGAAAATTACTGAAGCCACGATAGGGGGACATGCTTACCAATCAGCTAATGGGTGCCCCCATTTGGATTGGGAGTGCGCAATTCGCGTCGCGCCTTGCAGAATTGACACATGTTGCTCACGCACTGCGATAGACTGCGATACCGAACACACGCCAGTCTCCATCTTCAAGTTGCAGAAGAACATCAAAATTCAAACCACCCGCTGGCTCGGGCAGTACGCCACGCAAGTGAAGTATGCCGCCCTTTTCCATCGCCGGCGGCGCCAATAAGCCAGGCTCGAGCCCCGCGGCGGTGGCCAGAGAAATATTCTTTTCCCGAAGCCATCAGAAAATGCGCTGAAGATCGGCAGCCGCGTTCATCCTTTGAAAGGAGGCTGCCGCCCGCTCGCGAAATATGCTGTAGTTTCCTGTGCGGTTGGCATCGTCGAGCCGCAACAGTACGGCACGCGCGAGAGAAGCAGCTTCCTGGCGGCTTAAGGCTTCGGCCGCAGTAGCCTGAAGGCCAGATCCTGCAGCGAAAAGCCCTGGCCGGCTGGAGGATTGATCGAGCATCAGTACCAGCGATGACCCCGACACCGCCGCCAAAGCCCAAAGCACGGCAAGGGCAAAGGCGGGAAGCTGACGGGGCTGCTCCTTTCGCATCCGGGCCGTAGAACCGGGCATAAGCGATCGCAGACGTGGTGACGGCGCCGCCAGAGCCGCTTCAGGTGAACTGTCGCCAAATACTGACGGACTGGCAAGCGCTTGACGGTCGGGAGTCATGATGAGCCTCGTTCGACTTCAGGGGGGGCAATGCGTGAAGGCAGCCTTGCTTTGCAGCGTTGCCGCTACTTCCAAGTGAGTTGCAGACCAACGCGGCCGCCGACGTTTCCATCGTCGAGCCCGACGCCCACGCCACCACCGATGGACACGGTTTCGCCGCCCCCGAAGGCATTCCTGTCCAAGACACCCAAGGCGGTCATGCCGAGCGCATTCTCGCCGCCATAGATGCCCCAGTTCATCCGCACCCCGAAGCTATCACCGTTGGCCAGAACGGGGTCTTGTAACGACAGCGCCACCGCCACGCCTTCGAGCGCCTTATCTGCTCGTTCTTCGGCGCGGGCCGCTGATTGCTCGGCCCCGGTGATGCGATTGTCGAACCCGCTGACCGAGTTGGACAGGTTTGACACGTTGGTTTCGACGTCACCCATGCGCTTTTCTAGGCCTCCGGTCCGCCCCTCGAGGTTGGTGATGCGGGTTCCGTGATTACCGAGCGTTGCGGTGTGCGAGGCGGTTGTCGTCTTGAGTTTCGAGATATCAGTTCCCTGGTTGGTCACCGTGGTCTGGACGTTGTTGATGGTTGTGCCCTGCCTCGTCACGGTGTTGGTCAAGTTGGTTATATTCGTGGTGTTGGCGGACGTTCGCCCTTTCAAATCGGTGATGTCGGTTGTGTTGGTTGCGGTCTGGCCTTGCAGGGTTGAAACCTGACCGTTGAGCGTTGTGATGTTGGAAGAATGATTGTTTACCGTCGTGGTGAGGTTGGAGATATTGTTGGTATTGGCCGAAGTCCGCCCCTTCAAATCATCAATGTCCGTGGTGTGCGTGTTCACTGTGTTCGTCAGGTTGGAAATGTTTGTCGTGTTGGCCGTTGTTCGCGTATTGAGATCGGCAATACCGGTTGTATTGGTTGCCGTCTGACCTTGCAGGGTCGACACTTGGCCATTCAGCGTGCTGATATTCGTCGTGTGGCCGGTCACCGTCGTTGTCAGATTTGAGATGTTGGTGGTGTTCGTCGCCGTCTGGCCTTCGACCGCTGTGATGCGTGTGCCATAGCCGTCAACTTGGCCTTGAAGGGCCCCGCCATCTCCCGCCAAATTGCCATTGGCATCGGTGGTTACGACCCGCAGCGGTCCAGTTTGCGCGGCGCGGCTGGCAGCAGTTCCCATTCCAGCGGCGGTGTAAGTGTTGGCTGACGAACCGATGGCAACTTGGTTGGCGCGCGTGGCGGTTACCCCCGCTCCAATGGCCGCTGAGTTTGTAAAGCCTACCGAAGCGCCACGCCCTAATGCCGTTGCTCCTTCTCCTGATGCGGTCGAGAATTCGCCAACCGCTGTAGCGTTGGCCCCGCTGGCAACCGCATCTTTGCCGAACGCCGCGCTGTCGGCACCCGTTGCTTCAGCGTTGGTGCCAACGGCTGTTGATCCCGACGCCACGGAATTGGCTCCGATGGCCACAGCCCCAGCCGATGACGCATTCGCACCAAGACCGACGGCGAGCGCATTGGTCTGACTTGCCGTTGCGCCTTGACCGACGGCCGTTGCGCCCGCTGTCGTTGCTTGCGACCCTTGGCCGAGAGCCGTGGAGTTCGCTTGCGAGGCATTTGCGCTCTGGCCGTAAGCGGAAGCGTTGCCACCGGCGGCTTGCGCCACACTTCCCGCAGCGGTCGATGTGTCACCACTTGCGGTCGCACCCTTACCGAAAGCCGACGTATCGGCGCCGCTGGCCGTAGCGGACTGACCATATGCCGATGCATTCAAGCCCGTCGCTTTAGACCCCGAGCCCGATGCCGTCGTATTGGTGGCGCTTGCTGTCGCCGTGACACCTGTCGCCGTCGAAAAATCGCCCGATGCCACCGAGACTGCGCCCGTTGCCGAGGCGCTTTGGGCGGTGGCGCGCGCACCTCTTCCAACGGCGGTGGTGTTATCACCATTGGCCAGAGACTGTGTGCCGATGGATGATGCATTGATGCCCGTGGCCTGCGAACTTGATCCAATAGCCGTGGCATTATTCGATGTGGCTCGCGCCGCACTGCCGATGGCGGTTGAATTGTTGCCCGCGGCCTCAGCCGCGCTTCCAATAGCAGCCGAGTCATTGCCGCCAGCTTTGGCGATAGCGCCAAGGCTCACAGAATTGTCGCCCGTAGCGGATGCGTACGAGCCCGTTGCAGAGGCGTTTTCGCCGGATGCGCTTGAGAAGTACCCGTTAGCGCTGGAGTAGTCGCCGGTCGCTTCTGAATGATACCCAAGTGCTGTGGCGCCGCTCGCTGAAGCTTTCGCTTCTTGACCACACGCGAGACCATAGGTGCCAGCCGTGGCGTTTGCCGAGCCGCCACCCGCCTGCTCGCAGACAAACTGCGCCTGCGCCGAGGTCGAGGCGGCGCCCGCCACAACGGCAAGTGTCAGCGCGCTGACGCTGGCGTTGAGCAGCGCGCGCGAGGCGGCAACTGGAATTTTTGACGGCAGTGCGGGAGCCGTAGCGGCGCCACTCGAGAGAGCAAGCCCGGGCAAGCCGGTGCCGTTGTCCGTGCCCCGATCGGCACGAACCTGACAAGACAGGTTACGCAAAACACAAACTCCTGAAAGTCGTCATGGGGCGGCAACCGGCCGCTTGGGCGTCTCCGCAATCGCTTGGGAGGAGGCGGGAGACGCCTTGAATATATACTTAAAGTTGTAAATTTACGGTTAATGCAATTTTTAGTATAGTCGCGTGGCCCAGCGATTTTGCGGTCTCTCACAGACCGTTGGCTGAGGTCTGGCGGCACACAACCCTGAGAACGCAGGCGCTCACGCTTTATCGATGATCACAGACACCTGCTGGCCAGAGTAGCCGATGAAACGATACTTCAGGTTGTGTTCGGCGACCCACTCGAAGAACGCTTTGTACTCGTGCTGCTCGTAGCCCTTGTAGTTGAAGAACTCGTCGAACACGACGACCGCGCCCGGCAAGAGGCGCGCCACCGTCAGGTCGAGCACGGTCTTGGTCGATGAATAAATATCGCAATCGACATGCAGGAAAGCGACCGGACCCGCGTTCCCCTGCAAAAACGGTGGCAGCGTGTCGTCGAACCAGCCTTCGACCAGCGTGACGTTGCCGGGCACTTTCGGCTTTGTACCGCCGCGGTCAAAATTGACCTTCGAATAGCGCGAACCGGCCCAGTCTTCTGGCAAGCCGCGGAAGCTATCGAATCCAAAGAAGGTGCGGGACGGCCAAAGTTTCGCCAGATGATTGATTGTGGTTCCCTTGTAAACGCCGAACTCCAGCGCCAGACCTTCGGCCGGGGCCTGCTTGAAGGCCATCTGCAAATGGTCGAGCTTGTTGGCTGCAAACAGCGCCTCGGGCATTTTCGCTTCGACGAAATCGGCGGCTTCCATCAATGCCCGCCGAGCCAACTCTTCGCGTAAGGCGGAAGCGGACTCGCGCCACACGTACTCGCGCGAGCGGGACACAGGTCCACGAGCCAGCGATGAAAATGCGCTGGTAATCACCCGTTTCAAGCCCATGTCCGTTCCCTCCAGGGCGTTCCGCCCTCTAAAATGCAGGTACTTCAGCCGCACACATTAGAATGTGTAGCCGTGAGCTTCGATTTCGTTGGCATACCAGCCCGCCACCAAAGCCTTGCTACGGCTGTCGTAGAACTCGCGATAGCGGTCTTTTGGCTTGTCGCTGACATTGGCCATCGGCAATTCGAGATCTTCGTTGAGCCCCATTGATGTGAGCGCCGAAGCAAAATCGCGAGTCACGTTCTCATAGCGGCCGACAAAATCAACGGCCACTTTGTTGTCGATCGTATAGATGTCCCACGACGAATAGCGCGCTTGCTTGGTCTGCTGAAGGAACGCCTCAAAGCTCGGCCGCTGCGCTAGGCCACGTGTCTTGTAAAAGTAGATCGAGACCTGCGCGTCCCACGGATTGCGCACAAACGCGAACTTGTAATAGCTGTTCCAAACAGTAGCGCCCAGATAGGCGCGGGCGCGCCATGCCGGCATATGCTCGAAAAACCCGACGCTTGGATGGTAGAGCCGTTCCGGGCGGCCCAGCAACCGGCGCCAAAGCGGGCGGGCGGGCTTCAAGGGGTGTTCGATCCGGTAGTTCTGGCCGGCAATCGCGCGCTGATCTTCCAGATCGCCGCGCGTCGGGGTGATCACGTCGTCGGCTCCGCACACCTGCGACAGCGCGATTTCCATACTGGAACTCGCCGTCTTGACGGTCTTCATAAAAATGAACTTGTGCTTATGCGAGACGATCATGCGCGCTCAGGTTCCGTGAGCTTTGTGCTCGCCGGAAAAACGGCGCGCCAGATGACGCAAATTCTCTGCCGTCCGCAAACGCATGAAGCGCGCGCCATCGCCCGGTTTGCGGGGCCAAGTGCGGAAGCCCGCGCGCGAGCGGCGCACCGTGCTGATCGCCTCCAAATGCGGGAAGTGCCGCGATAGGCGGTCGCGCCACCAATCATGCGAGCGGATGGTGACATGGGCGTTCCGGCCATCCGACAAAAGCTTTGAGGCTGGCTTGGTGTCGATAATGATCAGCGCGTCGCGGCACAGGCTGCGCATTTCCCCGATCACCGCATCGAGATCGCCTTCTTCGATGTGCTCGAGCACGTCGACATTGACAAGCAGGTCGAACACGCCAGAGGGCTTTTGCGAAAACGCCGGGATTGCGGGATCGTAACGGACCAGATTGGCGGGATAGCCAAGCTCCAGCATATCGATCAACTGCGATTGGCCGCAGCCGTAGTCGATGATCGAAGCCGGCTTCAAAAGTTGGATCTCTGGGCGGATGAAGCGCAGATTCTTGACCGACGTGGTGCCATAGGCCGTCGAAGCATGAATGCGGCGGTATTGATCGATCAACTCCGGATTGCCGGTCATGCCCATCTTCTCTGACGATGTGTCTCTTGCCGATTCGTGTGGAACGCCGCTTGAACCCTGCCATACCCGCAGCGCGTGCGGCTCGACTGTGTCGCAATTCCGGTTAGCCTGTTTCGAGCCTGCGCGAAAGTGCGCCCTAGGGTCACTCGTTGTTTTGCTCGCGGCGACTCCTATACTTGGCGCGTCCCGACTCCGCCCTTGGCGGAGCCGGCCGGGACGCGCGACGAAATGTGACGACTGCAAACGCGAGCGGCGGCCGGCTCCCTGAAAGGGAGTCGCCGCGAGCCAAGTAAAAAAGGCCACCGGAGGGGCGGTGGCCTTAGTTGCAGAGGGAGAAAGAGGCGAGGCAGAGGGAGGGAGAAAACTGCAGGCTGAGAGTGGGTTAGCGGCCGAAGCGCGGCAGCCACGAAGCGCGGTGGAGATTGTCATGTGCTTCAGCTTCGATGCGTGCTTCGGCTTCATTCTGCATCTTGGTGAGCACATGCTTTTCCTGACGCGTCAACCGGCCGTCGGCTTCGAAAGCACGTCGAACCTGGGCAATTTCGCGCTGATCCTTGCGCAACTGGCGGCCTTCGCGCCAAGTAATGGAGCCTTCCTGGCGGCCCTGTTCGATGGCGGTGACCTGTTCGGCCTGACGCGCTTCGTTGGAGTGTGCCAGTGCGCTTCCAGCGCCCGTTAACATCACAGCAGCTGCAAGAATGAGTTTCGAGGTGAAAGGGAATACGGTCATGGCGGTTGGCTCCTGTTTGGGGGGCTGGTTTGGTTCAAAACCCGCCGGCCCGTTGTTCGATACTGTGACCCTAGCCCCGCGCCGTTGAACTCAAACTGAATGCAAATTTCATTTGCCGTTCATCTCACCAACGCCTTTTTGCTGGCACTCTGCCAGCCTCGGCCATGTGGTTCACGCCGGCCATGAATGCCGCACTTGATAAATACCCACGCGGATAATATAACATCCCCACATATTTGCTCTTGCCAGCTGGAAACCCTGGGACACGCTTTCATGCAAACCGGACTTGCTGCACGGATCGCAGTTGCGGGGCTGCTTTCGGCCCTGATCTGGCTTGCCATTCTGGCAGCCCTATGAACCAAGCCGCAAAGACGACAGAACACAGCTCACCCTCATGACCCCTGCCCTCGCGCCCGCCCTGACCTTCGACCGCGTAACCCTCGGGTACAACGGCCATCCGGCCGTTCATCATCTTGCGGGCTCGGTAGCGCCAGGGACTTTGCTCGCCATCGTCGGTCCCAATGGCAGCGGCAAGTCGACTTTGCTCAAAGGCCTTGTCGGCGCGCTACGGCCGCTTGAAGGCCGCATCGATCTCAATGGCCTTGACCGCCAAGACATCGCCTACCTGCCGCAACAGGCCGAAATCGACCGGTCATTTCCGGTGACGGTTTGCGAACTCGTTTCTATGGGGCTGTGGCGCAAGACCGGTGCCTGGCGGGCGATCAACGCCGGGCATCGGCAAACAATCGCGCGCGCTATCTCGAGTGTCGGCCTCGAAGGCTTCGAACAGCGCACGCTGGACACGCTGTCGGGCGGGCAATTGCAGCGCGCGCTGTTTGCCCGTGTTCTGGCGCAAGATAGCCCGCTCATTCTGCTCGACGAGCCTTTGAATGCTATCGACAGCAAGACTGCGGCCGATCTCATAGCTCTCATTCAGCGCTGGCATAGCGAACGGCGCACGGTGATCGCCGTGCTGCATGATCTCGAACTCGTCAAGGAGCAGTTCCCCGAAGCCCTGTTGCTGGCACGAGAGACCATCGCGTGGGGGCCGACGTGTGATGTGGTGACGCCGGGCAATCTGCTGCGCGCACGCGCCATGTCGGAGTACTGGGACGAAAAAGCGCCGTGGTGCCGGGGAGATACCCGCTGATGATGCCGCACGACGCGTTGATCGCGCCCTTCACCGACTATGCCTTCATGGCCCGCGCGCTGGCCGGGTGCATCGCCCTTTCGTTTGGTGCCGCCCCTATCGGCGTCTTCCTAATGCTGCGCCGTATGAGCCTTGCGGGCGATGCCATGGCGCACGCCATCTTGCCGGGCGCGGCG
>Ga0247837_1005695_pt1 | contig 18389 bp, 14 predicted proteins | sample LaCtaG_2_FD_187115 | JGI IMG/M metagenome (GOLD analysis project Ga0247837, IMG submission 187115) | Freshwater microbial communities from meromictic Lake La Cruz, Castile-La Mancha, Spain - LaCruzMarch2015_14.5m | ecosystem: Environmental > Aquatic > Freshwater > Lake | place: Spain: Castile-La...
CAGAGGACCAATGAGTGCTGCTTAGAGGGGACTTATATGAAAGGCGAGAGTCAGCTAGTTTGGGTGTAAAGCATATGGGCAAGAAGGATGTCCGCGTCATTCCCTGGAAGTACGTTGTCACCCTCCAATTCGTCCTCGTGGCCAGTTCCCTCACCCAAACCGTACTTCTTCCTCAGTACATCACCCCCTTCACCCCTTTCTTCACCAAGGCCAGCACATCTCTCTCCTGGAACCAAGTGGGGTACCTGTCCGGCAGCCTTTCCTGCAGTTTCCTGCTAGGCAGAGCCCTCAGCACTCCTCTGTGGACGTATCTGGCCGATTTGTGTGGTAGAAGGGCAGTGCTGTCAATGTGCTTTATGTTTTCGTTGGTGCTGACGATGTTTTTCGGACTGTGTTCGACACTGCTCACAGCCGTGTTAGTGCGGTTTTGTCTAGGGATTTTCGCCCCTGCCTACACCCTCGCTCAGTCCATCCTCAAAGAACTCGCAAGTCCTTGCATGGAAAACTTCCCCTCAGTCTCAGTCGTCACGACTATCACGACCGTACTTAGTCAAGCCGCAGCTCTCCTTGTGGGCAGTCTAATGGTCCCGGATATCAACCAAGACCCGTTAGTGCAGAGATTTCTGTTCCTTACGCCTTCTCTTATATCTGCTGCTGCTACTTTGTTTGCTTTCATTGCCTTCTTTGTGGACTTTCCGGAGACTTTGCCGCTTGCGGAGGAGCTGAGGAAGAAGGCGAAGCAAGCTGCAGCGCAGCCGGCCAAACGTCCAGCTGGGAAGTACGTGGAACTCGCAGAGACTGGCAACGCAGGCAGCGAGGAAGCCAAGGCGGAGACCCACGGAGACGTGCTGACAGAAAGGAAAGAGCACATCGAGGAGGAAGAGGAACTGCCTAATTACTTGATGCACCTGGCTCAGCAGAAGCCGGAGGTGATGGAGGAAGTGCCGGAAGAAAAGGATAGTGTGTCCAAGCGCTTGGTTCGCTTCTTCAGTCCTCGTCACGCCGACGGCCCAAAGATAAACCTAGGCCCAAGGCCCAACACAGCCCGCGCCAACACCTTCGCCCACCCTTTGCCCGAGCTAGACGAGCCCAAAGAGCAAATCGAAGTGCGGAAAAGCCAAGTCCCTGTCATGTCCGAAGCCAAGCCGCTTGGTGAAGGAGAGGAAATCAAGCGCACGCATATTTCCTTTTACGAGGAAGACTTCGACCCTGCGGAGATGAGCGGAGCTGTGCAGTCCGCCACAGTTTCAGTAGCTCCCACACTAGCAGACAAGTACAGAAGGAAGGAGGAGGGAGGGGTCTGGCACTCCGCTGCTTTCCGCCTTGCACTGGGACAATTCCTCCTTCTCACTCTGTGCACTACGGGGGTGCGCGAGGCTGTGGTGATTTGGCTAATTGTGGAAAGGCCGGGCTTGCAGCTTTCAGTGGCTGCGTTGGGACTGATGTTAGCAGGGTCGCAGGTCTGTGGACGGCTCTTGCAAGCGGCCTTCATGCCTAGACTGGTTTTCTACCACCCTCTCAATCAACTTAGTCTGCTTGTCTGTGCTCTACTCGCACTGACTACGACAGCCCTTCCATTCAGTGACACTCTGCAGTCAGATATCGCAGGGAAATCAGTGGCCTTTCTGCTGCTAGTGCTGTTCGAGTATCTCTCCAGCCTACTTCTCACCATCCTTGTTTTGAAGACATCAGACTCTGTAAGTCCGGAATTGCGTGAAAGCGCTATGCGCTGGAGTGCAGAGCTGGGGGGGTTTGCGAGGGCTGGAGGCTGCATGGGAGGTCCAGCCCTATTTGCAGCTGTCCTCACTGGTCTGCTCCGCACAGACTACCACTGGCTCTTCCTAGGCGCAGCAGGCGCTATGATCGGCACTGCAGGACTGATGGTCTGTGACAAGCGCATGTTTCCCCGACTACAGTCGTCTCCTTATGAGGTATAACGGCCATAGGAAATCGTGGTTCTTAGTGTCCCATATTAACTAAGTATGGAGACCTAGTGATGCTTCTGTCGCCTGTTGTTGAGTAAGCGCGAACGCACTTCGATTTCAAGGTGTCATTGTGTGATAAAAGAATGGAGGAGAACCGCTCTTTTGTCTCAAAACACCTCTTCGAACTCACCTTCATCGCTTTCGAAGTCGTTATGATAGTGGCCTACTCTCAAGTCACGACCTATGGTGACTCGGGCCGGTACTACGACCCAGCCGAAGACCCCACCACTAAAGAGTACATGAACTTCATGTACCCCTACTTCCAACATGTCCAAGTCATGATGTTCATCGGCTTCGGCTTCCTGATGACTTTCCTCCGTAGTAACTCCTGGACTTCCGTAGGAGTGAATTTCCTCATCTCAGTGGTGGTCATAGAGATGTACATCCTCGCAAATGGCTTTTGGCTGTGTGTCTTCACAGGGACGTACCAGACTATTGAGATAACACTGGATAAGTTGGTGACTGCGGAGTTCTGCGTGGCATCTGCGTTGATCAGCTTCGGAGGTGTTCTGGGGAAACTGAGTCCTTTCCAACTACTGATAATGACAGTGATTGAGACATGGCTGTATGCACTCAACGAGGCAGTGTTCCTAGAGGGAATAGACGCAGTGGACTTGGGCGGCTCAATGGTAATTCACGCCTTTGGCGCCTACTACGGACTGATGATTTCCTGGGTGACTTCCCCGGCTGAGACCAAAGGCCACGCCCACAACAACACCATTTACCACTCCAATCTCTTCGCTTGGATCGGCACTCTCTTCCTCTGGATCTTCTGGCCGTCTTTTAACGGAGTAACGGCCCTGGGCGTGCAGCAACACCGTGCAGTGATCAACACCGTGCTGTCCCTCACTGCGAGCACTCTGGCAGTGTTCATCGGGTCGTCTCTGTTTCATGGAGGCAAGTTCCAGAGTGAAGATGTGCTAAATGCCACTTTGGCGGGCGGAGTCATGATGGGCTCGAGTGCGGACCTGATTCTGCATCCCTATGGAGCTCTCATAGTGGGCTCCGTCGCAGGTGCTCTCTCTGTTATCGGATTTAACGTCATCCAGCCCTGGCTGGCCGACAAATTGAAGCTGTACGACACTTGCGGTATCAATAACCTCCATGGAATGCCAGGAATCGCAGGCGGAATCACCTCAATTATAGTAGTGGGGACTATGACAGACGCTAATACCGGGTATTATGTGGATAAAATATTCCCAGGACGCACAGCGCACCACCAGGCTTTGATGCAGTTCATAGCGCTCTGCAGTACATTGGTCATTTCGATGGTCGGAGGCTTGATTGTGGGACTGGTTATCAAGGCGAAGTGCTTCAACCCTCCCAAGGAAATATTCCAGGACAGCGAGTTTTGGGTCATGAACAATGAGGACCACAAGCCCGGCTACAAGGAAATCTAGCTAGGGATAAGGCTTCTCAGGCAATTAGCTATAAAGAAAGCAAGATTTTAGCATTTGGTGGGAAAATATACAATAAAACAGCGGAAAAGTTGAAAGTCGGCCTAAAATAGCTAGGAAATTCATACTTTTATGCTAATTAGACCACTTTTACGCGATTTCTGCTCTGATCCTTTCTCGCCTGGTCCACCACCTGCATCCTATACTCTGCCCAACTCCTAAACTCCTCATCAATTTCCTCCACAGTCCTCTTCTGAGGACAATCACAGTCCTCCTGCCTGCGCAAATAGCGTCTCGCCTGCTCCGTAACCCTATCCCCCAGTAAGGGCAGCAGCGCTCTCGTGACTATCATCGCTTTCACCTCTGAAGACTCCGCCTGGACTGTGTACTTGGAAGGCTGGGAATTGGTAGGAGGCTCGAGCAGTACTCTGCCGCCGAAATAGTCCTTTGGCTTGAGGGTCATTTTTAGCATTCTTTCGCGAGTAATGTAGTGAGTTTGGGCCAATTTGGACACATCTTGCCCTGGGAAAAACTCCTCGAGGGCGGACTTTAGCCTGGGACTTGTAGCGATTTGGGCTGCGGAGATAGCGGCCTCTGTGGCTTCTGCGTCGCTTTCCCTTCTTTTCGGACTATGGAAGTCTGTGTTTCCTGTGCGAAATGCGGCGGGCTCGGGACTGCGGATCCTCGCTCTCGCATAGGCGCCCAGCAGTTTGGGTCTGAGACAGAAGCCTTCAGAGTAAAGGTTGCAAGTGCCGCTAAGGATAATAGAAAGTCCTTGGGGTAGACTGCCTTTGGTGATGAGCCGCTCACTGAATTTGAAGATGACAGGGTCGATGTTGGAGGCGAGAGGGATCAGACTCGGCTCCGGAGTTCCTTTAAAAAGCGGCAAAGAGCCTAAAAACGCAATTTTGCTATCCAGCTGCGTCTCAATTTCACTCAATATAATCTGGTGGTACTTCTCCTTCGGCAAAACCAGCAACTCCGTAACCTCCACAGCCATACAAGACGCACTTCTGCCCTTTCCAGTCGCAGGCAAAAACACACTCAAATCGCCGAAGTTTTCCCCGTCATACAGAGTTGTGAGGACCAAAGGGTCTGCTCCGTACTCAGGGGAGTGCTTGGTCACTGCCACAGACCCGTGCAGGATCACATACATATACAGTCCAGGGTCGCCCTGGTCAAACACGATTTCTCGAGGCTGCGCAATTTGCAGATGGCTGATTTCCAGGAACTTCCTCCTGACTTCAAGTTGAAACTTCGCAAAGAACTTCAACTTCCCCAAGCGATTTACTAGCAAGCCATAGTCTCTGCTTTCCGGCTCTTTGCGCATCTCCGCTTGCACCATGTGCAAATTTTCAGCAGTGAGTTGGTGCGGCAGGACTGGGTCGAGGTCGATATCAGGCAGCAAGTCCTTTAGGCGATATAGCTTGTCTGCCTCTTTTCTGATGACTGCGGACACTTCTGCGGCTTTGGCCTTCACGGATAGCTCTAAAGCTTCGTCCACTTGGGCGGACCGAAGGGCTTTTTCGTCCTCTAAGTCCTCTTCGAGTAAAGCTCCATGCATCCTTACCCTTTCCAAGGGGCGATTGCGGTATATGAGTATTTCTTTCCCTTCCAAGCCCTCGCCAGACGGCCTTGAAATGACAGTACTAGGCCTGGCAGAGCCGGAGTCCTCAGAGATTTGCCGTCTATGCCTTATTCTGGTCCGATTACTGGTGATAAAGCTGCCCTTCGGCCTGTGTTTCTGAGTCGAAGGAGACACATGCGTGATATTGCTCGGGGAACTACTAGCAGTCGTTCCAGTCCCAGAGATGTACTGATTGACAGTCTTGAAAACTCCCCACATAGGTCTGGGCCTGTCAAAAGGCGCGATAAAGCCTGATAAAGGAGTAGTGGGCTTGGAGAAAGAGAGAGATTTGGCGTTTGCTTTGGGTCTCTGTAGGCCTGTGGTTGGACTGGGGTGTAGGGCGGATAGGGAGTGTTGGGAGTTGGAGTGGTGAAGTAGGCGACTAGGAGGGAATTGGCCTGCTTCCAAGGCTTCTCTCAGTCGGGAAATGTCCTTTATGAGTGGATCTGAGGCTGTTGTTACTGCGGAGTCTAGCAATTGCTCGGCCGCCTGTTTATCTCCGCGAATAGCCTTCAAAATAGCAGCGTTGTATAGCAGCCTGGCATCACAGTCTGCCTGCAGGACTGCCAGACGACAGGTTTCCCAGGCACTTTCCAGCTGCCCTAGCTTCATGTAGCACACTCCGAGGTTGAGTCTGGCCGGCACATGCATCGGCCTCAACTTCAACAGCTCTGTATAGAGCAGTGCAGAGGACTTGAAGAAGCCTTCAGCCCGCTGCCGGAAGGCTCGCTGAAAGAGCTGGTCGCAAGCGACATCGACAGATACGTACTGGCTCTGCAGGACTTCGCAGGGTCGCAGGAGGTAGCTAGCGTTCCGATTCACAGGACTACTGATGTAAGCGCCTTTCTCCCGAGACTTGATGTCACTATCTGTGAGAGACAGGGACGCTGGTCTTCTCCGCTCCTGTTCTCGCTTGTATCGGTGGGAGTAGCTCTCTACCAGCGAAAAACGCTCCTTCGCAATAGTCTCCATATCCCGTTACAATGAGTCGTCCAGCCATCACTGTGAAGCGGCAATGGTTCATCACCTCGCACACTGACAACATCGAGGAGCACTACACCTTCCAAGGCAGTCTAGGAGCTGGGGCCTATGGCAGTGTAGTGCGCGCGACGCACAATGCCACCGGCGCTGTGAGAGCCGTAAAGCAGGTTTTGAAGTCCCGAGTCAAGGACTTCCTGGCCTTCAAGACGGAGCTGGAACTGCTTCGGACTCTGGACCACCCGAATATTGTGAGAGTTGTGGAGACTTTCGAAACTGCGATCAAGTGCTACTTAGTGCTGGAGTGCTGCGAAGGAGGCGAGCTCTTTGACTATATTGTGTCCACGGGAACTCTCACAGAGGCGGAAGCCGCCCGTCTCATGCGTCAGCTCTTTTCCGCCGTCAGCTTCGTCCACTCCCACAACATCTGCCACCGAGACCTCAAGCCCGAAAACTGCCTCCTCATGTCCAAAGCCCCTGCATCCGACATCAAAATCATCGACTTCGGCCTAGCGCAAAGGGTGGAAGAGGAGGAGTTGATGCACAATTTGGAGGGAACTCCCTATTATATAGCACCTGAAGTGCTGGAAGGGTCGTATGGCAAGGAGGTGGACTGCTGGTCTTTGGGGGTTATACTGTATATCATGCTGAGTGGTACGCCGCCGTTCAATGGCAGGACTACGGATGAGATTCTGCATAAGATAAAGACGGGGTATTTGACGTTTAAGCCCTCCGCTTTCAAGAGAGTCTCCGAAGGCGCCAAAGACTTGATTTCCCAACTAATCCGCAAAGACACTACTCTGCGCCTCACAGCGGCTCAGGCCTATAACCACTCCTGGGTGCAGGGCTCCAGTCCCTACCCCCAGCACCCCCTCAGTGAAGATGTCCTCACAGGGATTCGGCGGTTTATCGAGGCCAATGGGATGAAGAAAATGGCTATGCACTTTATCGCTACTCGCATAAATGAGCAGGACGTGAATGACCTTCGGGTGCAGTTCCAGCAGATGGATAGCAACGGGGATGGCACTTTGACGAAGGACGAAATCGGAAGGGCGCTAAATCAACTGGGGAAACGACTTGATTCGGCCCAATTGACAGTGCTGTGCTCAGTGCTGGATACGAATCAGGACGGGAAAGTCGAATATACAGGTAAGAGACTAGGCAGAGTTTTTAGCGGCCTGTATGCAAACAAGGCATGTGGCCAATACGGGAGTACTGCTCGAGGCTTTTCGCTACTTCGACTCCGACGGCAGCGGCATGATAACCGCCCAAGAACTGCAAGAGGCAGTGTCCAGCCACGGCACTCTGCTGCAACTCCCTCAAAGCCAGATCGACTCCATGATCCGAGACGCAGACTTGAACCACGACGGGTCCATTGACTACAACGAGTTCATGCGACTAATGGGCGGACGGTAGGAAGTCCCTAGGCAATTAGCGATTTCTAGTCTATTGCTGACTAGTTTAAGCCCTTTGCAGCAGTACGACTGTATCACTCTGCTGCGCCTGTTGGGCGAGTTGTAGTGCTGTGAACCCGTCCTGGTTCTTTACCTCGCGGTCAGCGCCTCGCTGTAACAGCCACTCGGTCAATTCCGCATAGCCGAGGTAGGCGCTGTAGTGCAGGGCGGTGTCCCCGTAGTTGTTAACTGGCTCGTTCACGTCTTTCTTGGCGAGCAGCGACTTCACTTGGGCGAAGTTGGGGACTTGGAGCCAGAAGACCACAGAGTCGGAGGGGTGACTTGGACCTGCGCCCATTTATGTGCAGACAATTGGACTACTGGGCAGATATTTGGCCTGCTTGCAGACTTCCAGACTAGTACGCAGGACTAAACACTGAATTATGACAAAGCACACAGGCTATTGCGGCTGGTCAAGCCAGTTCCAGTTGCTGGCTGAACTGCTGCAGAGACGGACACTGAGTTGCACCAGGGTGCGCAGGACGTCCAAGTCGTCCTTTAGCAGCGCTTTTTGAGCGGATAGGACTTGCGCTTGTTCCCATACATCACTCAATTGAGTGGTCCAGCTGCTAGTCGCTAGACTCATCTGCGAGACCTGGTAAGCCAATTGCGCCATTAGCGGCCATCCAGCCTCCTCCTTAGTCAGCAGTCTCAAAGCCCACACCGCCTCTCCATTGCTCGGCAGCACCGACCTACGCACCTTTTCCGCCAGCTCCCTATCTCCATCCAACTCCGCACGCAGAATACTCGCCAACTTCCTCGCAAAAGCCCGCATTTCCGCTGTTCCCCGCTGTCTCCAAACCCGCTGTCTCAGTATTTTCCCTAACACACTGCGTCTTACGGTCATTTTCGCTGTCCATAAGGTGATGTCGCTGCACAGAGCGCTGGCTGGGATGTGCTTTTCGTAGTCCAGGGACATGTAGTTGACGAAATGAAGGGAGTTTTCCTCTTGTGAGGACTGCAGGATGCGCCGATAGGCCCGGATTGCGTCCCGCAAATCGGGGAATTGCTTGCAAAGTGACGATAAAACTTGCATATTTAAGCACAAAACTGTTGTCAATTCCGTCGTTTTCGCGTAGAAGTTGACTTTTTCCTTCAAAATCGGCAAATTTGGTAAAATTACGCTCCCGGCGCCAATTTGATCCATAGAGATTTTGACGATAAAGCGCATATCCATAGTTTGATTCAAAGCCAGCAAACTCCCCCTGCGAAACCTCATCTTCTGCGTGATTCGCATATCTCTGTCCAACTTCACATCAGAAGGAAACGACTGAAGTCGCATATCATTGAGCGGCACATATATTTCCACCTGTCCATCCACTATGAAAGTGACCGTTTCCGCCACATCCCCCTCCTTACAGATATACACATTGCTCTCAATGTGGACAGGCTTGAGGAAGTAGCTGATTTCCTTGAGGGTGGAGACGGACACATTGCGGAGCATTTGGCAGTGAGACAAGGTGGAAATTAGGAACTGTCTCCACGGGTCTGTGTACCTCACGGCCGAGTCTCTGAACATGGAGGTCAGTCGCTTGTCTCGCTGAGACAGGACTAAGAAGTCTTCTTTGCTTAGGACTGCTAGGGTGGCGTGGGCCTGGGTGCACACTGAGGCAGTGCGGACGGAGTTGTAGACCAGGCCGATTTCGCCGAAGTGGGAGCCTTTGGGGAGTAGGGACACGTGGTGTTCGCGCTTGAGTTCGTCTAGGACGGCCACTTCGCACACTCCTTTCATTATGAAGTAGAGGGCGTCGGCCTCGTCTCCCTGCACAATCACATTCTTTTCCGGCTGACAGTACAAGTTCGTAAGTCTCCTGAGCACCGACCCAAACAAAGCAGGATGGTGGCTCAGTCCCTTGTCCAGCATCAAGCTCGGCTTGAAAACCACACAATGCACTTCCTGCTGCAACGACCTTGGCAGCATTTTGAAGAAGTCCTCATACTGGCCCTGACCCAGGGAGTGGGAGTGGGTGGTTACGAGGTAGGCAATGACCTTGTTTTGCAGGTAGGCAGGGAGCTGCATATTCATCATAGTAGTTGCGGAAGCGTCTTCGATTTCCGCCAATTCGGCGGTTTTCGCGTTCAAATTGAAGAGGACAACTGCGATTTTCCCGAACATAAAGGCTTGAAATAGCTGTCCGGAGAGAATAAAACAGCCCGCGACTATCCGTTCCCACTCAGTTCTAGGCCCGATTTCCGCTGCAGTCAAGAGATACACCGACATGTAAAGACTGTAGGCGTACTGCCGCCATATGCTGCCTTCCAACACAGTTTCAGTGTGGATGTACTGCGCTGGAGGGATGTACACGCCTCCAGAGTAGGTCAACATGAACCAAAAGCAGGCTTGTAAGTGCAAGTAAAGCAGGAAAATCACTATTAGTTGGCCCAGTTCTATCTTTAGTTTGGTTTTGTCGTTTGTTCGCATGAAGCGGATCACTTTCCCGAGGCGCATCAAACGCAGCATTTTTAGTAGGGAAAAGAGGCGAATATGTTCGCTGCTTATAAGGTCAAACAGTTCATAAGGAAGTGCAGCTAATATATCCATCAAAAGTCGTCCAGAGTAGAAATACTTGGCAGCGATTATACGGGGACTGGCCACCTCAGTCCCTGTCTCGTCTAGAAATGTAGAACGACATTGGACGAAAATATCAATAGCATAGGCGCCAGTGATGACCAAGTTCGCCACGACTCCCGCTACACTGGACAGTCCACTGAGAAAAGCGATTTCAAAAGGCACAGAGAAGCTGTTCGCCAGCGTGAGCAGCAGCACAAACAAGTCCCAGCGCATTCGAAATCCGCTTGTGACGCTGAGAAGGCGCTTTTGTTTGATTTCCGCGAGGAGGGAGTGGCGAGCGCCATGGGAAAAGAGAGAATCGCTGTTGATGGCGGAGCTGGTTCTGTAGGTGCGCAGTAGAGATCCGATTTCCGCTTCGCCTTCCTCCTGAAAACTGAGAACAATTCCTTCCATCTAAGTTACTACCCAGACTTCCAGAGAAGAATGGCCACCTGCCCAGGTAGAAGTAAATGAATGTATCGTCCATGCGGGACAGAGCTGCCGAAGTCCCCACAACAGTGCAAGTCGGCTCCTTCTTCACATAAGCAGCAATGTCCTTCTCTATGTTGAACTCTGCAGACTTGCTGGGAACAGATTAGAGCGTCTTGCTGCATTTCCTCGGACTTATCTGCGTTTCGATAACTGCTCGGCCATATTGCGAAGCGGATTTTGCCTCTGAGCTGCGATATTCTTGAGATTTCGATCTGTTGGTGTATGCAGTGAGGGTGATTTGGAGACTAGTAAAGGGAGGGAAGTTGGATGAATGCAGGACTTTAGGGTGATATAGGAGGCATATCACTCCGATTTTTTGAAATGAGTGTAATTCAGAAAACTGGCTTGGAACTTGGTATATTCAATCATCGCTGGCAATCAGCATTGACTATATAAACCTGCATTTTTAGGGAGTTTTAAGGCTTTATTTAGCTACTCCCCTGGCGAATGCATGATCTACGACAGTCCAGTAATTAAATAGCCAGAAACTGCTTTATAGTCAAAATCGACAATAAACTCCCTCAAATAGCAATTAGTCGTCCCAATTTAGATCTATTAGCGACCAACTTGAGTCTATTCACTACAATATGAACACTTCCCTGAACACTTCCTGGACTCGTCTCAGTTCCGCTATGTCCAACAGTCGTCTACCGCCCATAGCCCCCAGTCTGAACCGCAGCTCTTCCTCTCTGCAGCTGCCCAAGTACTCCTCTAAGGTGATGTCTACGAGTGGGAATGTGTCTATGTCGGACTTGTCGGATATCGTTCGACCTCCGAATGTGCTGAGGAAGAATGCGGAGAGACGACTAAGACAGACCCTGGTCAGTCTGGACTCGAAAATGAACCGGACCTACTCAGTGGCTTCCCTCGAGGCAGTGGAGGGCCTTTCCGACGATCAACTCAGAGGCATCTACGAGGCCAAATGCGTGGACTTGGGCATACAAGTGATGCCGCTGCAGGAAAAGCGCTTCCTGCAATACTGCTATAAATACCTCAAACACAGAGATTTGAACCTAGCAGAGTCAGGCATCGGCCCGGCCTCAGCCAAGGCAATTGCCGAGTGCGTCCGGAACAACCCTCACTTCTGCAAACTGACATTAGCGAAAAACGCCCTGGGAGACCACGGCGCAGTCCAGCTCGTAAGGACCCTTTCCAAGGCCCTGAACTTGATCCACTTAGACCTGAGCAGCAACAGTCTCAGTCCTGAAGGACTCGTGGCCATCCTGCAAATCGTGACTCTGCACGAGTCACTCGTCTCCCTGGATATCTGCTCCCACGAAGGTCTGCACAGAAATAGACTGGGCACTACAGGCGCAGCCGCTATAGGAGACCTGCTAGTTCGCAATTCCTTGCTGATATCCCTCAATCTGAACAACACTTCGATTGGGTCTGAAGGCTTGGAACTGCTCAGTGCCGGGCTCAGTACTAACCGCACTTTGCTGCGACTGAGTGTCGCCCACTGCGGCGTGACTGGCTCTGCACTGGACAAGTTCTTCAAATCTATATGCAAGTCCAGAGTTACTCACTTGAATTTGGCTGGGAACTCTCTGGGAGCGCTGGCGGCGGACTATGTAGCGGACCTGCTGACAGGCCCGGACCTCACAGGGTGCAGGGTCAAAGTGTTGGACTTGTCGAATGCAAAGTTGGGCTTTGCTGCCTGTCAGAAGATATTCCACGCAATGACCCAAAACACGCTTTTAGACAGTCTGATTTTAGAGAAAAACCCCATAGGACCAATGCCGAACCCCGCCCTGACCCAGCTAATCAGCGACAACTTGACCCTCAGGCTGCTCAATCTGAGCAACTGTGGACTGCGGTCTAACGGCGCAGCCGCAATAGGAGACGGCCTCGGGAAAAACCACAGTCTAAAAGTGCTCCTCGCAGCCTCCAATGCCTTCGAAGAGGAGAAAATGAGCCGTTTCGCGGATGGCTTACAGCGCAATTCCGCCCTCCAAGCCCTGGACTTATCCTCTAACCGGCTCACTGATAAAGCCGGTGTCTGGCTATGCTCCGCCGTCCGTAGCCACATGACCCTTTCCCAAGTGCTCCTCAGAGACAACGAGTTGAAGGACGAAACTGGCCAATTCCTTGCGGATTTGACGAGAACTCACAGGCAGTTAGTGAGAATTAGTGTGGAAAACAACCCGATGAGTCATCGGTTTATGCAGGAAATTAGGGCAAATGTGGCGGCGAACTTGAAATTTCAGGGGCTGAATAGGACTCCTGGACTTATGAGGGAGCTGAGGGATTTGGAGCTGCAGGATACGAATGTGGACGTGATTTTGAATGATATTGCTGCGCTGAAGAAGGAGGAAAGCGTGCTTGCAGAGCAAATTGAGCGTCACAAAGACAAATACTCCCAATACCAAGAATCCGAAGAAGCGAAAACCCAGTCCATCCTCAAAGAAGCCGCCTCCATCCAAGCCCACAAGCAGCAAGTCCTGGAAGTCTACTACTCCGTCCGCCAAGAACTCCGAGACGAGGAAATCTCCTGCCTCCAAGCAGTCAAATCCTGGGAAGACAAAATAACCTCCGCTCACTTGGAGCTGGTGAGGAAGGAAAAGGAGTGCAATGCGCTGAAGACGTATTCGCATGCGTGCAGGAATCAGTTTGTGGAGAGACTGGAAAGGCTGGCGGAGGACTTGAGGAATCAGAAGGCGGCGAAGAGGACGCTGGAGACGTCGCTGCTGGGACTGAGGAAGCAGGTGGAGGTCATGAAGTTTGATATAGAGAACTTGGCGGCGAGGCCGGAGGAGGACTTGCAGGACAAGGAGCCGAGGGAACGGAAAGGCCGGGCGCAAATACGCAAGAAGCGTCGCAGACAGCGGAGTAAAGAGCCCTAGCTGTACTATGCCTCAAAGCGCATGTTGCGAATGGCTTCCGGCACGTCGTTCAGATAGGGGTGTTGCAGGGCGTTGGCTGCCGTCACTCGGCCGCTGGGGTTCATCTGCAGCATTTGCTGGGTAGGAAGTACAGAGAGCAGCTCCACCCCACTTTCATCCAACCTCGGCACCAGCCCCGCCAGCGGCTCCCCGGGAAACACCTCAAAGTGACGCTACATACCCCATACACTATACTCCGGCAGCTGACTCACCCCTGACCAAGTCTCTTCCGTCGGTGTGCCCATCGCTCTGAATATCTTCTTCAGCTGGTCCTTGTTTGAACTGCCTGTGAAGAGCGGCTTGCCGTTGAGGAGCTCTGCGAAGATGCAGCCCACACTCCAGATGTCCACTGAAGTGGAGTAGTTGCGGGAACCCATGAGGACGTCTGGGGCTCGGTACCACAGTGTCACTACTTCGTTGGTGTAGCTTTTCACAGGGATGCCAAATGCCCGCGCCAGGCCGAAATCCGCGAGCTTCAAAGAGCCTTCCCTATTGATGAGCAAGTTCTGCGGCTTTAAGTCTCTATGCAGCACTCTGTGCTGGTGACAGTGTGCAACTCCTCTCAGCAGCTGGTAAAGGTAGGACTTGGTGGTTGCCAGGTCCAGGCCTTGGCCGGAGTAGGCGTCCAGCAGCTTCTTTAGGTCTTGGTCTAGGTACTCGAACACTAGGATCAGCTTGCGCTCGGTGTGGATGACGTCGAAGAGACGGACGATATTAGGGTGCTGCAGCTCTTTCAGCAGGGAAATTTCTCTCAGTGCAGTGCTGGGAATGCCTTCGTCCTCCGCCTCGAGGCGGATTTTCTTCAGAGCCACGATTTGGCCTGAGTTCACGTCTCGAGCCTTGTAGACGACGCCGTAGGTGCCTTCGCCGATTTTGTCCAGCTTTTGGTACTTGTCAGCCCGATTTCGCGTCACCATAGTACTAAAAGAGCCCATATCTAAGCCTAAACGCTAGAAAAGGCAATTAGCAATTGCCACAATGCGACTAGTGCAGTATATGGAGGAATGCTAAAAGTGGTTTGGTCAATTCCACACGCAAAAACTGGTCAAATTCCGATATTTCGCTTGAGTGATTTAGCACTTTCAGCCAATCCCTACTTATGGTGTTAGGGTAACCGTGAAAAGCGCTTCCGCCTGACTACCCTCAGCACTATAGTAGGTAACTGTGACCCTAGCACTCGCCACTTCCACCTGTGCAAAGCCAAAAGTCGTGCTTCCGAACACCAACTCCGCCATCTCAGTGACCCTGTCCGGACACAGCTGGTCCACTGGATGTCCCGAAGAGCCAACTACGACCTCTTGCAGTCCACTGCCTTTCTTCAGAGTCACATAGTCTTGAGGAGAGAATTGGAGGTAGGAAGGGTTGGAGGTGCAGTTGTAGTGAGAGGAGGGAACTGAGACGTAGGGTTGGTATTCGGGGATATAGAAGTACTGCATTAGCTGTTCATGTCCTGTGAAAAGGACGTCGACTTGGTTGGTTTGGAGCAGGGGGAGTAGGTGCACCTTCAAGGCTTCGTTGTCGCCGCTGCCTGCAGAGAAAGGAGGGATGTAGGTGTGCACGAGGATCCAATTGGCGCTTTGGGCGTCTTCCAGCACTGACGCGAGCCACTGGTACTGCTTCTCTATGGCGCTTTCGGTGTAGTCATAAGCCTCACAGAAGCTCGGCAGCGCCTCAGTCCCAATCCGTTCACACGAAAGCGTGCACCCATCCAAAAAGACCATTGCCACCGTCTGATTCCCATCCAGCTCCAGCGTCATGTTGTAGTACGCTCCAGGCATATTCCACATCGGGTAGGCCTCACTAGCCTGCCAAACGGACTGAGGATTTCCACAGTTCTGACTTCCATAGACAGGAAGCCAGGGCTTTCCGCTTAGTCCGTGTGTATTGAAAACGCTATACATCAGGTCGTAGTGTCTCAAGTCGAACAGGTCTTTCATGTCTGAGGAGTAGATATTGTCCCCGGTAGTCACGAGGAAGTCGATAGGGTCGGTAAGTGATAAGTTGGACATGTGCTGGGCCACTATTTGGATAGGCTGCGAAACTGCGCTTTGGTTCAGTTCTCCATAGTCGCCGAGGATATAGTACCGCAGTGCCCTGCCATCTGTTACTTGCGGTGGACTTGTGGTGGTAGAATTGCTTCGATTATGCTGCTCCACTGGCACAGTTATGGCCAGTGCTAGGAGCAATAAACATGTGAGGCCTCCGGCCACTAACAGTTCTTTGCCTCTCATATTACTGTAAATAAAGACAACACCATTCGCCAAACGACTTAGGGAAGCACAGGGGTAGTTCCTACACACTCTTAACTGCTATACAAATGAGCAAGGACATGTTGGTCCTCGGCAGACCCTCTCTCCGCTCCCCACTGCCCCCTCCTTCCCTCTCCCGCAAAAGCCCCTTCCCTATCCCAAACCCGACCAAGCGGTCCTTATCCCCCACTGAGTTCCGCTTCCCTGCCACTACTCAAGCCACATCCCGCACTCCTCCCCTACTCATGCCTCCCAAAGGCCCAGCGAAGCTACTAGTCTCTGAGGACCGCAGAGGCAACTCCATCCTTTCCAGCTTTGAATTCGCAGGCCTGGCGGCTTTGCCTATGCGTATAACGCACCTCAAGGGCAGGAGGAATGACTCGGTGGACGTGCAGCAGCGACTGGTGAGGCCGGACCCGCGCCTGTGGAAGTACAGACAGGGCCTGCAGAGGCGGAAACAGCGCTACTGGGGCTACCGCAGGACTGCTGACAGGGCACCAGATAGTCCGGAATACGGCCTAATCCTGCCTCTTTACTCTCTGCTCTAAATGGATTCCAGTCCTCCTGCTCCAGTCCGGTTTTCCGCCTATACCTGGCCCAGTCTACTCAAGGCAATCAGCAAGGCTCAAAGCACTGTACGCCTGCCACTGCTTGAAACTGTGCTTTTCGACCCTGCGACTTCGAAAGTCGACCTTTGGGTTGCTTCGGACCCTCGTGGTCTGCTCAAACAGGTGGAGAAAGGCACACTGTTGAGGACGGACCTGCTGGCTGCGTGTATGAGAACTATACTTACGCCTGCTGAGCAGGATTTGTATGTGAATGAAGTCCAAAGCCTCCTCAGCTCCAGCGAATCCATAGTAAGCTGAGACTCAGCAACTCAAGTTCCCCTTCAGCGACCGCAAGGCCTGCTTCCTACTGCTCAGAGACGGCCGCCGAAGACTGCTTCGTCTAAGCGCTTTACTCCGTCTACTCCACTACCCTGAGAAGCTAATAACCGGACAAGTCACCGGCTTCCAAATTTACCCTTTGACGAGTGAAGTGCATAAGGAGTTTCTGTACATTGTGAGTGTGCAGGCGCTGCCGGAAGGGCAGTTTGCGCTGCAGATGCATAAGGTGTGGTATAAGTGGAAGTTCCCGGACCATGTGATGTCGCAGGAGCAGCTGCCGGCTTCGGACTTGGAGTTGCAACTGGTAAAGGCCAGTCGAGACGTCATCAGACTAGTGGAGAGCCAGCTAGGCACGACCATCCGAGACATGCAGTTGCTATTCATGCAAGACCTGCACAGCAACTTGAAACTTGCAGGCACTCAACAGACCTATTTAAGTGAAAACTCGCTCAGTCCTGATAGACTTTTCCGTCTAATGACTCCTGCGAGTAGGTTGAATACCAGGAGTCACAGCACTGCGATTCGCCTGCAGAAGCGGACTTCGGAATCGCCTGCAAGACCGATTTCTACGCTAATTCGACCCAAACTTCGAGCGAAACCCAGGAAATTGCCCAAAATCGAGAAAATTTCGCCTTTGGCAGGGCAACTTTTAGTGGCTCCCAGGCGTATTAAACATGTGGAAATCGATAATTCGCCTGCAGAGCCTGTAAAACCGCTCCTGATGATAGACCAAGAGGCTCAGGCGCAGACCTGGGAAAGCGTAGACAGTGCAGAAGCCAATAGATTGCGGGTAAACACCAGTTCTATGATGTGGGCGCAGTACAAAGGCATCGGAGCCCACTTACAGACTGTAAATTCGACTATTTCTCTGCCGGAGGCGGAGCATTTGCCTAGAGCGGGAGTACTTAGACTGGGGGATTTGAAGCAGAACCCGAGGAGACTTCGAGCAAAGTCAACTTTGAGGAAGGAAAGTCCTGTCTAAACGACATTTTCTGCTTTTGACGAGAAATAGTCTCAAATTCGCCTAATTCTCTCTATTTTATTGTCTTCAATAGTCGATCCCCGGGCGAAATCTCGTGTTTTGGGGGATTGACACAGCGAATAGCAGTTTTAGTGAAATGTTGCTGAGTGCAACAGGTCTGGCCGACGCTTCATTGACCAGTGCAATATATCGCAGTATTGACTGCTAGGACGGCTTCTTTAGCTGCTGGATGTGGCGCCTAGCCAAAACTTGCATGAGGTGATTTCAAGCACTTTGAACAAAGAAGTAGATATTAATATGCTGCTTTTGCTGCTGTTGTTGGCTGTACAGTCACTTGCAGACCGGAGCTACGAACTGCCCAGCGACTCGCTACTGCTCTGTGAGCCTGGGGAACTGGTCACTTTGCGAGTCGTCAGTGACTTCGCTTCAGGGGAAGTGTGGCACTTCTCAGGCCCAGAGTCCGGCCCTGCAGAGTGCCTAAGTAGCCCCACTGGCTCCTTCGAAGCCTCCGGCCTGCCCCAAGTCTCCGCCCACCAAGTCTTCCTTCTCCACTGTCTGCCCAGTGCCCAGTCCGGTGACATCTACCCTTTCCTCCTCGTCAGTCGCATAGGCTGGGAGGCAGAAGCCACTGGCTCCCTGCAGAAAACCCTCCTAGTCGTATAGAGCCTAACTAGCCTATTCGTAGCTTCTGAGTGAGTGTTTAGTCGCTTGCTGCACTGCGGATTTGCTGTTCTGAGCAGGCTGTAAGACTGTCATATGGTATCCGCCAAAGCCGGCAATTGCCTATATTCGATTTCTACCTGATGCCATATGTAGCAATCAATGTGCTTTTATTCTTATATGCGTTAAGGCTATTAAGAGACAGGAAGGACTGAATCTGAAGGGTTTGGCCTATCGGAGGAACC
>Ga0247837_1005697_pt1 | contig 18383 bp, 13 predicted proteins | sample LaCtaG_2_FD_187115 | JGI IMG/M metagenome (GOLD analysis project Ga0247837, IMG submission 187115) | Freshwater microbial communities from meromictic Lake La Cruz, Castile-La Mancha, Spain - LaCruzMarch2015_14.5m | ecosystem: Environmental > Aquatic > Freshwater > Lake | place: Spain: Castile-La...
CCATCAGTTCAGCATGCACTCAATTAATGGAGAAAACAGCTTAAAGATGCACAATAATGTGTGAAAACTAAGGTGTAAACTGCCTCGTCACACATCTTTTCTATACATCTAAATTGGACACCCAATGATTCCGATATGTATTCATTGCCTTCACAGTATGAAAACCCCGCCTCAGCTCCCAGTTCTTCAGTTTACTGTGCAACCGCAGTTTTAGAAGAGCTGGGCCTAACAGACATATAAACACCACTTCCATCGTGAATTCTCATGATCTGTACCTACCTGTATTCGCTCGAAAAGGGAGACTCAAACTCTTCAATATAGCAGGAAATAGAGCCGATCTAACTCTAAAGCAGCGATTCATAAGGAATGAAGCCTAATTTTGAGGAAAACGCTTGAATATTCGCAGCTTAAACTGTGCTTTAATATCTAAGCTAAGACCAATTTAAAGAAAACGGTACGTCTCTAGACTGAATTTCTCCACTCTCTTCGTCATCGTATTGGCAATTAGGACAACTGAACCTATAACCAGAGGCGGCTGATTGCTCCAACATCCTCTATCAGTGTTAGATATGCGGAACTCGCTTTCAGACTCCATCTTCCAGCGCAGCATATACTTTTTGTCCGTCAGAATGCAGAGTTCTCCATTAGCCATGAAGGCAACTGAATAGAAACATAGAAAGTCAGGGATCGAAACAGGAAGCAAAGTAAAAACTTCGGTCGCAGGATTGAAGCTTTCCATCGTTCTCGATGCATATTGATTATGACTGAAACATGCATGTAAACTAGTTGTAAAATTGGGTAAGTAAATGAGGTCCCCAACTTTGCAAGGAGTGAAGTAGCCACTCCCAGCGTGCATATCTACTCTCAAGGGAAGCCATTGCCTGTCTTTCAAACTATACTTCTCGCAAGACGATAAGCAAACATTGTTTTTTGAAAGTCCTCCAAAGGCATAAACGAAGTCAGCCGTCTTTGCTATTCCTGCATTGGCTCTAGGAGTGTTGAGAGGAGCTTGAGGTGTGACTTGGAGAGAGAACAGATCCAACTCATACACTGCAGTATTGTCCTGAGGGGCGCCTATGCACATCAAAGTGTTCCTATCTAGTGGAAGATAGCTTACTCCCGAATCAAAATTGACAGAGAGTGTGTACTGTGCAGACGTTTGGGACCTCAAATCATAGAGCCCCACTCTATTCCCGAACACTGCAGCAAAGTAGTCTCTAGGAGAGAAATACTCACAAATAGCTTGTAGCTGGTTCTGATATTGCACCCAACTTTGACACAAACTCCACAAATCCGGAGCGGTTACCGAATAATTGACCACTTGAAGTTGTTCAGAAGGTAAATTCCAAAGCGCTCGTGCAAGTCCATTCTCAGGCTCTAAGCCCTGCTCCAAACAGCTATTCGCCTCTTGCACTGCGGCTTCTATAGTGGTGTACAGCACTTCTTTGTCCCCTTGCATTTGCTGTAGCAAGTTGCTGCGGTATTCTGTCAAGTAGTTGATACAGCCCTGCATCATGCGGTCGAACTCGAGGCAGCATTGGTCGATTTTATCGAGGTTTCTGCGTAGTGCCATAGCGCCGTTCTTGAGAGCTTCGGATTTGCGCACGTATTCGTCGGGGTTTTGGCTTAGTGCCGCAATGGGAATTGCATAGTGGACAATGTGAGGGTACTTGGCATTATGGTGTCCACAGCAGTCCAAGCAGAAGAGAGTGGGCGGACTCAGGCAGTTGCAGAAGTGGCTGGCCTCATGTCTCCCGCAGAGACTGCAGGTCTGATTGCTTGAACTTCCAGCGAAGTACTGGGCTGCCATAGCTACTATAGAGGCCCGGCCATCGTCCATTTAGGAAACCGCAAAAGAAGCGATTGTTAGCTTGAGGGAGGCAATTTCCTACTTTAAGGTCTGTCTTTGGACTCAGAAGTATCAGTCCGTTCATACATTTGAGCGGCTTTGAAGTCTACATTTGGCCAATTAGGTCGTTTTCCTGTCGATTGGCTGTGATGGGAAATGCCCCGGTTGAAGTCAATGGGACCTCGTAATGGGCAGGCTAGATCCCCAAAGGAGATATAGAGAAAATTGAAACCAATCCGATATTCAGCTTCAAACTGGTCTGATACCCCTTTCTAGTCCATAATCTCCCTTATATTTCCATTTGCCATTGCTTGTTTCCCCCCTTTCCTCCTCCTCCTTCCAACAAATCCAATTATTTCCCTCTGTTATCCCCGCTTCCATCCTCAAACTCCACTAAATATGAGCAATTCGCCCAGAAAGACCCTCCTCCTTCGCACTTCCCCAGCCCCTCCCAAGCGCAGTAGTCTCATGCTTACCAGCCGTCTCCCAGATTTCGAATCTCGAGGGATGTTTCGCACTTTCAGCAGACCGCAAACTCGCCTTAAGCCGCTCAAATCACATACAAGGTCTGAAGTTTTGCCTGAAATTGCGAACTTGAGGCCGATTATTGACCTGAAGATATCGGCTTTGGGGTGTGTGTCGGTTATGGGACAGTCCCAGTCGCGGGTGAAGGAATATAATCAAGATGCCTATGTTGCCTTTACTTCCTACATCGGCGACGACCAAGTCCACCTCTTCGCAGTTTTCGACGGACACGGCGAAGACGGCCACAAAGTGACAGACTACCTCAAGTCCGTCTTTCCCCAAGAGCTAGAAACCATCGCCTTCCACTACCTCCGCGGCTTCGCCAGTGTGGCTGATGTGAAAGAAGGGCTGAAAGGGGTGTTTTTGAAGGTGCAGGAGGAGCTGTGTGCGCAGTTGGGGGTGGATACGGAGGCTTCTGGGAGTACGGCGGTAGTGGCGTTGATGATTCGGGATGATTTGTTTTGTGCGAATGTGGGCGATTCGAGAGCTATGCTGGGACACAAGTCCAGACCGTGGCGAGTGTTGCCGCTCACTCACGACCACAGGCCCGAAAGTCCCCGCGAAAAGGCACGAATCACTGTGAAGCGTGGACGAATAGAGTCGAAATATCTGCCAAATAAGGCCGCCTTTGGACCAATGCGTGTTTGGCTGCCCTTTCGGGATGCACCCGGCCTTGCAATGTCTAGGTCTTTGGGCGATGCGGAAGTTCACGAATATGGAGTTTCCGCAGAGCCCGACATCACCCACCACAAACTCCGCTCCAACGACCGTCTCCTTCTCCTCGCCTCCGACGGCATCTGGAACTTCATGTCCAACGAAGAAGCAGTGGCACTCTCCTTCCGCTTCTACGACAAACGTGCAGCCTCGCGGGCCGCAGAGTCCCTAGCAGCCGAAGCCCGGCGAAGATGGAGACAAGAGGGAGACGCAGTGGACGACATCACAGTAGTGACAGTGTTTATAAACTAATCATGCAGGAAGAGGATATGCCGCACTGTTCCGGTTGCTTCTGTGACTTGGAGAGGGAGGTGATGCCGGTGAAGTTGGGATGCGGGCATCTCTTGTGTGGGGAATGCGTGACTTCGGGAGTAGGTGTATGTCCAATAGATGGGAAATCGAGTGAAGCAACTGAAGCCTTTTCCATACCAGAAGGAGAGGAAGAGAGGGAACGACTCTATGCGGGAGTGAATACGAAGGGAGTACTGTGCAAGTATGTGCATAGAGGCATACAGTGTCCGGATTTCGTGACATGCAGGTATTTGCATGGGCTTTCAAGTCTGGGGAAAGACAAGAAGGAATGTGGGAATTGCAAACTGCGGTTTTCCTCAGCTTCCCGCTGTCCCTTCTGCCAAAATTCCCTTCATTCCTCTAACGGCCGTTCCCCAGTGGATTTCCCCCTCAGCCAAGCGGAAAGTCTGACTTCCAGTCTATCTGACCTGATGCAAAGTATGCCTCCTATATTCCCTGAGCCCCAGTCGGCCCGCCAGTCCCTGAAGGAGTTTAACGTCCTGCAGAGCTATGTCGACCTTACTCTCAGTGACAGTAGTGACCAGGAGGAAGTGGTAGAAGTCAAGCCCAAAACTCGTCCATCGCTATTAGAACTCCTCCGGGCGCTTTGGCAGTTCTTCCGTCTGTCCGCATCCGCTGTAGTCACCCGGCTAACTCGCAGGCCAGACCACGCTATGGTCTTTTACGACTAGCCACACGACTAATAATATGCAAATATGCGACTTTAGTGTGTATGCGCCTCACTGCAGCGCTTGTTTCTGTACGTTTGAGAGCGATTACTTGCCTGTCAAAGCTACCTGTTCGCATCTTTTCTGCACTCGGTGTGTATCCAAGAGGTTTATTTGTCCATATGATGGCTCGATATCTACTATTTTGCAGACCTGCGAAGACCTCCAAGCCCTCGTACTGCGCTTCTACACCGAAGACTTCGACCAAGTCCTCGAGGCTTTATACGACGAAATCAACACAGTCGGCGTCCCTTGCCGCTATACCAAAGGAGACAAAGCCTGTCCTGACCAGGCCCGCTGCCACTACACCCACTCCGAAGACCTAATGCAAAGCATGGAGCCGATCTTCCCAGAGCCAGACCTGCTGCAGGACTATATCATCATCGAGGCGGAAGAGCCGGAAGAGCAGGAAACTCTGTTAGAAGTGATGTGGAGACTACTGAGAAGACTGCAAGCAGCGCTGCATGGGTTGAGGGCAGTGCAAGGGAGGGAAGGGGCTTAATTGTAGCGCTTGTTAGTGGGTGTTAGGCCTTTTTGCTGAGGATGCGGAGGAGAGGCTTGGGGACTAAGGGCGGGCGGTGGATTCGCTGGTGACTGCCGGATTTTTGCAAGGGAGAGAGACTGCGGGGGAGGACCTTCACAGAGGCTTTCGGCCTGAAAGTGCTTTTCGCCCTCGTTTCCTCTCTCCCACTCAGCTGAATTTTGGTAAAACTAGCTCTCGACACATGTGTCAGGACCGGTAACTTGGTCTCCCTGTGACTGAGCCTAGCCAGGCGCTGGCACAAGTCCTGGTATTCAAAGTGCACGCCGAAGCGTTGGTCCTCGGTCACTGTGGGCTGGTGCGGGTTGGCCTGTATCAGCTGTTTGTATTCGTCGTCTGAAAACATTTCGGTAAGTCGCTGGAAAATGAGGGGTTGAAGGAGGGAGTTAGTGGGTGGAGGCGGACTTATAGACCAATTGATTATGAGGGTAAAGGGAATTTGGAGTTAGGTGAAGGGAAAGACAGTGCTATGTATCCAATGTTTGACTGCAGAGTCCATAAACCACTATATCCAAAACTTGATTAGTCCGAATCGAAGCTATAAAAGCACCAATCGTCCAACAGCCAATTTCCTAATTTCCCTATCCAGCTCTCCCTACATCCACTCCCCTAGTTCTTTCCCTAAGCCTCAAACCCCTTCCTTCCCCCTGGAGTTACAGTCGCCATATGCTAAAGTCCCGCAAGCAGGGCCCGCCTCTCCCCCCTCCCGAGCCTCTCCTCGAGCCCACCAAAGCCATCTTCGGCTTCACCGAAATCGCATTCCACGCCAGTGAAAAGACCAACAGAGTCTCTCTGCCTCGGATTGGCTCTGTCATGTCGCTCACTTCCGCTCCCACTTCCAGACCGACAGTAGGGCAGCAGCTCTTTAAGGCCATGACGCCGGGCAGACAGTCGCAGGGGAAGAAGGAGAGAGTCACCAAGTCGCAGCATGTGTTGTCGTTTGAGAGGCTGGAGCAGGACATACAGACGTAGGCCCTAGGCAGTGAGTTCGCCACAGAGATGGAGAAGCCCCAAGCCTTCTCCGAACGCCTGCGCAAGGTCGAAAGCTCCCGGCAAGTGGCAGGCGAGCTCAGTCTCGCGAAGCACCAAGTGAAATCCAACCTCTCCAACTACAACGACCTGCACAGTCTCTGTCTCCTCAAAGCCGCCAAGCTAAAAGAGCTGAAAATAGTGCTCAGTGGACTGGGGCCGGACTTGGAAGGGTCGAGGCACACGGAGGAGGTGCAGATGCAGTTGGAGGCGGAGTTGGAGGAGACGCTGCAGGGCCTGCGCAATGAGACGCACTACCAGGAGACACTGGAAGGGATGATGGAAACCCGCAAAATCGCCATTCGGGAGAAGAAAAAGCCGATTGCGTACCTGAATATGGATTTGGCTCTGGCAGACCAGCAGTTGCAGCTGGCTGTTAAAGAGGCCCTAAAGGCGCATAGGACCTTGGGGGAGGCGCAAAGGACCTTGGAGGCGCAGAGTGAGGCTGCTGCCAAGGTCAAGCAGGAGCATGAGAGACAGATAGCGCTGGAGGTCGATCAGTTCAAGGAGAAGCAGAAACTGCTGCTTTTCCTGCGCAAAGAGCAAGAAGACAGCGCTCAAACCAAGCACCAGCTCCTCCTGCGTTCCCAGCTGCAAGACAAAGAGCGCCAGCTCAGCCACATGCAGGGTACCTCCCACTCAGAACTGGAAAAAGTCAGCGAAGAAGTCAAGCAAATCGAGCAACATAGTCTGCAGGAAGAGCGCAAATTCAAGAAAATCCAAAGCACGACTAATATTACGTCTATTGTCGATATGGAGCCGTATTGGAAGTATTTGTCGGAAAACAGGGAAAGGCTGGAGAAAGCGGTGGTCTCTGCTCAGCAGCAGATTGAGGAGTTGACTAGGGAAAGGGAGGAAACTCGGTCTGAGCTAAAAAATATGTATGTGGATGCGGATGACAGCTTTCTATCTCTCGAAGAAATCGCATTCATGGAGGAAAGACTGAAGATAAAAATCGAAGAATTGGATGATAATGAGGCCAATTTGCGGCGAATGGAGGACCTAATTGCAGGCGCAACAAATAGCATTTCTTTGATCGCATTTCAAATTTTCCCCGAAGATCGCGCCTTAGAGGTAAAGCCCAGTACCTCGGCAGAGTGCCTCCTGCAGTGCGCTCGAGAGTTGGAAGGCCTGCTGCCTACTTCCGAAGGAGAGTTCGAGGCTAGTGGACTTAGATAATGTCTGCCAGGTGTTAGGGGCTAATCCCATACAAGCAATCTCTAGCGTTTAGCAATATCCCGCATGTCGACATGGACTTGCGGAGTGTTGCGTCTTTTGGCCAGACTGTGAGAAGGACTGTAGGGCTCAGCTGGTAGGTCGCATTGGACAAGGTACTTGGAAAGGTCGCAGAGGATAGAGAGAGGCGGAGGGTGGAGGTAGGGGGAAAGGTCGAGGTGGATGTGGAGAGGGGCAGGAGGAAGGGACTTTGGCTGGTTTAAAAGATGCATTTTAACTGAATTTGCCTGCAGTACTCTATGAATTCCCTATCCCGGCCAAATAGTCTCCTAAACCTCAGTACTTCCGATACTTAAGTACATTTACTCGTACAAAAAGCAGTATTTTAACGCCGGATTTCTAGAAAACATGCACTAACGATGCATCTAAACCAGTGGTCGCCTGAACTGCTGCTTCTAAAGCCTCAAACCACCGTATTGAAAATGCGCTTCTTCCCCAGTCCACAGACCAGGGTTTCCAGGCAATTTCTAAAGACAATCTCTCCTCTGGCTTCTTTAGAGCCAGTCTGAAAGCCTGCTTTGTGTCTACCGAAACCAGAACACTGCGCTGTTTCGCGTGCAATTGCATTTATGGCCACGAAGCCGCGGAAGGCAATTACGCACAGTCCCGAGGTCACTCTAGGCGTCTACGGCAGTCACCCGCACCTACAGAGTCCTCACATCCAAGCCACTCTCCGAGTCCTCAGAGCTTTGCGCCGTCTGACAGTCCTCGAGCTGTCCGACTCCTCCACGTCCTGGCCTCACCTCGACTGCCTGCTCGTCATCTACTCCCCCGGCCTCCCTTTAGAACGGGTGAAGGCCTTAGAAGGAGTGTGTATGGTGAATGACATTGGGACGCTGGAAAGGATGCAGAGTCGCAGTTATGTGTGTCAGATGTTGGAGCAGCATGGGGTTGTGGCGCCTCCGTTTTGGATACTCAAGCCGGATGAGGACGTGCAGGAGTTTGATGATCACTTGATTATCAACCAGGTCACGCTTGCGAAGCCGTTCATTGAGAAGCCGATTCCCAAATCCAACCACCGAATCGCCATCTACTACACCTCCGAGACCGGCCGCGGCTGCACAGTGCTGGACAAGCACGCACTCACCCGCTCCGCAGAGTACTTCCAGCGCGAAAACCGCCGCCGCAGGGACCAAGACTACATCTACCAGCCCTTCTTCCAAACCGACGGCCTCAACATCCGCATATACGCGATAGGCACGGACTTCTTCCATGCACAGGCAGACAAGTCTCCGGTGCTAAATCACAAGAAAGAGCAGGGGAGGGATAAGAAGTACCCGGTCATTTTGACGGCGGAGGAGAAGGATTTGGCGGTGAAGCTGATTAAAGCGTTCGGACAAAATGCGATTACGTTTGATGTGATTCGGTCTGAGGGGAAGTCATACGTAGTAGACGTCAAGTCTTCTCACTTAGTGAAAGGTCCTGACCCTGTTTTGGCCGAATGCGCTCGAAGCCTATGTGCATTAGTGCTACGAATGGCCAAGCGGACAGACCCCGCCCTCTTCCACTACTCCACGAGGGAAGAAATCCGCACTCTCACGTACCGCCAAGAGCGACTTTGCGCATTGGTGGCGATATTTCGGCATGGAGACAGGACCCCGAAGCAGAAAGTAAAGCTGAAAACCTCCCACCCCTCCTTCCTCCGTCTTCTCCCGAAGCCCAAAGAGGTAAAGCTCAAGCGACAAGAAGACCTGCGCCAGCTCCTCGACATCGCCCGCGAAGTGCTTCCCTGCAGCGACGCTGCTTCCAAGCCAGCCCTGGAGACCATAGTGGACGTAGTGGCCCAAAGTCTGAATGCAGACTACACTCCGAAAGTGCAGCTGAAGCCGCTGCAGGAGGAGAATGGAGTGGTGACTAAAGCTTTGGTTATATTGAAGTGGGGCGGGACACTGACGCATGCAGGGATTACGCAATGTGAGCGGCTGGGGAGGCTGTTCCGCACTGCGTATTATAGAGACGGCACTGAGACCTTCCACACGCTTCACTCCGCGTACCAACACGACATCAAATGCTACAGCTCCAGTGAAGGCAGGTGTCAGAAAAGCGCAGGCGCACTGCTGCGGGGTCTGCTAGACCTGGACAGCGATATCAATGCTGTTGCGACTTGTATGGTCCGCAAGGATGCACCAGTTGTTCAAATGCTGGATGAGTCTCCACCTGCAGCAGAGGAAAACGCATCGCCGTTGACCAGACTCTTAAACTCGGAAACGCCAATGTTCTCTGAATTGAGCAAATACAGAGACGATTTACCGACTGCATTATTAGCCACAGCGGAGGAAATCGGCAGTCCGAGACAATATCTAACGGACTTGCTACACCTAATGGAGTCTCTGCTGAAAAGGCTGGAAATCGTGCTAAAGCAGGTCGATGGGACTGCTATTTGCGGCGGGGAAAGCTCGAGGATGATTTACCAGCGATGGGTGAAGATGTACTCCAGCTTCTTTAGTTCTGCGAAAAACGAGTTCGATATAGGGAGAATTCCGGAGTTGAATGACTGCATTAGGTACGACATACTGCATAACAGGGAGTTAGTGGGGGAGGAAGGGAGAGCGATTTTGGAAAAAACGCGCTTTTTGTCGAAGTTGGTGTCGAATTTGGAGTATGGGTTCTCTGGCGAGGATAAAAAGCAGTACTGTTCGGGGGTCATTAGGAAGCTGATGAGGAAGATTTGGACGGATTTGAAGTATTGGATGTCGGTCGAAATGCCGAATTCGGAGGAACTCATAGAGGACCAAAACGACTCCTGGTTCCAATCCCTCCCCCGGCACATCCGCACCCGTTTCTACTTCACCAGCCTCTCCCACCTCAACTCCTTCCTCGCCCTCGTCTCCCACACCGCCAAGCAATGGCCCACCAAGTCCCACCTGGACTCCATCATGTCCCTCGAGTACCTCGGCCACTTCGTCATCAAGCTCTACGAAGACGAAATGAGAGGCCCGTTCCACCCCAAGCGGTTTAGAGGAGAGTTGTGGATTAGCTCGGGGGTCAATTTGAACGCTTTGGAGAGTATTGAGCAGCATACGGCGCCTATCTTCCCGGGCGTGTTGCTGCACTCGAAGCTGAGGTTTGAGGACTTGCACAAGTTGTTTTCGTGTGGGTGTGCGCAGACTAACAGCTAATTCTCGGTAATTGTATGGGCTTTGGAGGGATCGGGTTGGAATAACGGGAAGCGCTGAATTGCTTGTTTTGTAGGGTGGAAGGCGCTGTTTGATGCAGTTTGGAGCGAAAATAGCTGATATTAAGCGAAATGAACGACTCTTCGTTTACTCGCAAGGCTTCTTTCGTGCCTTCCTTCCCTCTCAAGTCCCAAGGACTGGCTTCCCGACTCAAGCCCAGGTCTACTCCCCGTAGTCGCTTTCCCAGCTTCGCACTGAGACCCAAAGCTGCGCCTTCCCCCCTGCCTCCCGACAGCTTCCTTAGCGAGAGAAGCAGAGGCAAAGGCCTCGAAGCCAGCCGAGACAGTCCCCAAGCCCCCGGTCTGTACTCTACCCGAGACACCCCGCCCACTCCCTCCCCTACCCGCCTGCTGCCCCAGCCTATCTCCCCTGTGCCTTATTCACAGCAACAGGACTCTTTTATGAGAGAATTCGCCTCTACTCCTTTATCTCTGCCGAGACTCAGACGCAGGGCAGAGGCTTATTCCCCTGGTCCTTATGAGAGTCCCACGCCGGAGTTGGGGAAAATTAAGGCGTTTGTGGTGGTGCCCAGACCGGTGGTGCTGGGCTCTGCGGACTCTTCGAGGCCTGGGACCAGTCCGAAGCCTGAGGAGTGTGAGAAACTGGAGGAAGTCGGGAGAAGAAGGAAAGCAAAGGCACAGCAAGCGATTTTCTCGCATCCCAGTCCCTACAAGACTGAAGCTCCCCTGAGTTCCCCCCTTTCCCACCTCGTCCCTAACCTCCTCTCTTTGCTCGCTAAAGACACAGGCAACTTCAGTCCCCAGCGGCCGCAAAGGCAGTTAAGGAAATTGGTGCCGCTGTCCACTGCCAGGGGAGAAATTAGCCTTGGGAAAGGCTCAGTTGGACTTAGAATTACTGATAAAAATTGAAGAAATCGGATATTAGCCTGTCGTTGAGACGGAAAAAGCGTATAAATTCCTGCAGTTTCGCTAGACCTAAGATGGCATTAGTATGGAGCCCAACCCCGCGCTCCCTCAGTGGGAGGTGTCTCCCATCTCCCTGTCCTCTCCCCTGCCCAATCCCTTGTACTCCCCACTCAGTCACGTCCAGCACAAGGCTTTCGAGGCCGAAGCCAGTGTATCTCAGTCGTATCCAAGGACTTCCACTGACGAAAGTGGGGGCAGAAACAGAGGAAGCCGGGAGGTAGGTGGAAGGAGGGAAGGGGAAAGCAGAGAAGAGGGGCGGGAGCCAATATCCCACCCTGTTTCCCCCAAGTTCCCCAGTACCCCGGTTTCACAGCTGCCAAACAGACTTTTCTCATCTTCGCTAAGTTTTACTTCTTCTCGAGACTCTTCACGGCCTGAAGCCGCTCATCTGGACTCTTCTGCGGCTCTGGACTCCATGCTGCGGACAAACAGCAGCAGTGAGCCCGAGCGAGAGGAGAAGGCCAAAGCAACCGTCCTGAAGCGAAAGCGGCTGGAAATCGAGCCAAACCGCCCCGTTTTGCCTCAAGCGCACCTGGACGGACATAAAAAATGCACAGGGAGACGAGCAAAACTCCTATAAGCCAGTCCGCTGCTCAGAGCCTGGCATCTTTTTCGAGCCCAGGAGAGGTCTTTATCAGGTATCGACCTTCATCCCCAAAACCAGCTTCCTGGATACTGACCTGGTAGGACTGGCGAACCTCACTCAGAAGCTGGTGATTGACCTGCCAAGTGTGAAGATGATCGAGCTGACCCTCAAGCCTCACGAAAACTTCGCAGACTTCACCATCTACGACGGCTACGGCACCGGCTGCATCCTGCGCTCCCAGCGAAACAAGGTCCTCCTCCGCATTCACACCCACGAGTACTACATCAGCCAGGGCGACTCCTTCTTTCTGCCTACAGGGAACAGCCTGTCCATGGTAAACACGGCGGAGAGACTCAGTGTGCTGCTGCAACTCGTGCTAATCAAATGTCCTTAGTGGCTCTTAAATAGGAGAGATGCAGGTTGGAGGGCGCCCGCGCTCCTCTGCCGGCTGGGTATTCGTACTGATAACTCTTTCCTCAATCCTATTCGGCTACTACGAGTTTCTACGGACGACTTTCCCTCTAGCCGAAGGCGGAAACGCAAAAGAAAGGCGCTTCGCATGGACAGGACTAAGCACTGTGACTCTTGCACTGGCTATGCAGCTGTGGGCCTTGGGGAAGGTGGTGGGCAGCAGGCCTGGAGATGTACCGCCTTTCTGGGGCTTCTCTATGTCAGATGCGACAATAACCAGACGCCGCTACTGCCTCATGTGCCACGTCTTCAAGCCCGAGCGCGCCCACCACTGCAGCCTCTGCAACCGCTGTGTCCTGCACATGGACCACCACTGTCCCTGGGTCAACAACTGCATCGGCTTCCTCAACCGCAAGTTCTTCCTACTGCTGCTTTTCTACTCCCTCCTTTTACTCTATGCCCAGCTGGGGTTTACAGCGGGAATAGTGAGGAATACGCTGGAAGGACTAGGGAAGAAGGGGGGCTGGAGCAGGGAAGAGATGGAGAGAGGGATGAGGTTGGTGGGAGTGTATGCACTGGAGACTGTGTTGGCAGTTGTGCTGACACTGTTCTTCAAGTACCACATTGGAATGGCGCTACGAGGAACCACTACGATTGAGGAGATGGAGCGAGCGGGGAAAAGGAGCGAATTCGACCTCGGGATTAGGCGGAATTGGGGGATAGTGTTCGGATCAAATCCACTTTTGTGGCTTTTCCCCATACATTGTACATCCGGAAAACCCATGGGCGACGGAATAACCTGGGAAAAGGCAGTCGACCAGCAAGAAAAGGCCTATAACCGGTCCGATACTCCTAAAGACGGCCAGAAAAAGGTGGATTTCGACGCTCAACAGGACGCTTTACTGCAACTGCGACACGTTATTCGAGGCCCAGCCGAGCAGCCTTCCAAACTCGACACCAGTCCCCACGACGAGAGCGAACTACGAGGACTGAACGTCCACTCTGGTAACACTTCCAGCTTTCTAAGTCAGTCCTTTAAGTTTTAATTGTCTTTCCCAGGCTATTAGAACACGAAGTAAGGGAATTTGTAGTTATTTGGCTAGTCGACGTCTTCCATGTTGGAGGTAGTCGCTGCGGCGGATGCGTCTGGGACTAGGTCGGGCATGTCCACGTCTGCTTCGACTGCACTGTCTTCGATAGACAAGCCCAACTTGATCATGCGATGAATTCTATTGGCGAACACATTCGGCTCCTCCAGCGAAAACCCAGAAGTGAGCAGCGAAGTCTCATACAGCAGCCAAATCAAGTCCTTCACTGTCTTATCCGACCTGTCTGCATCCGACTTCTTCTTCAACTCCACCACAATGGGGTGTCTGGGGTTCATTTCCATGGTCTTTTTGGACATCATGTAGGAGGTCATGGAGGGGTCGCGCAGGGCTTGGGCCTTCATGATTCGCTCCATGTTGGCGGTCCAGCCGTACTCGCCGGTCACGAGGACGCAGGGAGACTCGGAAATGCGGTGGCTGATTTGCACCTTTTCCACTTTGTCGCCCAGTACCTCCTTAACCAGCTTGCACAGTCCCTCGTACTGCGTCTTTTCCTCCTCCCTCGCCTTCTTCTCCTCCTCCGAAGTCTCCAACTCCAGTCCTTCCTTCGTGCAGCTTCGCAGTTTCTTCCCATCGAACTCCTTCAACTGCTGGACTGCATATTCGTCTATTGGGTCGGTCATGTAAATGACTTCGTAGCCCTTCTTTTTGAGGGATTCGATGAAGGGGGAGTTGGAGACGGACTGCTTGGACTCGCCTGTGATGTAGTAAATTTCCTTTTGGTCTTCTTTCATGCGACTCACGTATTGCTTCAGGGATACATAGTTCTCCTCCGACTTCGAAGTGTAGAACCTCAAGAACTCCGCAATCTTGGCCCTGTTCGTAGCGTCCTCATGCACTCCCAACTTCAAGTTCTTGCTGAACTGCTCATACAGCTTCTTATAGTCCTCCTCATTCTCACTGACTTCCTGGAACATCTCCAAGCACTTCTTAATCAGTGTCTTTTTGATGACTTTGAGGATCTTATTTTGCTGCAAAGTCTCTCTGCTGATATTCAGCGGCAAGTCGTCAGAGTCCACAACGCCCTTGATGAAGCTCAGCCACTCGGGGATCAGGTCTTCGCAGTCGTCCATGATGAAGACACGGCGGACGTAGAGCTTGATGTTGTTGCGCTTTTTGCGGCTTTCGAAGAGGTCGAAGGGAGCGCGCTTGGGGACGAATAGCAGCGCCTTGAACTCCAACTGTCCCTCGACCGAGAAATGCTTGACCGCCAAGTGGTCATCCCAGTCATTCGTGAGTGACTTGTAGAAGGCGGAGTACTCCTCCTTGGTAATGGTCTCAGGAGCGCGCATCCAGATAGGCTTGGTCTTGTTCACCTGCTCATATTCATGCGACACTTCCTTTATCTTCTTCTTCTTTTTGTCCTTTTTCTTCTTTTCCTCCTCCTCGGTCACTTCTTCGATTTTCGACTCTTCCTTCTTTTCCTCCTCATCGTCCTCATCATCCGACACTTCCTTCTCCGTAGTCTTCTCAATGTAAAGTTCAATCGGAAATCCAATAAACTGCGAATGTTTCTTTATCAAATCCTTCATCTTCCGTTCCTCCAAGAACTCCAATTGGTCGTCTTTTAGGTGGAGGACGACCTTTGTCCCTCGGGTGAGTCGCTCGGAGGCGGGGTTTTCGTCCTTGGCGATGGTGAAGGTGCCGCCTGCAGTACTTTCCCACACCCATTGTTCGTCCTCGTTGTGCTTACTGGTCACTGTCACTTTGTCGGAAACCAGAAAAGCACTATAAAAGCCGACTCCAAACTGACCAATCATAGATATGTCCGCCCCACTGGTGAGTGCCTCCATGAAGGCCTTGGTGCCGGACTTGGCAATGGTGCCAAGGTTCTTGATCATGTCGTTCTTGGTCATGCCAAGGCCTGTGTCCTGGATGGTGAGGGTGTTGTTGGTCTTGTCGGGGACAATGCGGATGCGGAATTCAGGTTCGTGCTGGAGCTGGTCGTGGTCCGTAATGGACAAGAAGCGGATCTTATCCAGTGCATCCGAAGCGTTGGAAATGAGCTCTCTGATGAATATCTCCTTGTTGGAGTAGAAGGTATTGATGATCAGAGACATCAGTTGGGAGATGTCGGCGTTGAAGAAGAAGGTTTCGCTGCTCATATGATTATAATAAGGACGCGGAGTCGCTTAAATAGGCTGTGGAAGTTTCTAGAATCTGCAAATATGGCGGACAGGGAAGGTTTGGAGAGACTTGGAAAGGGGAAAGAGGGCTTTGAGCGGCCTTTTCAGGTAAAAACCAGCTGCTTGACGAAGGATTTAGACGTCATTTCAGCCAAAATGAGGCTTTTTGTATCCAATTTTTAACTTTATATTAGTGGGGCTATGGGCTGATCTGGCGGAAAGTAGGGAAAACAGCCATAAAAGGCAGGCTTATAGGCGGAAAAAAGAAAAATTGAAAATTGTAGACTGGGTGCATCGAGCGAAAGAGTAAAAATGGTCAAAGTGGACTGCTTTTTGACATTTACAACAAAATTTCCACTTTTATAGGACTTTTGCCTGCATTTTTCAGCTAATATACCACAATTTCGACTGAAAAGTTGGAAAACTGCTAATATTTCAACAAAATATATATACAACTTCAGAAATCCATTCGCTAACTCACTTATTTCCCGATTTTCCTTCAATTTCGCGCAAAAACCCAGTCTATTTGCCTTACTTTCTACTCTAAACCAGTCCAAAAGTATGCCTGAGAGCCTTCAAACTGTGCTGACTCGCCATGAACTCCGCCTTCAACTTGCTCATTTCAGCTTCATTCTTCTTGCGGAACAGCTCCACACTGAGCAGCAACTCCGAGTGTGCGGAGTCCATCACTCTGCACTTCTCCTCCAGAGCCAGACGCATAGAATCGCTGTCGGACAGGGACTGACGTAGGGATAAATTGGCCTGTTCGGCCTCTGTGAGCTGATTTCGAAGGTCAGTCTCCCTCCCCCTGCCCTTCTCCAGTTCCTCCCTGCCCTCCTTCCCTTCCTTTTCCAGTCGCTCCCTCAGCTCACTCAGTTCCTTCTTCAAGTCCTCTACTTCCGCCACCAGGGCCAGCCTCAAATCCGGACTCTGCGTCAGTTTGTGTGTTTCCGCCCTCTTCAGCCCGCTTCGAAACAAAGGCTTTGGAGACAGGGGCAAGGCAATTAGAGTGTGTTCAGTGGGGGAGTGGAAAAGGCCGAAGTCCCTTTCGCGCACTGCTAGGTCGGGGGACTTGGCTTGGGGCTGGGGGGACAGGGGTTGGAAGGTCTTCTTGCGGCGGAATTGCTGGAGCTGTTTTTCGGTGATGGCGAATAGCTTGGAGTACCTGGCTGCTTTGGTCCTTTCCTCTACTAGCATTTGCCCCATAACGTTTAAGTCCTTTTGGAGGGATTTGATGGTTTCACCGCGCTCTTCCAAGGCTTGTCGTTGCTGGTCGATTATATCCACAAGGTGCTGAAAATCATCAAGTCCGCCTCCCAATCTACTCACAGCCAGCCTAGCCGATAGTGCGTTTCTCGACTCTACCCCCGCAGTGCCTACTCCCAAGAACTTCAAGTCGAACAGGGACATTGGCTTGGTCCTGGCTCTATGGCCAGTCCTCACAGAGCTCAGTACGCCTCGAGACATTACCATTTAGACAGAGTCTAGGGCCTCTTTATTACATAATTAGCCGGAAGTGGCTAACACTCTGGGGAAGGCGGAGGGAAAGGCCGGACGAGGCTTTGAGCGGGTACGAAAGGGAATTTGTATTGAGGGGAAATGCTTAATTGGGGTTTACAGTACGATGTTACTCTTACAGTGTCCAAATCACGACTGTCGACACTAGTAAATGGGCTTATTTGAAACTCGGTCAAAAGTCTAATATGAAAACACTGATTGTGCCTACCTGAAACTCTCCTTAATTACGACTATTTTCCCTTCAAAAGCCGCTTTTCCCAGCAATTCCCACAGTGATTAGAGAAACGCTGGGCTCAATTAGGCATTTACACGAGACTTCCGAGGCTCCTTGCGCTTCTTGGGCGGGGGTTCTTCCTTGTTCTTGCACCCGCTGCATTTGCAGTTTTCGCAGCACTTCACGCCGCTTTGGAAGCACTCACAGTACTTCTTGAGACAGGCCGATTTCTTGCAATTACAGCCCTTATTATGCTTCAGCATCGCCTCCATTTCCCTCACCACAGTGTCAATCTTCGGCTTAAAGGCCGTGGGATTCCTATCAAGCGTAGCCTCAATAGCCACCCCTCTCTCCTCCTCGAAGTCCCCAGTGTTATGGCAATTCACACAGTTGCAGCCGTGGCAGAGCGCACCCGCTCGGAAGCAGTCGCAGTAGAGCTTCAGACACTGGGATTTCTGGCAGTTGCAGCAGAGGCCGGGGAGACTGGAGCGAATGGGGCAGGGGTGGGGAGAGCGGGAACGCTTGGGAGGACGTTTTTCAGGCTTAGAGGAAGAACTGAACAGGTCTGCTTCCGCCTCGTCTGTGAGGGAAACCTGGACTTTGAGTGCGTTGGCGGTGAATTGGACAGTGGAGTGGGACAGAGAAGAGAAGTCCAGCCGCTGCATGAGTCGACGCTTGGGTTCGTCAGGCCGGTGGAACTTCTCTTCTAGGTCAGGCGATAGGACGGCCTGAGCCTTCCAAGTGGCAGCAGGGGAGTTCAGTCTCTGTGGGGAGAACTGCAGGCTTTGGAAAGGGCCGGGCGAGGAGACTCGCTGGGGGAAGCCTGCGGGCAGAGGAGACAAAGACTTCACGCAGAATTGAGAGAAAGGCGAAGCCAGGAGGCCAGCCAGGCTCCTATCCGGCTCCGGAGTAGTCACCACCGCCTCCGCCAAATCCATTCAATTCAATTCCACCAGGACTACGGACAGGCGGGAGGTAAGATGGCCAGCGTGTGGTCAGATAGTAATATATGGACGTTAGCTCGACTACTGCCACAGCGAAACAGAGACGTCTGCCCAATCCTTTCCTCCTGAAGGTGATTCAGGACTGGGGGCCCTCTAGTCCTGTCGCCCACACGAAGGATGAAGCTCAGCCCAGTACTGGCAGTCTCAGAACTCTCCATTCTGACCTCCCCGCTATGCTGACGCTCAAGCCTGGCAACACTGCAGGGGGAGTCAGTGGCCAGGACATCCTCAAGTGCAAGAGTATGAACAATGAAGACCTGATCCCAGCCCTCCACCAAGAAGTGAAGCTAACCATCGGCAGTAGCAAGCTACTCCAGAAGCGCTCTCGGCGCACTCTGTAAACCCCTTAGTTTCTCCCTATTCCAGTCCTTTCCCCCTCCCCAGCCCTAATGCAAGAAATGTG
>Ga0247837_1005698_pt1 | contig 18382 bp, 12 predicted proteins | sample LaCtaG_2_FD_187115 | JGI IMG/M metagenome (GOLD analysis project Ga0247837, IMG submission 187115) | Freshwater microbial communities from meromictic Lake La Cruz, Castile-La Mancha, Spain - LaCruzMarch2015_14.5m | ecosystem: Environmental > Aquatic > Freshwater > Lake | place: Spain: Castile-La...
CCCGCCTCGTGAGTATTGACGAACTCAATCTCTAGACGAAAAGAAACTGGCCTCACTCCAGCAGTTTATTCTCTTCCCTCAGCTCACCTGAAGCCTTCCTTGCACTGCTTATAGGCGAAATGACTGCAGTGTCGAGATAGACGAGGAAGAAGCAGCACCGTCAACAGCTCCGCAGTCCTTAAGTCCCAATTCACAGATCCCATCTCTCGGTACTAGAAGTAGACGAAAGGGGTATGGAAGCCTACAACAACTTCCTTCAATTTGAAAGTCTTTTCTTTGCAGCTGGGGACTTGCCTACGTGGGAGGACTGGGTGCATTGGGTCTTAGCACAGGCTCACCCGACTTCTCTGCTCAAGTGTGTCACTCCACCAAACTCACCAAACAACCGCTAGAGCTGCACTCTCAAACCGCCACAGTCTCTTCCGACTAGTGGACGAAGGGGAGGGATTGTCTCAGCACTGGTAGCAGTCCCTTTTGTAGAGGACTTGCTGTAGAGGGTTTAGACTCCTGCAGGCAGAGCGGAGAATAGCGGAATTAGAGCGCAATCGGGGCAGTGAAACTTGCTATAACTTGGGGTGATAACGATGAAAAAGGACTTGGAAGTGTGCACAGCTAGAAGAAAGATGAGAAATCTTCAGAAAGGGCCCACAGAGGGCAATTAAATATGTGTTCATATTGAAAGAGTTGCATTTTCCTGAGTTCTTATCCAACATTTGGACAGCCTGACACATAGGCAGTTTCAAAAGCTGTAAGACTTCCCCCGATTTCAATAGCTTTGCTATTTCCCAGCACTAGGAGGTTATTGCTGACCAGGACTGAGGTCGATACAAGGTAGAAATTTTTGTCTTCCAGCAGTTGCAGTTGGACACAGGGCAGACTTGATGTCTTATTCAAAGTCTCAGTAAGGCCCTGTATATCTCCATTCCCTCGCATTGAAGTGGAGACAGACTTGCGGATCCGCCGAATTCGAGGCGGCAGGCAGCCAAAGTACCGAGCACCACGTAATAGACTATATTTCTCTCAACAAGGACGAAATGTCAGTCTCGCAGGGGCATCGATGCCAAATACACATAGAAGGAAGTGCAAAGGGTCAATTACCTGAGCCTTAGGACCTGAAATTAAGGAACAAGTGTTCGCATGAATTTTACTAATTGACAAAGTTGCAAGATTGACAGTGGAAATAGTGCATTCAGAGGACTTTTTCATGGTAAACAGACTTATATGGTATTCTTCCTTCGATAGTTGCAGAAGTACTGCTTCTGCACTGGGTGTTAGGGTCGAAACCACAGTTTTCCTATAAAACTTACCTGCAGGCTTTAAATTGTCCCATCTCGCTTCTGTGTTTCTGCTTAAGTTCCAATTATCACCCAAAAAGTATATTATCAACCTCAAAATTCCACATTTTCCCCAAAACATCCCATTTTCTTCGCTTTCCTTCACTGCACCAAATTAAAACTCACATATCAGCCTTCAATACAAAAAGCAAGCGATTCACGAGAGTTCAATAGGCTTTAAGTGTGGACCTTATGAAATCGAGAATGTTCATTTCAACACAGGACTCAATACATTCAAAATGAACTGGCAAAGCTTCTCACTCGTCCGTAATTTCAGTCCCGCCGCTCCTTCTCGTCCCCAATCGCAAGGCACTAGAAGTCTGCAGCTGGATAAACGGCGATTGGACCTGGAAAAGAAGCTGAGCCGATATGTGCAAAAAAGCCCCCTGACACCCAGTCCAGACTACCGAATTCTATATGAAGAAGCAGCTGCAGGCAGGAAAAAGGCCGAAATTGCCCTCAAATCGCTCCAAAAGCAGCTAACTACCTGCCAAAAACTCGACCTCAGGGCCGACGCCATGAGGAGTGACCTCGCGGAAGTGCGGGAATTGCTCCAAATCGAGCAAAATAACGCAAAAACGGCACTTGGCCGCAGTCATCTGCAGAGCCAGATGCACAGTTTGCAGGCTCAGGGGGAAAAAGAGGCCTTTTACCAGTCGGATTTGAAGAAATCGCTGCTAAATAGGGAGGAACAAAGGGAAGATTTGGCTAAAGAGGCGGAAGCTATGAGGGAAACGCTGATTCAGCTGAAAAAACTGCATGTTGAAAGGACTGAAAGCACGAAAAGAGACATAGAAACTGCAGAAAAGGGGAAAAATGACCTGGAAAAGCAGATAAAATCGCTTTTAGTGGGAAAATCGGATGCGAATTCGGCACTTTCTCTGCAAGTAAAGACGCTTTTGGAGCAATTATCAGACTTAGAGGCTAAATTGGGCCTAGAAAAGGAACTGGAGAGCAGTTTAAAGGCCGACAAAGAGCGCAATCAGTTCGAAATCTGGGGAAAACGAGTCCTCCAGACCCAAAACGAGATCCAAGAGCTGTCATTCAGACTAGACCGGTCCCTCGAGCAGGGGCAAAGGAAGTCCAAGGGACGCAGATCCACTCAGAGTCCTCGTAGGGACGGTAGACCTTAGATAGTGGGAGTAGGTAATATGAAGAATACGGTCATGGGGTATACTGCCTCGGGAGCGATTGTCCCTGTGGATTCGGATACTCACTTGCAAAGTAGACTTCACTCAGCATCCCTCATGGTAGAGCCTCCCAAGCGTCGCTCCCGCTGGGAAGACGGCAACAGCTTCCGCCTGGGTCGCAAGAAACTCGCCCAAGCCAACACTCGCCAAAGTCGCTGGAACGACAAGTCCTTCACAGCCCCGCCAGTAACCCACATCCCAGACTTCCTTTCTCCTGACCAACTGGAGCTGGTGCTCAGACAGTACCGGATTGAGGACATTTCCAGACGACTGGCGGCCAATGACTTCGAGATACATGACCCAGATGTGAGGTCTCCGTCGCCTGAGCCGATATATGACCCGAAAACTGGGGTGAGGATAAATACGAGGGAGTACAGGGCTAGGGAACAGCTCAATAAGGAAAGAAATACGTGTATTGAGGAGTGCTTGAAGATTGACCCGGACTATAGGCCGCCTGCTGACTACAAGCCGCCGAAAGCTACGAGGAAGCTGTATATCCCACAGAATGGGGAGACACCTCAAGAGTCCTACGTCTCTCTCATCCTCGGCCCCAGAGGAGTGACTCAAAAGGCACTGGAGAAGCAAACGAAGTGCAAAATATACATCCGCGGCCACGGCGCCTCCCGAGGCAAAAACTACACCTTCGAAAACGAAGACGAACCCATGCACGTCCTAATCCAAGCAGACACCGAAGAAGACGTAGAAAACGCCTGCGCTATCCTCGAGCCAATCCTATCTGGGAAGTTAGACGACGAGGAAAACCGCAAGCACAGGATGGACCTGATGCTGATGGCCAGTAACAACCACCTGGCTCTGAAGCACAACGACTGGTGCGAACAGTGCGGAGAACATGGTCACAAGAAGTGGGTATGTCCCAATCGGGTGCTCGGCCTGGCCTGGCTGGACTGTGAGATTTGCCACGAACATAGTCACGAAGCCAGAGACTGTCCCCAAAGCGGCGGCAAGAAGAGAAAGACGCTGGAAGAGGAGTTGGACGAATTCGCACGGGAGACTGGTGTAGCGCTCAAACTCACAGAGCAGGACAAGGCTATTGCCAAGGCGCACCGACAGCTCCTCAAATCCAAGCTCGCCCCGGCCGCCCCCAAGCCCAAGTCCGAGCCGCACCCCAGGGAGGACAACCTTCTGCCGCCAGGCGTAGAATTCTAAGTCCATATCTACGGCTTTCTATATGAAGCTGGGCTGGACTGTGCTGCTTCCGGTCCTGGTGGTCTGTTTCTTTGTGGGGGTGGTTGGGATGCTGGGCTTTGAGGGAAGGACTGAGCAGCCGGGGAAGGACCATTCTATGGGAAATAGGCCTGAGGAGGAGATTACGAAGACGCGAAATACCGAAATATCACTAGGAAATGAGCTAATTGGCTCAGTACTTCCCTGGTCTGAACCACTACTCCCTGGGACAGACATCCCTGCTAGTACTCCCATTAGCCCTATCCCAGCCCTGGAATACACCCAAACTCTCTCCTGTCTCCCTAAGGTATTCGGCTACACCCAGTCCCAGGCCGAACACCTGTTCCCCCTGAACCGCACCTACCCAAAGTGCTGTTCCTTCCCTCTGTCTGTCCTTTCCCTCACCAGCAACAGCAGTTTACTCAGCATTAACTGCGACTTCGAGGAAATACCGTACATAGCCCTGGGACAGAGACGAAGAGAGGAGCGCTTGGGGGGGGAAAAGATGCTGTTGGACTGGAAGTTGAGTCCTTATGGAGCGGATATGGGGGAGAGGGAGTATGCGTTTGGTAGGTGCGGGGATACCTTTGCAGAGGCAGTGCTGGTCAATAAGTACAACGAAACTGCAGCGAATCGGGCCAAAAAGACCACTGAAACCATCAAAAAAGCTCTCAATTTCACAGGGCAATTCAGACCTTTATCAGTCTATATCGTGATATTCGACTCTGTGTCTCGCCAACACTTCTACCGCAGCTTCCCCAACACCACCGCTTTCCTCAACTCCACAGTACGCCTATCCCCTGGTCTGTCTTTATACGATTTCCAGCTAAATAACGCTGCAGGAGTCAATACTGCTCCCAACATGATTCCGTTTTTATTCGGCCACAGCCTGTCCACTCACAAACTTCTGATCCAGAATATGAGCGTTAGCCGTCCCTCCGACTCTCCAAAGTTCCAAACTATACAGGAAAGTGCGATTTGGAAGGTATTCGAAAGGGCAGGGTTTGTGACTATGTTCGGCTATGACTCAGTGTGGGACTACTTGACTAGGTACATAGGGCGGGAAGTGGCGGTGGATCATATGGTGGCGAACTTCTACAGAGCTGCGAAGCAGGTGTTTGGGTATGAGGACAATATGCAGAAACAGCGCTGTTTCGGATGTGAGAACGCCCACTCCTTCCTGCTGCGCTACATCACTCAGTTCCACGCTAACTATCACGGACTGAACCGCTTCGCCTATGTCCACCTTTCCCCGGGACACGAACGCTCTGGCACAGTCATTCGCACTGCAGACGAGGATCTAAAGGAGTTCCTAGCGACTCTGACTCAGGCCGCCGAGAGTGCAACAGGGGAAGATACAGTGATATTGGTAGGGTCCGACCATGGCAGACATGTGGCTCCGGAGGACTTGTATGAAGCCACTGTGGAGAATCTACTGCCGGCCCAGATGATGATTGTAAGCAAGGAGTTGATGAAAAGGCTAGGGAAGGATACATCTACCCTCCTTTCCCTCAATTCCAAACGTCTTGTAAGTCGGTACGACTGGCACCTCACTCTCCGCCACCTCTCCACCCTGCCCTACGGTCAACTACAGTCCAATAGTGCTCTCTACACCTCTTGGCAAAGCCAATCCCCTGCTCCCCTGCCTATAAGTCTACTACTGCAGTCTGTACCTGCTACTCGGACCTGCAGAGATGTCGCTGTTCCGCTGTACTTCTGCATGTGTTTGGACTATGAGGAGGAAAAAGGACATGAGGAGTTGGTAGAGGAAATGGCGGAAGTGGCGGTTAGTTACTTGAATGAGGAGACTAAGGGGGTATTTCCTCTATGCGTTTCTGCTACTTTGAAGGCTGTTATGCGAGTTTTGGTCAAAAATATGGACAATCAGGCCTATTACTATAAGGTCCGATTTAGTGTAAGGGAAAGCTCTGAAGCTATTTTCGACGCTATAGTCCTTGCAGTCTCAGCAAGTTCCTTCCCTCTATACACAGACCCTCTCATCACCACCCCAACTTCCCAGTCCAAATCCGGTCTCCTGCTGCAAGTCTGCGAAGTAGCGAGGGCGGATGAGTACTCTGGACTCTGTGAAGAAGTCGCGAAGGCCGCCAATATCCCCGCTCCTTTCTGTATCTGCAATTTGCCCTATCCGTCCCCTCTACCCGCCGCTGTGCTTTTCCCTGTCAAATCGGTGCTTAGCAGAGTGACGCTGGTCCTGGCGCCTAGGGGAATACCCTGTGACAGAGCCTGCTTATATGCTGGGTTCACCTGTGCGGCCTGGGCTTTCCCGCTTGTTAACAGCCTTGAAGTCCTTAGCTACGCCCAGCCTATATACCGCCTTTCTGATAAATCCCGTTTTCCCTATGCAGGTCTAAATGCGGAGGTGATTTCCCCACAAGGAGCAGGCATCCGCCTAGAAGACAAGGCAGGGAACTGGACCCTCTCCCTTTCCAATTTACCCTTCCAATGCGAGGTAAAGCCACCCACCGCTCAGCTCTTATGTCCCTGCACCTAGGCATAGCTACTATTAGCCTCTAGTTTGCGGGCGAAAGAGGGATTTGAGGCTTTTCAACCCCGCTTTCAAACTTGCCTCGCTCCATTTCCCCTGTACAGAGGACAGCCTCCTCAGGTCCTCCTCCCTCTTCATCCTCATATACACTCTTTCCTTGCGCTCCAAGTCGCTGCCCACTCTATGTGCAAACCCATCCACTAGCAGGTTCTGACTCACTGGGCGAGTGGAGTGGACTCGGACACTGCTGGGCAGGCCGGAAAAGGTGGTATACACCCTTGCACGCAGGGCCACATGTCTGTTTTTCGACCTTTCCAGAGTCACTTTTTCCTTATAGCGCCGCTTTTTGACGGCTTCTCGGACTTCTTTGCGCAGTTCTGTGGGCAGGTAGGAGTCTTTGTGGGCTTGGAAGAGCACTCCGGACTGCTGGTCTGCGAAGGTCTCGTATTTGGAGCACTGGGCGCAGTACTGCAGAAAGGCAGTTCGCAGGTCCAGTTCTTGCTTTAGGCTGAAATCGGGGTCAATGGAGGGGTTGAGAGGGGTGAAATCTGGCAGAGTCGAGGCGAAGTCCAGAGTTTTGGCGAAAGAAAAGGAAATAGAGGTGGAAAAAGGCAGCAAATCACGCAGAGTTTTGTCTTTCATCATTATTTGCAGTAACTCCTCCACGTCGCTCTTATGCGCATCCGCCAACACCCCCTTTTCCCACTCCTCCCTGCAGTTCTTCCAAGGTTTATCCTCTCCTATCCCCTCTTCCTGGTTTTTCGCCTCTTTTTTCTCCTTTTCCGGGTTACTACTGTCTATCCCCAGTCCTTCCCCCTCCCCGCCTTCCAGCCCAGCCAACTTCCGCATCATCTCTATCTGCCTCAGCTCAAACTCAATATTCGAGGATACAAAGTTCCGGTCGACTTCTGGCTTCGAGCCAGGGCTTTCCTCGCGTTTGGAAGACCTGCGGGAACGTTTAGTCTTCGGGGATTTCGTACCAGACTTGACAGGTTCAGGCCGAGGAGGCTTCAGGGTGATAGCCAAAGGGACACTGGGGGCAGGGGACTTGGGACGCTTGGTGGAGGGGGGAGGCAGGCTGGGGGGGACTTCAAGGGTAGGGACGGAGGACTCAATAGGGGGGTTTGGGAGGTCGAGGGGCTGGGGTATGGGTTCTGGAGTGGCTGATTTCTCTATCTTTACAATGACTTTGTGAAAAAGTTTGACGGTGCGGTCTGTGCTTCCTCTGAGCTTCGTCAGTTTCTGCAGAGTCCGGCGCTCATCCAGCACCGCCCTCATTTTAATACTTTCCAGCTCTCCCTTGGTCCTATGCTTGAAAAGCAGACTCAGGGAAGTGACCAGCGACACAGCCATATTCACTGTAAACTGCTCCAATGAGTCCGCAGTCCGAATGTCATACACCTTCTTGATAGGCGGAATTTCCTCCTTTGCAGTGGGAGGTTTCTCGACCTGCGCTTCTTCTCTAAGGAATAAATGACGCCAAGTTACAGATTGAGCCGGGGCTCCCTTGTCCCTAGGGGAAGGGTCTGTATCGATAGGAAGCTCGAGTGCAGCCTCTGGTGGGGGACTAGCAGGCTGGGTAGTGGGCGGAACCAGGGGGACATTGGGACGACGGAAAGACTGCAAAGGCAGTTGGAACGTCTTCGGAGGCGCATTTTCCGCCACAGGCTCAATAGGGTCAGCAGACGGCATAGAGAAGTCGTCAGCAGGCGGGACTTCGAAAGGGGAAATGAACGGCAGAGGCCGGGGCACTGCAGGAGTGTCTGATGCACTTCTCTCAATTGCATTCTCCACCCTAGCAGATGCATTCCCTCTGACTACCTTGCTTGAAGATTTCGACTTCGCTAGGTTGGTAGGAGACTTTTTCGCAGTGATTCCTTTGCGTGCCTTAGGTGCAGGGACTTCCGGCAAGGTAGGAACTGGCTTGGACTCGGCTCTAGGCCTGGGAATAGCCACTGCAGGGTCTGCTTTCTGTATTGGGGGCGGAATTGGCCTTTTGTCGGGGGCTTTCTGGGAGCTAGGCTGGACTTTCGGCTTTTCCTTTGGCTCCACTTGCGGTTTTGCATCTATTTCAATGACTGCTTTCTCCTCTTCCTCCACACCATTATCCAGCGTCTGCTCCGCCTCAGGGTCCTCCACCAGCGGAAACTCCTCCTTAACAGCTCTAGCAGACCCCATTTCCCCACACTCCAGCACCACACTGCTCAAATCCCCAAACCTCGGCCTCAGCTTCAGCTCACTAGACCGAATCAACCGTGGAGAAGCCTCGAAATTCGCTTCTTCCCCTTGCTTCTGCCCCAAACTCCGGTTCCTCCCTTTCCTCCGAAAGGCGAAAAAGGACCCACTCTCCGACCCTGTGCTTTCCGCCCCCCATAACACATACGACGGCCTAGTCGACTCACTTGGAAAAGGCCTATACACCCCCATATCCGACACCATAGAGTCCTTCAACTCGTCCTTGATGAAGGAAGCAGCCTGCTCCCGGGACTTGATAGACCCGCGCTTCAGTTCGAGCATGAAGACGTCGAATAGGCTTTTGTGGTCGGACTCGGAGGAGCTGGGAGTAAAGGTGTGGGAGCGAGTGCTGGGCCGGCCTTCGAACAGCTCTCTGAAGAAAGTCAAGCGCTCGTTAGGGTCTGGCAGGGAGGTGGGAGAGGTGAATAGGCGGGAGGAGTCTGGGGGGATGGCGGAGAGGTCTTGGGAAAGGGTGAGTGCGGCTTCTGCGACTTCCTTGTCTTCGGGGATGGTTTCCAGTGCTGTGCCGGGGTCGGGGAGTGGGTCTAGGGCTTTGGTTTCCTCATCCAGGCTTTTCGTGCGGTAAATTTGAGTCCGGGACCTGACGATTCCCACTCTCTGGTAGGCCTCCTTATTCACCCATTCCAGGGGTTCTAAGACCCGCTGCACAGCGAAGTGAACAGTGGTGATTTGGGTTGGCTCTCGCTCTACGGTAATATCAGGCATTGATAGATGGACTGGAGGACTGATGTGCACAGGAAGACGGTCTTCTACAGTCTCCGTAGACTGAGATCGAGCATAGACGACTGAAACTTCACCTGAAGGAGACCTGGGAGTCCTCGGGAAAGAGGAAGCCTCAGACTCCGCCACCTCAGCAAGTAGAGGTCTGGGCAGGGAGTGTGCAGGGATCACCGAGGGAGGTGGGGCTGTGAGTGGCGGCAGTCCTCCATCCAGTCTCTCCAAGTGCATATGTAGTCTCGGCACAGTGGTCAGATTGCGCTGTACCCAAGCACTTTCTGCAGGAATGCGGGCTTCTTTGGGGACTGGCTCGACAGGCAGGACTACCTCTCTAGGGGAAACAGCTGTGAAGCCTCGAGTCACTGGAAGTCTGTTGCGGATGCTAGGTACTGAGACTGAGGGTGCAAGTGTATGCGAAGTAGGGACTTGCAGGGAGTTAATGCGAGTAGAGAAGGCTGTCGGGTGAGTGGCGGTTACATGAAAGGCGCTAGTAGGAAGGGCAGTAGGTGAGCGCCAGCCTGGCAATTCCGGGTGGGAAGTGAGGTAGTAGCGAGTGCGTAAAGGCACGAGCTGGTTCTCTGTGGACAGAGAGGGACGGTGACTACGGAAGTCAGAGCCCTGCACTGTGCTGGGTCGGACTGGAGGCACGTACATGGTAGTACTTTTTTGCTAATGACGGATCATCGTTACTGTCTAAGAGGCATTCTAGGCCTAGAGAGAGCAGATCCGCCTCTAGTCGGCGGTCCTTGTATATATGTCCACTATGTCCGAGCCAGAGCTCTGCCTCCCTCTGCGTCCCGGCACTATCGTCAGTTCCTCAGTGCTCTCCTCCCGTCGTCCCTCCCTCACTCCCCCAGCCCCCATCCTCGCCTCTCCCGGGGTCATCCTCAGACTGCAGTCCAGCCCCGCCACCCACGTCTATAAAGGCCTATTTGAGATCAGTGCTGAAACACTCGGGGAGATGGCTGCCAGGGCGGAAGTACTGCGAGACGCAGCGGAAACTCGCTTGGAACGACTGCTTTCCCTGCCCTTTGAAAGCTCTGCAGCCCTGCAACGGAGCCTGTACAGCGGCAATGAGACGATGGGGAGTTACTGTGAAGGGTGGAAAACTGGGGGAGTGGGGGTGAATAGGTGGAAATTGGTGCGGAATTGGTGCTATTTCGCCCTGGTTCCCAAGCTTTTAGACCTGCACAGGGCGAAAGAGCAGCAGAAGGCAGCCTACCAGGACTACACTCGCTGTGTGAGGGATGTGGGCCAGCGCCAGCGTCAGCGTGGCCTGCTCGCAGACACAGAGCGCAGAATAGAAGAGAACAAGCAGGCTTTGAAGGAACTAGCCAAGGGGAAAAAGCCCTTCGTAGCCGGGGGAGCCATCCACTCCCTTGCTAAACCCCGCTCCAAAGGCAAAAACCCTACTCAAAGCCGTATTCCGAACCCTAATTCCCAGCTCTCTCTCCAACTCAAGCAAGAACTCAGCTTGCGCACCCTGCTACTCGCAGTCTTCCGGGCCTGGGAAGTGCTCTCCAACATGTCCCACAGCATTGAATTCGCTGTCAGCAAGGTGGAACAGCGGGAAAGGCGGGTACTCGGCCAGTACTGTGTGGCTGTATGGGGACGATTCACAGAGCTGAGGAAGGAAAGAAGGACTGGACTGAAGACTGTTAGAGGGGAATTGGCAGTACTGAAGAGACAGAGAGTGCTGGAGGGCTGGAGAGATGCGTTGTCTCTGCACTCTAGGAGGGAAATCCTGCTTGCAAAGGCTCAACTAGTGGTCAAAGGACGGCTGGAGAGCAGGTTAGTACTGTGTTGGCGGGAGTATGCACTGGAGAGCAGGAGAAAGCGGCTGGGGTGGGAGCTGGCAGTGCAGTTTGCAGGTCGACTGGGGGGTTTGAAGGCTGTCCAGAGTTGGGTGTCAGCAGTCATTTTGACCCAAACGCTCAAATTGCGGGTAAAGGCCTTGGCGGGTGGGGGAAACGAGGTCCCCTCCGCTGAGGAAATCGAGCAAGCCGCATCCTTAGAGGTCCTCAAGGGTCTCAAATGGCAGCTGCAGGCAGTGGCTACTAAGCGAGTAGAGTGGAAAGAAGGCAAAAAACTGCACAAAAACACATCCCAGCGGCTTTCCCCCCTATTCACAGGCCTCACTCCCACTCTACGTCTGCGTCTCCTCGCGCCCTGGACTCACCTGGGGGAACACCGCTCTTTGCAGGAACTGGGAAGCAGGACTGTCAGTCTAGTCCTGCCCAGTCTGGACTCCTTCCCAGCCTTTTCAGTGCTCAAATTCACTCCCAGTTCCGCGGTTCCCACACTTCCTAGTCCTGTGAGCGACCCCAACCTGCGAGCTGTGCATTTGAAGTACGCAGTCCACCAAAGGAAGTTCCAGCCGAAGGCAATTCCTGCAGGCAAACCGCCTCTAAAGCCTCCACTCAGTCCTGAAACTCGCATAAAAGCTGCATCTATTGAGAAAAAAGAGGTAATTCGGACTGTGGATTTGCCTCGTAAGGACGATAATTTGCTGACGAGGATAGAAGCGGACTGTCTGCGACTCATAAACAGGCTTGGGAAACTGGGGAAATTGCCGCAGGATTTCCTGCTTAGTGTGGCGAAATCTGCCTTAAAGACCCAGCACCTGCCTTTGAAGCAGCTGTTGGTGCAGAGATATCGCTTGGTGCAGCAGGCGAAAGTCCTATATGGGTGGGAAATAGCTGCGTTGAGACGGAAATTGGGAGTGGTGCTGACGATTAGGTATGCTGTGCGGGTGGGAAGGCAGTTCCTCAGTGCCCTTAGCAGAGAGGCAAAAGCGCCTTATTTCCCTGTAATTCGCCTCAGAACTATCCTCTTTGGATGGAGAAAGGACACAGAATCCTCCCAGCTAGTCGTTATTCGCTACTATACCAAGCGGTCTTTACACTGCTGGAAAGCCTACATCCGCCAGAAAACGCACAAACTTGCCCAAACCCTGCAGGCCCAACAGCACTATCAAGCTTCTTTGCAGTCCAAAGCTGTCTCCGCACTGCTATTTGTCCTCAGCAGAGCTCAGAGAGCGGCTGCCTTTCGAGCAGCCCTGTACCGGAAAGCCTACTTTGAGGCCTGGAAAGGGCTTAGAAGAGGCAACCTTAGGTCACTAGTTCATGGATAAGCGAGCAGTTACTGCCGTAAAGATATGAGGGCGACTCGAAGGAGCAATAGCTCGCTGATGAAGGAGGTGGACTGGCAGAGTAGGTGCTTGGCTGCGGAGGCGGAGTGTGTGCAGATGAGGGAGGAGTGGGAGCGGGAAATGCACAGAAAGGACGCCCTGATTAGAGATCTACAAGCAGAAGTGGACCGACTGAAATCAGGCCAAGTGCTCACCCAATTCGAAGGGTCCCTGGATCTCTCGCAATCCCACCTGCTAGACCTCGCCTCCACAGTCCCCGGCTCTTCAACCCTCAGTCCCGGCCTCACCACTACTCTCAAGAACAGTGGCATCTTCCGCCTTCCCACCAAGCCTTTGGAACGCATTCCTTCCCTAGGAGAGGACAGCACGGAAGAGGACCAAGAACACATGTTCGAGGAGTTCTTTGTCTTGGGCTTGAGAGACCCGGACACGAAGGAGTGCAAGCCGCAGGTGCTTTACCAGTATCCAAAGCTAGACTACGCCCAGGACTCTGTGCAGTTCAAGGTGTTACCCGACTTCTGCTTCCCTCTAGGGTGCACTCCGTACCCTTTGCAGCTCACTAGCTCGGGCAGTGCACTCAATGAACTACTGTATGGCAGGGAAGGACTGACTCGGTCTTCCAACTTCTTCATGTTCACACTCAAAGCAGACCCCAAGCCCTGTCGTTCCTGGGACGACCCTAACCACGACCGCGGAGTCATCTACTGTGTTTGTCTCCTCACAGACGAACTGCTGATAACCTCAGACGGCCAGTGGATCTACCCGAAGTGCTTCTGCCTGGCTTCGTTCCAGCCCTGCTTCGAACTGCACTACCAAGTGCTGACATCGTTGCTGGCTATGAAGAGAGTGAGAAGGATGAATGTGGTGGCGGGGGGCAGTCTGTCGAGCAGTTCGTTGGGACGGATGATGAGTCAGACGGAGGCGGTGAGTGATGAGGAAATAGCGATGCTGTGCTCGTACCACCGGGCTGCTCCGCCCTCAGCCGGCAGTCCCCTGCGTGTGTCGCTGGACGCCCACTTCAACTACCGCTACCCAGAGCCCTGGCAACTGGACACCTCCTGGTGCTGTCCCGCCCTCTTCTCCTGCCTCTCCCCCTCCGACCTACTGGTCCTCCTCAGCGCCTTCCTACTAGAAAAGTCCATCGTCTTCCTTTCCGCCAACAAAGGTCTGCTAACTTCCTGTGTGTAAGGTCTACTCAGCCTGGGGCTAATTGCGCTGATACGGCCCTTCGCATGGCCACACGTGCTGGTGCCTTTGATGCCTGCGAACCTGCTGGAACTGCTGGAGGCCCCGGTGCCAATATTGGTGGGACTGCCTGCAATTCCGGGCTTCCAGCCGTCCTTTTATCCGGATGTGATATGGGTCAAACTAGATCAAACCACCAAAGGAAGTCGACTGGAATGCAAAAATAAGGCGATTTTGCAGAGTGTTAAGGAGCCTTCCGCAGACGGTCTCAAGGGCAAGCTAACTTCCTATATGAAGACCCTAGCCAGTTGCAAGAATATTTTCCAACTCGACCCTCAGAACGGAGACACGCTGGCCGCTGCTCAGCTGGTGACTTCCTTCTGGAAGCAGCTCGCAGGCTGTATTCCCTCGAGGCCGAGTTTGACTTCTGGGGAGGTGTTTTTGGACACAGAGGAGTTGAAGCGGGTGATGTTGGGGAGAGTGCAGAGAGGAGATGCGCAGTTCGTGGCGGGGTTTGTGGGGACTCAGGTGTTTTTGAGTTACGTGGAGGCGAAGATGCAGGGGAGTGCTAGGTAGGATAGGGCTAAGAAAGCGCAGGGCGGGGAGACTGCAAAGCAGGGGAGAGGAGGGTCTGCATGGGTGCTGGGGAGGCGGGATGCACTAGTTAGGGTATAGGAAGTCAGAGGGAAAGAGGTCAGCAGTAGTCAGCTGTCCAACATGCGTGGTTCATCAGAGGCTTATAGCCACACTTCCATATTATCGAGGTCTGCACAGTCCAAAGCAAGGGCTTCCTACTCAGCTTCCCTGCCTTGCACCCTTATATTGGCATTCACTACAGCAGGCGTGGAAGAGGGACTACGGCTATTTGGATTGTGCCTATGAGACTTCTCTATTAGTAGGTGAATGTGACTATACTACTCAATACCACACCGACTGGAATTTCAAGCATAGCGGTTCTTAGATATAAAACGAGCTGTAAATATTCCACTTTCAGACCTTTCAAAGACAGAAATTGGCGCTTGGGTAAATAATCAAGACTCTTAGAAAAGTCCTACAGGTCTTGTCCAGAAACTGCATTCTACAGTACCCGAGACAATTGTCATACAGCTATATAGCCCACAATTATAAGACGACAGTATGTCAGTGGCTGAAATTAATCTATTCACTGCCTTTAATAGGAATAATCGAAGTAGCTGTTTCAGTCTTCTTGCCTTTATCAGAGAAAACGGAAGTAGTTAATTGACATTGCTGAGATTGCATGCACTTTTGTGTATTCTCAAGACAATCACTCAGAATAAAGCTTCGCAGACTGATAAAGACGAAGGGGAACTCACCCATTTTGCCTGCGAAATGGGAAGAGTTGTCTCGATACTTTGCTGTGCATTAGGAAGACCTGCGGTAGTGGAAGCGTGCAACTCGCTGCAGACCAGTGGAAGTAGTCTGGTCCTGGAGAACCGGGAGGAGGATCTGGGTCTGGACATTGTGTAAAGGACAAAGCAACCCTTTCCCTACAGAGAAAGGAAGCAGTGCAAATCCGAATGCAGGTCTGCTTCGATGTTCCCAAGGAGTTGCACACACAGACGTCAAGCCTGCCAACATGTTTGTAGACAGGGCTTTCCGACTGAACGACTTTGGCTCAGCCTGCGAAGTAAGGGAAAAGGACAGACGCTGGACTACATGAGTTCTGAACCGCGGAGACGTATGTTGGGAGACAGATCTGTCAGCGTGGATTTCCTGGGAGTGACTCTTCTGCATCCAAATGAGCATATTCATCAACGCCTTTTAGAGGTTGGGAGAAGCTCAGAGGTGGGCAAAGGAAATACAGGATCTGCGCTGTTCCGCTACTTTGCTGGAGCTGATCTAAAGAGGCGACTCGCAGTTCGAGGGAGCAGGTCTGTTTGAGTTGCGTGGAAGCGATATCTGCGAAGCGGCAGGGGAAGTGGAAAGCTCTAGTTAGGGTATAGGAAGTCAGGCAAAGAGATCAGCAGTAGTCAGCTGAGAACATGCATAATTCATCAGAGACTTGCAGCCACACTTCCATATTATCAGAGGTCCTTCGCTCTTTCCCTAGAGCCCGGACTCTTTTCCCAAGCTTCGATTTCCTATAGCGGGTGTGGAGCGGGACTAATGACTTGTGCCATACCCAATACCTAGTGGACTATGTCCTCAAATCTCACAGTAAGAAGTCTTATTGAGTTGAGAAAAGTCACTCGAATTCCAGGCCTATAAAGCCTCTACTCTAAAGTCAATGTCAGGCCCGCAGCAAGGAGCAGCCTTAGCGTCTGCCCCCAGAGCCCGCGTAGATAAGCTGACAATGTGGATGGCGTCATTTCTCTTGCCGCTCATTGCAGCGGCCCAGAGTTCTCTCCCATGCAGTGTGCTGGGTGAGCCCTTTACCAACCTGAGTGTGACTGTGACTCCGGAAGTGCCTTCTTTGCAGTCTTGGGTCACTTTCACTGTCTCCGGGGTCTCACTGAACTACTCGAACTCTATTCGTGCTGAAGTTTCCCTCAACTCCACTACCATCAGTCCGGTCACTCCCCCTCTACTCGTACAGCAAGGAGACTCTTTCGTGTATCCCTTTGGCTTCTTACTTCCTGGGGCGAACATACTAATGAGTGGGCAATACCAATACCGGGTGAACTTGTTCGGACTTGCGGGACTGTGCATGCAAGAACTCCTGGGAGAAGTACAGATCGGCACAACTGCACCCTTCACTGTGATTAACTCCACCTGGAACTCTGTGGTGAGTCCAGAGAGCCCCGCCTCTCTTCGAATCGAAGCTCTAAACAACCTACAAGAGCCGCTTAATTTGAAGGAGTGCCAAGTGGAAGTTTTAACAAGCGAATCTGAGTTGCTGGTCAAGGTGCCCTGCGAAGCAACTGGAGTACAGCCAGGAGCGCTCTTCCTCATTACGACCGACGTGATGGAAATGCCTGGTCTGGCCGCAGGGAATTACACTGTGCGCGTTCACTTCTACGACGTAGAGGAGCTAGGGTTTGTAGAGCTGGGGATGCAGGTGGAGGGGGAGTCTCCTCTTTCTGCTACTTATGACCAAGTCTCGGAACTTATTACCATCACCAACGATTCCGGCGACACTGTTACCCTGGCAGCAGCAGTCCTCCGTATCGCCTTTTGGAACTCCGTCTCTTCCACTGTCTACCCGCTGAAACTGCAACTGGAACTTGCAAGAGGCGCCGAGTACCAGTTCTCCACACCAAATCTATTTTCAAACGCTACTATGACTCTAGAAACGCTCAGCGACAAAAATGTGTCAATTGGATTGTTTTCCTATCCGTACCTCGTAAATGTCTCTCCTGTCCAAATATCGGATGTCACAGTTACCAACCCTTATAATGAAAGTGACATTTTCCTGCTCGAAGTCCAAGGCGAGAATATCAACGAGATCAAGTACAGCCTTGAGAACTATGAAGAAGTTATCGAACTCGACCCCAAAGTTCTGAAGTCCGATTTCCCTTATTCCGCTATCCTAAGTGTTCATTTAAACTCAGCACCAGGACTGTATGTACTCAGACTGGACCAGGCTTCTTATGTGATTTTAGAGGTGTACGAGGGTCCCTTTTGGACTGGCGACTTCACCTACGGCCACATGGACCAGTGGGTAGAAGGCGGCTGCATAGAAGTGAACGTGACAGTAGAGGAAACAACGCAGCTGGCTGAATGTTCATTTTTCCTGACCAACTTTGCAGATATCCACTGGTCTGTCACTTCCTTCGCTTGCGAAATCAGGCAGAATGGAGAGGTGTTAGAGCTGTTTCTGCCAGTGCTGCAGCTACCAAGCTCTATCAACTCAGGAGCTTATGTTCTAGCTGTGGAGTGCTACAATGCGACAGACTTGGTTGGCCTTGTGTCAGATGCCTTATACTTCACGAAATCTAGCATTACACCCAACGGAATTTATATAATGCCTTCAGCAATCTGCGAAAATGACACAATATTCTTAGACCTCAGTACAGTGCTAAATCAACCATCCAATTTAACGCTCCAAAGTGCTACTTTGTATTCGTTGAATTCGGCCCCAAGTCGGACAGAGTTGCAAGTGCTGATAGAGAGGTATGGGTATTTTTTCGATATAGTAGCGAAGTGGCCCACTAACCTTGAGGAGTATATACTGGGCTTGTGCTTCGATGTGGACTCACTTGGAGCAGTGTGCTGGTCCACGCCTGTTTACTTTGGGTATTACCCTCGACTAAATGTGACGGAAGTTGTTTGGAATACGACCTCTCCAACTGTGGGCAGCGTTGTGAGCTATGAATTTACAGCCAATGGGTCGATACAAGGATGTTTCTATCAGGATATTTGTGTGTTCACCTTTTATTCCAACCTCATTTCGATAGCTTCCATTACTGCTGACAGCTGCGGTTTAGGCGTTAATTGTTGGGACTATTGGTTTCAAGTAGGATTATATCTACAACTTCCACCTAGCATTTCAGCGGGCACTTACAACGTCACAGTTCAGTTTCTGTCAGATAACAAGGATTTGAATGCAGAGCACACGACTGTGCTGCAAGTGGTGGACCCGTCCCCAGGTCCGCCAGTTCCTTCAGCAGCGCTCCTGCTTCCTCTGGCAATTTGGCTGCTAGTTAGCTAAATCGGGAGTTCCTTCCAGTGTATGGTGTTGTCTAGTTTCTGTCATCTTTATGTGTTATTTCACTATATGTTTATCCTTACAAAATCTCGAAGCATTTCACTGAATTCCTACAGCGAAGTGCACGAGCTCCTGTCAGATATAGCAAGTCGTGTGCAAGTGTTCGAAGCAAAGAGGCAGGCTGTAGTGGTGCGGGCCTACGAGCACAGTACTATGACAGAAGTGGATCAGCTACCCAAATCTGCTATT
>Ga0247837_1005703_pt1 | contig 18374 bp, 13 predicted proteins | sample LaCtaG_2_FD_187115 | JGI IMG/M metagenome (GOLD analysis project Ga0247837, IMG submission 187115) | Freshwater microbial communities from meromictic Lake La Cruz, Castile-La Mancha, Spain - LaCruzMarch2015_14.5m | ecosystem: Environmental > Aquatic > Freshwater > Lake | place: Spain: Castile-La...
CGCTGCACGCTACCATCAGAAAAATTGAGGACGATATCGAAAAGCTATCGCTCAACACGTCCATCAGTCAGTTTATGATTTGCGTGAACGAGCTTACGGAATTGAAGTGCAACAAGCGCGCAATTCTAGAGCCCCTCACTATTGTGCTATCCAGTTTCGCACCGCATATAGCCGAAGAACTTTGGGAACAGCTTGGCAATACCAGCAGTATCTCCTATGCCAGCTATCCGAAATTTGATGCCTCGCATTTGGTGGAAGACAGCTTTAGCTATCCCATCAGCTTCAATGGCAAAACCAAAATGAACCTAGAGTTGAGCACTTCACTCTCGGCTGCGGAGGTGGAAGCCATTGTAATTGCCAACCCAGAAGTGATCAAACGCTTGGAAGGCGCCACGCCTAAGAAGGTGATTGTGGTGGTGAAGCGGATTGTGAATGTGGTGGTGTAGTTCCTTTGAATGAACTACTTCTCGCAAGAAACAGAACGACTCATTCTCCGAAAGCTCACCGAAGCGGATATACCCGTTTGGGCGGAGTTTTTTGTAGACAATCCCAATGCGCGGTTCATGGGGCTAGACCTGACAAAGGACAAGATAGAGCTCGCCACCATCTGGTTGGATAGGCAGTTTGAACGTTACCAAACCAATCAGTTTGGGCAATTGGCTGCAATAGAGAAGGCCTCGGGAAAATTTGTAGGGCTAGGAGGAATTTTGACCCGCAAATTGGACAACCAACCCGCCTTCGAGATTTCGTATTCCATGCTTCCCACGTATTGGGGAAAAGGGTACGCCACCGAACTGACCATGCATATGAAACGCTTCGGTATGGAGAATGGCGTTTCGGACAAGTTCATTTCCATCATTCACCGCGAGAATGTTCTTTCTATGAATGTGGCGTTGAAAAACGGCATGAAAAAGCTTCGCGAGTCGTCATTTCAAGGAATGGAGGTCTTCATTTTCGGAGATTGAATTGTGCTGGAGTAGGACATATACCTACTTACTTTCATCATCGTCTGTCTTCCCTCCCCTTAATGCCCTTAAAACTGCCGTAATTGGCAAAATTTTGAGAATGGCAGGAACGAAAAGCATTACCCTTCCAGCCGATTCAGGGGGTAGGAATGCCACGAGAAGAGTCATGAAAGTCATGAATATCAGGATGTAAAGAACTATTGTTTCCATGTCTATTATTGCTTTTAACTCAATTGTCTGAAAGGTGAAAAAGTGACTCTCATTTCAAGTAAATAGAAGAAGTGTTAGAGGTGTTCCATTTGCTCGTTAACAATTTTTTTGGTAAACTAGGAATTCTCAATTACCACACTTGCAATATCCAGTAAGAATTTAGCACATTGCGTTTCCTACCATACGCAGCACCGAAAACAATCGAATCCAATGACGTTTTCCAAATTCATTTATAGTCGATGGGCAGTAGTGATTGTGGCGTTGCTCTGTTTGGCAATGCGGGGGGAGCACATTGTCCAAGAGCTTACGGGATACCACAGTTGGCGGCAAACCCAAACGCAGACCACTGTGCTCAACTTTGCCTTTGACGATGGGAATATTCTAAACCCAAAAGTCAATACATTCCACAACGGCAGCACCGTGCAGCGCATGGAATTTCCGCTTATGCAGTGGCTTTTTTCATGGCCCTATCGCTTGCTAGGCGACTATCCCGCCATTTCGCGAGTGCTCACATTTCTTGTGAGCATCGTTTCGTTACTGGCCTTTTATCAATTGGTGATGCAGTTGTCGCAAAGCAAATTATTGGCCGCAGTTGCCAGCTATTGTCTTGCCTTTAGCCCGTTATTCTACTACTATTCCATCAATCCATTGCCCGACAACATGGCGCTGATGTTTGCGCTATTGGGGCTTGCCGCCATTTCGAGGCACGTTGTTTCGTGGCAACGGTTTGCGGTGGCCGCCTTGTGGCTATCCTTGGCTGCCGCTTGCAAACTTCCGTTTATTGTATTTGGCGCTGCGCTCATTCCTACCTGGGTTTCATGGTGCGTTTCCGCTCCCAAAAAAGCAATAGCAAGCGCCATCATTGGCCTCGTTTTATTTCTGCCCACATTACTGTGGTATGCGTGGGTAATTCCTACATGGGATGGCAACATGGTGCTAAATGGCGGCTGGGACAATCCCCGAAATTCCTTTGATATTCTGAAATCGGTATGGACTATGATGCTGCCCGAAATGCTATTGAACTATGCGTCCGTTCCGTTTTTCGTCTTAGGAATTTGGCAGTTTATCAAGCGCAAACTGTGGACCCGAAGTGCGCTATGGCCTGTGCTGCTCACTACCCCATTGGTTGTGGCCTACTACCTGTTTGAGATGCACGCCATCGGCAAAGGCCACGATTATTACATGATGCCCTTTGTTCCCATTCTATTCCTCACTGTAGCGCTAGGGGCCCATTTTGTGTTGGGATTGAAACCACAGTTCCGAAAATGGATTCTGCTACCCATCCTTGTTTTGCCCATCACGTGTTTTTTAAAGGCAGATGTGCGGTGGGCCAATGGTGCCAAGCAAGGCCTGTGGGTGCATGCCGAGGCATTGCGTAAAGCCATTCCCGAGGGCAGCTTGTGCGTGGCAGGAAATGACATTTCGCAACGCATTCATCATTATGCGCTGCGCAGAAAAGGTTGGGCATTCATGGACGACTCGTTGCCCGAAGAGCGGCTAAGAGACCACATTCATCAAGGAGCAGATTTCTTAGTCAGCACCAGTAGTGCGGTGGAAGAGAATAAGGCTTTACAGCCCTATCTAGGCGAACTGATCTTTGATTCAGAAGAAATTCGTGCCTACAGGCTTCACCCGAAAAACTAGGGCGCAGGACTATTTATGCTGCGCTAAATGCTGCACAATTTCGGTGGCACATTGCTCAAATGCTTCTTGCACCAACCAATGCGTAGCGTCCATTTCTACCAAGCGATAAGGGCCTTTCATGAAAGCGGCCGTGCCATCAACTCCCGTTTTTCCTATGGCAAAATCTTTCTTTCCCCATAATAAAAGCGTTGGTGTACTTATGTTACCATAGCTCTCCGCGCCTTCTCCTTTTTTTAACGTTTTGTAGTTGGCGCGATAATAATTGAGGCTGGCTTTCAATCCTTCTTTGTTGCCTAACACTTCCAAATAGGCCGTCACTTGCTCTGGCGAACTCTTGCGCCACACATCGCGCAGCCCCTTAGCATCTTTGCGTAATAGCGCCCATTCTGGCAATCCTTTCCATTGAAACCAACCCATGTAGCGACTCATTTTGCGCTGTTTGGCATCAAAACGAATAGCATTGCCAAAGGCTTGCACATGCGGCACCGACATGGCTGTCCACGATTGTATGCGCTCGGCATGAAACGTTACCACAGCCCAGCCAATAGCCGAACCCCAATCGTGGCCAATAAGATGAAATTTGCCAATGCCTAACGCATCTGCCAAACCCACCACATCATCTGCCAATAGGCGAATGTTGTAGGCATCAATTTCAGTTGGACGCGCTTTGGGGCTGAACCCACGTTGGTCGGGTGCAATGCAGTAATAGCCTTCTGCAACCAATCGCTCCATCAATGGAATCCACATATGCGAGGTTTCGGGCCAGCCGTGAAGCAACAAAACGGGCTGCCCTTCTGGGTTTCCAGCTATGCGACAATTGAAGGTTAGTCCATTTACTGTTACTTCTTGCAGGGATATTTGCGCCATGATGGGGTTTGTTGATGCCGCTATGAGCAGCGTGAAAAGGCTTCGCCAAACACAGGCAAGCCTCATATCATTTTCTCTGCTGGTATGCGAGCCGTGCGTTGTTTCAAAAGCGCAATAATGTCGGCTTCGCTTTTGGGCGTAGCTTCCAAATTAACGTAGCGCTTTGCAAGGGCCTTGTAGTTTTTGGTCATAAGCAGAAACCACACCCCAAAAAAATCGATGCCTTGAAAAACTATAGCCTTCTCACGCACATAATCCGCTTGGTTGTCGATAAATTCCTGAGCCATCTCGGTATAATGCAACGCTGGCTTTAGATGGTGAACGATATGATAACCATCGTTAAACGCTTTGTGGTTGTACACTGTATTCACGCAGGTAATGCTGTTGCGATAGCAGTTGGCGGGCGCATCGGCATCGATAAAAGCGTGCTGACCCCAATTGCCTGCCATCATCATAAACCGTGTGAATACAAATGGCAAAATGAGAACCACCAACGTAGCTTTGAAATTGACCAGCGATAAAAGAATTACGCTTACGTACCACAACCCCTCTCCCCACGTGATGTTTCTCCTCAGTTTCAGGCGATTTTTTCGAGTCAGGTAGTTGTAAAGGTCTTTTATTCCTAAGAAGAAAAACGACAAGAAATAATGCATAAAGCCTCGAAAGCTATCGCGCTGATAGGGCATCGTTGTGCTCAAATCATCCTTCAAATTATTTTCGGGATGATGCATTCCCATGTGATGAGCAAAATAGGTCTCGGGCGTTTCGCCAAACAATGGCCCTAGAAACCAAGGAATAATCTTGTTCATCCAATCGTGTTCTCGCTTAAATAGTGGACGATGGCTGGTGCAATGCAGCATAAGAATGAACGGACCAAGAAAAATAGCCCAGTTTATGGGCAAATACACAGCCGCTATCCACCAGCTAAACATGCCAGGCCAATAGAGCAACACCACCATGGGTAAGAGCACCACCATGATGCGCAAGATGAGTTTTGGAAACACCAAATCGCGCTCTTCGCGAATAAACTGAAGCAGCCACCGTTCGAGGCTGTTAAATTGTTCCTGCTTTAAATAAACAGGGTCTGTAATGCGAATGTCTGCTAATACTGCCATGGCGATAGTTGGCAAATTTAGGCTTTTGGTTGGGCTTCAACCACTTCTTCCGTAGCAGTATGCTGACGTTTAGTCAATGGTCATTGCCAAATTAAAATTGACCATGCCATAAATAAAATCCGTTCAGGTTCCTTTCTAATTTCGTGGCCGCTGTTCTAACCTATAACAGCGCTACAGCCATGGAGATTTTTATGCATTCCGAAACGTGGATTGCCCTGCTTACCCTCACATTTTTAGAGGTTGTTTTGGGTATCGACAACATCATTTTTATTTCGATTGTTTCCAACAAATTACCCGAAGAACAGCAAGCAAAAGCACGCAACATTGGATTGATATTCGCGCTTTTCTTCCGCATAGCGCTGCTTCTAGGCATTTCGTACATCGTCACATTTACCCAACCATTAATTACAATAAGCTCGTTTGCTCTTAGCGGTAGAGATATTATTTTGGCTTTGGGCGGTGTTTTCTTACTGTATAAAAGCACTATGGAGATAAGCCACAAAATGAGTGGAAAGGCCGAAGTGGTGAAAGAACATAGTAGCAAAAGCGTGAGTGGTGTAATCGCTCAAATTATTCTGCTCGACATCATTTTCTCTTTCGATAGTATTCTTACCGCGGTTGGATTAGTGGATCATGTATTAATAATGATTATTGCTGTTGTTATTGCTTTGGGCATTATGATGGCTTTTTCAGGTATGATAAGCCGCTTCATCAACAATAATCCTTCGCTTCAGATATTAGCGTTGTCGTTCCTTATCCTCATTGGATTTATGTTGATGCTCGAAGGCTTTCACGAAGAAGTGCCAAAAGGCTATATCTACTTTGCGGTATTCTTCTCGCTAACGGTTGAACTGATTAATCTTCGCTTGAAGAAGAAATCGGAAATCAACCCCGTCAAGCTCAATCCGCACATGGAACAGGAGGAAGACAAGGGTTAATTTCCTCCCTTATTCATTATGCAGAAGTATTCTGCTTGGTTTTCTTACCCTTCCTCTTCCCATTTCATGGTGCGCTCTATAGCTTTTTGCCATTTCTTATAGAGCTTAGAGCGCTTGCCATTGGGCATGTTGGGATTAAACGAACGGTCGACCAACCAGTTTTTGCTGATGTCTGATTTTTTGTAGAACCCAACTGCAATGCCCGCTAAGTAAGCAGCGCCAAGGGCTGTGGTTTCAATCACTTTAGGTCGTTGCACATCAACACCTAGAATATCGGCCTGAAACTGCATGAGTAAATCATTTGCGCATGCACCCCCATCCACTCGCAGTGCTTTCAATTCTATTTTAGAATCGGCCTGCATTGCATCAAGCACATCCTTGGTTTGATAAGCCAAAGAATCGAGTGTGGCGCGGATGATATGCTCTTTTGTGGTGCCGCGCGTTAGGCCAAATATGGCACCACGGGCATACATGTCCCAATAGGGCGCGCCCAAACCAGCAAAAGCTGGAACCACAACAACACCAGCAGTATCTGGCACTTTCATGGCAAAATATTCCGAATCTGGCGATTCATCTATCAGTTTCAGTCCATCGCGTAGCCACTGAATGGCAGCGCCTGCAATAAAAATGCTGCCTTCCAAGGCATATTCCACTTTACCATCAATACCCCAAGCGATGGTGGTAAGCAGCCCTTTTTTAGACTGCACAAACTTCTCGCCTGTGTTCATCAGCATAAAACAGCCCGTTCCATAGGTGTTTTTAGCCATGCCCGGTTGAAAACAGGCTTGGCCAAACAACGCAGCTTGCTGATCGCCTGCCATGCCAGCAATGGGAATAGCTCCTCCAAAAAGAGATGCCTCGGTTTGGGCATACAACTCGCTGCTATTTTTCACCTCTGGAAGCACTGAAGCTGGCACATCCAACGCTTTCAGGAGGGTTTTGTCCCATTTCAAATCGACAATATTGAAAAGCAATGTGCGTGAAGCATTTGAATAGTCGGTGATGTGCGCCTTACCTCCTGTAAGGTTCCATACCAACCAAGAATCTACCGTTCCGAACGCCAACTCCCCTTTATCGGCTTGTTGGCGAGCTCCTTTCACATTGTCGAGTATCCATTGCACTTTGGTGCCTGAGAAATACGCATCTACTACCAATCCAGTGCGCTTGGCGAAGTCTTTTTCCAAGCCTTTCTTCTTCAATTTATCGCAAATGGATGCTGTTCTGCGGTCTTGCCACACAATGGCGTTGTATATCGGCTTGCCAGTGGCCCGCTCCCACACAACTGTTGTTTCGCGTTGGTTGGTAATGCCAATGGCCGCAATGTCTTTTGAGCTCACTTTGTTCTCGTTCAACACTTGCCTCACGACCTCAAGCTGGCTATTCCAAATCTCCATTGGGTCGTGTTCTACCCAACCTGGCTTAGGAAAATATTGCTTGAACTCTTTTTGAGCCGAAGCAATGGCATTCCCATTTTTATCAAAAAGAATGGCTCTGGAACTGGTGGTGCCTTGATCGAGTGCGAGGACGAATTTGGACATGGACTATAATGTTAATGAATACGTTCGGGTGGCTAATGTATGACTTACTGGGCAAGAAATTCCTTAAACCAAAGCCCAGAGTCTTTCATGGTTCGCTTCTGTGTTTCAAAATCGATATGAACCAAACCGAATCGGGGGTGGTATCCTTCGGCCCATTCAAAGTTATCCATCAGGGTCCAGCAATAGTAGCCCTGCACGTTTACGCCTTCTTGCTTGGCGCGCAACACTTGACGCAGATAATCTTGGTAGAACTTCTTTCGCTGATTATCGTGCACAAAATCGCCCTCTACAACGTCTGGAAAAGCGCTTCCGTTTTCTGTAACGATAATTTTATCCACCTTTTCATACTTATCAAAGTACTTCAGCATTTTATAGATTCCTTCTGGATGCACTTCCCATTTCATCTCGGTAATCTCGGGGCGCGGTTTTAGATTTTTAGGTGCGATTGGTGTGCCACCCATCCATGGAATAATGTCGTTGTTCTTCACAATCATTCGCGAATAATTCTGAAGTCCATAAAAATCGAAATCGAATTCCACACGCTTCATGTCGCCATCAAGAATGTACTTCTCCATTTTGCGCAACATGGGCAAATCTTCCATCGGGTAGCCCAATCCTTGAGGTGGTTCAATATAAAGGCGATTTACCAGAGCATCAAATCGTTTGGTGGTTTCGTTGTGCCTATCTTTTTCGTTTACCGATTCAATGGGCGAACAACTGAATGTGGTGCCCACATTTGCCCCTGGCACATTTGCGCGAATAATTCTTCCTCCATCTGCCTGACACAAGGTAGAATGATGGCATGTGGGCAGGAAATTCTTAGGCCATTTTTTGCCAGGAGCATGCATACCTAGCAAATAGCCCACTATGGTAAACGAGGCCTGTTCGTTCATCACCATCCAATTCTTCACTTTATCGCCATACGTTTTGGTAATAAGATTGGCGTATTCCTCAAACCAATTGGTAATATCTCGATTTTGCCAGCCTCCTTTGTCTTCCAAAGCTTGCGGTAAATCCCAGTGGTAGAGCGTCATCCAAGGTTGAACCCCTTGTTCCAAGCACGAATCGATAACGCGATGGTAGAAATCGATGCCTTTTTGGTTTATTTGACCTGTTCCATTTGGCAAGACACGCGCCCAAGCGGTAGAAAAACGGAACACGTCCATGTTCATTTTCTTCACAAGGCCTATATCAGAAGCATAGTTGTGATAGAAATCGCAACTCACATCGCCATTCTGATTCTCGTGGATTTTGCCCTTTTTATGCGAAAAGGTATCCCATATATTAGGCCCTTTGCCATCTGCATCCCAAGCACCTTCTATCTGATAGGCAGCCGTAGCAACGCCCCAAAGAAAATCTTTCCCAAAATCGTCCCGCGAAAAGCCAAGACCTGGTTGTGCCCCAACACCTAGTCCTTTTGCATAGGGCGCCAAGGCCATACCTGCAGATGCAAGGCCGATATTCTTAATGAGTTCGCGTCTCTTCATATTAGCTGTTCAAAATCGTTCAAAAATACCTATCCAGAGGCAAAGCCTTCACGCTTTAGTAAGTCCTATTTTTGCGGGAAAGATAGAAGCTATGAAGTTTGGTGTTGTGATATTCCCAGGATCCAATTGCGACCAAGACATGATTTATGTGTTGCGCCACATTATGAAGCAAGAAGTGGTGGAACTTTGGCACAAAGACCACGATTTGCAAGGGTGCGAAATGATTGTTTTGCCTGGTGGATTTTCGTTTGGCGATTACCTCCGCTCTGGAGCAATTGCCAAGTTTTCGCCCATTATGACCGAAGTTATTGCTCACGCAAATCGTGGCGAACTGCTATTTGGAGTATGCAACGGATTTCAAATTCTTTGCGAAACCGGCCTTGTTCCTGGAGCATTATTGCACAACGACACGCAAAAATTCATTTGCCGCAATGTGAACATCCGCTGCGAAACATCCAATTCGGTTATCACCTCCAAGATTGAAGTTGGGAAAGTGCTCACAATTCCTATTGCCCATGGCGAAGGCCGTTTTTATGCGGATAAAGCCACTTTGGCAGACATGGAAGCCAACGACCAAGTATTGTTTCGCTATTGCGATGCCGATGGAAAACTGGACGATGCGGCAAACCCTAATGGTGCAACCGATTACATTGCTGGAGTTTGCAACAAAGCCCGCAACGTTTTTGGCATGATGCCCCACCCAGAGCGCGCATCAGATTCGGAATTGGGCAACACCGATGGCCGAGCCATTTTCCAATCTATGTTGGAAGCGGTGCTCGAAAAAGCCTAAGGGTTTTTATGCCGTTTGTTTGCGGCCACTTACCAAGTAAACACCCAAAAAGATTAGCATAGCTGAGGCTACTTTGACGCCTGTTAGCAAATCTTTTCCTGCAATAATTGCAAACATGCTCGCCAAAAGCGGTTGCAGATAAATGTAGATGCTCACCACCGAAGGGCTCAATTGTCGCAGGCCAATGGAGTTGAACAAATAGGCGAAAAAGCTTAATCCGAACACCACAAATGCCGTGGCTGCCATGATGCGCGGTGGCATAGTTGACCAACTTACCTCCTGCATTTCGCTAAATCCAAACGGAAGCACCATCAAAAATCCAAATAAAAATACCCACTTCATCACAGTGATGGGGTGATATCGTTCTAAGAGAGGCTTTACAAGAACCAAATAAACTCCGTAGAACGAGGCATTGAAAAAGATGAGTAAGTCGCCTACAAACGTATCTGAACTAAAACTCACTTCTTTCCCTGCCAATAAAATAAGCAACGCCCCTGCCATACCAAGCGCAATTCCCGAAGCTTTGAGCACAGTAATTCGCTCTCGAATAAGCACAGCAGCCACAATCAACACTAAGATTGGCGTGGAAGTCATAATAACCGCAGCGTTTATTGGAACCGTGAGATTCAGCCCTTTTAGGAAAAGCAATTGATTGATTGCAATACCAAAAACAGCGCAGATTATCAGCCTAGGAAAATCATCGCGCTGCATTTTTTCCTTGAAATGCAAACCGACCAACCAATAGAGCGGCACAGCGCCCAAACACCGCAATACCACCAAGCCCATGGGTTGCACATAATCGGGCATCACCTCTTTGGCGATGGTATAATTCGCTCCGTAAATAAGATTGGCGCCAAGCAAAGCCAAATGCGCCCAAAGATGCTTTGGCATATTAGAGCCGCTTGGCTGCTTCGGAAATCGTGTTTTTGGAATTTCCTACAAAAACTTCATCACCAATCAGAATAAATGGGCGTTTTATAAAGGTGTATTCTTCCAAAATATAGTTGCGATAATCCTTCTCAGTTAGCGTCATTTTGTCCAATCCCATCCCACGAAATTTCAGTGCCAGCTTGCTAAACAGCGCTTCATACGAACCTACTTTTGCCTGAATTGCATCCAACTCAACCGCAGAAATATTTTTCTCTTTAATGTCCTGCATTTCAAATCCTTTGGCTACCAAATTCAGTTGTTTGATGATTTGCTGACAGGTGGAACAACTGGACAAGTAATAAATTTTGCGCATGACTGAATTTGGTGAAAAGGATAGAACCAAGGCGCGAAGATAGCCTTACCGCCTCATTCTTCCGTACTTTCGAGCCGCAACCCTATGGCTTTCCGCGCACAAGATTTAGTAATCGCCCTCAGCCCACGAAGGATTCTCATTCCTATCGTTATCGGGCTAGTAGTTGCGTCTTTCATGCTCTATACCAGCTTGAGTGAGGAACGTTTTGCCCTATCAGAAGATGGTGTTGGACCGTATACTTGGGTGGATTTAAATGAAAATACCACTCAGGATGAAGGAGAGTTTCTACTTGCTGGGAAGGACGGTACGCACGACCGCATCTCCTATCAAGATATTCTGACTGGGATAAACTGGACGTGGATTTCTGTTGTTTGGATTTTCGCGGCATTTCTGTTGATGCTTGTGCGTGATGTGGCCTACATGTATCGCATTCGATTGCTTACTGACAATGCCATTTCGTGGCGAAAGAGTTTTGATGTCATAATGCTGTGGGAATTTGCTTCGGCCATTTCGCCATCCGTGGTAGGCGGCACTACTGTGGCTCTTTTCATTCTCAACAAAGAGGGAATAAATACTGGTAAAAGCACCGCCATTGTGCTCATCACGGCCTTGCTTGACGAGTTGTTCTATGTGCTTATTGTGCCTTTGGTTATCCTTTTGGTGGGCACTGCAAGTTTGTTTCCTGTAGCAATGGAGATGGCACTTTTTGGGGAAACGCTAGGCACAGCAGGCATATTTATTACTGCTTACACAGTGCTGGCGCTTTACTCGCTACTGCTTATCTATGGCATCTTTATAAATCCAAAAGGGTTCAAATGGCTCATTATTAAGGTGTTTTCGCTTCCTCTGCTGCGAAAATGGCACGATTGGGCCGACCGCACAGGCGATGAAATGGTCATAGCCTCCACCGAGTTCAAAGGGCGCTCCATAAGCTTTTGGCTCAAAGCGTATGGCGCCACTGTTTTAAGCTGGACGGGTCGGTTTTGGGTAGTTAATTGTATCATTCTCGCCTTCACTCCTGTAGGCGAACACATGCTCATCTATGGCCGTCAGTTGGTAATGTGGAGCATTCTGCTACTTACTCCTACACCGGGTGGTAGTGGCTTTGCCGAGTTTGCTTTCAGTGGCTTTTTCCAAGATTTCATTCCTATTGGTTTAGCTGCATCGTTAGCCATTATTTGGCGCCTTATCAGCTACTATCCCTATTTGTTTATCGGATCCGTTGTTTTTCCGCGTTGGTTGAAGCGGGTGTTTAAATCCAACTAAACTCTTGTTTTAACACTTCGATACGGTCGGTTTTATGGAATAATCCCTTAAACGTCATCTAGAACTGAAACTACCATCTTCATGCGCATCATCCCCATAATTATACTCATCCTCGCCACCATAGAAAGCGCTGCCCAAAACTATCCTGGCCTGTGGCAAGAGGTAGAAGCCTTTGAAAACAGTGGTCAACCAAAATCTGCCCTCGAAGCAGTGCAGAAAATCCATGCATTAGCCATAAAAGAAGGCAACGGCCCGCAATTGGTAAAAGCCTTAATCCATGAGGTGAAATTCAACGCCCAATTTGAGGAGGAAAGCTTGGTGCTGAGCATTGAACGCATCGAAAAGGAGGCGAAAACCCTTCCTGCTCCAACACAACAAATCGTTCATTCCATTTTGGGCGAAATGTATTGGGCCTATTATCGCAATAATAGTTGGCAAATTCAGCAACGCACTGCCACCATTTCAAACGAAGGCGGCCTTTTAACTTGGGATATGAAACGCATTGCTCAAGCTGCAGATGAACACTTCACGCAATCATTAATTGGAGCTGATACTCTTAGAATAGCCCAGTTGGAAAGCTACGCAGCCATACTGCAAGGCGACACGAAATACCGCAATTTGAGACCTACGCTGTACCATTTACTGCTATCGCGTGCCTTGGATTTCTATAGTTCGGAAGAGCGCGACCTTGTCAACTTCGACCTTGCAGGTATTTACAATCATGCCGACCTGTTGGCCGATGCAGATGTTTTTCTTGCGTGGAAAGCCGCCAACGATGGTCTGCAACCCGCCATACGCACCGTGCAGTTGTATCAGGACCTGCTGCGCGAAGCAAAGAAGATAAGCAGCGATGCGGTGGTTGTGGAAGACCTCCGAAGGCTGGAATTCATGCACCGCAGGTCGCAGCGCGATGGCAAAGATGCTCAGTTTGAAAAGGCCCTCCGTGGGCTCTATCCCTTGGCGATGACCAAGATATTGGCCGCAGAGGTCACCTATCCTATCGCGCAGCTTTATTACACTCAAGGCAGCGGACAGTTTGCCCCCAACGGTGAACTGAGATGGAAGTGGAAACAGGCTTACATGCTCTGTGCGAATGCGGTGAATGAGCTGACTGAGAGCATAGGCGCGCAACAGTGTCGCTCGTTGATGTCCATCATCAGCCAGCGCGAATGGAGCATGCAGGCCGAAGGCGCGGTCATCCCCAACAAACCCTTCCGTTTCCTCCTCAATTACAGGAATGTGGGCGAAGCTGAGCCTTCGGCTTGGCCAGCCTACGTGCAGATAGCGAAAGTTGACCCAGTGGCTTTTCGTTCCAATTCGCGCGAAAACTATGGGGATAAGATGATTCAGTGGTTGAAAAAGAATAGTACAACCATCGCTTCAAAAACCTTTGCCCTGCCAAATCCAGGCGATTTCAGGTCGCATAGCGTGGAACTGCCTTTAGAAGGATTGCCCACTGGCACCTACGTCATTTTTGCGGGCACTGATGAAAATCTCAGTTTTAATAAAAACGCTGTGGCTTTTGCGGTGATTACCGTTTCTGACCTCACATTGGTGAAACGCCAAAAGCTAGAAGGAGAAACAGTGCTGAAGGTGCTATCCCGCGATAAGGGATTACCTGTAGCTAACGCGCGGCTTGAATTGCTGCAATTGGTGTATAACCGCGGCAGTCGCACCAACGATTATTCCCTAATCACTACCCTAAAAACGGATGTGAATGGCGAGGCAATTTGGAGGCAAGAATCGGGAAACTACAACGGATATATGGTGGATGTGTACACCGAAACCGACCGCCTGCTAAATGCCGATAATGTGTATGGATACAACGATAGGGAGGATGTACGCTGGAACAACGAAACCCATTTCTTCCTAGACCGTGCTATTTATCGCCCCGGGCAAACCATCCATTTCAAAGGTATAATGCTGCGCAGTGATGGGCAAAAAGCCGAATGTGTAGCCAACGCAAGCACCACCGTTCGGCTTCATGATGCTAACGGGCAAGAAGTGAGTTCACTTCAATTGGCGAGCAACAGCTATGGCACGTTTTCGGGCACATTCATCGCACCAACAGGCGGACTCAATGGCTACATCAGCATTCAGAATGAGACTGGTTCGCACAGTTTTCGAATGGAAGAATACAAGCGTCCCAAGTTTGAAGTAACGTTGGATGCCCCAACCGATCAATTTCGGGTGGGCGACACGGTGGCGGTTATTGGACTGGCAAAGTCATACGCTGGAGTTCCTTTGACGGGCGCAGAGGTGAAATACCGCGTTACGCGCTCGGCTCGTTTCCCTTATCCATGGCGGTGTTGGGGTTGGTTTCCACGGTCCAATCCTAAGCAAGTAGCATTTGGAACCGCCACTACCGATGCTTCGGGCGCATTTACTGTAACCTTCGAAGCCCAACCAGACCCTTTGGTTGGGACAAAGTTCTTCCCTGTGTTTTCATATACCATAGAGGCCGATGTAACAGACAATAGTGGCGAAATGCAAGCGGGAAGTGGCTCGGTGTCGGTAGGCTACCACGCCCTAGACCTAAGCATTACGCTACCCGAAATGATTGAGCGAGAAGACTTGAAAAGCTATCCCGTAGCGGCCACAAACCTTTCGGGCAAGCCGCAAACGGCCGATGTGGCGGTGAAAGTGTGGCGCTTGAAACCCAATACGCGCATTCTACGAAACAGACTTTGGGAGCAGCCCGACACGGTAGTTTTATCGGAATCGGAACATTGGAAGTTATTTCCCAATGATGCCTATCGCAATGAAAAAGACCCGAACACATGGGAAAAAGGTGCGGAGATATATAGCGCCACACTAAAAACAAACGACACCAGTGCCTTGGACCTGTCTTCACTCAAATCGGAATATGGAGGGAAGTACATCCTAGAATTGACGGCAAAAGATGCGTTTGGAACCGAAGTAAAGCAGCGGCAAGTTTTCAGCATCATCAATCAGGAAGCCGCAAAACCTACCTTGGCGACCACGGCTTGGTTTCATGCGATGAAGGAAACCCATCAACCCGGAGATGTTTTGGAGTTGTTGATAGCCTCCTCTTACCCCGATGTGCGCATTTTGGTAGAAGTGGAAGTAAAAGAACGCGGATTCAATACCAACAAACTGATTTACAGTGAGCTGTTAAATCTAAGCAATGCCCAAAAACGAATTGCCATTCCAGTAACGGAGGAATGGAGAGGCAATGCCCAAGTCCAGATTACGGCAGTACGCAACAACGAACTATTGAGTTGGTCGCATTCGGTCAACGTGCCCTTCACCAATAAGGAGTTGGACGTGAAACTAGAAACCTTCCGCAAGGAAATGAGCCCCGATGATGCCGAGGAATGGACACTGCGCATTGCAGATAAGAAAGGCACTGCGGTGAAGGCCGAGCTGCTCGCTACGATGTATGATGCCTCGTTGGACATCCTAGCAGCCAACTCATGGAGCCTGCAACCCTATCAATTTCTAAATCCACGTTTCCAATGGAACAGTAATTCGTTTGGATTGGCACAGGCGCAATTGTTCGAAAAAGAGTGGAGAGAATGGTCGAAAGGAATCCAAGGCAGGCAATTTGAAACACTAAACTGGTTTGGGCACTATCTGGGTGGGGGCTACTATAATTTAGAAAGCGTAGCTATAAAGAGCATGTCACGAGGAGGCGCTCCGCAAATGGCAATGGATGGTGCAATAATGCTTGCAGAATCTGCCCAAGCGATGGATGTAACCACAGCTGCTACAGGCAGAAAAAGTAAGCGGTCAGATAATACAGATGGTGATGAAGCGGGTGCTGCTGCACCCGAAGAGATTGCCCCTCCAAAAGAAATCAAAATGCGATCTGACTTTAGCGAAACCGTGTTCTTCCACCCAAAATTGGAAACAGATAAGGATGGGAAAATCACATTTAAGTTCAAAGCTCCGCAAAGCCTCACGCGCTGGAAATTCATGGGCCTTGCCACCACAAGCGACCTGAGCATCGGCACCATCACCGAACAAATGGTGACGCGCAAGCAGTTGATGATAACGCCCAACTATCCACGGTTTGTGCGGGAAGGCGACAAGCTCATCTTCCAAGTGAAGGTAGATGTTTTGGACAGCACGGTTTCTGCGGCAACGGCAAGCTTGGAAGTGAAAGATGCGCTTACAGGAGAAGTTGGTTCAGAGTTCGATGTTCAGAGTTCGAAGTTGGAGGGAAAAAGTATCGTCTTCAAATGGGAGCTGGTGATTCCCGAAGGTTCGGCAGCATTGACGTTGACCACCAAGGCGTGGTCGGAGAAGCATTCTGACGGAGAGGAGAAGACCATCCCTGTGCTGGCCAACCGCATGTTGGTGACGGAGGCCATGCCGCTGCCTGTGCGCGGCAAGGGAGTGCACAATTTCACGTTTACCAAACTGAAAAACTTCACCTCCCCTACCCTACGCCATCAGTCGCTGACGTTGGAATTCACGCCCAACCCAATTTGGTTGGCGGTGCTGTCGCTGCCCTACATGATGGAGTATCCGTATGAGTGCTCCGAGCAGCTCTTTAGCCGCTACTACGCCAATGCCATCGGTGTGCATCTGGCCAATTCCGACCCTGCCATCAAGCGAGTGTTCGACCAATGGAAACGAGCTGCACAACAGAAAGAAGGCGATGCGTTCCTCTCGCAATTGGAGAAGAACCCCGAACTGAAACAGGCCCTGCTCACCGAAACGCCTTGGGTGCGCGATGCACAGGACGAGACCGAGCAGCGTAGGCGCATTGCCGAGCTTTTCGACACCGAACGAATGGAAGCCGAGTTGCTTACCACCATCAAGAAACTGAAGCAGAACCAGCAGGCAGACGGTGGTTGGGGATGGTTCAACGGGCTGCGGAGTGACCTTTATATCACGCGCCACATTGTGGCAGGATTCGGCAAATTGCGCATTATGGGCGTGTGGCAGATGGATGCCGACACCCGCGACATGCTAGCCAAAGCAGTGGTGTTTATGGATGAAGAAGTGGTGGAATACCACAAGACCACCATCAAAGAAAAGAACCGTGTGCCCGACTGGTTCGAGCTGCATTCGGCCTATGCCCGTTCGTTCTGGTTGAAAGATTTTAAGGCAGGAATGGCTGCTGGCAGTGCCTATTCAGACATTCTTTCGCGCATAAAATTGCATTGGACCAAGTTTGATGCTGCGCAAAAGGGGCTTGCTGCCGTGATATTGCACCGCAATGGCATGACCAAGGATGCCAAGCAGATGATGGTATCCTTGCGCGAAACATCTACCAAGAGTCAGGAGTTTGGCACGTATTGGGCCATGGACAAGGGCTACTACTGGCATCAGGCCCCGATAGAGAATCATGTAATGATTCTGGAAGCATTTCACGAAGTAGAAAAAGACAGCGCTATGGTGACCGAGATGAACATCTGGCTGCTGAAGCAGAAGCAGACCCAACGCTGGGAAACCACCAAGGCCACAGCCGAGGCGTGCTACGCATTGCTGAGCACTGGAAGGGCCGATTTCAATACGCAGCCCATGGTTGCTATCACCTTAGGCAACGAGACCATCGACCCAAGAAAAGATAAGGATTTGAAAACGGAAGCTGGAACGGGCTATTTCAAGACCAACTGGACGGGGAAGGCCATCACCCCGGAAATGGGCAACGTGACGGTAACCAAAGACAACAAGGGCGTGGCTTGGGGAGCAATGTACTGGCAATATTTCGAGGATCTGGACAAGATAACGGGAGCGCAAGACAACCCCATCAAGATGGAACGCGAGGTGATGCTACGCGAGGATACGCCCAACGGCCCTGTGCTGCGGCCCTTAGATGCGAAGACGGTGCTCAAAGTGGGAGACAGAGTGCAGGTGCGCATCGTGCTGACCACCGACCGCCACATGGAATACGTACATCTGAAAGACATGCGTGCTGCCAGTTTCGAGCCGCGCGAACAGCTTTCTGGCGCGGCCTATCAGGAAGGTGTAGGCTATTACCGCAGCACAACTGATGCAGCCATGAACTTCTTCTTCGGCTATTTGCCCAAAGGCACATTCGTCTTCGAATATGGCCTCAATGTGACGCAGGCGGGGGAGTTCGGCAATGGTATCTCACAGTTGCAGTGCATGTATGCCCCAGAGTTCACCACGCATAGCGCGGGAATTAACATCACTGTTGGAAACTAGTTTTACTCCACAATTCCATTGGCATAGGCAAAGCGAATAAGGCCAGCTATGTTATGTATGTCGAGCTTGTTCATCAGGTTGGTGCGGTGGGTATCGGCAGTACGAGAGCTAATGAAAAGCTTGTCGCCAATTTGTTTGCTGCTCAATCCTTCAGCAATTAACCGCAG
>Ga0247837_1005706_pt1 | contig 18368 bp, 17 predicted proteins | sample LaCtaG_2_FD_187115 | JGI IMG/M metagenome (GOLD analysis project Ga0247837, IMG submission 187115) | Freshwater microbial communities from meromictic Lake La Cruz, Castile-La Mancha, Spain - LaCruzMarch2015_14.5m | ecosystem: Environmental > Aquatic > Freshwater > Lake | place: Spain: Castile-La...
TCCATTAACAAAGCACATTTGCATTACAGCTATATTTTGTATTTTAACTAATCGATTGCGCAAAGAGCTAATGATCAAATTTAAACATCGAAAAAACACCTTAAAAGAAAATCATTGGAGTTATTTGTCTCTGCCTCTCGTAGAACTTCCAGTGGGATATTTTGGCATTGAAGGTCTTCCCTGATAGATAGCGACTTGGAAGGGATTTAGAGTGACCAATATGAATAAAAGCATACTGCAAACTGAGGTCCAATTTACAGTTCCAAACTGCGTTCCCTGCGAATTTGAGCTTCCCACGCCCGTCAATCAGCCATTCTGACAGTCACGCACTCCCATAGTGACTCGCCACTAGGTCTGCCTGTGTAGGCTTCTAGATTATTATGAGTAACAGTGAGGTGGTCTATACGCCGGTGGGCTACGGCACCGTACTGAAGTCCTCGGAAACCCAAGTCGTGGTACAACTCGAGTGGGGCGGCACAGCCTACCTCCACCCTGGGGACACCACCTCCACCATTCCAGTCCAGGTCAAGACCTTCTTTGGCGAGCGCAAACTACTCAAGTACGAGTGGGCGGTCACTGCGCCGCTGTCTCAGCTGCAGGCCACCATTGCCAAAGAGCTCGACCTCCCGGCCATCTCCACCTTCAAGATTCTCTACCCGATGGGGCAGCTACGAGAACTCCCGGGAAGCGAAACGCCCTCTAGCTTGCGGCTACCTGCTGGGTGCAAGTTGGTGGGCATGGTGCAGCAGGCCTTCGTTTGGGACGAGAACATGAAGGGAAACAATATAGAAGTCTCAGGGAACGGCCAGACACTAATCAAAAAGACCGAAGAAGACTACGAAACAATACTAGGCACAATTGGCCTGGACTCAGGAAGACACTACTGGGAAATAAAGATCGACAGGTACGTGAATGACGAGGATATCTTCGTTGGAGTGGCACATAAGGATGTGCCACTGTACACGCGACCTCCAGAGACAGGACAGTTCTGGGGGTACCTCTGTACTGGGTAAGGCTTATCTAGAGGCAAGAAATTTGGACCCGAGGTGTTTCTGGACGACTTCTCAGAGCCTGCGAGGACAGGGGACGTTATAGGCGTCACTTTGGAGTTCATCAACGGTTTGGCCAGTCTCAGCTTTTCCAAGAACAATGTGCTCCTGGGCACAGCCTTTTCCAAGATCGCAGGCATGCTATACCCGGCAGTGTGTCTTTACTACAACGAGGCGCAGGTGACAATTTCGTTTAAGTACTAGGTAGCTGTGAGCAGGGATGGCTAGCATAAATGGGCAACTGTAGCACACAGACCGACAACTTCGACTCCACTGTGGGCCTTTCCCGCGCTCAGTTCGCCTTTCTGTGCGCTGTAGGCAAGGGCGGCTTCGGGAAGGTCTGGAAAGTCCAGCACAAGAGCTCCAAACAGCTGTTCGCTATGAAAGAAATGAGAAAAGGCCGAGTCATCGCCAAGAAAAGCGTCGCATCGGTGATGAATGAACGCAAACTGCTCACAGGGCTGAAACACCCCTTCCTCGTCAACATGCATTTCGCCTTCCAAGACCGTGAAAACCTCTATTTGGGTATGGACCTGCTTAGTGGGGGCGACCTCCGCTATCACATCTCTCGCACCAAGCGATTTACTGAGACGCAAGTGAAGTTCTTCATAGCTGCAGTGCTCACAGGCCTGGAGTACGTCCACGGCAACAATATCATCCATCGAGACTTGAAGCCGGAAAACATGGTTCTGGACTCTTCGGGCTATGTACACATCACAGACTTCGGGATTGCGAGAGTACTGCGGGCTGAAAACAGTGCGGATACCTCTGGGACGCCTGGCTACATGGCGCCCGAGGTGATTTGCAGGCAGAACCATGGACTTGCAGCTGACTTCTTCGCAGTGGGAGTAATGGTCTATGAGCTGATGATAGGGAAGAGACCCTATCTGGGCAAGAACAGGAAGGAAATCAGGGACGCGATACTGGCCCGACAAGTCCAAATTAAGAGCAGTGAAGTGCTGGAAGGCTGGTCACTGGAAGCTGCGGACTTCTGCAATAAGTTAATTCAGCGCAAGCCTGCGAACCGCCTGGGCATCAATGGCTTCCAACAAGTCAAAACCCACCCCTGGCTGCAGGACATCGACTGGACTCGCCTACTCACCAAGACTCTTCCTTCGCCCTTTGTACCCAACGCGGGGGATAACTTCGATGGGCGTCTGGCCTCTCAGGACTGGAAGGACGACGAAGAAGCAGTGGCCATCGCCGCCAAGCAGCCAGGCGCACAAAACTTCTTCGACGGGTATTTCTACGACGAAAAGCTGAGTGCCGCGAGCGAAACCAACCGCACCAGCGAAGTACGAGGCCGACTCCGATTGCTGCCCGAGCAGTGACTAACTGCCATCTCTTGCATAGGACTATGGAGGTACCAGGGGGAGGCATGGACTTGAGGAAGTACTCGGAGCAGGTGGCGGCGGAGATGGCGGACAAGCAGCAGAGCATTGTGCAGGGCTACTTGGGTCAGCAGAGGGAAGTTGCGTTGCTGTACACAGAGGTCTCGCAGGCGGTCACTACCTTGGAAAGACTGGAAACTGTACTGGGGGAGTTTGGGGAGGGACTGGGGTCCATATCCTCGGAAATCACTGAGATCCAGAGGCAGTCTCTCTCAATGCTGGACTCAGTGGGTCGCAGGAAGGCTCTTCAGAGACACCTCAGTGAGTACTTGGAGGAAATCAAGCTGTCCCCAGCATTCGTCAACGGCCTCATTTCAGCCCCAATTAACCCCAAATACATCCCTTTCATCCAAGAACTGCGCTCCAAACTCGCCTTTTTCCAGAAAAACCAGTTCCGAAGCAATGAAATCACTCCGATTTCCATGCTTGAAGTCCTGCCAGAGCTGCGCAACCTCAGCCGCAGAGCTGCCTTCCGCATTCTCGGCTTTTTCCTCACTCAGTTCCAAGGCCTGGCTAAAGCCAGCGCCAGTATCCAGCGAATCCAAGACGAAGTGCTGCTGAAGAGCAAGGACTTGGTGCTCTTCCTGAGAGACTGCGAGCAGAACTCCTACTCGGAACTCTGCATAGGGTACTTGGAGGCCATCAACCCGGTGTACCTGTCTTACTTCCGCTCCTACTGCAGCTCTGTTAGGCGACTTATCAAGGAAACTCGAGCAGAGTTGATAATTGAGGAGGAGCCCCGAGGCTTCTTTTCCAGCAAAGCCAGCAAACCCGCCCCTTTCGAGCTAAACGACCGACACACAATTTTGACCCAATTGGAGTCTCTTCCAGGAATCATCACCAAAACCTCCCTGCGAGTAGGGGAGAAATTCGACCTCGAAAGAGTCTTTCACAGCCTTTTAAGGCTATTGGTGGACTCTTACAGTTTCGCATATTTCTTCATTGTTGACTTTTTCGCTGTGACGCACGAGCAATTTCTGGGTATTTTCAAGGATTTCTTCAAGCCGGTGGTTGAGCATGTACTGGAGACGATAGGGCAGGCGGCCGGGGAGTGCAATGAGGTGTTCGCTGTGGTACTGATGGTCCGAATTACCGATTATTTCGCCAAAGTCATGCTAGAGCGAAGGATTTTCTCCCTGACTTCCTTCTTTGAGAAGGTCAAAACGGTGCTGTGGCCACGATTTCAGTATCTACTGGACACAAATATAAGAGATTTGGAAGGGGGGAAAATCCGAGTGAATGACATCAGTCCGCATCCTGCAATATTGCGCTTTTGCCAGCTCGTAAAGGGCCTCACCAGTCTCAAAATGGAGGACGACATGTTCCGTCACCGCGTCCACCTCCTCAACAAAACCTTCATCCAGACACTGGAAAAGGCCTCTTTGCAACTGCGAGATTTAAAGAACCGCAGCGTGTTCATGCTCAACAACCTCGACTGCATCCTCGAAGCCTGCGCCAAGGACGGCCTGGACGCTGGGAGCTTCGAAGCTGCATTTCGAGGGAATGAAGGGCAGTTCGTGGAGCTGCAGCTATCAGAGGTGTTCGGGCCGCTGCTGGACTTCGTAGAAGCCAAGGGCACAGGGAAGGTCATCGAAGCCCACCATGTGGAGATACTGCAGGGAGACATGAAGGTGAACTGGAGGAAGAACTTGGGACTTATCAATACGATAGCGGTGGATTTGTTCACGACGGAGAGCTGTCAGCGAGAGTTGCTCAGAGAGACGTTTACTCGCCTGGTGATGAAGTATACAGAGTTCTGTGACATTGTCAAGCGAGACTATGCCCCTCTGGGCCGCGACCTAATCCCCGTGCAGACCCTCATGCACGAGGTGCAGGTCTTAACTTCCTAGTCAAGTAAAAATGAGTTGGCTCCTAATGGTCCTGGTCGGGGCCCTTAGTGTGCTCTTTCTGTTCTTCAAGCTGAAACCCAAGCAGAGCGGCCCTCGCTATCTCCACGTCTTCTTTGGCTCTCAGACCCGCACTACTGAGAGATACGCCAACGAGCTCGCAGAGTACGCGAAGAGCAGGAGCGTGGTGTGTCGACTGCAGGAGTTAAACACCGTGTCGGTGGACTTCTTGGAGGCTTGTGGGCCAGTGGTGGTCCTTTGCAGCACGCATGGGAAGGGAGAGCCGCCTGAAAACGCTGCCAAGTTCCTAAAAGCACTGGAAGTCGCCATGAAGAAAGGCTCGAAACGACTTGCCAATCTTCACTACTCACTCTTCGGGTTCGGCAGTTCCGAGTACTACGACACCTTTAACAAGACATGTACCTTTCATGCAGCCAAGTCGATCAACAAGTACCTGATGGCAATGGGCGCAACTGCCTTCCACAAGCCTATGTTCGGGGACGAGACTGAGAACTTGCCTGAGCAGTTCGTGCAGTGGCGAGATGCAATGCTGGCGGCTTTGGACACCATGGGCGCAGTGCCGACTGAAGCAGTAGTAGTGGAAACTCCAGTCAAACTGCTCCCTGTACACACTGTAACGGAACTCACTCCCCCTGATTTGACGCTGGCCTACGAGTCTGCAGTCGAGCAGTACATCAAGGGCTGTAAGCACTAAGCAGGCGACATACAAATGATCGATAGTCATGTTCTAAAGGAAGACCCTGCCCACCCTGTCTTCCACATGGACTTAGACACTCGCGGAATGCCCTATCAAACCGCCCAGGACCTAGCAGTCTTCCCTGTCAACTCTGAAGCTGACATAGAGAAGTTAGCACAGGCACAGAGCTATGATTTGAAGCAAATCATAGTGTTCAGGGGAGGGCCGGAGGATGTGATTCCCTTCCCTACGCCTATCACAGTGCACGACGCGCTACAGAAATTCTGTGATTTGTCGGGACCTGTGGGAAAAGACTTGATGCTGAGACTGGCGGAATACACTACCAATGAGAGCGATAAGGCAGAACTAAAGCGGCTGTACGGCCTTTCTTTAGAGGCATTTGGAGAGGAAATTACCAAAGCAAGAGTCACGTTGCCTGACTTATTAGCTCGCTTTCCAAGCATTACAATCCCTATTGGGGACTTTGTTCAGATTGTAGGACGCATCCTTCCTCGCTATTTCACAATTGCATCTTCCAACAACGTCCACCCGAATACTATTCAACTCTGTGTCGCAATCCTCAAGGAGCAGCAGTCCTCCGGCGCACTGTGGACAGGCCTCTGCACCGGCTTCCTCGAAAAGCAGTGCCGCAGCAAGGAGTACCCTGTGATGCGGTGCTTCCTAGCCGAAAGCAAGTTCAAGCTCCCGGAAACTCCAGTACCGATCGTCATGATAGGGAACGGCTGCGGCATCGCCCCATTTCGCGCCTTCGCTCAGGAACTGACCTACCGAGCCGAGAGTAATTCCCATACAGACGAGGGGTACAAATGTCCAGAAGTCTCTATTTTCTTCGGCTGTCAAAGTGTGAACAAAGGGTTTCTCTATAAGCACGATTTTGAGTGTTTGTTGGAACAGCGGGTGGGGCCACCGAAGCTGTTTGAGCACAGTCCTGAGTCTTTCAACTCCAAAGGAGTGCTAACGCGATTTTATTGCACCTTTTCGAGGGATCAGCCGCAGAAGATTTACATTCAGGAGGCTGTTGCGCAGCATAAGAAGCGGATTTACGACATTCTGTTCAAGGAGGATGGATGTGTGTACCTGTGTGGAAGTGAGGGCATGGTTAACGACGTAACGAAAATAATCCAAAACCTTGCGAACATGAACTACGGCCTCGAGGGCACCCGGGAGCTGAACAAACTGAAGATGGCGAGGAAGTTCGTGCAGGAGAGTTGGGGCTAATTTAGACTTTTCTCCTTCTTAGAAATGACGGAAGTGGTTATTGGGGACGTGGAGACCGGTTTGAGGGAACTCTTCAAAAAGGCCTACTTCCGGAACTGCGAAATCGAGGGCGAAGAGCTAAGCGAAGGCGACCGATTAACGCTGGAAGACCTAGACTCTATCGAGATCCTGGAAAACCTGAAGGACTTGCTTGAAAACCTGCTGAGTTCCAAGCAGGACCTGAAGCACACGGACAGGGCAGATCTGGTGAGTCGCTGCGAGCAGTTTGAGTCGATGCTGCAGAAGTTGGAAGCGGATGTGCGCATGCATATACGCGTGGAGCAGCAGTTGAAGCTGCATGCAGATGCGACGGAGGCGAAGTTGGAGGAGCTGCAAGGACTGTGGGCGAAGAAGGAGAGTGGGGCTTTGCGAGAGGTGTTGAGAGGGAAGGAGAGCGAGGTGTTGAGACGGCAAAGCGACTCTTCCACAGACCTGCCCGGCACTGACGAAGGCCCTGCGCTGTCTCACAGGCGAGTGCTGAGTATGGAGGAAGGCAGAGATCTGGGCGCTGCAAGGCTGTACGAGAGCGCACAGCAGCTGCACCAGACCCTGCTGCGACTGGAAAAGGAAAGCATGCGCCTGAAAGTGGAACTCGACAAGCGGGGAGTGGAGACGGAAAAGGTGAAAATCGACTACGAACGAGTCCTGCGTGAACTACAACTGCTCCGTGTGAAGAACACACAGACCAGCCTAGCCCGCAAGAAATCAGATGAGAAGAGCTTGGAGCGGATCAAAGTCTCCAGACCCACTCCTGACCGCGCACTCACAGACCGTCTCCTGCGGAAATCCACTGATAAAGCCGAGGGGTACAAACACACAGACTCCTCTGTGTCTAAGTCCAGACTGGATGGAGGCCATGGTCCTGATAAGAGACGGTCTCATATGAGGTCTGGGTCCGATAAAGCCAAGAGACCGCTGAGTTCGATACGGGCGTATGCGAAGCCACAGGGCTGAGGACCTAAATGGTTATAGGCTTAAGCCTTCTTTCCGCTCCTCGAGAAGTTCTTGAGTCGTGGCTGCGATTTTGTCCCGGGAAAATTGGTCGAGCGGGAGGTTGGGGACGATTTCCCACTTGAAACCTTGGCAGTGCACTGGGTACGAGAAGACCAGGCCCTTAGGTACTCCGTATTCCCCGTTGCTAATCACTCCCATGGATACCCATTTCCCCTGTCTCGTTCCGAAGAGCCAGTCATGCACATGGTCCACAGATGCACTGGCGGCTGACATTGCACTGGACAGCTTCCTCGCAGCTATAATGGCCGCTCCTCTCTTTTGGACTGTTGAGATAAACTCCCCGTTCAGCCACGCGTCGTTCTGCAGGAACTGGCGGATGCTTTGGCCGCCCACACAGCCTTGGTTAACGTCTGGGTACTGCGTCGCAGAGTGATTGCCCCAGATAGTGATGTTCCGAACAGCAGTGACAGGAGCGTGGGCTCTGTCTGCGACTTGCCACACGGCTCTGTTCATGTCTAGTCTGGTCAAACAGGTGAAGTTCTCACGAGGGAGTTTCGGGGCGAAGTGGGCTAGAGCCAGGCAGTTGGTGTTGGCGGGGTTGGCCACGACTAGGCACTTGGTGGAGGGCTTGGCGACTTGGTTGAGGGCTTCGCCCTGTGCTTTGAAGATTTGGATGTTGCGAGAGAGGAGTTCTTTACGTTCCATGCCTGCCTTGCGTGGAAAGCCGCCCAGGAAAACAGCCACATCCACATCCTTCAGCATGACCAACGGATCCGCTCCACAGTTAATTTGCTCGACCAAGGGAAACGCACAGTCATTCAGCTCCATCACCACTCCGCTAAGCGCCTGCAGCGACTGGGGAATGTCCAGCAAGTTAAGAACCAGTGGCTGGTCAGTACCAAGCATCAGTCCTCGACAAATCATGGGCAGAAGCGCGTACCCAATTTGGCCGGCTGCACCGGTCACTGCCACTGTCATCGGAGCCTTGCGGGTCAGATGCTTGGAGACTGTGCGCAGACGGCGATTGGGAGCGCCTTCCATATTGTGACGTCACTACTTAGGACCTAGAGCTAAGTGGCGCTGCACTAGTTGCTGCATCCCTTGCTTTCCAGCCATTTCCAACACCGCCAAGTCCCCAAGCGTCACTACATAGTAGGCCAGACTGCCCACATTCACTAGCAAAGCAGCCACCATCACATAGAACCCGGTGTCCGGCACTGCTGCGAACTCAGACCCTCCCGGAGCTTGCAGGGTAAAGAGGCGGGAAAGCAGGACGTACAGCAGCACTCCGCAGCAGTACAACGGAAGCACTGCGAACTGCGCTTCTTTCCGCTGGATGAGTCCTGCAAAGGTGAAGTAGCAGACCTGTCCCAGAGTGTTCAGTGCGTTGTAGAGCATTAGGACTGTGGCAACGCAGGTGAAAATGAGGTAGGCCGCCCCTGCCACTTTCTCATCCAGCAGTACATCGCACAGAGCCGCGGTGGTCAGGTCTCCAGACTGCTGCGAGCACTTCCGCTGTCTGAACTCCTCGAAGCCGATTTCAGAAGTGCCGTTCGCTCCGTAGTAGTCGAACTCGTGCAGGATGGAGTAGGCATTGAAGTGGTACTCCTTCATATAAACCAGGTAGCACTCGTCCAGGGAGTAGAGCATCAGGGCAGCGGCCACAGAGTCTATCACGAGTTTGAAGGCCACAGCGGCCTTAGCGTCTCTGTCCATATTAACTAGTGTCTTCCTCGCTGAAAGACCACTGGCTGGCTGGTGTAGGGGACTGCCCAGGACTGGGGTTGGATGGGAGGCGGGGGCTGGGGGTGGACTTGTCCTGTCCAGCTGTAGGCTCCGGTAGCGCTCACACTTGCCGCTTGAGCTTCGCTGGTTTTTTGGTGGGAAATGGTCTGCAGTTGCGTTAATCGGCCGGGATGGGCGAAGTACTGGAGCATTTGCTTCTGCAGGCTTTGCAGAGGCTGCGCCGGTCCCCACTCCCTTCTTGCCATACCAGTGCTTTGCCAGTTCCCAAAGGCTTTCCCATAGTCGCCCAGCAGTCCTGGCGCAGTCCTAATCTGCTTGAGCAGTTCCTCCTGCAGCTTCTGGTCCAGCAACTTCCTCTTCTCCGCCAGCCGCATATAGGCCTCCCACCCCTCTCGCTGAGTCACAGGGTTGGCTCTATCGAAGTCGTCAAGGAAGCTAAGCGCCACTTCCTCGAATTCCTGAGTGTCCCCGGCTCTCCTCTTCAGCGTTTCCCACTGTCTCTTCCAACAGATACGGTAAAAGGACGTAGGGAAGAGCGCTATCCCGATAGTTATCCACATCCATATGAATGCCGCAGTGGAGTCGTCGGAGTTGAGTAGCTCCATGAAGACATATAGCATCACAGCATAGACCACTACAGCCCAGGGCAGTAGTCTGACCATACTACGGTTCAAGTCGCCACTACTGATCAGTGGCCTGGCATGTCTTCGCAGCAGCAGCGCCTTGTCCACCCAGTACTCTATGAGGAGGGCGAACAGGCCAAGGCCGAGGCCGATTGGGACGATTGGAGCGTAGGCGAAGGAGATGATGAGAGTTTTGAAGACACTGGCGTAGCGCTGAGCTAAGTCTAACGGAGGTCCTTCAAAAACTGCATTCGCATCTCCTTGGAAAAACCGCTCCGGAGCCCGTCTGATCCGACACCTGCGAATAACTCTGAAGATATACCCCGGGCTGAACACATACAGCAACGGCCCAACTACCGCATTCGATATATAAATATAAGTCATCTCCACTGCCAGTCCTCCAGGCGTGAACCAGTTCGTATCCCTATCATAGTCCACGAGAATCGTAATGAGTGCTGTATTGATGCACATGGCGAACACCAGTTTGAGTGCAACCGAGGAGTGGTAGAGAGTGTAGGTGTGCGGCCTTTCATACAGCGAAAACAAGCGAATGCTCCTGGCCAGGACAAGGTTTATCACAATTACTCCAATAGCAGGCAGGATGGAAGTCACCAGGAAGCGGACTCTGTCAGCCGACCCTGTGTCTGTTTGGTCCCTGTAGTCCTTGTACAGTTCGTGTTTGTAGTAGGAACAGCCGTAGATCATTCCCCCGCACAGGCCCAGCATCACCAGCGTCACTGCACTCGTCAGAGCCATGTTCTTCAGTCGGTGCACCAGTCGCACACTCAGGTTTTCCCACAGGATGTCGGAAGGGTCGGGAGGCACGAAGCCGTGGATGCGTGTATTGTGGAATTCCTCGCTCTCGAAGCTGCCCTGGCCACAGACTCGATGGAAGAAGCGTTGGAAGGCGTTGGTGCCCAGGTTGTCGCAGACCAATCGAGCGTCTTCCTGAGTTTTGAAGGTGACGAAGGCCATCGGAAGTCTGCGGCTTGCAGCTTCCTGCGCAGAGTAAAGCGCTTCAATGGCTTTAGCTCTGCTTAGAGCAGACTGCATTTGAGCCTCCAGCGCCTCTTTGGACTGAGGAGCAGCCCCGCAGCACCCACTCTCTCTTCCCTGCCTTTCCAGCAGTAGTAAGTTTCTCTTTGCGCGATTTACCTCCTTTACTGCACTGACAAACTCGCGAATATCAATAGGGACATTAACCTTGTGGATAGAACAAGGCCGGCCGTCAGCCCTGCCCGCCCGTTCCAAGTAACTCACCAAATCTGCGTTTTTATAGTCCTTCGGCAGACCTTTAATCCACACTGTATAGTCGGAAGCAGTGATTGTCTCTGAGGTGATCACATCTTCCTGAGCCGACAGCCACCTTTTGGCGAAGAGGTAAGAGAGGAGGACCAGGGCCATTGCCACGATGTGCAGAATGGACTGCCACAGCGGCAGAATCGTCTCTCGGATGCGGCGATCTCCCTTGTTTCCAGCTGATACGACAATCGCCCAGTTCGAGTTCCGGTCCCAATCTTCATAGTGGTCTGCTACTGCGAAGTCTATAAGCGCTGGCAACCCCGCTAGTACCCAAGTCACACCCATCACCCCTACCAGGTACTTCACTAGCCAGAAATACTGCGGCAGTCCCGGGCCTAACTCCTCCAGTTCCCTCACATCTGTCCACAGCGGCAGCAGCGGCGCATCCTACATGTCTCGTACCAGCGGCAGACCACAGCACTCACAAGCCCGCTGGTACTCGCTTCCCTTTAACTCTCGCAAGTTTCGGACCAGTTTGCACTGTTGGTGCAGCTCAGCAGAGCAGATGTCAGCGGGAGCGAAGGGGTCGAAGCCGAGTTTGTGGCCTGTGTAGTCGTCTGCTTGGGAAGGGCGGAAGTCTCCGACTTCGGTGGTTTTGTTGTGCTCAGAGTCGTGGAAGGACTGGATTTCGGTCTTTTCAACCATCAGTGGTTTGGGTATTTAATGACTTGTGACACATTTCAGTCGCTAAAAGTTCAAATATGCTAGCATTTGGCACGGTTTTTACCCATTGCAAGCCCACAGATTCCTATTGCTGCCTAGAGAGCTGTTAGGCGAAGCTAAACCCATTGAAAAGACCCTGTCTCGTCTTGAAGTCGTCCAAATAGACGTCCTCCAGCTCTTCCTCAGTATGCGTGGTGGTGAAGCTCTCAGAGCCCTGGTCCTCCTCACTTTTGGAGCGCTTTACCTTGGCACAGGGCTGTTTGGTGGCGAAGAGGGCGGTTCCTTCGCTGTTGTCAGCGTTTTGAGGCGCTTTCGGGGCGAATTTGAGGACACTCGCTTTAGGTTTCTTCACTTTGCGAGGTTTGATACAGACTTCCTGCTTTTTGGGGATCTCGTCTAAAGGAGGCGGAGGAGAGGTGGGGAACTGCGAGGGCGTAGGCAGCGGGAGAGGAACTAGGGTAGCTGAGAAGTGGGGCGAGTGGGACATTTCGTGCAAAGGCTCATAGGTTCGTTTCACCACTTCCCTACTCGACTTGATGGAAACTCTTAGCGAAGGAGTGGGCCACACTGCATCTTTCCCTATAGCAAGTAGACAGCCGGTAGCAAGTACAATTTGGACCAGTAAGGCAGTGTCCGCTGTAAAGTAGTCCCAAGAGTCCACATCCCTGCCTTTCCACTCCGCCCACCTCACCAAGTCTCCCAGCTTCACTGTCACTTCCAAAGGAATGTAGAAGAAGGCCTCAGCAGCCTGCACCCAGAGTCTAGTCTGCACCTCTGTTTCTCTGAACTCGGTTGTATAGGACACGTTCCAAGCCACTGTTCCCCTGGGCTCCACTCGAATCGGACTGTCGCAGTCGTGAATCAGTACACCGAAACGTTCACAGCCCTGGCCTTCAATAGACACTTGAGTGATAAAAAGCGGGATTGAGCCTACATTCTGCGCTTCAAAGCGTCTCGTGAAGGTAACCGCCTGCGGCAAACGCACTTCTCCATTGTGTACAGTGAGCACGTCTCGCAGGTCTTCCTGAGACACATTGAACTCCAGTGACGACAACTCAAGCCCACGAAGCGTGCTTTGGTGGTACTGTCCAGTCTTTCTATAGGTAGTCCAGGCTTGGAAGGCCAAGCGACTGAATTCCCCCTCGCCCCTCAGTTCCACTCTGTGGATAATGCTATCGTGCTTGCCGGACTTGAGCCGGACTAATAGGACGGAGGTGTAGTTGCCAATGCCTGTGGGGTTGAAGAGGATGGGACCGAGGTGCATACAGCCTCCAGGAGGCAGGAAGTACACTCCCTGGGTCTGGGGAGAGAGGTAAAAGGCCTGGGACAGGTTGCTCAGCAGGTCGAAAGTCAGACTGGACTCGGAAGGTATCCACTTGCACTCTCGCTCACATACGAATCTGGGCAGAACACTGGTCCGCAGCTTCGCCAAGTCCAGTGGCTGAGTCAGACCGAGGGCTAGTCGCAGTTTATCCAGCAGGGACAACTGGGCCGGCGCAGTGGGATTGGGAGCGGGAGTTCGCGAGCTGGCCTCCTGGATGACTCGAAGGGAGTCGCTGGGTTGTTCTGCTTTGTCAGGCGCTGTGAAGATTTCGTCTTCGTCATAGGACGGCACCTGAAGTTTCTTGTCGAGGATTTCAGGGTCTAACAGTAGGAAGGCTTGCACCCGCACAGGGCGGTCCGAAGGATTATGCAGCTTTAGGAAGCGGGCAGACTGAGCATACAGCGGCGTAATGCCGAAGTCCAGTGCAGTCCAAGCGTTACTTTGCCAGAGTTCGGTCAGCGTAAGGCCCTTGCGCGGGTCTGCAGGCTGCCAATCCACAGGTCCAGGGCTAGCCAGCGTTTCTCCCAACTGACAGGTTGCGCTTCCGATGTAGTCAGAGGCAGGGTCGGTCCACAAGGCCAGCGCTGCCCTCAGCAATACACATAATGCAAAAATCACCATTTCTATACACTCTATAGTCTTCGAGGTTTCTGACCTAAGGAAGTTGACAGTCTTGGCTCTCTGTGTAGGGCGCCCTATTCGGCCCGTTTGAACTAGGGTAATAATGGACGAAGCTTTGAGTGAGTTGTATTTCCGCTTCCTGTCAGGTCTGCCGCCGGAAGAGCGCGTGCCAGACAGGCTCATGTTCAACTTGGAAGAGGCCCACTGGTACTATGAAGACTGGATGGTCAAGGAAAACCACCTCAACACCATGAGTTTCCACGTCTTTGTCCGCAAGATGCTTGAGAGGTTCCCAGGCCTCGCGCCTGCACACACTCACCGTGAAATGATGGAGCTGTACCGACGCTACCATGGCGAAACACCCAGACGTGGGGCCATCATCCTCTCCCCAGACATGGAGAAAGTGGTGTTGGTGACCAATTTCACGAATACCAGCTTTGGGTTTCCCAAGGGGAAAATGAACCAAGGAGAGTCGGATGTGGCCTGCGCAGTGAGGGAAGTATGGGAAGAGATCGGCATCAACATCTCTCAATACGTAGACCCAAATGAACACCTCGACTACCCTGAAGACTCTGACGAACAGCGGCTCTTCATAGTGCTGGGCGTGCAGGAAAACGTGGAGTTCCGCATCAATACCAGGAACGAGATTGGGAAGGTGGAGTGGGTGCGACTGAATGACATCCCGTCGAAGAAGAGTCGCAGTGAAAGCAGGTACCCGGGCATGCACTTCTCCAAGGTGCACAACTTCCTACGCAACCTAAGACGCTGGATAACGAGGAAGAAGCAAGAGCAGCAGACGGCGGAAGTACTGCCAGAGCCTGTGCCCGAGGAAATCAAGTGGAAGCTGAGCGACTTCAAGGTGAACCAACTGAGACTGAAAGTGGCGCTGGACTTCCCGCACTTAGTCCACTAGAGGATTAATGCCTGTGAGCGCTGTCCTCCAGCAGATAGGTCTGCTTCTTTGTCTTTAGTCCGCTGATGCCGTAGAAGACAGCTACGGCTGCAGTGCCTAGAAACACAGCAGTGCCCACGTACTCCCATAGATTCCACCCTGTGGAAAGGCAGAAGCGAGCAGTGCACTTCTCCAAACAAGCGTCAGTTGAGTCTCTGCAGACCTGAGAACACTGGCCACTGCAGTCTCCATAGGCAGCCGTTGCTTCGGCCTCAGGCTCTTCAGGTTTCGAGGAACGTAGAGTCTGCCTTGCAGGGAGTGTGGATTTCCAAGCCTTGTGAACTGGACTGTGAGTAGTTCTTCGCTTGTTTCTCAACACGATTTCGTCGTCTGGATCTTTCGCAGGTCCTGATCTCTTCCGGCCCTCTGTCGAAACTGACTCTGGGACTGGAGTGTCCTTCTCCTCTATCAGTTCCCCACATCCACAAAACTCCACACAGCTTTTGAACGTGTCCCCGTCTGCTAAGTACCAGCATGTCTCTGCACAGTCCACATCACATCCGTCCGCTTCCAGTTCGGCTCTCTCTTCATCTATCACCTCGTCCACGTGGTAGACTGTGCCGTCTTCGCTCGTGAAGTCGAACCCTCCGAAGCCGAGAACTGCTGCTTGCAAGAGAAGTAGCCCGAGAACACACTTGGCTAACATTTAGTTGGAAATGGCAGACATGGCTATTCACTGCTTGAAGCGATGCAAGGACCTGCCTCAAGAAAAGGCAGTCACTGATGTGAACAGTCCTTTAAGCCTGCAGCAGACTTTAACAACCACATAAAGCCTGCAAATTGCCCCTCACCTCTTTCAATCCCTCCGTGTTTCGCCCGGACAAGACTCAGAACTGCTCCTCTCTATTGAGCACACTATATCTAGTCCTCTTCACTTTCCGTCTCTGTGGGTGTAGGACTGCGCACTACTTGCCAATCACCTCTCTTTTTCCGCTCCGTCACAGGCTCTTCCTCCAGCAGATTGAGCAGTGCAGGGTCCACGGCTTTGATAGAGCTCGCTTGGTTTTTCCACTTCGCCCGCTCTTCCGGGGAAAGCAGTTTCCACTTGGCGGAGACTTGTTTGACCAAGTCTGCCAGCTTGGGAGCTGTGTAGGGACTACGAGTGTCATGGGCTGCTTTGAGTTGCTGCACACAGTTGTCTGTGAAGAGTTGGTATCCGGACTTGGTGCGAGGCTTTTTAGGCTTCTCTGTGTGCTCTTTGAGGAGACTCTTGCGAAGCAAGTCTGCTGTGCTGGTGAAGAAGGCGGTGGTCAGATCCAGCAAGGCTAGCAAGGTTTTTTCAGGCTCCATTATGAGTCTACATACGGGTCTGGAGGCGCGCTTGCGACTTGGGAGTGAAGCTCATAACCCGCGGAGCCAGGAAAGAGCCGCGGCTGATTTCCGACTTGGGCCTGGGCTCCAGAGGCCGTGGCATTAGGGAAAGAACGGTGAGTGGAGAGCCGCGTGTACTGGGGGACAGCTGCTGCTCCAACGCTTGATGCAGTGTTCTGATGAGGGAGCCGCCACTGTTCCTGGGCAGTACCAACGAAGGCACTTGCCTTGGTCTCCCCGAGGGAAGCTCGAAAGTCCTGCTGATAGCTGAGTCCAGCGGCACTAGGTTGGGGTAGTAAATGGCAGTGGGACTGGGTCTCTCCTGCTTCACCTGCGGCTTGGACAGTCTTTCAAACACGTCTGAGTGCTTGGGCTGCGGACCCAGACTGTCCTCGGGCTCGGGCAGCTCTGCATTACTAGTGGATCTCTGCTTAGTCTTGGGCAGCGGCTTAGTGACAGGCTTGACTCGATTAGAGGGTAAGGTTTGGGGCGTAGCAGCTCGGGTGACTGGCGGTTTGCGGCCTCCAGTCCACTCATTCCACAAAGTAGCAGCAGTCTGGATGAACTGCTGGTACTGGGGCGCGTCTGGCAGTGGGTACACCTTGGTAAAGCCGCCCAAGTGCAGACTTTCCCACTTGTCTCTGCGCTGTTGAGCCTTCAGGTAACTCACTTCTCGGGCTTCTTTGGACAGCTTGGCACTTCGTCCCTTTAGTGCACGCTCCTGGGCCTCTAGTTTCTGAGAAGTCAGGTACTTGCGCTTGTATTTCCCGTCCACATTCATCAGCGTCAAGGCCTCCGATATGACCTGCCGCTTTATCTTCTTATCCAGAGGCGTATCAGCTGTGAAGGACGGCGAATGGTTGACCTCCAGCAGCAAGGGCCGGAACTTATGATCCAGTATGACATCCAATCCTAGAAGTTCGAAGCACATAGCATTGTACGGGTCCTCAGGCTGACAGCTCCTATAGGTATGTGCTAGGGAAGGCTGCACTGCGCACAGTGTCTTTATCACCATGTCATGTATTTTGGCCCAGAGTGCTGCCACGTCATGTCCCTGCTCCGCAAACTGCCGCATCGTCGAGGTCAGCGATCTCTTGTGGCCGACATCATCCACATCCGATCTCTCGTTAAACACGAAGTTCGGACTGTTCTTATTAACTGCATAGTTGGTCAAATGCATGCACATGTCTCCAATGTTCCCAGCCCCGGGAGCCACATACTTCTCAGTCGCCAGTCGAGCCAAGCCTTCTTCATGCACAAATATGCGCAAAGGGTCACAGCCAGCCACCAGCACGTATATCCGCAAGTCAAACTTGAAGTCGTCGAGAAGGAAAGGCTGGCTCAGGTACTGCTGGACTACGTAGTGCTCGTCGGCACTGATGTCGTCAATTCGCTTGGTCAGGTAGATGCCTCTGCCCTGGCAGGACGCTTCTGGCTTGACGATGAAGGTCTTTTTCTTTCCTGGTTTGGACATGTAGGCTCTCAAGTCGGCGTGTTCGGCCGGTACGAGCCAAGTTTTGGGAAAGAAGTTGTAGTCGCTGGGGTGAGCACGTCTCATTTTCATCAAATTCCGGGCTAAGTGGTTCTTCCTGGCGAGGGCGTACATCCCAGGGAAGTGGTTGATCTTCTGGTACGGCTTCATCCTCGCTAGCCGGTCTGGCTCCACAGCGTTATCAGTCCACAGCACGTCCCAGTCCATGTCGTCGTGCTTCTGCGACAGCTTCCAGCCGAACAACTTTCGTCCTACGTACTTAACGACTGCGTATTTGGTTTCAGAGACGTTTAGGACGAGGGTGGAGGAGGGCTTGGTGGGGGATTTCACTTCTTCGAGCTTGGCTTCCGCTTTATCCATTTATTGGGAGTTTGAGAAAGCGGCTAATATCAGAAGAAAGCATGAGGATTTCAGTGGCTGCCTCAATTGAAACTGTTGCCACTCTTATGTTTACCAATAAAATGTGCACTAGGATCTATATTCACTTAATTCAATCCTACTGAAGCTTGCTTGCCTCCCTTCCAAACCCACTGAGTCTCAGTCCTTTTTCGTTGACCTCTTCCAAGGCCAACCTCGAACTCCTCACTCCCATGAACCTGGGCAAAGACCTGCCCAGGGGACTAGTATAGTCCCTCTCCAGTTTCCAGTCCAGCACTTTGGCGACTCTGGGAGACACCGCTCCATAGTGCACAGAGTAAGAGGGAGAACTGCCTTTGTCGTTTTCTGTAGGCTGAGCTCTGGGGAAGAAGTGAGCCGGGGAGCGGAACTGCACCAGAGACATGCGAGGCGAGTAGTCCGGGGCCTCCGCGGGAACCGGAAACAGCTTTTCCCGTCTAGGCGATAACAGATCGAATCGAAGGTTGGGCGACTTATGGTACTTGGAATCCACCAGCGGCATTAGGTTTCTGGTGAGGAACCTGCCTTCGTGGGCTGCCACTCGCAGCCACTTCGAATCTCTTCTGAGCTGCTTCCCGAACTTCACTCCCTTCCGCTTGCCTTCCTTCTCTACTCGCACAGGCGCAAACAGCTCCACAGCAGGAGAGGAACTCTCAGATGGACTTTTCTCAGTAAGGATTGTGGGCACGTAGTGGTGTCTGAGTGGATCTCACTTGTCCACT
>Ga0247837_1005709_pt1 | contig 18361 bp, 16 predicted proteins | sample LaCtaG_2_FD_187115 | JGI IMG/M metagenome (GOLD analysis project Ga0247837, IMG submission 187115) | Freshwater microbial communities from meromictic Lake La Cruz, Castile-La Mancha, Spain - LaCruzMarch2015_14.5m | ecosystem: Environmental > Aquatic > Freshwater > Lake | place: Spain: Castile-La...
TACAGAGAGCAGCTCTCCCCAGCTTTCTATATACATCCGCAAGGCTGAGATCTCATCGCTCAATTTTCACATGATAGAACCTTTGGAAGACTACCCAACCCAATTCCTCCCCCTCAGTTACCTCCGCAGCGGCTCGGATACCCACAAACGAAGTGCGACTTTAGTGAGTTCCTCCGGCTTCCTTTCCCAGTCCCTCCTCCTCACAGGCGTGTGCTACCTCGGCAGTCCCGCCCCCTCCACCCTTCACAACTCCCTGCGTACCTCTCTCAAGCTAGTCAAAGAGCCAGACCTGGTGGCTGTCAGTGAAGGCCCGAGCACTTTGCCCAATGCACGTTGGCAATTGGACAGAGACAGAGACTACCCTTTGCACTCAGGAGCACTGTTTAGAGTAGGGGAGACGATGCTAGCGGTGCACAGTGTGACAAGGGAGAGAGTACTGTTACGGTGGAAAGTCACAGGGGAGGTGTACACCCCGCTTACACAACTAGCAGCCGCGGATAAGGCTTTGTGGGTGATTGGACGCCATCCCTGCAGCGATTTACTGATAAACCAGCCCAAAGTGTCGAGCAAACACGCACACATCCGTAGCCAGGGCTTATCATGGGTCATTCGCGACTTAGGCTCCTCGAACGGCACCTTCCAGTACCTCCACACTCGCTTCACCCTGAGCGGAGACAGTGAAGAGCTGCTAGTGCGGGGCGAGTCGCGGCTGTTTGTGGAGGAAAAGGACCTGTCTCTGCTGGTGAGCTTTAGTCCTAGCTAGCCAACTTCTTCAGTATCTCCATGTTGACACTCGCTGGACGCTCAATCGGCATGCCGAGTCCTTTACTCCACATCAGCTGCGACATGCAGCCAATGGCTCTGGACACTCCAAAGAAGACTGAGAAGTACTCGTACTCGGAAATACCGTAGTGGTGCAGGATTGCACCGGAGTAGGCGTAGAGGTTCGGCCAGGGGTACTGCACCTTCTCCACTTCCTTTAACACCTTGGGAATCACACGGTGGCAGAGATTCACCATGCGACAGAGTGGGTCGTCACGCGCGTAAGTCAAGGCGAAGTCTTTTTGGCAGAGGAAGCGAGGGTCTTCGACCTTGAGCACTTCGTGGCCAAAGGCAGGGATGCGATGTCCGGCTTCCAGGGTCTTGCGCACATAGGCTTCCAACTTTTCTTCAGTCGCTCGGTCGCCTAGTATGCCTCTCGCCCTGGTCAGCCACTTCATAAAGGCTTGGCCGGCCAAGCCGTGCAGGGGCCCTGCGAGGCCGTTGAGTCCTGCTGAATAGGATAAGTAGGGGTCGGAAAGTGCACTTGCCACTAAGTGAGTAGTGTGTGCGCTTACATTGCCGCCGCTATTATCACTGTGAATAATTGAGTACATTCTCAGATATTCATGGAAAGACTGGTCCTTGAAGCCCAGCATGTTCCCGAAATTCGCAGCCCAGTCCAAATTCTCATCAATGCGACCGACCGGTCCAGGTCTATACTTGGTCTTATAGATATAGGCAGCGATGATAGGCAGGCGAGCGACTAAGTCCAGCGAGTCTTCAAAGATCGGCTTCCAGTAGTCCGCCTTCTTAATGCCTTGGCTGTAGGCCTTTGCGAAGTGGGAGTGCGTCTGCAGGGACATCAGGCCGATAGACAGTTGAGTCAGGGAAGGGATCGAGGTCGGCAAGGTCTGCATCAGCGCGATCGTTTCCGCCGGCAGTTTCGCTCTTTGGATTAACTCCACCCTCAGCGCTTCAGCGTCTTCATATGACGGCACTTCCCCAGTCATCAGCAAGAACAACATCCCCTCAGTCATTGGGTACTTCCCCGACTTGGGAAGTCTCCTCAGCACTTCCTGCACTGTCAGTCCTCGGAACAGTATCCCTTTCTCAGGGTCAGGACTCGAGGTTTCCGTCAGCAGTAACTTCGACCCCCGCATCCCTCCTATCAACTGTCCGATGGTCATAGTGTCCACCACAACAGTGCTGTGGTTCTTACGCAGGTTGGCGAGACGCGTCCGGGTGTCTGGCAGAACGGCTGAGAACCGAGACAGCAGTGTTGAGAACTGCCGAGCTTTGCCCAGGGCTGCAAGCATTTTTATGGCTAGAAAGGACCGTAGTCCGGACATGACCAAAATGGCCTATTTCTTGTGACGAGGTCGGGACTTGCCCAGTAACGCTCCAATTCGGTGGCGGAAGCTGAGGGAAGAGGGAGAGCGGACAGCGGCTAAAGGGTCTGTATAGCTTGCGATGTCACTCTTGGGGGAGAGAAGTTCGGAAGTAGTTCGGTGGTGGTGGATGTTGGAGAAGGTCTGCAGGTCTTTGCGAATGGTTTTATAGGTGTTTGGGTGCAGTGGGGAGTCTGCGAGGTCAGTCAGAGGCTTACTTGATCGGTCGCTGAACTCATATTTGTATTTTTCCACGCTTATTAGTCCGGTTAATCGACCGTTCAGCCAGTTTCGTTCGATCATTGCTCGGTCTTTGAGGAATGTTATGGTCTTTTGGTCGTGTAGCCGCTTCTGGAAGTCCTACATAGGACCTACAGACTTGGAAACGACGTATACCTGAGCGGTCTGGGAAACACAGACACAGGTGGCTTCTCTGGCCCGGTCTTCCAACACCTCATAGTCCCCAAAGACCTCTCGCCTGGACACAAGACTAAGCTGCAACTGCGGCTTCACACTGCACACCGGAGACACTGGCATCGACAAGTAGCGACGATGCACTCTATTTTGCCACTCCGCAGCCTTCATAAACTACCTAACCCTCACCTTGAACTCCCCCTCCCTAATCACATACACCTCACTCGCCGCCTCTCCTTCCCTATACACCAAATCGCCCTTATAGTAAGTCCGCTCGAAGAAGTAATAACTGCACTTGGACATCGCCGATATCGTCCAGGTCGAAAAGGCTGGAACTGACCGAAGGAAGTTGATCTTGTCGTTGAGCAGTTTGGCCTGGTAGTCCTTTAGTATGAGGTCGAAGTCGGACTTTTCGAGCACTGCGAGGGTCGTGGGCTCTTTGCAGGTGATGGTGGCGGACCGCTTTTCACCTTTTAGCAGGCCTAGTTCGCCGAATGAAGTGCCTGCGCCGAGAAGGTTCACTTCGTTCAGCACCATTGTGGGGAGTGAGTCCTCGCTGAGGAGCGTAGAAGCCCTAACTGACTTCCTCCTGGACCTATCCGGATGCAGCAACGCCTGCGACAGTCGTCTCCCCGGCGTCACCATAGCCGTCGCTTTGAAGGCATTGCTCGCCAGCACAGTCGTCCAAGTCGGAATCCCCACCGACACCTGTCCTCTCAGTATGATACAAAAGCTATCCGCCACCGCTCCATAGCGAAATATCACTTCCCCACTCGCGTAATCCGCGCACTTCATGGCCCTGCAGCAGGCGGCATGCACCGGCCTCGATAAGCCGGCGAAGAAGCGGATGTGCTGGGTGAGGTCGAGGAGGTGTTGGACTGTGAGGTCGGTGCGCCGGGCGCAGGGGATGGAAAGGATGTCGAGGATGGAGGCTACTTGCAGGTCCATATTTCTGCATTGGGAAGGCGCTGGAACTGAAGCAGATTTGAGAATTCACATAGGCGATTTTTGATAAAGGAGCTGAGGCTGGAGAGGGAATTGCGAGAAAAGGGCGATTTCTCATACATGTGTATAGCAGATTGCGTGGAGAGATATAGAGACAGTGGTCTTATTGTAAAGAATACTAAAGACGGGAGCAACTTTTCCAGTAATGAGGGAAATAGCGGCTCAAATGCCTAATTCGTAAGCTAATATATAGCCCAAAAGCTAGACTTTTGGGGTTCGAGAATATTGCCAATGCTATGTTACTGAGGAGAAATTATTCACTAATTCCTCGATTTCTTACGCAGAAATTCCACATAAATTGGTGAATATTTTCTCGCCTTTCTTAGTCTGAATTCAGTGAAAAATGACTAAAACTTCCTACAAAGTCCACACACAAAACTATAATTTCCTTATCTAAAATAGCTCGAAATCTCCCAGAAAACTCATAAATTCCCGACCTCCTTAGAGATTAAGATACTCCTAAAGCATTATTATGAGGAATTGGGAGAAAACAAACTAGTGTGGATTTGAGTCATGAACCGCGCCGAATCCTCCGAGTTAACATAACTCGCATAATTCCTTCTAATCAGCACAAAGGCAACCACCAAAACCGCCCCAAGCACAAACAGCACCACTCCGACTTCCATGAAATTGAGCACGCTCAGCAGCAGTCCCCCACAGGACGGACCCAGGATTTCCCCTAGACTGTAGGCCGTAGCACACATGCTTGAGACTGCATTGCAAAGGTTGTCGTCGGGGATGCCGAGTTTGTCTGCGGTTTCGATGATGTAGGGCAGCATTGGGACTAGGTGGAGATTACGGAAGCTGAGGGCCATGCCGGCGCCCATGAGACCAAGGCCGCAGGCAATTGTGATGATAGACTTGGGCAAGTAGGGGACGGGGCCGATGAGGCACAGGCCTGCGATAGTGAATAGAAGTCCTGAGGCGAGGGCGGTTTTGAGGTTGAACCGCTCCAATAGCTTCCCCAGTGTCATGCCGATAAGTGTGTAAGTCACGTTATAGCACGCGAATATGTACCCTAATTGGTCGATTTTCAGGCCGATTTCAATCATATGCGGGCCTAAATAGGCATCCAGGAAGCCATTCGTAGTGAGAGTAAAAGTAACCACCAAACACGTAAGCAGGATTTCCTTGTAAGTCAGCAACTTCCACACAGTGGTTCTCCCTCCTCCGTCTTCATCAGCCTCCTCCTCATTTCTGCCTGTTTTGATGAGGGAGAACACCGGCACGACCGCCACTAGCATAGCTGCGTACCCGTAGAATATCACTGCGAAGCCAACGTAGTCGTAGATGAGCGAGGCAATGATCGGCCCCAGCATGAGTCCGAGTCCTGAAGAGGTTTCCAGCCCTGAAATCGCAGAGTTGATAGAGTCAGGGTAGTCCGTTGACACAATGCTATAGCCTGGCTACCCCTTACACACAGTCATGACAAAGGCCAAAGCCACTCCTGAGACTACCCTAGAGGCGAAGCCCAGGCTGATATAGACGGGGTTGGCCAGACTATGCGCGCCTGCAAGCGCACACATCGCTCCTGCCCTAGTGAGCAAATACCTGCAGCAACAGCCCTGTCTGCAGCACGCGTAGCCGCTTGAAGTGTCTGAGGTGTTGACCCACTGGTGGCGACACGAGGAAGCAGGCGAGTGGCATAGTGCTGAAGACCAAGCCAATGGTCCACTCGGAAGTGCCCTTCAGCAGGGCTTCGGAGGGGTAGAAAGGGCCTATGAGGGCGTAGTTGAGCGTGCAGAGGAGGTAGGCTATATATAAAGCGAAGAGCTTTGCGTCCATTTCCTCGCATTACTGTGGCCTGCGCCTCACACGCCGCCCCACTGCCCTGCTTTATACTGGCTGCACGGAGGGGAACACCTGGGAGAACTACTACAAAGCGACTAGACTATGGAGATATCTCCCCCTCTCTTGTTCGAACTTTCGCTGGTTCCAGACTCACTTCGGACTGAAAGAAGCGTTTTCAAGCGATTGATTTTACCTTTATATAAGCGGAATTGGATGGATATGCAAGTCTGTCGGAGTTGCTTGTGATAGGTAATTGCAAGTCTAGCAGCTGTAGGGCGAATGCGGCTCGTTAGAAACTAGGTCGTTAGGCCGTATCCTCCAGAATAACGACCGCCGCCGCATACTCATCCTCATGAGTCAAACTCAGATGTATCCGCATCACTCCCATCTTCTTCATTTTCTCCCTCTCACTCTCTTCCAGCTCAAAACTCGGCTTGCCACTAGGCAGTTTCCCCACTCTCAGTAGGTGGAACTGCAAATCAGTCCGTCCTGAAGCCTTCACCAAGGCCTCCTTTGCAGCCCAGCGACTAGCCAGAAACAGCGGCGTGACAGGCACTAGTTGTTCCTCTGCATGCAGCACTTTGGCAATAAAGCGCGGAGCTGTGGACTTACTGAGCACTGCCTGCATCCTAGCCACCCTGCATAGGTCCAGGCCTACGCCCACTATACCCATTAATGGCGCAGAGGGGCAAAAGACCCGCTTCCTCGAGACAGTTTCAAAGCACGCACTTGGCCAGCATCGAGAAGCTGGACGAGTACATCGAGTTGATGTACTCAGACGACGCGGAGACCAAGGTGCAGGCGGCCCGGCACATCCTGCATCTGTCCAAAGAGCCAGAGAACGTGGAATTCATGCTGGCGCATGGTAAGTGGTAGGAAGAGTCGCTCTTTGGAGTGCTGGCGAGGACCTTGAGGGATGAACATAAGGTGAGTGTGGAGCTCACTATGCTGATTGCGGGGGTCTTCTTTATCTACTCCAACTACTCCCAATTCCACCCTCTACTCTCTCAGAACCAAGTCGGAGACGCCACCATGAAGGTAATCGAGTACCAAATCAAGCGACACGAAGTGCGCAAAAAGGAGCTGCAATCCAAGGAACAGGAAGCAGCCGGCAACCCCGCCTTTCTGCAAGAACTGGAGAAGGAAAAGCGCAAACTCGAAATCTTGGAAAAGAAGCAAAATCGACTACTGCACCGTAAGGCCTATTTAGTGGCTTTTAACATACTGCTGAATCTGGCGGAGGATTTGACGATCGAGCGGAAAATGAAAAAGCGGAAAATTGTCTCGTACTTGGTAAAAATGCTGGATAGAGACAGTGTCCAGTTGCTCCTAGTGGCGCTCACTTTCCTCAAGAAACTCAGCATTTTCGGGGAAAACAAGAATGAAATGGTGATGTCTAGGTAGTGTCTGGAGGAAGGCTTGGTGCAGAGACTGCAACGGTTTGTGCCCTGTCCGCACCATGCACCGCTGTGCAACATTGTGCTCAAACTCATCAAAAACCTTACGTTCGACTCTGAGGTTCGCAAGCAAATGGACTCCCTCGGCTACATCCCCCGCATCGTGACTTTGCTGAAAGAAGCGCCCTTCCGGTCCTCAGCCATCGAAATTCTGTACCAACTGAGTATAGAGGACAAGTGCAAGAGCACGTTCACATACACAGAATGCATCCCTATCATCAACCTCATGATTATCAACTTCCCAGAGCCCATCGTCCGCGAAGAAATAATGGCTCTAGCCATCAACCTGGCAGCCAACCAGCGCAACGCAGACATATTCTCCTACGATGGACAGCTGGAAAGAATAATCCGCCGGGCCCTCAAAACCTCCGATGTGCTGTTAATGAAATTAGTCAGAAACATCAGCGGCGCTTCCAATAGTTCCTTTATTCAGGAGACTTTAGAGCTGTTTGCGAGCGATTTTATCCATATTGTGTGTGAGGACGGAGATCCGAATTTCCAAATTGAGGTGTTGGGCACACTGACTAATGTGGAGCTGGATGAAGGGTGGGCGGAGGTGGTCAAAACCACGCCGATTTTGGACTATATTATGAAGAACTTGGTAGTGGGGTATGCGGAGGACGACTTCACCCTCGAGTGCATAATCCTAGTCGGCACAATCCTCTCCTCCGACAAATGCGCCCTCGTAATCGCCAAATCCATGATAATCAAACTCCTGCACAACCTCCTGTCCGAAAAACAAGAAGACGACGAATTAGTCCTTCAAATAATGTTCGACTTCTACAAGACTTTGCTGTTCCAGGAGACGCGGGTTATCGTGCTAGAGCACACGCAAGTGATTAAGTATCTGATGGAACTGCTGCAGGACAAGAACCCGCGGATACGGAAAATGGCGGATAGTGTGATGGAGTTGGCGCAGGAGTTCGATAGTCAGTGGCTGGAGGAAATCAGGCTCAGGCGGTTTCAGCTGTTTAATCAGGATTGGATAAAGACGATTGAGCAGCTGGATGAAGCGGAGTACGGGGAAGAGGAGGGAGAAGGAGAGGAGGAGGAAGAGGAGGACGACAAAGACGCAGACTGGGAAGGGTGGGGAGCGGACCGGATGTGGGGCTATGGGAACGAAGAAGGCTAAATTACTCACTAGTTATCTGCGGCTTTCGGCCGAAATTGACGGAATTCCAGCCGAACCAGGCTAGGAAGGCTAGGTTGAGGAGTAGGTGAGCGGGCGTGTAGCCCACTTCCTGCAGCGCTGGCAGGCCTGGGAGAGTCTTGATTAGCACTACTGTGCCGATGAGACAGAGAAGTGGAGCCAGACGTAGGTATCTGACCATATCCTCAGAACTGACCTTCCCAAGTCTCTGAGCAGGGCAAAGATATTGATCCATACAGTAGACACAGGGCGGAATTAACAGTCGCACAGAGCCCATAGTCACCGCCCCCAGCACCGTCTCCACTCTAACCTCCGTGCAACTCACCAATACCTCCTGCAACGTACTCACCACCAGCGTCGACTTCAGCAGTCCTTCCCCCAGAAACAGAAACCCGCGGTAGTAATGCACAGCCAACAGCTTCGCAACTTCAACCTGGTCAAGCAAGTGGACGACAGTGAAGACCGCCAAGAACTGCAAACTCAGCATAGTAAAGCTGATAGGAAGGGTGTGATGCAGGACTATCGCTGTAACCAGCATATCTCCGAACACTAGTGCGAACACGCATAAGAACTTCCGAGCCGGGTTTGCGCCGGGACAGGAAAAGCTGAAGGTCAGAAGGTAGTACAGGGTGTGTGCGGGGAACAGGAACTCGATAGGCAGAGCGGAGCCTTGGAAGCAGTGTTGGAAGGCAAGTAGAGCAAGCACTGTGACTGCACCCTCGCAGGACACGATGAGTTCGCTCGATTTCACCATTATTCCCGCTAAGTAGGCAATTGGCTGCAGACTCTACCTAGTGTACTTCTCCATCAGTTCCTGGGCATACGCTCTCTGTCTCTCCTGAAAGTAACTCCCACAGGCAAAAGCCACTCCCAAAGGCAGCGCAAACGTCAGTCCATACACAGCCTTCACTCCCTTAGTCCCTGCAAGCAGCATCCTCTCCAGTCCCGCCCTCCCCATCAACCCCACCTGCACTCCCACTCCCACTGCGAACCCCCCAAACGCCCCTTGCGCCACATTCGTGCTCTTCAGCTCCATTTCCTGCATCTCCTCGAAAGTCAGGTCGTCCACGTGCTGCTCCAACCACTCCTCCACTTGCATTTTCCATCGTGGAGCCCACACCCAGCCTACGCAGACGAGGGACTTTCAGCGAGTTCCGGGTCGTGGTGGCGAGGGCGCAGGAAGTGGACTCGCCCAAGTCGCCCCCGCCACTGCCTTCTGACCCCAAAGAAGAAGCCAAAGAGACGGATTTGAGGGAAGATCGGTACCTGCTAAGGCCTGATAGCACCCTAAGACTGGCCTGGGACGTGGTCACTACAGTGCTTATAGTGGCTCAAGCGGTGTACATCCCTCTGCACGTGGCTTTCGCGATTCCCCTCATAGAAGGCGCTGAAATCGCTGTGAAGTCCGCTTTATTAGCGAATGTTCTGGTCGAGTTCAATACAGGCTACTACCACCACGGCTCCCTAGTCTACCAGCGGCGCAAAATCGCCTTTCAGTACGCGAAAAAGAGCCTTTGGTTCGACTTGTTGGTCTTTTTCCCCTTCGATCTCTTGGTTTCCCGCTGTGAGGGAGCGGACTACTGGTCCACAGGCCACTTTTTGCTGCTTCTGCGGCTTTTCGCCCTGCTGAAAATCTCGACTCTGCTGAAATCCCTGGAAAACCTGATTTCCACTTCCTTCACTGCCAACCTTTTAACTCTGACCCGGAAAATAGTGGGAATTCTGCTAATTGGCCACTTTATCGCCTGCTTCTGGTACATAATCGCCGAATCCCAAGGCTCCTGGACCCACCTCACCTGGACCATAAGCCTCCGAAGGGACAAAGGGTATGAGCCCTCCTGGGGCGAATTCTACCTCACAGCTGTTTATTGGACCTATTCAGTCCTGTTGACTGTGGGGTTTGGGGATATTGTGCCTAAAACTACTGGGGAAAAGATGTATGCGACGCTTTGTATGCTGTTGTCGTGTGGGGTTTTTGCGTTTTTGCTGGGCAGCATTGGGACTTTGGTGGCGAAGCAGAGCGCTTTGGATGATCAGTATAAGGATTTGAGTATTAGTATGAATGCGTTTATGAATGGGAAGCGGTTTCCGCAGGGGTTGAGGGAAAGAGTGCGACTTTTCCTGCATGCAGTCCGCGGACACCGGCAGTCCAACCCTTTCGACGACCAAAAGATCTTCCAACTTCTCTCCGCACCCCTCCGAGAGGAAGTTTCAGCCTACGTCCACGGCGCAGCAGTGACAGCCTGCCGGCTCTTCCGAGGCATGAGTCGACAGGCAATCGCCCTAACCGGCAGATGCATGAAAGACGAAGTGTTCGCCCAAGGGGAGTTGCTGTTTGCGGAGGGCACCTGTCGGGCGCAGCTGTACTACATAGAATCCGGACAGGTGGAAGTCGTCCATATGAGGACGAATACTTTGCTGAGGACGCTGCATGGTGGGGAGTATTTCGGACAAATTGGGTTTTTCCTGAAGAAGCCGAGATGTGCGTCTGCGCACTGCTTGGGGTTTGTCAATGTGCTGACTCTGGATAGAGACCAGCTGACTGAGGGTCCTGAGAAAAGCGAAGAGTTGGAAGCGATACTGCAGGGGATAGAGGCGAAATGCGCTGATGGAGACCTGTCTGCTTTGCACCTGCGCTGCTATCTTTGCAGGGTGCTAGGCCACGTGGCTTTAGCCTGCAAGAAGGAAGTGGTAAATGCAGGCGGGGAGATAATTCGCAAGCAGTGGCTCGCCCGCAGGCAGAAATCCCGCTCCATCAACCCTTCCATCTGCCAACCCAACTTCACTCGCAAGCCCAGACACATCCGTCCCCACGACCACTCCCTTCTCATCCCCTCCCTTCAGAAGAAAATCGCCACCTTCTCCACCCTTTCCCAAGCCGCCCAGTCCATCCGAGCAGTCCCCCCGCCCCTGCAAACTGCGCGGCCGGACTGGAACACCTACTTCGACTCCGAGTCTGAAGAGCCCACTGACCTGCTTTCTTACTGTAGTGCTTAATATGTCCTCGCTCGAGGTGCTGAACTTCATCGTGCCCATCTACCGCCACTCCGGCTTCCACGATGCAGAGGTGAAGATAGTGGCTTCCACCCTGAAGTCCTCAGTGCTGTATAAGCGGCTGACTGGCTCGAAGACGGTGGAGCTGGCCAAGCCGGACGCGTACTACCGCAACATGATGGCGCTGCACAAGAACGTGAGTCGGAAGATGAGGGAGCGATACTACGGCACACAGGCGAAACCGGCAGATACCTTCGCCAAATGCAAGTCACCAGCAGAGATTTTCCACCTGAAAAGGAGAGTGGAGACCAATATCGCCAATACGATGCATAGGTTCGGATTTGCCTTTGACCAGGAAAACAAGCCGATGCTGCATGGCAAGGACTTCCCGGAAATACCGATGTTTCTGAAGTATGTGATGGAGCGGAAAGTGGCGGGCAAGACCTCGGTGGCGTCCTTCCGCCTGCTGGAGTCCTTCATTAGCGTGCAGGAGTGGTACAAGAAGGGGGTGGAAATTGAGGCTTTGGGCAAAAAGAAACTGAGACCTATTTATAGCGTCTGGTCTCCGACCTCTCAAGACTACATCAACCTTTTGGCCAAGTACCTCGACGCTGTGTCTTTCTCCGGTACTGCACTGGACATAGGCACCGGCACCGGCGTCCTTTCCCTCCTCCTGGCTTCCAAAGGACTCAAAGTCACAGCAATCGACAACAACAAGGCAGCCGTCGACTGCGCCCGGGTGAATGTAGCCGCCACAGGGATAGACGGAGTGGAGGTAAAGCTAGGGGATGTGACCAAGCAGTTGGACCTACCGAGGTACAAAGTGATAGTGTCCAACCCGCCCTGGCTGCCTGGCCTCGGGGAAAGCCCGCTGCAGCAGGCAGTTTTCGACGAGAAAGGAGCAATGATCAGGAACTGCTTCAGAGTGGCGAAGGAAAGGCTGGAAGTGGACGGCAGCTTTCTGCTGCTGTACTGTGACCTGGCCTGCAACCTGGGTCTCCAGCCCTCCAACTACATTGAGTCTCTGTGTGCGGAGTATAGCCTCAAGCTGCATACTCAGACTGCTGTTTCCCTGCCTGTCCAGGCCAACCCGCTCGACCCGCTCAAGCCGTATAAGGACAGGTCTCACATAACCCTATACGACCTTCGTCTTAGCTAGTATGGACTTACCCATCATTTGACGGCTCTGAGGGATTTAGGTCTTTACTCGCTTTACACTTGACACTGTATTCTGAGAAAGGAAATTAGTCTCAGGAGTTCCCAAAGTCTCTCAAACACATGCGAAACAATGCATTTAAAGGGCTAAAGTCCTCACCCTCCACCACTTCCATTACCCTATATTAAAACATGCTCCCCTCCAACGCGCCCTTGCAATGTCCCGCCTGCTCCATCCCTCTCTCCTCTCTCTCCAAACTCACCACCCACCTGGAGCGCCACTTAGGCCAAAAGCCCTTCAGCTGCAAAATCTGCAGTCGCGCCTATGTCCTCAAATTCGAAGCCAACCGCCATATCAAGGAAAAACACCCCAATTGCGACTTCGAGGCCAATAGGGTTGACGACCCGAATTACCAGGAAAACCCGCAAATTGCGCTGAGTTGTCAGATCTGCAAAGGGACTATTAGGAACAGAGAGGACTTGAGAGTGCATGCGATGAAGCATATTCGGGCGGAGGGGGAGGAGGTGAGGGAGAAGATGGAGAGGAAGCTGGAGCGAAGGAAAAGGAAGGAGGAGAAGCGGGAAAGGAAGGGGGAAAAGGGCAGACGGACCAAGGACGGACACAGGCGAAGCGCAGAAAAGGTCCCTGAAGCAGATCGAGAACTGCGGAATAAGCGGAAACTGCGAATTCTGGACGACTCCCAACTCCGGAAACTAGCGAAAACCACCTTCCGCTGCCTCGCATGCTCAGAAACACTCCCCAACCTTGGCGACCTCAACCTCCACCTAAACGAACACATGCTGCTTCTCCGCTTCCACTGCCAAGCCTGCGACTTCACCAGTCCCACCAGATGGGAGGGACTGAAACACACCGAAACCGTCCACGAGGACCCGACAGGTCTCTGGATCGAAGCCTGCGAGGAGCCAAAAGAGCTAAAACTGACCTGCAAGTTCTGCTCCGAGGACATTCTCTCTGTGAATTCCTTCGACAGACATGCACTGGAGCACTATGCGGAGGCTGAAGTCGAGGCAGGCAGTCATCACCATTAGGCTTAGAGTGGGTAGAGAAGCAGGAGGCAGCCGGGGGACTGGCAGGTCACTGGCACTAGCGTCATTCGTACGGTTAGGTCTCTTTTGCGGCGGAAGTCGTCCTTGTTGGTGGAGATGGAGACGGATTTGAGGGTGGTGACCTCTGCGGAGTCGATTCCGGCGGTTATTTGCAGGATTAGTTGGGGGGTTTCTTCAAACAGCTCTGAAATCGCCATGCCCACTAGGCGTTCAGGGACTATACCCAGCAATTCACAAGCGAATTTGTTACTTTGGCTGATTAGTCCCTTTCGATTTAGGAAAATAACCGCAATTTCGACATATTGCAGACTCAAAACGTTAATATCGGCTTCCAATAGCAACCCCGATAGTCCCTCCATTGTAGTCAAAAGAGCATCTAATACCCTCGAAGTCGCTTGAATAACTCTCAAATCCGCCCCTCTAAACGCCTCTCCAGATAGAGTATTGAGACACTCCAACACTCCCTGCGAGCCTACCGACACAGCCACTACTTGCTTCGTAGTGAAGCCAGTGGCTGTGTCTATGGTGGGCAGGAAGTCTGGGTGAGTGGAGGCTTGTGGGCAGTTGATCACAGTGGAAGTGTTGAAGACTGCACTGGCTAAACCGCGAGTAAGGGGTAAGCGGATAAGTCCTTCTAGGCCGGTGCCTAGGACTGAGACTAGTTCGTGGGTTTTGGAGATGTATTGGAATAGAGTCGCTCTTTCGCAGGAAACTGACACGGTTAAGGAGGAAATGACGGCTTGGAGGATTGGCATTAGGAGGGAATCGTGGGCGGTTTCGATGGATTCGGCGGCTTTCGGACCCTTGTTGACCAGCTTCTGCACCTTTTCCTTGACTAGCAGACCCATCATGCCCACGGAAAGCTGCTTGGCCACGTGGTTCATTACAATCAGGTCCGCTGGACTGAAGGACCTGCGCTTATTGCAGCACTCCAGCACTCCGAATATGTCTTCAGAGGCAAGTAGCGGCACACAGGCCAGGTTCTTCACATTCACCCCGGTTTTATAGCTGTATTCCGAGTCGAAATTCGGGTCTTCCAGTGCATTCGCGACAATAACCGCCCCTTTCACCTTGTGCAGCACTGCAAAATGACCCAAATTAGGCGGAAATGATAGCTGCTTCTTAGCAAATCCCGTAGTCGCCCTGCAAAATAGCACCTGACTGCCCTGGTCCTTCTCATACACCGTGACTTGCTCCACTTCCAACAGTTCCCCCAGCATTTCCAGCACTCTGGGGAAGAACACAGCCCAGTTGTTCAAAAAAGCCGCATTTCTGCAGCTCAAAAAGAAGCTCAAAGTCTCGAATAAGGCAGTTTGCGTAGGGGCGAGCAGGGCTTCGCGGGACTTTGAGGCTGATAAGGCGAAAAGGCGCTTTTGGAAGTCTTTGCGGGAAAACTGGGCCTCGAGAATGGCTTTCAGGAAGTCGGAGCCGGAGAAGTTGGTGAAGAGGCGGGAAGGGGAGGGGAATTCGCCCTGCAGGCCTGCGGAGAAGGACTGGTTTATGCCTTTGGAGGGACTCTTTTTCCGCTTGCGGCGCTTATTGGGACTGGAAAAGGTCGAAAAATCCTCCCTTTTGAGTCCTTCCTCCTGCGGAATATCCGGCAACAGCGGCAAGTCCGCCCTCAGCTTCGCAGTAATATGCTGCGAAAGGACCGCCACCGCCCTCCTCAGCGCCACCACCTGCTCCCTCATTTCCCCAAATTTGAACTCGTACAGCTTAATAGTGCTGATTTGTCCCTTGATGACTGCGTCTTTTTCCTCAATGACGGCCTTCAGCTCCAGCACTCGGGTGTGCAGACTGTCCTGCTGGGCCTGCAGACGGGTGATGTCGCGGGGGGCGATGCTGCGGCTGCTGCGGGAGGAGGGGGCGTGCCTGTAGTCGCCCATTATTATATGGCGAAAGTGATCAAGCGGATCGGCACTTTGGCCCAGAAGTTCTCCGTGGACATAGTGATCCACAGCGTGCAAATGACGCTGAGTCTGCCCGTGCGTCTCAACGTCGTCTGGAAGCGCAGAAACAAGCGCACCGAGACCAAGAACAAAGTGCCTCTGTCCCCCGCTGTGGGCAGTGCAGAGATCCAGGAGACACTCACGATGATCAATACGCTGTATCAGAAGAAGAGTGGGACTTTCAATGAGAAAAAGGCGGTTTTGACGGTGCAGGCGATTATAGAGGATAAAGGCTCGAAGAGTGTGGGGCAACTCACGCTAAATATAGCGGAATACGCCACTTCTCCACTCACTCGGCACGTTTTTAAGCTGGATAAGGCTCCAGACCGCTTCGCCAGCATCACGATTTCAGTCCTTTCCCAGCCTTTGGGCGAAGCTACATTGGCGGACAACATGAGTGATGCGTCTGGAGGCACTGGAATCAGCATGGGCACGGAGGGAGACTACACAGGCCCGCTGACAGACCAGGACTTGACTGGGTTTGATGAAGAGACGAAGGTGGTGGCGGGGTCCCAGGGACGTCCTCCAGTGATCCTCAAAGGCCACAAAATTCCCGATATTTCCGCCCCCGTCGACCCTGGGCGGATCACTGAAGCCATGGACAAACACGCACATGAACTACTAGGCCGAGGCAACAACCGTCCTGTACGAGTAGAGCGTCCAGAGGCTGAACGAACCGCTAGCACTGAAACAGGCCTAAGGGAAAGGGCGCAGTTGGAAGGACAAATTAAGTGAGCAGTATACAGGGGGTTGGAGGTGCAGTTGAGAGAAAGTGAGCAGAGTGCGGAGGACTATCGAGCCAAGTGTGAGGAATACGAGGCTTCCCGGCTGCAGGACCAGGTTGAAAGGGAAAAGATTGGACAGGCGTTGGTTCTTGCGGAGGAAAAGGCGCAGAGGAGTGCCAGGGAGCAGGCTTTGGAGTTTTCCCGGAATTCCAAGCAGAAAGAGGCGCAAATCGCAGAATTGACTCAAAGTCTGGAGCAACTGAGAAGGGAATTAAGCGAAAGTCGCAGTGCTTTAGGGTCCAAAAGCGACTCAGATTCCTCCTTTGCGACCTACAAAAAGCGCACCGAAGTAATGAGTAATTCCCACCTAGTCACCGACCTGAGGCGACAGGTGCAGACTTTGGAAGGGCAGAAGGACGAGTTGGAGACGCATTGCAGCCAGTTGAAGGCGGAAGTGAAGGAAAAGATGAGCGCTTTGGAAGATTTGAAGGGGAAGTGTGAGGCGTTGCAGCAGGAAATTGCAACTGTTAGGACGCAGCCGAGCAGTCCGAGTCCGGATTTGCAGCAAAGGAAGAAAATCGCGCAATTGGAAAGAGAACTAAAGGACGCCATTGCAAAGAACAGCCGAATCGATGAGGAATGCAGAGACCTGCAGCACCAGCTCCGACAAGCAGCCAACACCGAGTTCTCCGACCCCGCCACTGTCATCCTCAACGACCAAGTCCGCACACTCGAAGCCCGTCTGCAGAGGTACACTGAGGACACAGAGGACGAAAAGGCGGAATATACGCGAAAAATCGACTCTTTGGAGCAGCTGTTGGAAACTGCTAGAGCTCAGTTGCGGAAAAGACCTACAGACCGGAGCCCAACGCAGGAAGAACCTGCGACAGAGCCGAATCGAGACGTGGAAAAGCGATATGTGGAGGCGAAAATGTCCCTCGCAAGTGTGGAAATGGAGCGAGATGTGCTGATTCAGAAGTACAAGGAGGCTCAGGAGCGCCTGCGGCAGTACAGCCAGCAGTATACAGAGCTGGAAGTGGAGTTCTACAAGATCAACGAGCGCTTCGGCCAAACTATCAACGCGCAGAATGAATTGGAGCTGGAAATCGTGCACTTGAGGCAGCAAGTGGCAGATAAAAAGAAGGGGAAGTAGGCTAGGTAGGCTAAACCGAGCAATTTACGCAGTGGCCGAGGGTGCTTCTGATGAAGTCTTCGCAGCGGCTGCAGAAGGCTGCAGAGCAGGTGGGACAAACGCGCAGCACTCCTGGCACTTCGCAGCCTGCACACAGGCCCTCGCCCGCGGCTGCGAAGTCCTGAATCGGCTGGAGGGACAGAGAGGCTTGGACGAGGTGCGGGTTGGAAATCAGGAAAAAGCCGCAAATGGAGCACTTGCAGGGCAAAGAGCAGGTTTTGGCTTTGCAGATAGGACAGAAGTACCCGGGACCCAGGGTGAAATGGCAGGCGCAGGGGGAGATTTCGCTTGTGTAGGTAGGGAAGCCGAGGGGGACTAAGGCGCTGCATAGGGCGGGGTCGCCTGCAGAAGCTCGAATTTTCCATATTTCCGCCAAATCTTCCTCGTGGAGCGCCACTTCGATCGACCCTCCAGTCATTTCCGCAGTTTTCCGCATCAAGTACACCTCAGGAACTAGGGAAATTACCGATACTTGCATGCAGTTTTCCTTCACTTTCCCTAAAGTTTCCCATATATCCCCCGGGTCACAGCTCCACAGCGAATTCTGCACGATCAAGACCTCTGTGCTGTAATGCAGCTGAGCCGTCGGGACCTGCTTTAGCACCAACTCCAGTGAATTCTGCAGTGAAAACTCGCCGGAAGGTCTCAAGTCCTGAAGACTAGTGACCAGCCGTGCAAGTCCGTCACTAGCTACAATGGTGGTGATGAGGGATAGAGGGTTGTTGGCTTTGAACTGGGCGGTGAAGGTCTGTGCCACTTTCCCCACTAGTTGCATTCGGGAGGGCTTGAAGTCGTTCTTGGCAGCTGACTTGGAGCAGTCCAGCACAAGGAAGAAGTTGCGCAGCAGCGGGCGGACATGGTGCGAGCGAACTACGTGCTTTTGAGGACTGGGAAGGATGTCTTCTTGCAGCTGCTCCCAGGTGCGTTTGTACTCTTGCAGCCAGGAGTACTCTTCCATACTGGATAAGACTTATAGACTTCGCTGGATATGGACTCTGTATGAGAATGGACTGTAGAAGGACTATTCGCTTGGTAAATCGACAAATCTAGTCGAATGCACATGTAAATTCACGCTTGGTCTGGCTTCATTAGTCGGCCGATTGCCTATAGGTATCTTAGCCTCACTCCCTTAGTCTGCAAGAAAAGGGCCTAACTGACTCAATGCAATACTGGCCCTGAGACTAGTCATGCAGCTATAGGAAATATGCAGCCTAACTACAAGAATGTGCGCTGCTCAAGGCGCCAGATGATACCAAGTTCCGCAAAATGAAGGTGGAAAAGGATCCCAGTTCAGGCTTTTGAGAGATGAAT
>Ga0247837_1005718_pt1 | contig 18334 bp, 17 predicted proteins | sample LaCtaG_2_FD_187115 | JGI IMG/M metagenome (GOLD analysis project Ga0247837, IMG submission 187115) | Freshwater microbial communities from meromictic Lake La Cruz, Castile-La Mancha, Spain - LaCruzMarch2015_14.5m | ecosystem: Environmental > Aquatic > Freshwater > Lake | place: Spain: Castile-La...
ACTCATACCTAATCCCGGTGATCACTAAAACAACTAATCTATGGGATCATTAAAGCAAGGCATTAGCTCAAATAATGAGCTAATTGTGAATTATCTCCCAATATCGACCCCCCCTTATTTTTCAATAGATCTCCACACTTAAATCCATGAAGGTAGCACCCCAACCCATAGGGAAGGTATAAACAGTCTCTAAGGTTTTCTTAGTGGTGTTTTTATATTGCTGGCGAATAGTCATCTCTAATAGAAGGCCTTGTATCTTGCCTTTCGCGCTAACGGATTGCAATGCCATTTGCTCGCCATCATCAGTACTTAAACCAACCACTTCATCCAATTCAATCATTGCGAATCCTTTTTTACTTGTTCATATGCCTGCAGTACGCCTTTTAAGAACTGGCGTAATTGCTCAGGGCTAAGTTCAGCTGTTTCTGGTGATACCTGCAGCTCAATGCCATCCGCTACCCAAAGGTGGCTTCGCACTTCCACATGGCCTGGTCTCTTAGACCTTTCAGGCAGGGCAAGGGGTTCGCCGGATAGCACTTCACGAATTCGTTCAAGAGATATCCCAGATTCAGACAGCTGCTTGATACGAAGGATCTTCTCAAGGTGGGAGCTCACATAATGAGCTGCCCGGGTTTGTCCTATTGGCTTATCTAGTAGGCCTATTTGGATGTAATATCGTAAAGTCCTGGAACTTAAGCCTGATAGGGCGCAAAGCTCTTCAAAGGTGTATTTTTTGTCTTCCATGAATATATATTAACACTATTACTGTAAAAATACACTGTAAATATAAAATAATTCTAAAAAGACCAAATAAACCATTGATGGATCAACTTGTGAGCCATTGAAAGTCTAATCTGAGCATATAAAAGCCTAATTTTTTGAAGAAACTAAGGCTGGACCTACAAGAGAAGGTTAGTTTTATTGGAAAGGTGCTGATTTGGGGTGTAATTGAGGAGTCCGTTGGCCCATTTATCTCCCGCCTTCATGATCAAGGCGGGTTATTGAAACTAGGGAGCACACTGAATTGGCTTTAATAATCACAAAGGGAGTGGACACTGTCTTGTCAGGAGTTTGCGTCCAATTAATTAGCTATATTTCAAATTTGCAGATAATAAAATTGATGCCATATACTGAATAAAATATTACTGAAAATGATAATTAATGCCTAGTAATGCAATCCTAAATTTAAAAGACCGCTATAAAAACGGCTACGATAATATTGGCAAGGACTTAATAGGCGCCTGTCTTTCTGAGTGCAGGCTGTATCGCCGAGGAACTGCTTACTTTAGCAGCAGTGCGCTTATGTCATGGTCTGCCGCCATGGATCATGTCATCAACGATAAAGTCAAAATCGAAATAATTTGTAGCCCTGTCATTAGTGATAGGCATTTGGTGGAAATACTAAAAGGAAGTATTTCACCGGATCAACGTAAAAAGACTATTCGACAGTTGTCAGACAATATCGTATTGACTGCGGTTGGATTTGGCATGAATAGTGAGCGTAGAGATTATCGTTCGCAGCTTTTGTCTTATTTAATAGCAACCGGTCAACTAGAGTTTAGGTTTGCTATTCCTAAAAACTATGAATTTCCTGATGAGAAGTCCGATGATAGAAATTTATATCATGTGAAGGTCGGTTATTTTGTTTTTGAGGACGATTCAATTGTTGCGTTTGAGGGCTCTATAAATGAAAGTGATTCCGCTTATCAATACAACACAGAAAGTGCGCAAGTATTTAAAAGCTGGCTTGATGACGACCTTCGGCGAGTAAACAACCTTGTATTAGATGTAAATACAGATTGGTCGAGGGAAAATCCTCATATTGAGGTTTATGAATTAAGTAGCGAAGCTTTAGAAAAAATTAAGAAGCTGTCCCCATCTGAAAGACCTCGCCCGCCGAAGGGACAGGGAATACCTCCAGCAAAACCTGAACCTGAGATGCCACCCCCTGGCGCTACACATAATTTAAGGCCATATCAAGAACAGGCCTTAAATGCGTGGAAGGAGCATCGATACCACGGCATCTTAGCTATGGCAACTGGCACTGGCAAGACAAAAACTGCTATTGAGGCACTGATAAGATTTATAAATAATGCTGAAAATGGTCTTGCGGTAATAACAGTACCCTATCAGGAGTTGGCTAAACAATGGGTTAGGGAGTTAACTGAGAGACAAATACCAACAATTTCAGTTTTTGATTCGCAAGATAATTGGGCTAATCGAGTTGAAAATATTGTCCAGTCACATTGTGGGCTTAGCTCACCCTCTTCTAAGCTGCCAGTATTGGTTTGTGTGAATAAATCATTTAGAGATGATAGATTTCAAAATATATTGAAAAGATTAGAAGGTAGACCTGGAAATAGAATGTTAATTGTTGATGAATGCCATCATTTCAATAAGGCTCATCAAATTGATTATTTGCCAAATTCTTTTCGTTTTAGGTTGGGGTTATCTGCAACACCCTACCAGTTTGACGAGGAAATGTTTCTAGAGCGCTACTTTGGAGAAATCGTATTTGAATTTAGCTTAAGTGAAGCGATTAAACAGGGCTATTTATGTCAGTACACCTACCATCCAATTCTCATTGAGTTTACTGAAGCTGAGGCCAATAAATACACTGAGACATTAAAAAAGATGACAAATAATGAGAGCTATGATAACTATGGGGATTTGGATCGAATTCTAGAAACTGTAGTTGGAAAGCTTGTAAAGTTGGAGGAGGTTTTAAAGAAAAACTCGAATAAAGTTTTCTCTTTATTTTATTGTGGCGAGGGATATGTAGAAGTTGAGAATGGTGAAAGAATTAGGCAGATAGATTCACTTACTCGATTATTAAATAAGTTAGGCTGGAGAGTTGGACGAATAACTTCGCTAGAAAGTCCTGCTGATAAAAAGGCGACCATTGAGAATCTTAAATCGCAACATATAGATGCCATTGCTTCTATGAGAATTTTAGATGAGGGAATTGATATTCCAGATTGCCGAAGCGCATATATCCTTGCTAGTCAACGCTCTGAAAGGCAAGGTATTCAGCGGCGAGGAAGAGTTCTGAGGAAGTCTGAGGGGAAGACTGTGGCCGAAATATTTGACTTTATTTTAGTGGGTCCAAGACTTTCAAATAAGGAGTTAGAGATGTTGTACGGACGTGAGATTAAGCGCGCAAGAATGTTTGCTGAGGATGCATTAAATAAGGCGGAATGTCTTAAAATTTTAGATGGGATTTAAAAATGAGTGATAACGAGACAAAGAAAAGTGAGAGTGAAAGTCACTCTATTCAAAAATTAACGCAAGCTCTTTTGAGAAGAATACGAGAAGAAGAGGCGTCTGGAAGCAATAGAAACCTTAAATCAGAATTCAGAGAATTAATTGCAAAAGAGAAATTATAAAAATGTATATAAACAGTATTACTCTAGATAATTTCCGTACTTTTTACGGAAGTCGAAAAATAGAATTTTCCGTTCAAGAGAATAAGCCTGTAACAATATTCATTGGTGAGAATGGCGCCGGAAAAACCACATTACTTAACGCAGTTTTTTGGGGTTTTACTGGTAGATTTTCTAAGCAATTTGATAGTTCGGAGGCAATAATTAACAGGGCGGCTGTTGAAGAGGGTGTTAAAACATGCTCCGTAGAAATTTCATTCTCAAATGAAGGCGTAACCTATAGTTTAGAGAGAATACATACAAAAGGCTCATCTAGTAGCTCAATTAGGCTATCTAAGTACGATCCGAGTAGCGGGCACCTAATACCAATCAGTGCAGATTTAGCAGAGATGCAAATTGAAAAATTTATCCCAAATAAATTAGCTAGTTGGTTCTTTTTTGATGGCGAAGCGATAGGCGCACTCCATCTTCGAGGTGATTCAGAGTTTAAGAGACAGCTGCGACAAACATTTGGATTTTCATCCTTGGAGGGCCTGAAGGAGCTCTTAATAGATATGGAGAAAGACTATAGAAGGGAAGAGGCGCGTTCAATAAAAAGTGCAAGATTGGATGATATCAATGACCAGTTAGACGCTTTGGAGCGTCAACAAAAAACGCTTGGCGATACCGTCGATCTTTTAAAAAACACAATCAATATTGAAGAAAGCAAGAAAAGTGAATGCGAGGGTAGATTATTAAATTATGCCCAGGCAGAGCCCATACAAAATAGAAGAAATATTGCATCAACAAGATTGGCGGAAGAAAAAAATCGAAGAGATCAAAAAGTAAAAATTAGAAATGATTTTTTAATTAAAAATATCCCTAAAGTTATCTTAAGTGAAAAAATGGGGGTCTTAATTAATCAGTTAAATCAAAAAGAAGAAGATCAAACTCTTCCAGAGCCATTTGGCACAAAGCTGATTGATCAAATTAAGTATATGAAAAAGTGTATCTGCGGAACGGAGGTTCTGCCAGGTAGCCCGGAAGATAAGTGCCTGGATACGATGCTTAATAGGGCGTCTACTGGTCTGTTAATGCAGAAAATATTTGCATTTAGATCTCAAATAGGTCAGTACAAAAAGCAAGGGGATGAATATCAAGCACATTTAAATTCGCTAGTAAATGAAATTCAAAAATGTGAAAGCGATATAGCCGAGCAAGAGGCGATTATTAGAAAAGCGGATGAGGATATAAAAGGTATCAAGATCGAAGAGGTTAGACAGCTGAAAGAAAGTCTTGGAAGTTCCGAGGCAAAAATTAGGGGTGCGGAGAGGGATATTGGTGCCCACGAGAATAAAATGAAGTTTAACCGCAAAGATATTGATCCTTTAAAGGCAGAGCAGGACAAAATTTTTGCACAGCAAAATCTTTCCACTCATTTGCGTACTGAACGTGAAAAGGTTTCAAAAATATTAAATTATGTTTCTGCGGAATTTAGTAGGCAGGAGGCTGAAGTACTTGATGCGTTAAATAAGGAGATTTCTGGCGTTTTAGATGCATATCTGACTAAAAATTACTCGGCAAAAGTAGACCCAGATTCATATGAGGTTAAAACATATGACGTTGATGGCAAACCAGTTTCTCTTGGTACTGGCGAATCAAACATGCTCAAGTTTGCAGTCATAGCAGCGATTGTTGGTATGGCTGGTTCAAGAACTAAGATTAGTAAAGTTAATTGGATTTCCGAGCCCATTATTGCGCCATTAATGTTTGACGCACCTTTCTCTGTTATTGATCCAGTTTATCGCGCGGGTGTAACTAAAAATTTATCAGATTTAGCTAGCCAACTAATTTTGCTTTTTGATAGTGGCAAATGGGATCAGGAGCTATTTGATATTTTGAGTAAGAAAATTGGAAAAACTTATCTTCTTGTTTCTAAGGCAAAAGGCCCAGAAAAATCAGTATCAAAATCTGTAGAAATTGCAGGAAAAATATTTAACTTAAATGAATATGGCGATCGAGATGAAACAATGCTTAAGGAAATTCAATTATGAGTAGCTTGCTAGATCAGAAAAGTTTGTTTTCTCACGATCACTCTGTTTATTGGCCAAAGAAATATGAGCGGGTAGTTGAGTATTTAAAAAATGGCGCAAGTGATGTAGAAAATTCACAATCATTTTATAAATACAATGTAGAGGCTATAGTTTTAGCGGCTTGTGTAGGTCTAAGAGAGGGTTATGCTGGAGATTTGTCATCGGAGAAGAATGAGATAGCCCTATCTACGTTTAATTCACAAAATTTAGGTATTTATTTATATTTAATTCCGATGCTTTCTCAGTCTGAGCCAAGCGTTGACTTCTTTAGAAGTAAAGAGGGCGAGGATAAAGCAATTTCAATATTTGAGAAATATGCAGCCGGGGGCCTAGAATTACTTAATGACAAGTTGGTGACTAAAAGCCTTGATTCCCCATATTTGTTTACACAGGATTTAATTAATTTGCGTCGAGATGATGTGCGGGATCTTGATATTGATATTTATTGATATAAAAATACTCTGAGACTTTAATGGATTATTTAGGTGTTGATTTTGGCACGACCAATTCTTTGGCTGGAGTTGTCGATATTAATAAAAAATTGCAGCTTGTCCCGCTTGAAGGGGAAAGCTATGAAATGCCATCCGCAATCTTTTTGAAGTTAAAAGACAAAGAGTCCCTTGCTTTTAATGAGGAAGATTATGAGAGGCGGGTGCAATCATTATTGAATGCAGATAAGGCTAGATACGATGAACAAAATGCTTCAATATTGAAGCAATTAGAGGATTTTCGTCGAGTTCATCGGCCCCGTCTTAAGACACCTAAGCCTTACGACTTTATAAATACGACTAAATATCTTAAGGCTCTAGATTTGTATGAGCGAGATAAAAATGACTACCCACGTATTTTAGAGAAGTTTGAGCAAACAAGAGTCGTGGAAGAAGAGGCGAAACTTAAAAAGTATATCCAGCCATTAAAGCCTGTAGATGAAATTAGGCGTGAGGTAAAGGCACTAATGGTTCAGCAACTTCTTGATGATGAAGCTGAATTAAATGGCGGGCAAACCTTTTTTACTGCTTTAAATGATCCGAATGTAATTCGATTCTATGGGCAAGAAGCAATAGAAGAGTATAAAAATAATCCTATGAGTGGATTTTTTATGAGATCACCGAAAGCTTTTTTAGGTGTTAAGCTTGCGGACGCTCATATACAGCTTTTTATTCGTACTGTAACTCTTATATTGACGGAAATTAAAACCAGAGCAGAGTCATATTTGGGCAAGGAGTTTAATGGAATTATTCTTGGTAGGCCTGTCAACTACATGGGCTCTCACTCAGATAACGACAATAATCAAGCTTTATACATAATGAGGCAGGCGGCAAGGCTATCAGGTTTTATTGATGTTCGTTTTGTTGTTGAGCCGATGGCTGCATCTTTGGTTATTTCCAGGACGATGTTTGATTCTAATGTTCCCGCATTAGTTATAGATGTTGGGGGTGGCACCTCAGATATTATTCTTTTAGATGTCAATTCAAGTGCTGATGAAAAGTTAAATGTTCTTGGTGCGGTAGGCGAAAGAATCGGTGGAAACGATTTCGATGAGAGTTTGGCTAAGAAAAAGTTCGCTCAGCACATTGGTGCTAATTCTCAGATTATTGGGGGTGGATCAGTGCCCAATCATTTTGTTATGGATGCCCTAAGCACTAGAGATATTCACAAGCAAGCCGCTTTTAGGAAGGCGGGAATTCAAATACATAGCTATTTATCTCAAGTATCAGAACCAGCAATGGTTGAACGACTTTATCAGATGTTTCAAATGCAGCTGCAACATGAAGTGTTATTAATCTCTGAAGAAGCAAAAATCAGGTTGAGTGAAAATGAAAGCCATGTTTCTAATTTTACGTTTTTTAATGACCCATTTTCAGTTTCTCTCTATGCGAACGAGCTTTCTAGCATATATACGCATGAGTTAAATGGAATTCATCGTAATGTTAAATCGATTCTTGCAGATTGTTTACCAAGTAATTCTACATATAGAGTTTTTTTGACGGGTGGCATGGCAAAGTGCTCGACTTTAATTGAGTCGATAAAAGATCTTATACCCAAGGGTACTGTGATAAATAGAATTTCAGCTCTACAAGGAGTTGTCGCGGGATTGGCAGTGGTTGCTCGTAGCATTTCCCTCTCCGAAGATGCGCATGATGATAATTTCTCTGTAAGAGGGATACCTGTAACTAGATAATTAATAGTTTTTAAATATTATTTCATTAAACTTCTCAATAAATCATCAATTGAATCTGATGATGAACCATTCAGATAAGAGATGCCACGATGCAGGTGAAGCTTAAAATAATTATTAAGCTCTACCTTTTCAAGAGAAATTCCATTTTTCTTAGCATTTGAAATAAGCAAGGCCATGTAAAGATTTTCAAGTCCTCCAGTAAATGTTCTCCAAGTCATCTCTACCGAACTATCTGCGATGACATTTTCAAAGGGCGGTGGTGTTGTCTCTCGTAGCGAGAGGCAAAAGGCCCATCTACATAAAACATTCCAGTTTTGTATCCCAGTACGCTTTTTTAGTGTAATTAATTGATTTCTTGCTTTTTCTGAAATTCGAACATTTTCAATCATTTAGGCCCTCGCGCTCTCAAAATATCCCTTGCTAAAGACAGAGGATTCTGTTGATTCATCGTAATTAATGTTGTACTCAAGGGCTATATGGCTCTTAAGAGATTCGTAATGTTCGTTTGTAATTTCTTCATCTGTTGAAAAAATTAAAACTTGACTTCCAGCCTTGGGGAAATAGTTTGAGATCAATTTCTGTCTATGTGGACCATCCAATCGACCAAGTGGGGTATCAATCACTGTTGGTAGAGTTTTTCCAGAGGATTTTGCTAATGCCCAAAGGATTGCAACAGCTAGAAGTTGTCTCTCCCCGGCAGAGAGGGATTTGGCTGGTACGACCTCACCAGATGGTTTGGCAATTGATAAGCTAAAGTCACCTTTATTAATCTCAAATTTAAGGCCGAATTTAGACTTTCTATGAAGAAGCTGAAAGCACTTAGATATTTCATCGCTTAGCGATATGAGATGCTTGGATATAAGCTCATCTTTGAATTTAGAAAGCGTGTTCTTCGCCTTTTGGGCATGATTAAGCACTCGTTGATTCACAATTTGGCTAGTTTCTAAATCTGCAATTTGGGCTAATTTATTGGTAATTTCTTTGGTGATACGGTCTAACTGGGTATTTATAGATCCTATCTCTTCGGCTAGCACCTCTGTCTTTAGCTCTAGTTTAGATTTCTCCTTTTGCTTTTCGGTAAGATTTTTGACAATATCCGCTACTTTTTCTTCAGATGGAACGGCTTGGAGGCCTTTGTTTACGACATCAATTTCATTCTCAAGAACTTCAAATTCCTTAAGCTTTGATTCAATCGATTTTTTAAGTCCAGAAACTTCATCTATTGAAGGTAGCTGAGATTCATCAATGTCTGTGGAGAAGCTAGATACCTCAGCTAATACTTGCGCCAGCCTTCTATCAAATAGCTCAAATACTGAATCTTTGCTAACTTTATTAAAGTCTTTTAATAACGTAATTTGTTGCTTAAATGTTGAGATTTCATCCTCAAAAGCCTTGGCAGATTTTGAGTTATGACCTGATGCGTTGCTAAGCTCTTGTCGTATTTCAGCAATTTGTTTTGATAAAAGAAGAAGAGGTGCCATACCTGAGGCGAGTTCTAGAAGCTCATTCGTTAATCCCTTCCTTCTCTCTTTTAGTACTCCAAGGTTTTCTTGTAAGGCATGTCTATTTGCCAAAAGATCGGCGCCAGAGATTTTCATCTCTTCTTCAGCCCTGGCAATTTCAATAGCCAATCTATCTAGTTGATTTGTAATCCCGGCTTTTTCTTGACCAATAACCTCTTTTTTTGAGTTTAATTCCTTCACAGAAGCTTCCTCTGAGTCTATAGAGATGCTTCCCGATTCCTTGGTAATTTCAAGTGCCTTTCTCTTTTCAATTTGCGTGAGACTTTTTGCTAGGCTTTCTATCGAATTGATGCCAAGAAGGGAGTAAATACCACTTCTTAATATTGCCGAGGACTTTAGGGGGTCAGCAAGACCTTCAATCTTTTCACCGTCGAAAAAGAATAGTTCCGAAATTTCTGATGGCATAAACTCTTCAACAAATTCATGCCAGCGCTCGGATGCTGTTCCGTCAAAAATACCATCTCTAGTAATCTCGCAAACCTCTTTAATATTAGATGGGCTTGATTCAAACCAATTTCTAGAAACTTCTATTATTTCCTTTTTCCCATTCTGTTTGGTGGTAAATGTAAGCTTTAAACCAGCGCCAGTTTTTGGTGAAACATCGCGATTGATTAAACTTTTTAAGTATTCCTCATATGGACCTTTACCTCTTGATGAGGTCTTTGCCGCTTTGCCGTATAAGACAAGCTGTAATGCATCAAGAAAGGTCGTCTTTCCTGAGCCATTAAATGCTCCAAACAAGATAATGGGTTTTTTTGAAGTTGGAGTCAGCTCAACGGTATGCTCACCTTTGTAGATGCCAAAGTTAACTAGAGTTAGCTCATTTAAAATCACGCCTTGCTCCCATCTTCATCCAGGGGAAATAGGTCGGAGACTTCAAATGTTGCTGATGATTCCATCATATTTCTTACTTGTTCTTCGTCATCAGTTGTTGTTTGTGATTTCTTAAGGGCAAATTGATATGCCTCATCTTTATTCTCAAATCCGCCGTTTACGAGTACTTTTTCCAAGTTTTCATAGATCCCAACTCTTCTAGTGGCTGTGGAGTAGTTTCTTTCAATATTGAGCAAGTTTCTTACCAGTTGGTAGTGAAGGTCGTCTGGCGAATTATCTTTTGAGGCAAGTTCTCTAAGTAAGGCAATATCATCCCTATTAAATAGAGCGCCTTCATCCACGCTCTCATAGGGGTAATCTCTTCCAGTTGCTTCTTTATATATTTCAGGGACTCTATCTTCAATTTCATTCTTATCTTTTACCCAAATACGTCTTATTTCTTCAAGCTCTTCATCGGTAATTAGTTGAAATTTTTCAGTACCTTCGCTACCGCTTGCTCTTACTTGTTCTTGGGCAATTAAAAGCTCTAGTAATAGTTTTTCACGATAACTTTGGAGGTAGGGGCCGTGTACAAGTTTTTTACCACCAGTATCCTTGTCATCCATTAGGGTAAGCCTGCCGTCCATCCTTCTAAAGTCGCGCTTATCAAAGTCTGTTACCCCAATATCTAGGAAGTTATCCCGAAAATGAGAAAGAGGAGCCATCCACTTTTTCTCATCATCATTCTTAATCATCGCTTGCATTGATTTATCTTTGTCAACCAAGGTACAAACAAAGCATCCAAAGCGGCTATCGCCACAGCTAGGTGTTGAGGTGTCAACGACTAGAGGGCACTCGTTATCTTGAGTTGCTCCGCGGTACATATTTAGTAGCTGGCTATTGTCATAACCCCAAGGATTTTTATAAGTCACTAAATATTCCCAGACATCATCATTTGACCAGCTGACTATTGGCGGGTAAATCCAGACTCTATCTAGTTTTGGATTTCCATTTCTGCTTAATAAATCACGAGTAGAGCCTTCATATCCCTCCATAACCTTTTTTCTTGTGGAGCTCTCAGCCTTGCGTGTACCTAAAACAAGAATGGCTTCACCGTTTTTTGCAACTACATCAAGAATAAAGTTGTTGGATGGATTAATTTTTAATCTGCTTGTACACCACCTAAACATAGGTCTAGGAGCGGGGTACCCTTTACCAATTAAATTTACCCAAAATCTATCCTGTAGCTCTGGGGTCAAGCGCTTAGGTTCAATTGGCATCTTTTGTTGAATTGCTTCAAGCCTCATCTTTTCAAGAGAAACTTCAACCCACATTGCAACAACTGGATTTTCAACTAATGTATCTGTGCTGATGACATATATAGGTTTTGAGCGCTGCGACTCTTCAAGCTCTTTAATTGCATACCAAATTAATTGAAGACATGCAGTGGAGTCCTTGCCACCGCTATAGCCAATTACCCATGGTAGGGCGTCACTTAAGTAGAGCCTTTTAATATCGGCTTTAATTATTTCTACTTCTGAATCAATTCCATTTGCATCAAACGATGACTTCTGATAGTTGTTAACTATATTTATTTTTTTCTCTTCCATCTTAGCCTCGTTTGTATGCTTCTTCTGTTCGTTTTTCTTCAGGGGATAGTTTTAATCCCAGCTTTTGTTTTATTAAATTCGTCGTTAAGGTTACGTTGTTGTAAGTTTTTGAAACCTTTCCGCCAACAAGTGCTCGGCCCTCCCAGATCTTGGCATTGCTTCGGGACCAGTCAATATTCTTGAGGGCTGCGAGTTTTTGCTTCCAATCCTTTGGGTGCTCGCTTAGTAACTGACTGCCGGCAATTCCAATTGATTGAATTGCTATTCCGTGTGAATGTAAGAGTTCTTTTCGTATTTCACCTGCTGTAAGTCTGCTTTTCTGAACCATTTCCCATTCTGGGATTTGCTTTGAAACTTCATCCCAAAATGTGATACAAAGCTTTGAGGCATTACTTTCATCGGATAACTCTTTCGCATCCAATAGTGCGTGACAGCCTGTATAGATGGAGCTCAATGTAAATAGCTTTCTAGAGCGCTCGGAAAGTGTGCTTCTTTCCATTTCAACAAGACCCTTAAAGGCAATTGACTTAAGGGCAACCAATTTTGCAATTTTTGACATGTCATTGCGATGGTCGTAAAGCAATCCTAGTGAACGGCTAGGTCGGATTGCATGCCTATTTAAGTCGGCAAACATTTGCTGGCTGCGCTCTAGACCTCTATCAATGAAGAAAACTACTGCAATGGACTCGCTTGAGAGTGAAGCATCTTCTTTTATTGCCATTTCTATAGCGGCTCTTCTGTGCTGTCCATCGTTGACAATAATTTTTGAATTCATGTCTATGCGAAGGAAGCCATTTCGCTGGGCTTCAGGGGTATTGTTGATGGTTGTGAACTTAACATCTCCATCGATTGATGCAGTGATTGCCGAAAAAACGTAGTTATCTGGATTGCTTGTTATGTACCTGGCAATTTCAGGTACTCTAGATTTATTAAGAATTCTTTGGGCTCTTAATTCGGGGCTAAGCTCCTCTTCATCAAACTTGAAGATCTTATGAACTAGGCCTAGAGGGCACATGGACACGAAGTACTCTCTGCCTGCTTGGATTCCTCGAATCGCAGGGAAAGTAAAGTGGTGATCGTTTATATTGGACATGATTGTATGTAAGTTTGTTTGTCAAAATTTTAACAAACATAGAATTTGTATGTCAACAATTTAACAAACAATCGTACAACGCTGGGTAAGCCTTTGATTTACATTGGCTTTTATATATCCTGTCTATACTGAAGGATATATAAACGCTCAAATAATATGGCTACTCTATTAATTCAACCAAAATCAGTCGTAGATGGGAAGCCTTGCAATCTGCAGGCTTTATTTTCCTCAGATTACCTTATACCCAACTACCAAAGAGATTATGTTTGGAAAACAAAAACAATTGAGCAGCTTGTTTCCGATTTAATTGAGCATTTTGAAAAAAATACTACTGATAATCAGTTTAAAGATGATATCTACGGATATTTTCTAGGTGCTATGGTTGTTATAACCAAGGACGATGAAAAGTCGGAGGTTGTTGATGGACAGCAAAGATTGACAACACTTTCATTAATTTCATCAATTCTGCATGACCTAGTTAGCCGGAACATTCCAAACGGCAACACCAGAAAGCAGGGACTATTAACAAAACTAGCTAATTTAACCACGACTTATGATGGTCGTGGCTATCCCGAGGCTAAGATAAGCTTTCAGAACAATGAATTCAGTGCCTACTTTTCGGAAGTCGTAGCAAAGCTGCAAGCGCGTAAAGATAAAAAAGCTTTTTACTCATTGCCGCCTAGCAAGGTCAAATTAAAAAATAAAAACACTCCATTTTCAATTATTGGCTATGGAATTGGGGCGATATATAAAAAACTTTATGAGTTTATTGGCAGCGCACCCACAAGAGATGCGAGGATTGATAGGTTATTGACCTTCACTCAGCTATTTCTTGAGTGCATCATCATCCTTAAAATAGAAGCAAAAGGCTATGACAGTGCCTATCATATATTTGAGTCCTTAAATAACAGAGGAATTCCTCTTTCGCAGGCAGATCTTATTAAAAATGAACTCCTTAAAAAGGCGAATGCCAGTGAAAGGGATGATTTAATTGATGACTGGAGCTACGCAAAGTCGATTACCGAAGGTGTTGATCTAAAGTTGACGGACTTTATTCACTACTCATGGCTATCACGAAATGGACATGTAAAAGCTAAGGATATGTTGGCAAAGGTAGAGGAGAATATTTCCTCGGGCGCTCAGGTGAGGGAGTACTCAAAAAGCCTCAAGGAAGATGCTGAAATCTTTAAGCTGCTTTTTATTGACCATTCATCAGGCTGGCCAAAAGATCTTAAAGATAATTTAAATGATATTAGTAAAGTCTTTGGTATTAAATTATGCTTTCCGCTAGCTTTTTCTATTTATCGAAAGCATAAAAATGATATTAATTTATTGACTCGCCACTTTCAAATACTAACAAACTTCATTTTTAGATTTATGAAGGTTGGTGATGGGTCAGTTGATGCATTGGCAGAAATTATGGCCAAATGCTCAACCTTTATAAATGGTGGCGCCGACTTATCTACTTTATCTGTAGAGCTTAGAGCTCATTCCTCTGACGAGAAATTTGAAGAGGACTTCCAAGATTTTTCTGTAAGTAATGCAAAGCTAGGTTATTACACTGTTTTCTACCTCGAGAAGGATAAGTTAAACGGTACAGAGCCTTGCGTCCATGGAGAGTCTCAGCACCTAGAGCACATCATGCCTAAAAAGCCAACAGAAGCGGGGTGGCCAAAACCATATAGCTTTAAAAATGAATTTCCGGATGATTATGGTGATTGGATCTGGAAAATAGGCAATTTAATGCCGCTACCTGCAACAGTTAACAAAACAATTCAAAACAAGCCCTTTAATGAAAAGATGGATATGAGTGCCGGGTATTTATCTACATCTTTAGTAACGCCCCGAGAACTTGAAGCCTATTTAGAAAACGGTGAATGGACAAATAAATCTATCGCTGATAGACAAGCCCACTTAGCTAAGCTTGCTAAAAAAGTCTGGTCTCTTACAGCATAGATTACATTTGCCATAGAGTTAGTATTTTTTATGCTAACTCTATCCTGCTAAAAAAATCTTGAGACTTTGTTTCTATACGCTCAGCATGCCCATCAAAGTCATGCTTAAAACGATCTTTGTGAATTCTTGTGAGTATTTTGTAATGGCTGGCAATGTCATTAAAATCTAGATAGCCTATAGATTGTGGGTAGGTTAGTAATACTGCATATTTAGCATGAATTTTAAGCAATCTAATCGCCAAATCTTGGTAAGCTTTATCAAGAATGCCAAAAGATCCATCAATAATTATTGGAATTTCTTGATACTTTTCTTTTGTTGCTCGATATGCAATTAGCGTAATTAAATTTAGTATTGCTCGTTCACTAGCGCCACCTATACGCTCTTGAGTAAAGCAATTATTTTTAAAAATTATCTTTTCAAAAAAAGCATTAGGTTTGGCGATATCCTTGTAAATAAAATTAGCTTTGTCGCAGACCATTTTTTGATCATGTGAGCCTAGAAAAATTTCAGGATCCTGTAAAAATTCAGGCGTAATATCCTTAAAAAATTCCTCTATTAAAATTAAATTTATATTTAGTGATGTAGTTTTTTTTTGAATGAGAATTTGTTTAAGAATCTCTCTTGCAATTCTTGATTTACCTGACCCATTTAGACCTGTAATAAGGTTGATGCCCGGCCTAAAGATGAATTTATGGCTATTCTCAAAGGGATCAATTTGAGGTATTGCAATATTAAGGTCCATCCGAAATTTAAGTCAAAGAATTACAGTGCTTGAAATTTTTTGTCTGCAAGCTGTTTTAGTCTCGGTTTTTCGGCGGCAGATTTTCCTGTAAAGCCAAGACAATTCTTTCTTAGTTGCGCTTTTAGAATTGCCTTTGGATCCTGGGCTTTAAACTCAAAAAGACTACTAGCGCAGATTTCATTATAAATTTCATCTGCTGACAAAGGCTTATTTGCTTTTTTTAACACTGTAAGAGCTGCATCGATGATTGTTGTCATTTTTTTGTACCTTATTATTTGGTTAATTAGATCTTACCGTAATCTACTGAGCCTCCATTCTAACGACTCTATCTTAGGCTCATATGCAGATTCCTTTGGCAGTATTAAAGGCAATCCCTCAAGATCAGTGAAAATCTGAAGATCGGGAATACGGCGGTCAATTGATTTGCTTACATGCCATTTTTTATCTGGTCCCGGGCAGATAATGTTTTTATCCATTGCCCAGTGCATATTTGGCGTCAAAGCAAGGCCATTTCTAGGGTCATCATCACCCGCAACTGAAAAGGGGTGTATATGTGCAGCCTCTACTAGTGCCTCCCCACTGGGGAGGATTATTCGGGAGCCTGTTGCCGCACATCGATAGTCATAAATCTCTATTATTACTTTTCTAAATGCCGGACTTCGAATGAATTCCGATGGGTTACGCGCAGATTTAGAAGTGGCCCCTTGGCGAATAACATTTTCGTATTGGCTTATCCGATTATTTTTTTCTACTATTGATTTTAAATCTTCATTCGTTCTATCAAACCAAAAGTCTGATAATGCAGCTTCTAAAGCCTTGATGTTTTTTGGCTGCTGTATTAGTTGGAAAAGATCATCATTCAAATATGCATATTCAACATTTTCTTTTATATAGTTAGATTCTGCCCCACTTTTTATTGGAAGATTGGAATCAATTTTTTTTAGGTGCCAAAAACTTGGCTCCCCATTGCTTAAATTTCCAGATAGGTATACGAATGGGTATTGAGGATTTGGTTTATCTTTATTTGATTTTGTGCTGAGAAAGTAAGAAAGATACCTCTCTAGGAGCGCTGGTGAAAAATAAATTTTATTAATCCTTAGTCCACCTGCATTAGCAAGGTCAAGCATGGCGAGAAGCATGCAAATTTTATGAGGCGATTTCCTTCCTTCACTTACATGGACCTTAATAGCTTTAAATTGCTCTACATACTTATTGGTAGCGCTCATTCCCAGTATTTTGCCTTATTTGGAATAATCCATCTTACGCCGCCCCTAGGATCATCTTGGTCACCCTTGTACCTTGGTATAAGGTGTACGTGAAGATGTGGAACTGTTTGTCCAGCTGCAGGCCCATCATTAATTCCAATGTTGTAAGCATCAGGCTTAAATTCCTGTTGTAATGCATCTTTTGCTCTGCATAGCAAATTCTCTAATCCCAATCGTTCATCATTGCTAATAGAAAACCAAGAGCCAATATGCCTTTTCGGAATAATTAAAGTATGCCCAAGCGAAACGGGATATCCATCCCGAATAGCCACCCCGAATTCATTGGAATCAATAATTCGATCTTGGGGTATATTGCAAAATAAACAGTCAGGCATATATTAATAGTGTATTGGTATTTCTTAAGATAATAATTGGTTTTTACAGCGCATTGTGGATATTGGAAGATTATGGACAATCCGACACTTTGTCGTTTTGTACTACCAAGATAGTCCAAAATCTAAGGGGATTTTATGTGTAATGCATTCGGACATTTAAGCTCTTGCAGATGTGGATGGGGGCACCCTGATGAGATTAGTTATACAAATGACTATCCCACACAACAAGAATCTATTCTACGTAATTTTGCTACTTCTCTATATGCCGGTACTCGCTCGATTACAAGGCCAAACTATCAATGTAAATGGTGTGGCGAAAAGGTCTTTTATTTTCAATCAAATAATGGAGGTAAGGTTTTATTTGATTCCCTAGGAAAACCCTGGCCCATTCATGATTGTTTAGGCATTAAATATGAGCGTAAAAAATCTAAATTGAAGATTTCTTCAATTGAGTGGTTGCAGCTAACTCATCTTAGGATTGCTCCCTCCAATGTAGATAATGAATCAACTTTTTTCGGTCTTATTTCTGGCCTAGAAGATCAAAATCAATACGAAGTTAGTTTTACTCTTGGGGCAGAGGACCAAATCTTAATTCGTGATTTATACCTTAAGAAAACTGACTACATTAAGCTTAGCTCTGAAATAGAGACACTCATCATTCTGGACGATGGAAGACACCAATTCGTTACTGGTAGCCAGATTGAATGCAAGCCTTATGTTATGCAAGACCTATCAAACAAAAAACCTTACACCAACCAGCCCAAGTTGTTGTAGCGGCAGCTCCTTCGAGGCTGTCTCCTCGCCATGGTCTTTCATTTAAGGGTTTGTATTCGGTGCCATTACGCTTGGATAAGTTACCTTTATGTATTGTTATCCCCTGAGTTTTCTTTGGGATTATTAACCTCAACCCAGGGGATGCCCATATTTCAATTCGCAGATTGCTTTGTCCTTTCTCGGATAAAGGTCTGAACCTGCTCAATAGTCCAAAAAGAGGATCTTCCAATTTTGATCGGTTTAGGGAACTCGCCTTTCTGAACCATGAGCCAAAACTTAGATTTGGAAATCGGCATAACTTCCAGAATCTGTGGAATTCTCATTAGGGTCACCTCTGAATTCGAATTACTCATGACGACCTCCTTGACGGACGCGCTTCATATTTTTTCGATATACCTGCAAAGCCATTTTTGCTGAACTCATCTTCGTGTAACCGTATGAACGGTACAAACTGTAAAGCCGAATTGCTACCATCAAATTGTTCTCCATCTTGTCATGTTATGTATGAATATGTGTGCTACTGAAGAGCAATGTAGTCAATGAAATTTTGATGGTCAATCAAAAGTCAATACCCATCCTCTCAACA
>Ga0247837_1005724_pt1 | contig 18322 bp, 16 predicted proteins | sample LaCtaG_2_FD_187115 | JGI IMG/M metagenome (GOLD analysis project Ga0247837, IMG submission 187115) | Freshwater microbial communities from meromictic Lake La Cruz, Castile-La Mancha, Spain - LaCruzMarch2015_14.5m | ecosystem: Environmental > Aquatic > Freshwater > Lake | place: Spain: Castile-La...
ACGAGCGCAAAGCAAATTATTTAATTTAATATTTAATCAATAATTAGAAAGGCTGGAATAATTTATTTAATTCCAGCCACAATTGGTTGCGAAGTTGGTAACTATGGTTTAGCCACTTTTCTTCAATAATGGAATAATCTCGATGCATTGTTCCATCGCGCATCATTTATTTCCATTATTTGGACTTTAATTTGAAACGAGATACGCTTCATCCCCGCATTCTATCTTGTCACAACATAAAGTCAACCCATGATTTCAAAATGAAATTTTAAGTTTCGTTAATTAAATCTAAAGTTGCTGATTTTCATGCTTTTTGTTACAATTAATTTTTTAAAAGGTTGATGTTAATGGAAAAAATAGAGCTTTCCCAGAAATTTGCCACACGCTTGCATGATAGTTTGATAGCAGCAGGACACAGCTCATCGCGCTCTGCTACTGGAGTTAATATTGATGCTCTAGTTAATTTAAGCGGTCATTCAGCACAGATTTGTCGGAAATATCTTCGTGGACAAGCAATTCCTGAGCCACTGAAACTCGCAGAAATTTCAGCGAAACTTAACGTTTCACCTGGATGGCTGCTATTTGGTGACAGCCCGTTGGAAAAAAAGAGTGAAAATGTTTCGTTAAGTAAAGATTTGCTCCATTATATTTTCATTAGCTCAGCAGAGCTATATAATAGCAACCACGACAAGATGGATATTGCCGACTTTCTCATAGAATTAGTCCAAGATATTAGCCAAATTGATGCTAATGAAGAGCAATTAAAGAAGATTATTGATTTAAGTCTCTCATCCATCAGGCACTTTAAATAGCTTTACGGAACTTTACATGGAAGTAATGACAGAAAAAAATATAGAAGTAAGCCCACATCCTGATTTTTTTGAAGCCCTTTTTGCTTATAAAAATACAGTATCTAATATATTTAAAGATGTACTAGGACTTTATAATATCAACCATATTGCGATAACCTACATTGATAAATTAAATAAACTTCTAACCCTCTCATCTACACCATCACTTGAATTTAATTTATTTAAATCTAACCTTTGGCGCTTCGATAAAACTTATCAAAGTAGTTGGTATGCCTTATGTAACCCAAGCCCTTGGCAATCCTTATATATCTTGCCGCACTATAAAGAATTATATCAGTTAAAACAAATAAGACATGAATATCCACTTGGCCTTTCTCTGCCAGTAAATACATCTGATTCTCATATAATTTACTCAATTGCCAGTCATAAAAACTGTCAAAAATCTCAAGATTATTTTGCAACTGAACAAATTAATTTTTATAAAATAGGCCAATATTGTAATAACATACTCTTATCTATAGTTGAAAAACACGGTTATGATAATATCTCATTGAATAATGATTTAATCCTTTAATCTCCAAAATAACGATGTTCTTAGGCATATTCATTTATCAAATTTAAAAAAATAGAAATCACTTAAGAAATTTACTTGCAAACATAAATTGATGCGTACATATTATAGTTATACTCTATAAAATCTAAGCGAGCATCACTAAATAACTAGATTAGATGTAGGTAGGTCCTTAGGTCTAATTCCCGTGGCTTGACCACGGGACCATGGACCATCAGCTACAATAAGATCTCTGGATCCTGCGAACAATCGCGGGAATTCGGGAGTTAGAGGTAAATTCTTAACTTAATGGCAGTGGATCCTTATCACTACCAAATATAACAAGGAGAAGTTATGACAAATGTAAAACGTGCAGAGGAAGCAGGCGCGGAAGTTTTAGCTCGAAATTGGGGCTGGTTATTAGCTTTAGGTGTTTTATTTGTCGTTCTAGGATTTATTGGTTTAGGCATGGTTGTAGGCTTAACCTTGGTATCAGTATTTTTTATCGGTGTACTCTTAATTATTGCAGGTGTATCTCAAATTATTGATACTTTTAAATCTAAGCAATGGAGAGCGGCGGTTTGGCATGCTTTGATTGCTGTTTTATATATTATTGGTGGTAGCTTAGTTATTTACGACCCAATTCTTGCCTCTACACTAATTACTGCACTTATAGCTTGGTTATTAATTTTTATCGGTATAATTAGGCTTTTAATGGCTAATGTGATTCGTGACGACCAAGGATGGGGATGGTTAGTTTTTGCAGGTATTATGGCAATTGTATTAGGCGTATTAATATTGCTGCAATGGCCTTATAGTGGAATGTGGGTTTTAGGATTATTTATCGCGATAGAAATGCTAGCAAATGGCTGGGCTTATATATTTATTGCGATTGCTGCACATAATAAGAAATAATAATGTAGGTTGGGTCAAGGCCCAACCCGGAAGTATCGACACCTTTTTTAAATGCATATATTTTTTCAATATTGCATATGATTTTTATGTGTGTCGTTCCCGCGCAGGCGAGGATCCATCCGTCTTTGAAGCAGAGTGCTTGATTTTTGGATAGATCCCCGCCTATGCGGGGATGACAGACAAAATGTGTCAATACCTCAGGGCCTAACTATAAATCTTAAAAGGTACAATATGTTTTCAGCAATAGATGATTCTCTATTTGTTATGCCAATTTGTTATCATCCAACGACGGTGCTTTCGGTTGATGATGACATCGATTTTTTAAAAAACTTAAGCTTAAGAGTTTCTGACAAATTAGTATTTTTGTCTTTTGATAACCCTACAAAAGCTTTGGAATATACTAAAAATCAACTTGACCATTTACCATTTACTAGTCGTTGTCTAATAGAAATAAATGGTGAGACTACATTTGATCTTTTTAGCGTTCGCAATGAAATTTATAATAAAAGTAGATTTGATGAAATAATAATTAATGTTACTGATTATGATATGCCATACAAAGATGGCGTATCGTTAGTTAAGTCGATGGAATTTCCAGAAGAAATATCGCAATATTCGCATATTTTTTTAACTGGTAAATTTTCTGATGATTTTAAAGATAAATTGGCAAAAATTGGCTTAAGTACGGAATATATTGGCAAAGAAGATCCTGATTTTGTAAATAAATTAATAGCATTAATTGAGAAAAGATCTGCTATGATTTTTCAAAGATATTCTTATGCTCCTGCGCGAATATTATCTAAAAATAAAAATGAAATGGTATCAATTTTATTTGATGGTAATTTTGCACCAATATTTAATGCATATATTAAAGACAATAATATTTGTGAGTTATATTTATTTGATAAGCAGGGAAGTTTTTTATTTTTAGATGCTGACGCACATTTAAGCTGGTTTTTTGTACGCAATGAGTGTGGAATTGAAAATTCAATCCAATTAGCAGAGCATTTTGGCGCCCCCAATTATATTATTAAGGCCTTGAAAGAAAAAAAGGTAATACTGTCTCTATATGAAAAAGAGGATTTTATAAAAAGAGAGCGTTTAAATTGGGATGATTATTTATGTCCTGCGACAGTTTTTGAATCAAATGACAAATACTCAAGATTTTTCTTAAATCATGATACAAATCCACTGAACCCCAAAAATGATTTTAGAAAATATTATTATGCTTTTACTCATAACTTTCCTAATCATGGCATTGATACTAAAAAGATTTTTTCATATCAACAATTTTTAGATCAATAATCACTCAATTTCAGGAAATATCAAGGTAAATTCCATAGATTCACCATAAATTGAATTGCAGATAATATCCCCACCTAAGTTTTCCATGGTCTTTTTACAAAAAGCAAGGCCAACGCCAGTACCATTTACTTTAGTAGTAAAATATCCTTTAAAAAAATTAGCGACTAATTCTGGTGGCGCGCCACCAGCTGTATCTTTAATTTTAATTAAATTACCTTTTACACTTTTTTCTGTGGTTATAATAATTTCACCCTTGCCATTTAATGAAATTTGTTCGAGAGAATTTTTAATTAAATTAAATAATATTTTCATTATCAGTATTGAATTTCCCATAAGATAAAATTCATAGGAAATATTTTGTTTTATCATGGTTCTTTCAGAAAATGGATATGCTTCAAGTGAATTTTCAATTATTCTACGACTTGAGCATTTGGTTAAATTATCTACAGATAGTTCGTTGTTGGCGCTCGAAAGCTCGTTCAATGTTGCTTTGATAAAATTATCAATCATTATGATAGAATTTTTTATAGAATTTATAGGAGTATTCTCGAATAAATAATCCCATTTTTTCTTGCTTAATAATTTTACTTTCTTAGCACCCAAAGCATCTGCTTCCGCAATTATTTCGAGCATAACGGGCAATAGACTGTCTAAAATATCAGCGACTACTCTAATAGTTGCAAGTGGTGTTCTTAAATCATGAACAATATCACCAACTAAAACCATAACTGTTTTACGCATTTCCTCTTCAGCATTAGCCTTAGTTTGCGATATAAGATTAGCAGCCTCTGCTTTTGCTTTTGCAATTTTAGCTTTATTTATTCTTTCTTTTGCATTTACAAGTTGTTGTTCAATAATTTTTCGCTCAGTAATATCATGAAATATCGCAAGGATCCCTACAACTTCATTATTATTAAAAAGAGGAATTTTATTAGTTAATAATGTAATCACCCTTCCATCAGCTAATGTTTGAGTTTCTTCAATATTTAATTTAGGACATTTGTTATTAATAATTTCTTTATCATCTTTTATATATGAATCACCTTCATATTTTCCCCAAGGCAAGTCATAATCTGTTTTTCCTATAATATTATCAGGTGATGACACCTGTGCTAGATCAGCAAAATATTGATTACATCCTAAGAATACAGACTCAGTATTTTTCCAAAAAATAGCGGCAGGAAGCTGATTAATTAGATCATTAATAAATTTAGAATTATCCCAATAGTATTTTTCTTTGGTCATAATGAGCCTCTGATATAACTATATAATTTTAAGCATAGGTCACAATTTTTAATTATGCTTAATTTACATTTTTAATGATGGTGATATACCAGTCTCCGTTGATATATTTCTATCTATAGTTGTAAAGATTGAATTTCTATAAAGCGCCCCCAATCCTGCCCCAGCAAATGCTGTTATTCCGCAAATAATAACTGCAGGTGAATTTAAAATAGCGCCTATCGCGCAAGCAGCGACTCCTAAGATAAAGGACAAATTAATAATCGCTTTCTTTTGTAATATCTCTACAACTTTCATAAGAAAACTAGAGGAAAAATGCATTTGTATCCCTTCTTCAGCATTTTTACTAGTTAAAGGATCAGTTTTTTCTTCAATTAAAGATTCGTCTAATGTTTCAGAATCAGATATAGAAACTGAGCCAACACTTCCACCAATATCTTCTAAAGAATCATCCAGTGATAAAAAATCATCACTTTTATTAATTTCAGTAAGACATCCAAAATTATTTAATAATTCTAAATTAAGATTTTTCTTTTTCATCATAGTTTCAAATAATGCAAAAAATAGATTTGTTGCTACAAAGTTAATCAAAGTCTTTTCTTCATTTTTGTTAATTATTACCAACGACTCTTTTGCAGATAAATATCGTTCTAGATAGCCACGAATAGCTTTTTTAATGTCTTTATGTGTAAACAATTCTGACAAATTTCTCTTGTTCATTTCAGATAAAATAGCTGAAATGGTTTTATTAATTATTTCTGTAGCAATTACTTCCGTATTAACTAAATCATTTATCACTTCACCATTTTGAACAAAATAAAATAATTTCATACAAGGATTTGAGATTAAACCAATTTGTTCTTCACGTATCCCATCATAATCACGTTTATGGAAATTATGTAAAGGATTATGTAAATCTTTTAACGTAAGCGCACCTTCTGTTTGGACAATTCCAAATGCAATACTCTCAAACGTTGCATCTTTCATTGCAGGAATATATTCGGCTACCCCATTAATAATCCCATTAGCTATATCTTTCTTTTCATCATCTGAAATCTCGCCTTTTAAAAAGCTCTCAGCGCGCTCAGATATTTTTAACTCCGATGATGTCTCCATATTGGTTACATTAGCATAGGTCATCATTCCATAGCCATTACCTAAATTGGTAAACATACAATGCGGACCCATGCAAAAAAACATGGAATTTGCTTCTCTTAATGACTCAGGTAGTTTAACTTTCACCAAAGCTTTAAGTCGATTTGTTCTTGATCCAGGAATCATCGGAAAGCCAAGCTGATCATTTAATGCTTCAATATTTTGCCAAGTTGAATTTACGATATAATCTGTTTTAAATATTTTTTCGTTACCATTAAAATCTTTGGTACGAATTAAAAATCTAGGCTCATCAAGATCGCCTCTTTCAAGCGTTCTTATTTCTGTATGTTCATGAAGTGTAATATTTGGAGTACTAGAAATTTTAGCTCTTAAATCATTAATTAATGCTTGCCAATCAAATAAATGCTCTGCAGTTCTTGCAACCATTGAGATTTTAAAAGAATTTGGATCTTTTTGATTAGCAATATGTTTCTCATCTTCGAGAGGTAAAAACTCATAAAAAGACTCTACCGGTCCAAAAACTTCATTTTTTGGATCTTCTTCTACTAATTGCCTATATTCAGATTTGATTCCCTCATAAGTTTCAAGAACCCTCTCTTGATCAACTGTATCTTGCATAATATAGTATTTACCATGCCTTAAGAAACTATCAAAAGGAAGATCTTGACCTCTTAGATACCCAGGATACTCTCGTTGTACCTGAATACTTGCGCGTAAATATTTTTTAGCAGTATCAACATCAGCATAGTGAAATCCATGGCCCATTCTACCTGGATTACTACCACTGGCACCAGAACTTAAAACTCCTTTTTCAATTAATATAACTTTATAACCTTCTTTAGCTAATCTTAAAGCCGCGCCAATTCCAGCAGCTCCAGCTCCCATAACAACAACTTCTGGCATATCCTTTACAGTATCTAGTGGATTTCTGTCATCAATCGGCATTGGCTGCTCTCTAAACAATATACGAATGCGCATAATTTTAACACATTGTATTCGTTTAACCAAGCATTTTTCTATTTTTTTTGAAATATCTCCTAGTGTATTTATACAATTATTTTGTTACATTCATTTAATTAAAACTTTATCTGCATATATTAATCTTAATAAATTATGCTCTAATTTCAATAGGTAAAATAAACCTTATGCTATTTATTAATAATAAGCTTGTTATTGTAAAAATATTATTTATATTTTCTTTTTCAACTCTATCATTTGCGGCCAATGATGAACTAGCTGTTAATGAAGGAACATCTTTGGGTATCCCACCGTCGATTGGTAATTTTGCGCTAAGAACCTCACAACAACCTGGGCCTTTAGTATCATTAGGACAAAACATTATTAATGCTAATCAAGTTTTACTAAATTTAGCCACAGTCAGTCCATTTCCTAATAGCGGTGCTTTTGATATTGTAAATGCAACATTAAACTATGGATTTACCGATTATACATCCCTATATTTTAACTATCCTTTAAAAGCTGACACCGCATTTAATAATAATCGTTCATTAAGATTCTTAGATGTCAGTCTACAGATTGAGCATGCGTTTTATGCTTCAGGAAATAATAAATTCCAAGATCAAGCAACTATTGTTGGCGGGCTAACTTTGCCTACACATGAGAATTCATCTGTAGATAAAATTGAAGGTTTTGGCTCACTAAGCTATTTTTTTGGTACTACGTTTAATCGTACTTATGTTGATTGGTATTTGTTTGCATCACCAGGAGCAGTAATCACTACTCGCGGCGATAATATAAAAATCGGCTCACAAATATTATATCAAGCAGGTGTTGGACATAATATTTTTTCCGTAAGAAATAAAGCTATAATTTTTGCTTTACTTGAATTTGACGGTCAATATACACAAAAAAATAATTTAGGTGGATTTATTGACCCTGATTCTGGGGGTAATGTTATATCTTTAACTCCATCCATATCTTTCAATACAAATAATACTGTGACTCAAATAGGAATAGGCTTTCCTGTGGTTCAAAATTTAAATGGAGATCAAGATCATATAAATTATTTTATTGCTGCTAATTTTACTTGGACAATTACATAGTTTTTTAAAAATATGGGCATTCTATGAGCTAATTTAGCCATTAGGTTGGTCTTTGGCACTACCTACAAATAGTAATGAGTTATTACATAATTGGCTTCGAAGTATCAAACGCTTCTGAAGCATCCTTACTTGCAATACTAGCAGCAGAGCGCGCGGCATCATGCTCTTCCTCAAACTGAAACAAATACTGCTGATATTTTACATAGCTCACTAAAATCTACCAAAATATCAAAATATTCTTGCTCTTCAATACGACGCAATGGATCCGCATTTCTAATGATGTAAATCATTCAATAGCAATTGGACTAAAACAAGGCAAAATACGATGAACATTAACTGATGGATTAAAACCTCCATAGCAATAGAAACTGGGCGACGTCTAATTTTTTCAATTAATGCAAATACTATTGAGCCACCATCAAGGACTGGAATTGGGAATAGATTAATTAGAGCGACGCTAATACTAAAATTTGCAATAAAATATAAAAAAACTGCAAGCCCTTGTTTAAAAGATGCAATAATTTCATTAAATATACCTAGTGGTCCTAAAAGCAAACTAAAAGGTATAACTCCTGTAACTAGATTTTTTATAATTACTAAAAAAAATGTCCCCAAACTTAAAATTTGCAAAAAAGCTTGTTTAGCAGCGTCAGCTAATGGCTGCCCTAAAACTTTAACTTTATTTTTTTTATTTAAATCAGGATTTATACCAAATTTTAAAAGTAACGACTCTTTTCTATTACCTAAATGAAAATTCTTTAAATCTAAAGAAACATTATGCGGTTTATTTAAACCATTTCTTACAACAACAATAACGTTATCTTTACCAACAGCCATAATAAATTGCATCCCTACTTCTCGCCATAACTCTACTTTAACTCCCTCGATAGAAATAATTTGATCACCTTTAATTAACCCTGCTGAATATGCAATAGAAGGTGCTTTAACACTGCCAATTACAGGAGTTAGGCGTTGATGTCCAACCATGTGCATAAATATCAACACCAACCATGCAAGCAAGATATTAGCCAAAGCGCCTGATAGTAAAATTATACAACGCACCCAAACGGGTTTTTTATCAAAAGCAAATTTATGAAGATCACTAGAAACTGGCTCTATACGTGTATTTAATAACTTAACATAACCACCCAAAGGCCATAAGGCCCATTGCCATTGACATCCACTTTTTCCCTTCCATTTAATTAAAGCTTTGCCAAAACCTATAGATATAGTCTTTATATTTACTTTAAAAAAAGAAGCGGCAATTGCATGACCTGCTTCATGTACGCCAATAACTAAGAACAAACCTAGTACTACAACTAATAAAGACATTGTTATGTTCATATGACTTTCCTTGTAATTTAAGACAAAAATCAAAGCTGTGAACGTCAGGGAACCGAGCTTTTAACTAGCATCTTTAGAAAAATTCCGCTCCCTGACGGTCACGGCTCTGATCCTTATGCATATTTAGTTAGTTCTAATACGATAAACCATACTTTAAGATAGCAAATTTATCTTAAAGTATGTATACTATGTCATAATTTCTACGGGTCGTTAGCTCAGCTGGTAGAGCAGGAGACTCTTAATCTCTTGGTCGTAGGTTCGATCCCTACACGGCCTACCAATCATAAAAAAAACATTACCTTAAATTTTATTTCCGCTCTTGCTGCCGGCAATCATCTCGGTATAATTGTCTTACGAAAGTAGTAATAAGGAAATATAATGCTTGCAAAAACACCTTTATATTCAACACATATTGCGAGTGGTGCGCGTATGGTTGACTTTCATGGATGGGATCTCCCCTTAAATTATGGCTCTCAAATTGAAGAGCATCAAGCTGTACGTAAAAATGCTGGGATGTTTGATGTCTCGCATATGACCGTTGTTGATGTCTTAGGTGCTGGTGGCCGGCAATTCTTACGTAAATTATTAGCCAATGATGTTGATGATCTTAAACACACAGGAAGAGCTCTTTATAGTTGTATGTGCAATCAACATGGTGGCATTATTGATGATTTAATTGTTTATCAACGCGCTCCTGATAATTATCGCTTAGTGTTAAATTCTGCGACAAGAACTGGAGATCTTATTTGGATCCGAGACAAAATATTAGGTTTTTCTGCAGGGTTACAAGAACGAACTGAACTTTCTATGCTTGCAGTCCAAGGTCCTGAAGCAATTAAAAAAACGTTGTCCATATTAACGCCAACCCAAGCTGATAGCGTATCTACCCTTGCCAACTTTGAATGTGTCGATATCGACGATTGGTTTTTTACTCGTACTGGTTACACCGGTGAAGATGGCCTGGAAATTATTGTCCCACAAGATGATATTATGGGATTATGGTCTAAATTATTAGATGCGGGCGTTAAACCTTGCGGTCTTGCGGCTAGAGACACTTTACGTCTTGAGGCTGGAATGTTGCTTTATGGCCAAGATATGAATGAATCAATCACGCCATTAGAGTCTGGATTATCATGGACAGTTAAATGGCAGCCAGAAGATCGGGACTTTATTGGTATGGGTGCCCTTCTTTCCCAAAAACAACTCGGTTTAAAACATAAATTTGTAGGGCTTACATTAGAAGACAAAGGAATTATGCGTACAGGACAGCGTGTGATTGTCGAAGGATTAGCCGATGGAGTTATAACCAGTGGGACTTACTCACCAACACTTGCTAAATCTATTGCCTTTGCACGAGTACCAATAGAAACTGGCGCAGAAGTAATGGTAGATATCCGTGGAAAACTCTTTAAAGCCAATGTTGGCAAACCACGATTTGTGAAACATGGTGAGGCGATTTAATTAATTTATTTTAAGGAATAGGAATGGGCGACATGCATAAAAATTTAAAATTTACCCAAACTCATGAATGGTTAAATGAAAACCAAGATGAAATAATTGTTGGGATAACAGATCACGCACAAAAACTTTTAGGCGATATGGTCTATGTAGATTTACCTGCTGTCGGTAAAGAAATTAGCGCGGGAGATGAGCTTGGCGTAGTTGAATCAGTGAAAGCTGCTTCTGATTTTTATGCTCCTATTAGCGGAGTGGTTATAGCTATCAATGAGCAAGTGTCTACTGATCCTGCGATAGTTAATAACGACCCTTATGGCGCTGGTTGGTTAGTAAAAATAAAACCTAGTGATATAGCGGAACTTAATAATCTCCTAAATTCCGAACAATACGAAAAAGAGATAGCAGAGGATCATTAGTCATGCCATACATTCCGCATACCGAAGAAGATAAAAATGCAATGCTTAAAAGCATTAAAGCCAATGATTTAGAGGAACTATTTGATGAAATTCCTGAGTCGCTTAAATTTCAGGCTTTTAATAATATTCCCGAAGGCATGAATGAAATGTCGATGCTTAAGCATGCCGAAAAGCTTAGCCTTAAAAATCAAAATGGGACATGCTTTATTGGTGCCGGTAGTTATGAGCATCATATCCCCGCAGCAGTTTGGGATATTGCCTCACGTGGTGAATTTTTAACAACATATACACCCTATCAAGCAGAAGCAAGTCAAGGTACATTGCAGCTTCTTTATGAATACCAAACTATGATTGCACAACTTACCGGTCTAGAAGTTGCCAATTCATCAATGTATGATGGCGCAAGCGCTTTAGCCGAAGCTATTCTTATGGCAGTTCGGGTTAATAAAAACTCCAACACCAATCGTGTGCTAGTAGCAGGCACAGTTCATCCTCTTTATCGTGAAACAATTGAAACTATAGTTCAAAACCAACATATTGAAGTTATTACCTTACCATTCGATCCAATTCAAGGGATTACTCCAATCCAAGAATTAGAAAAATATAATAATGAAGATATTACTGCTTTAGTTATAGCTCAACCAAATTTTTTTGGTTGCTTAGAGCAGGTAGACGCAATGGCTGACTGGGCACGTGCTAATAATACTATAAGCATCGCCTCTGTTAATCCTATCTCACTTGCCTTATTAAAGCCGCCTGGTCTTTGGGGTAAATATGGCGTTGATATTGCTTGTGGAGAGGGTCAACCGTTAGGCTCACCAATGGCCTCTGGCGGGCCATATTTTGGTTTTTTTAGTACGCGAATGGAACACGTAAGACAAATGCCAGGACGGCTAATTGGACGCACTGTTGATAAAGAAGGAAAGGAAGGATATACCTTAACGCTTCAAGCACGTGAGCAACATATTCGTCGTGGGAAAGCTACATCTAATATTTGTACAAACCAAGGGTTATTAGTAACTGCTGCTACCATTCATATGAGCCTGCTAGGGCCTGATGGATTATCACAAGTAGCAAGTCTTTGTCATCATAATACTCATGAATTAGTCAAGATATTAACTTCTATCGATGGCGTAGAGCTCGTATTTAATGCGCCATTTTTCCATGAAGCTTTAATTAGTATTAATAAACCAATAGACCAAGTTTTGCATGCACTAAATAAAGCAGGTATAGCTGGGGGATTTGCTACAGAAGCTCATTATCCCACATTAAAAAATACCCTTTTAATATGTGCTACTGAAATGCGAACTGATGCAGAGCTTCTGCGATATGGTGAAACATTAAAGCAAATTTTAGCCAATTAATTAAGAGGTTTAAAATGTTCATAGTACTCCTAACTTACAAAACACCTTTAAGTGAAGTTGATAAATATCTACAAGCTCATCGTGAATTTCTTGATTACTATTATAAACAAGGCTTACTTTTAGCATCAGGACCGATGAAACCACGTACTGGTGGGGTAATAATAGCTTTAACCAAAGATAAAGAATATTTAGAGTCAATTTTAGCGAGTGATCCATACCATCTTGCTGAAATAGCCGATTATAAGCTTATTGAATTTACACCAGTAAAACACCGCGATGAATTAAAAGATATAATCCAAACTATGGAAGGCAACCTATGTTAATTTTTGAAAAATCTAGAACTAGTCGCCAAGCTCATGCACAGGCGCCTAAGAATATTAATACAAAATATTCAATTCCTGCAGAATTCCTAAGGAAGATGCCTCCACGCATACCTAGCTGTTCTGAATTACAAGTAGTAAGACATTTTACTCGTTTATCACAGAAAAACTTTTCTATTGATACTAATTTTTATCCTCTAGGTTCATGCACTATGAAATATAACCCTCGCGGTGTTCATAAAGCTGCATCTAAACCTGGGTTTATCAATCGACATCCTTTAGCATTAACCGAATCAAGCCAAGGTTTTTTACAAACTCTATTTAATTTACAAAATTATATAGCTGAAATAACTGGCATGTCAGGCGTATCATTAACACCAATGGCAGGCTCTCAAGGCGAGCTTGCAGGAGTTGCGATGATGAAAGCTTATCATCAATCCCGTGGTGATAGCATGCGCGATGAAATGCTAATTCCAGATGCCGCTCATGGAACTAATCCTGCTTCTGCTGCTATGTGCGGGTTTAAAATTATAGAGTTAAAAACTGGCGATGATGGCGACATTAAACTTGATGAACTAAAACAAAAAGTAGGACCTAAAACTGCAGGAATTATGCTAACTAACCCATCAACTTTGGGTTTATTTATGCGGCAAATCAAAGAAGTTGCAGAGATTGTTCATCAAGCTGGGGGTTTACTATATTATGATGGCGCTAACTTAAATGCCATTTTAGGTAAAGTAAGACCTGGTGACATGGGCTTTGATGTTATGCATTTAAATTTACACAAAACCTTTGCAACACCTCATGGTGGTGGCGGGCCTGGAGCGGGGCCTGTTGCGGTTGGTAATCGTTTATTACCATTTTTACCATTACCTATAGTTATAAAAGATCATGAAACTTATCGCTTTGCCGAGCGCTCTGATTACCCGCAAAGTATTGGCAGATTATCAACCTTTATGGGAAATGCGGGAATTTTATTACGCGCATATTTTTATATTTGTGTTTTAGGCAAGGAAGGTTTATTTAGAGTGTCTGAATACGCGACTCTTAACGCCAATTATCTACTTAGCGAATTAACTAAAGTAGGATTTAGCCCGGCATACGAAGGTCGACGCGCAAGCCATGAATTTATTATAACCCTTCGAAATGAAAAAAAGAAATTCGGGATAACAGCTATGGATCTTGCTAAACGTTTACTAGATTATGGTTTTCACTCTCCCACTACATATTTCCCACTTTTAGTTCCTGAATGCTTACTCATTGAGCCCACGGAAACTGAATGCAAAGAAGAATTAGATTTATTTGTTGATGCTATGAAAAAGGTGCTTAACGAAGCAGAAACTAATCCAAGCCTTTTAAAAGACGCGCCTGTTACTCTTCCAGTAAAACGGCTAGATGATCTAAAAGCTGCAAAAGAGTTGGATTTGAATTATTTTTCTAGGGTTAGCTAAGATTTTGGATATTTCAATTTATTTAAAGGATTTAATAATTATTAATCAATTTGATTATGCACACAAATTAGAGTAATTAAGGTTTTTTTTATTATGTTAATTTATATAGAAATATTTTTGATTGCCTCTATAGCCTGGCTTATTAAATTAAAATTAGAACACTCAAATATTCTTGATTCGAGCATAGATTTTCAGAATGGTGATTGCTCATCATTTACCCTTATTTATGGCAATTTATCTTCTGCAAGCACCATATTTTTAGGCGAATTACATGAGCGAACTCAAGAAACATATGATTGTATAGAGCAATTAACAAAAAGAAATATACTACACACTGTTTATATGGAAGGCATACAAAGCGGTATAGAAGCGCATTGTAATAGCATGATTTCTAAAGATGCCCCGGCAAGCAGATTAGCGTCTAAACCCAATAGAGCATGTATAGGCTGGGATTTTCCAGAAGCAACAAAGGCAATCATAAAACTTTCTGAAGAAAACTATCTGTTATCACCAATAGCGGATAATGAAGAAATAGTTTCCAATATTCAAGAAATTAAAAAATTGCATCTGTTTAGAAATCTATATTTGGCCCAAACACTCTTTTCTAAACCAAAAGATCGAATAGGTATAGTAGTTGTTGGAAAAAGGCATCTAGTAAAAGATCATGAGGATGATTTAGGGGGCTCTGAACAACTTAGAGCGACACTAGAGTCTGAAAAGCATAATAACCCCTATGCTATATTAGAAATGAAGACTAAAAACGATATTACCCCCTCACATTAATTAAACCTAATTATCTAGGCTGAATAATAAGAAGATTAGCATCATAAGTAATCATTCCCATTAAAATTGCATTAATTAATCGATGTGAGCTTACGTTATAATAGTTATTGCGAGATAATGGATTTTCTCGATGAGGATCAACCACCACAATTTGATTATGAACTTCATCAAATCCTGCAATAATTACAAAATGGCCACAAGGCTTGCCTCTTATATCATCAAATTTAGCAATGCCATTTTCATAAATTTCACGTGGACTATTATATAAATAAGTGGCACTTAAACCAGTAATGAGTGGCAAATTGTAACTAAAATATTCCCTTAGCAACTCTATGGAGAGAAATTTAAATTTTATGATTCCACCTGCAGCTAAAAAATCTTGATAAGCAAGACTAGATTGTTTAATACCCACATCGTCTTTATATTTTAGTTGTTCTGCAAGCTTTACCGATAGATTAACTGAAGCTTCACTATGCTCAAACCAACTTGGGTCAAAAACGTCCATATTGTTAATCAATACTGATGCAGTAAATCCTCGTTCAAGGGCATGCAAACCTAAATAAGGGGCAAGCGTTCCACCAGAAGCAGAGCGTTTAACAGTTTTAACTACTTCTTTCAAACTGATATCATAACCGTAGAATTTATATATGGCATGTAGACAAGTCGGACCGCAAGTTTCATCATCAGGCTGAGTATTAATTTTTATATTAATCATAATCAAATCCTTAAGGGTGAGATCTCTCATAAATTTTATTAAAATCACATAAGTGCTTTATCACACAACCCATTGGGTTATTATAGACCATATTTGCCATGATATGATGGACCATTAGCTAAATTAGGATTATATTGATAGTTTAGATAACCTACAGATGTTACTCATTGATAATTTTTTAGTAGGTATGACATGAATTCATTTCGACATTTTCCACTAAGAATTGTGCTTCAGAGCCTTTTCATCTCAACATTCGCAATTCTTGTGGGAATAATTATTTATTTATCATCCTACGAATATTCTAAATCCATTGCCATTTTTTCAAAAAAATTAATGGCGGGATCTGCAACCAGTGTCATGCTTCATTTGCAATCAGAGATAAACCCTGCACAAATTCTTATTAATATCTCACAATCATTGATGGAAAATCATATGGTTCATCCCGATGAGATGATTGATTACACATACTATGTTGCCAAAAATTTACATCACTATACCAGTAAAGTTAAAACACGAGTCGCGGGCTGGGGTGATACTCAAGGCAATAGCATTGAAACATTATTAGAGGCTGATGGTACCTTTTCTACCGTGATTCTTAAACCATATGCTAAACCACCTATCGGCATAAAATTATATCGGGATCATAATGGGAAAATTATAAAACGTGAGAACATTAAACAAAATTTTGACCCACGTATTCAGCCTTGGTATATAGCAGCACAGAATTATAAACAAGGCCAACCTGCTATATGGACTGAAATTTTTCTTTCTTACCCTTATAAAAACTCTACCATTGCAACAGCTTTTCCGGTTTATAACGCGCAAAATATATTGCAAGGAGTGTTTGAAATAGAACTAAAATTTTTAGGTCTATCAAACTTTCTATTATCCACAGAAATAACACCAAATAGTGAAGCACTTGTCCTAAATAATAAAAACGAATTGATTGGCTTTGCGGGTATGACAAAAGAATTTGCCAATAAATCAGTAGATGCAAAAATAGAATCGCTTATTACGTCTGGAAAAGGATTTGTTGTTGACTCGTTAAAATTATATGATAAAAACCCAAACGAATACTTCAGATTTATATCGAATGGAAATACCTACCTCGCTTATTTCAAACCAATTCCTAATATTGGTTATTCTGGTGTGAAAGTTGGATTTATAGCGCCAGAAAATGATTTTACAGGTGATTTAAAAAGAGCTAATGCTTACATTATAATAGCAAGCTTGGTTATTATAATTTTTGGTGCCTTAATCATCAAACTTGTTTCAGGACGCATTTCCCGATCGCTAAATTTACTGGTCAAAGATACACAGCGCATAAAAGATTTTCATTTAGATAATAATCATATCAAGTCCTATATTTCAGAAATCGTTTTCCTAAACAACTCAATGGAGTCAATGAAATCGAGCTTAAGGGCATTTAAAAAATTTGTGCCGACTAATTTAGTGCGCCAATTAATCAGAAAAGGTGAAGGTGTCGGTATAAGTGGTGATAGTAAAAATATTACAATATGTTTCACAGATATTGTAAATTTCACCTCTATTTCAGAAAAGATGGAACCTAAAGAGTTATTAAACCAACTTGGTGAATATTTTGAGGAATTAACTAATATTATTTCCAAAGAACAAGGAACCATTGATAAATATATAGGCGATTCAATTATGGCTTTTTGGGGCGCACCTATTACTGATAAAAAGCATTGCTTCCATGCATGCGAAGCGGCCTTAAAATTCAAGGCAAGTCTTGAAAAATTAAATGCAAACTGGGAAAAACAAAAAAAACCACAATTAATTACTGCAATTGGCATACATACAGGTAATGCTATAGTTGGTAACATCGGCTCTTCTACCAGGCTTAATTATACGGTTATGGGCGACAACATTAACTTTACCAGCCGATTGGTATCACAAAGCAAAATATATGGAGCTAAAATTATTGTATCTGAGGATGTGGTAAATTCCGTTAACAAACAATTTATATTTCATTTTATCGATAAAGTTGAAGTTCATGGTAAAGCTGGGATCTACCCAATATATGAATTGGTTAGTAAAGCTTAATAACGCTAAAGATAAGCGGGATTAGGCGCTGTATGTGAAATAAAAACTGTATAGATAATTAACTGAGTAACTAATTAAAAAATAAGAAAATTTATTTTCAATACCCCCTTTAAACTATAAAAAAAATAAGTTATAAAGATTAAGTCGTAATCAAGGATTGATTGGCTTAACTTTGTCTTGAAATCAACCTTAACCAAGATGTGCTTTTAAGCAAATGGCTTAGATGTTAAACCAACAGGTTAGTGTTATTTTTTTTCAAGGAGCGAAAAGAGATGAATAGCAAAGTATTTTCCCAGCGATTTAATCGCGAATTATCAGCATTAGGCTTACCAGATGATTTAGCTGAAAAAACTAAGGCTGTTTCTAAAGTTTTTGGCGTAACAAGGCATTTAGCTAATGCCATG
>Ga0247837_1005734_pt1 | contig 18280 bp, 9 predicted proteins | sample LaCtaG_2_FD_187115 | JGI IMG/M metagenome (GOLD analysis project Ga0247837, IMG submission 187115) | Freshwater microbial communities from meromictic Lake La Cruz, Castile-La Mancha, Spain - LaCruzMarch2015_14.5m | ecosystem: Environmental > Aquatic > Freshwater > Lake | place: Spain: Castile-La...
ACTCTTTTCAGGGCCGGAGTGCTGAAAAAGAGGCTCAATTGGATGGTTTTCTGCTGAATTAGGCTGAGATTTGGCCTTTTGCAGGTCTATTAGGCCTGAAAAGGTGATATGGGTAGTTCTCAAGTCCTTTCCCCTTCAATACTCCTATAGATTTCCCTCTCAGTACCAAAGAATCGATGTAATGCCCTATAATTAAGTAAAAACAGGGGCGATTTCTACCCAATTAATCACTATTTCTTCCCTTTATTACAGGAAATATTCTTACTCAGAAATCTCCCCTAAAAGGCTAATTATATAAGTGCTAAAATGTCCCTAGTCCAAATAAGGGTCTAATGTTCTAATCCAGCAGGTCGAAAGTCTATTCATATAGCAATGCAGACTGCCAGAATACACATCTAATGGTGTATTTGCCAAGCTCGTAGAAATATACCGGGGAACTGAGGTCTGGCCTAATAGCGTATTATCAGTGCGGCTATATGAATATATATAGTCAATATATGCATATAGTGTCTGACAAGTGTGAAGAGAAACAGCCGAAAAGTCCATTTTCACTAAAAACATGTCTTAATTTGTATTGAATTTATCCTATTGGCATACATTCCCCTAGCCAAAAAGCTGCTACCTGCAGTTTGTAGACTAGGAAGCTGACTAAGGGTTTAAGAGTTCGCTGCAACGCTTGATGAGTGCCTCGAGTTCAGGACTATTGTGATTCTTCTGTGCCGTTTTCAGCCATATATACGCTAGAAGTGGATTGGGCAGAAAGTCGTCGAAGCCGTTGAGAAACAACACTCCCAGGTTCACGACTGAGGGGTAGAAGCCGTTATTCGCGGCTTCCATGAACCAGGCCATGGTCTTGAGGGAGTCTTTGGCTGCTTGGTAGTGCAGGGCGAGGTTGTGCTGAGCCTCAACCTGTCCGAGTTCCGCCGCTTTCAGCAGATAAGCATGGGTTTGAGTCGGGTCCGACTGATCCCTGGGGAGGGGTTACAGCTGAGAAAGGCGGAAATAAGCCTGCGGGTCATCATGCGCAGCAGCCAACAAGTACCACTCATAGGCCACTTCAAGGTTGCGAATTGACTCCAGACCGTATTCATGCAGCCAGCCTACATAGAAGAAAGACGGGATATGAGCCTGCTTCGCACTGGCGATCATCCACATAGTGCCATTGAGCTGCATGGTCTCCCTTTTCCCCACTTCCTGCACGCCTCTGGCCATTGTAAGCAGCTCCTTCGCACAGTTGTACTGGGCTATTGCATGTCCGGAGTTGGCCAGGTTGGTGATTTCTCGGCCGCTTTTCGCGAAGAGATGAGTTTGCTTAGTCTCCACGGCTTCCAGTCTTTTCATGTTTGCCAGGAAGTAGCTGGTCGTCCGCTTTTCCTCCTCACTCACCGCGACTTCCAACCCGATCTCCAGTAGCTTGTAGGCCAGTGGGAGGCTTTTGGGCAGGGCTGTGTAGGCGCTACAGTAACTGCCAATGAAGAGACGGGCGGACAATTGGCCTAAGGCCTGTGATGGCACTGTCCTGGCCAGTTGCTCTAGCGTATCAGTCCAGCGATACCACAGCATTACTACTACTTCCGGGTCTACCTACCCAGCCGAGATAGACATGTCCTGCCTACCTATCTCCGCTACATAAGTGCACAGCACGAAGTCTTCTTTCGCTTCTCGCCCAGGTCTCCCTGCATGTGTTCAGTCGGCAGAGTCTCCACTCTGGCCACTTCCTCCTCCCTCGGAGAGGCGTATTTCACCTCGTAGTGCAGCTCTGCGTACTTGGGCGGAGACAAAGGGATGTCTGTGAAAAGGCGGGGGTGGGGCTGGCGTCTGCGCGTGTTAGGGTCGGTGGGCCCGGGAGTCGTGGGACATCATCATTTGGCAGGTTGTGAAGAGAGGGGAGGACATGGGGAAAAGAGTATGGGAGTGAGTGGAGAGGGTGGGTCTAATGGGGAGTATTTACTATGAAGACTTTCACAGGAGACTGGGACTATTTCCGGTCCTCAGCACGTCCAGTCCACACACTGGGTACGCCCACACCAAACTCACCCCGAAGCACAGCACAGTGACCGTAAAATACCCCAAATGCACCCATCTCACCCGCTGAAAACACTCATAATACCGCCTAAACGCCCCGTTGTAAAACATCACATTCACTTTCCCGTCCTGCCTCAGTCGGTTTTCGATATTATCGAGGTTGGCCGGGCAAAGAGTGCGAGAAACAGGGAGAAAAGTATTGTTTACTGCATACTTCGCGCAAATCGCAGGACTGAAAATCATGTGTTGGAATGGGTTAGCCACATAGGTAGCATTTTTGGCGTGTATCCGGTAGGCAAGTTCATAGAGCAGCCAAAGCAGCGCTTGAGTCAGTAGGACTAGGATGTTAAGCAGGGGAATGAGGGCGAATAGGAGCAGAGGAATGGAGTAGAGTAGGCGCAAGCCCCTGAATCCAACCTGGTACACTCTAGAGTTCGGCAGCGGGTGCATCGGAGCAGTGCAGTGGTAGCGGACATTGTAGCAGGCCACCACCAGGTTGTAGGCGGAAATGGGGTCTGAGGGAGATCTGACTCTTTTCCCAGTAGATACCTCGGCTTCACTCTGCATGTGCCTGGAAAATATGTCTCTCCACCGGAGTTGAAGCAATAGGGCTACTTACTCACAGCGACTATAGAAGAGGACGTAGGCGCTGCCACGCTCTCCGCTGGTCTCGCCTGTTAGCACACGGCCATCATCAAAGCAGAACCACTTCCCCGCATGCAAGCAATTCCTGTCTAAGTCTTACGCAAAGTAGTGGCCCCGGCCCAAGTCCCCCACATGGTGCGAAACCGCAAACAACTCATACTTCTCCTGGCAGCTGGAGTGAGTGGACTGAGGCGCAAAGGCACTGAGGGTCAGATGACCCCGAGGAAGTCTGATTTCAGTATTGACTTTGCTTCTTCGCCAGGAGTTGCTAGAAAACCGCTTTAAATGGATGACTAGTAGCTTCGGTACGCTCCAAAGCGTCATTTGCATTTTGGAGCTGCTGGTCTTTTTGCACTTTTCGCACTTGTACCCTTCCACTGTGGATACAGCCGTGAAAGCAGCGAAGCAGTCTTCCAGGGTGACGCTGGCCTTGTTGCCTGGAATCGGCAGCGACAGGTCCAAAAAGGTATCACAAGCAAGGGACTCCGCCCTACACTTCGAGCACATAATAGTCGTCAGCAGCTGACCTCGGAAGTAGTCAGTGACCAGCGAAGAGTCTCTTTTATTACAATATGTGAACCACTCTTCCGCGACTTTCGTATAGTCTCCGAACCCGGACAGTTCCTTGTACACTGGTCGAGCAGTTACTCGGTTAAGGTCGTGGTTCAGTCCGTCTAGTAGCAGGCGGAGAAACTCCTGTGCGTCTTGCTGCGTGTATCCCGAAAAGGCGGGAGACAGGCGACTTATCAGGCCTTTGATTTCGCTGGGGGTAATGACCTGAAAGTCCGCCGCTGCCCGCATCCTTTTGACCAGTTGAGACAGCGATTCCGCTAAATACCCTCGCAGTTTCGAGCGGGGGTTGACCTTCTGCTGGATTTGGCGAGTGTCGAGGAACTCCTCGCTGAAGCCTGGACAGTGACAGATGCACTGCAGGATGGAGTTCATGTAGCAGGTGTTGCCCATGTTGCGCAGACCGACGAGTCCGTGGCCTGGAGTCCAGTGAATCGTACCAGAACCATGCGCATTGCGCAGAGTCGAATCCTGCCCGAGATTCGACCCTTCCTCATTCTCGCTGAGATATCTGCCCCCGAGTCGATGTCTCGAGACAGTCAAGTCAGGGTCCTCATGCAAAGCCGGCGCAACAATCTGCTTAGCAGGCAGATGAGCGGCAGAGGGCGCAGGAGAGACAGCAGACTTGGTCGGGAGAGGCGGCTTTGCCTGAGACATGGAGACTTTGGCTAGGGAAGCGCGCACTTCTGAGGCAGAGACGCCTGGGTCTGGAGAGGAGCCGGGACGGCTGGTAGTGGCCGGTATGTCAGTTCGGGAAGAAGGTCTGGTTTTGCTGGATTTGTTCCCCATCGGCAATTCTATTACCAAGCTGGGACCAGTCACTGGTCTGTCTACGATGCTTAGGGAGCTATACATTAGGCGAGTTGGGACCTGCTGAGGTGGCGCTGTCTGACCGCCAGCAGTTCACTAGCATTTGGATAGACTCTCTGAAAGCTAGGACTCGGCACCTTCCTCGAAGTTCGATTCGACGGAGCCTTGGACGGGCCCTGGGAAGGACTCCGACTGCGGACCTTCTGCAGCTCACAGTCCAGCATACAAGCCGTCACCAAATCCTGCGTTTCCAACTGCTTCTTAATGATCTTTTTCCGCTCGTACAGCTCAGTATAGGACCGGTCCAGCGGACTCTGCGAGCCAGACCTGTCAGTCCGCTCATTGAAGGACACGTTAGAGAGACGGGAAGAACTCTGGTCTCTGCGGGGCGCGGGACTGTGGTCAGGCGTGCACTCTCTAGTCACAAAGGAAGAGTGGCTCGCCAGGTGATGGCAGTCTTCTGAGATTTGGGCGAGGTGGGAGGGTTCGGAGGGTCTGGGACGGACGGAGGGCCGCTTGGGTGCTATTTTGGGCTGTTGGGGGACACTGATGCGGACGGAGTGGGAACACTCCTGCTCGTACATGTCCTTGAAGTCCTTCGGACTCATGAAAAAGGACCGCTTGGTGAATATGAACCTTTGGAAAATGCCTCGAATCACAGGCCGCAGAGACGGCGGGGTCCTGGCAAGCAGCGACTTCTATGTAAGCATTACCATGTCTTCCAGTTCAATGTAGGCCTTGCTGCCGGGGTTGAGGACTGCCAGGAGAGAGGCAGCGGACGTGTTCGTGGCGCGAGTGGGCGGCGTGAGGCCACTGGTAGCTCGCTTGTGCAGAGGGTTCACCCACATAGCTGAGATAGTAATGGAGGCCTGGAAGGTAACGGCCTGGGAAGGGGGGAACTAGGGAAATAGGCTGTTTAGGCAGTGATTGGGTTGAGAGAGGTTGGCTGAGGGCTTTGAATGGGGATATGGGCGGATTCTTGGCTGTTCGGACTACTACTCCAGTTCACTTGCTGTACAGTCAAACAGTGACAACTGGGGCTACTGCACCGCCCTAGGTACAGAGGACGAAGCGCTAATACTAGTTTCTACGACTACGAATGGCTATGCAGAGACTACAGGGACGATATTGGCCTTAGAGATGGATACATTCATACTTGAAATGCGATTTTTACGAGGCACAAATAAGACTTTTGGACTTCGCTACGAAGCCGTCTTTCTGTCTTTCTGGAGTGAGGTACAGGAAGCCTTTAAATTGAGTATTAGTGGGGATTTCTTTCCAGGAGATAAGTAGATTTCTGCAACTTGGCCTGGATATCGTCCAAAAAGGACTAGAGAAGTGTATAGAGTCCTGGACTGCCTCATATAGAGAGTTCCTACCTGAGCCCTACTCCTTCCTCACATAGATAGCCGCACTCTGCACTTCCCTTATTGTCTATTCTGCCTACTATCCACTTCCTCGCTTGAAGATTGTTGACTCACTTGGCCAGTTTCGCTTTAAGAGGCATGAAAGTGGGACAGAACCACAGGTCCATGGTGTAATGGCAGCACACAAGACTCTGAATCTTGGAATTCGAGTTCGAATCTCGGTGGATCCACTTTTGTAATTACACTTAGTTATGGAATCAGTACTAATTGCCTTTTCTTCCTATGCATGTCTTTGTCCTTTACATGGATATAACTGCTATCCCTGTTTGTCTGCCGCTCATTCCCCATTCTGCACTTCACAATTACATAAAAGGACAATTTCCAAGGAGACTTCGCTCAATCCATCAAACCGGAACCAACAGGTGTAAATCTCCGCGAAGCCTCTGTCCTCCCAAGGACTATGGAGAGTAAATGTGGACGTTGTTTTCGCTATTAGTACCTTTCACAGCCTCGCAAGTGCCTTTGCGGCCTGAAGCCTTGCAGGAAGTTTTCCAAACCTCGGAGTGGACATATTACTCTGTGCCGCTGAGAGAGCTGGAAATGAAGCATTGGACGGTCAGTCTGGTGGCCTTCAGCTCCCTGGGCCCTATAGCACTGACCCTACGCAGGGGAGCTGCAGCAGTCATTGGACCAGAGGGGGTGCAGACTGATGCGATGGACTGGCCGGGCTGGACGTACAACCAAACCAAGCAGGTCCTTTTCTTTCGCCCCTTTGCACTGGGGAGTGAGAGTGAGGGAGTGGTGGGCGTTTACTGTCCTCTACTCTATGCCCACTACTCCCTTCAACTCAGCGCCTCCCTGAGCCAACTCTGTCCTTCCAACTGCTCCAACCACGGCCTCTGTCGCTACACCACCTGTCTATGCGAGCCCGGCTACACAGGGCAGGACTGCCGTCTCTCCACTAGCCTGCTAGGACCGTCCAGTCTTCTCAGTCTCAGACTTCCCAGTGGGAATTGGAGTCTAGTGGCTGTGCCGCTGCCTAGACAGACCTATGATGGAGCTGCTGTGCTCACTTTAACGCAAATCAACGCGATTTCCGCTCTTCTTCTATGTGTGAAAGCCGGGACCGGGGATGAGTCCACTTTCCCGACCTATTTCAATAGTCCATATATGCGGATTTCCTCTGAAAGTCCCATTAGCACGACTATACACTATGGAAAAGACCCAATGATGTATATAGCAGTCTACAATACAGGGCCTGAAAACGTCGAAATCAGGCTAGCAGTGAGTCTGGCGAAGGAGTTTCCCTCTGATTCTGACCAGTCACTGACCATATCTCTGAGTGTGGCGCTCAGTGGCGGCTTCACAGGCCTCGTAATAGGCGTGGCTATATACATTATCCATCGTCGGAAAGCCAGTATAGGCCAAAAGACTACCAGAAGCGGTATTTCCCGCTCTACTATTGACACTTTATACCCTCTCCAGTCCCTCACAGACCTAAAAAGTCGCAATTTCCCCACCCAATGCGACTCTTGCGACGACTTCTTTCTCTCCGACTCCCAAGTCCGCGTCCTGCCCTGCAGCCACGTCTTCCACTCCAAATGCATTGACCCTTGGCTCGCCCGCCACACAGTAACTCCCACCTAGACCTGCACCATTTGTGATAAAAACTGTGCTAATTTGGACGACTCTTGGAAGGGGGAAAGGTCTACGACTGATATATCAGAGGGGAAGTCGGGGAGACCGAATAGTCAACAGACCAGGCTTGAGGAGAATCCGACTCTGGTGACGGAAAACTTGAGGCCGGGGACACCGTTTGAGCAGGACATGACGCAGGAGGAAATAGGGCCAAGCGTAGGTAGGTAGAAGGCTTAGAACTGGCTTGGAGGGATAGGGAAACTGGGTTCGGCTGTGGGAATATAGAGGCTGTATAGTGGACTGGAAGGAAGAATTAGTCCTGTAGGATGATTCTGAGTGCATATTGAAAGGGAAAACAGGTGCAATTCCTAGTCTATAAGGACTAGTTCTAAATGACCCACTCTACCTTTAGCCTACACCCTCCAAAGCCACCTCCATCCCTATTCCCTCAAATCACCAACTAGCCATGTCCGAATCCAAATCTGTAGAGACCATAATGGAATCCAAACGCCCAGTCCAGTCCCCTTCCACCAAGGGCAAAACCGGTCCTCTGCCCACTACCAAGCGCCCAGGCTCCCTCAAGAAGGAGGATCTGATGCCTAAACCCCGTCCAGCCGCCTCCCCATTCAGTTCCTCCAACCCTTCCTTCTCTATCGACTCAACTGAGGAAGAGAAGCAGCCTAAGCCAGGAGTGAGGATGTCCCTGCAGCTGCCTGCAGGCGGGAATTGGTCGGAAGCGGATAGAGTCAGTGCGGGGACTGAGAGAGTGTCTTCGTCGTATAAGGAAAAAAGGGCTTCGGAGATGTATACGCCTATACCGGAAGAGTTGGAAATGGAGGGAGAGCCGAAAAGCAAGTCCGCTGGACCTGTATCTCTGCTGCAAGCCTGTAGAAGTCCCTCTTGCATCGAAGAAGATTTGATAAGTAGCGGAGATGAACTAGATGTGGTGGAAATACCCAAAAAGCCGGCTGTTCCGTATTTTCCGGACAATCGGACTGAAAAAAGGCCGAAAACCGTGAAAGAACCCGAAAAAGTCCACTTCGACCCAGAAAGTCCCATACAAACTCCCATCGAACCCAAGCCAGCCCTGCCAAAGTTCTACTCAGAAGGCAATTTAGACCCCTACTCAGTAGGCGATTTAGACACCTCCTCAGTTGGTGAAGATATATCACCAGAAGAGGAAAAAGAGCCAATACCCGAGGAATTCGATGAAGAAAAGCCTCTAAAATTCAAAAAGCGCACTACTTCTTCCCATCAATCTACTGCTTTGCCAGGACTGGAGGAGCAGTTCGCGGAGATGGACCTGTTTAGGAGCAGTGCGGAGGTCGGGGAGACCTATAAGATGGACAAGTGGATGCTGCATAGAGGCGCTATGCTCAAAAACTCACTTTACAAGTTGATGGAAAAGCACTCCTCTCTGCAAGTAATCGGCCTCTGCGGCGGCAAAAGCGAGTGCGAAGAGGTCATCCGCGCCCTCACCGATGAAAGCGTGCTCCGTCCCTCCGAGTCCAACACCAACTCCCTGCGTCTCTACTACCGCAAAGCCAGTCCCCGCCTAATTCTCCACTACACCAGCAGAAACAAAACCCTGTTCTCTCTCAAACCCTATCGCCAGTCCTCGAAAGACACTATTTACTTCAGATTGATGCTGGATTTGTGCGCTGCCATAGTGATTTGCCCGGATTCTGCGACGAAAGAGCATTGGTATAGGCCGGAGGCGGGGATGCAGCCGCATCCTTTTGTGAGTTTGTCGTTTGACCCGGAGGTTTTGGCCTATGAAAGCATAAAAATCACGAAAAGTGAGGTGAAGGAGCTGAAAGAAGAGGATAAGAAGCAGAAAGAAGAGGATAAGAAAGAGCTGAAAGTGGATTTGAAGCTGGTTTTTGAGGCGATTAGGGATAAAAATGCTGTAAATTCGAAGGATTCGAGTGCTGAAAGTGTGGCTCCTTCGCGCTTAAAGCCGGACATAAAGGAAATTATCAAGAAAACTCCTGTGAAAGTGGTTGAAGAAGCACACCCGCCTGTACTTCTCTTCACAAACGACAACTTCCCATACATATTCGTGCAGAACATGCGGAAATTCAACCAAGACAAGGTGAATAAGGACACTTTAGAGACTTTGGGACTGTTTCTGAGGGACATTGTCCACTTTGCCCTGAAAAACGGCGAAGTGGAGGAAACAGATTGGAAGGAATTCAGCGGATTTGGGGAGTTTGACAAGGCTTTGAGGGAGTATAATAACGCGGAAAGAGTGATAGACCAGTTGAAAAGGAGCATAAATGAAGCTATTCGGAAGGTGCTGAACGAGCGAACTGCCGAGTTTCTGAGTGAGTTCAACTCTGGACTGCTGGCAGTGCTTGCAGTGCCCAAAGGGTTCCTGGAAGATGCGAAAGAGCAGGTGCTAGAGGAGCTGCAGAGCCCTGCGGACTTCTACCAGGTCTGTACTCGCTGCTACCCCAGTCGTCCCGTGTTGGGAGTCAAGACACATGCCAAGCAGGTAGCCCAGGACCGCAAACAAGTAGCGAACATACTGAAGCTGCACATAGCTGAGGAGAACCGGGAGTTCCAACGCATGTGTGGGGACTGGCTGCACCACGCCTTCGGCGAGGTTCACAAGGCCGTTATGCAGGAACTCACGATCAAGCCTGAGTTCTTGAACAGCTACACAGTGGAATTCGAGCGATTTGAACTGGATGTGCATGTCAACTCTGTGACTTGCTTTCATGAGACATTCACCACTGTCTTCCGCACACCCGGCGCCCCTCAAGCTACCACCGCCTTCGTCCTCGACAAAGACCTAGCCTTCGCCCTCTTCTCCAACCCCGACGTCTCCATCAAGTTCAACCCCGACTCCCATGGCTACAGCGACCTCGCCAAAGACGACCGTCTCGACCCTGCCACCCTCCTAGTGAGCGGCTCCAACCCGCACTGCTTCGTATGCATCAAGAAAAGCACCAAGGAAGTGTACTACGGACAAGTCCTGCAAGGGAAGTACGTGTCCTCTGGGACTCTATTGCAGGTGTATGGGCGGGAAGTGAGTAGCATCAGAGATGCGTGCTTTTTACCAGAAAGCCGGCTGTTGTATGTCATTAATGAAAGGGGGAATTTGTACTGTTTGGACTTGAAGCAGCCGGAGGGACTGCTGCCGGTGCCAGGCTTGAAAGAGAAGGAGGGAAAGGAGTTCTTTCAGGTCAAATGTTCCTCTAATGAGTCTGTTTTCGTGCTCGTTTCCGCCCAAAGAACCCCCATTTCCCGCAGTGAATTTAAACTTTCTAGCAGCATGTATGAAGTGTACGAGGCGAAAACTCCTTCTCAGGACCAGGAAGGACCGAAGCAGCCCTTAGAATTGCAGTTTCGGGTTCCCAGCAAATCCAACGGCTGCCACGAACTGCCCTTTAAGCTGATTTCCAAGGATTATAACCACTACATTGTGTCCTTTAATCGGAAATTGGCTGAGGAAATCGGGGAAAATGAGGAAAAAGGTAAACTAGTTCGGCCTTTTCGCATATTTCACTTCGCATTAGTGGGCGATTACTTCATAAAAGAGGACTCTAGAGCCACAATTAACGAAATAGATGGAAATCCTATAGTAGATGGCTTCATCTATGCACTAAAGAACTACGGATACGACCTAAACAAGCCTCCTTTACCCTCCAAAGCCTTCTACATCTATGTGAAACCAGAGGAAAAGGCTGAAGGATTCGAGCACTACCCTCAATCCACCCCTCTTTCCCACTATTTCCCATCATTTTCCTGCATCAATTTCGACGACTTGAGCACTTTCCAGGCCGAACCGGTCTCCAAGAGGGATTTGAAGTGGACTATTGAGTCTCGACAGCCTGTGCACGTCTGTTCTATCCAGGACGGAAAGCTAATTCCGCTAAATCAGGGTCTATTGGACTTCGCAAAGTTCAGAAAAGAGGTTCCAGAGAAGGCAGAGGACTATACTCAGAGATTTATCAAATATACGGATTTAGGGTCAATCGAAAATCTACTGAAAAAGGTGCAAAGTCCTCTAGTGATTTCCATAATGGGAAAGCAAAGCTCTGGGAAGAGTTACCTTTTAAACCGCTTATTCGATACCAGATTTGATGTATCCTCGAATAGATGCACAGATGGAATTTGGCTCAGCGCCGTCAAATCCGCAGGGAAAATCCTCATAGTGCTGGACTGCGAAGGGCTCTTTTCAGTGGAAAGGACGGAATTGGAAGAAATCAAATTATGCGTTTTGCTGTCTGCAATTTCAGATGTGACGATTTTAAACCAAGATTTAGCTATGGGGAAATACCTCTCCGATTTGTTAGAGAAGTTCGAAAGGGCGAAAAACCGAGTAAGCGGGAATAACCTCTTCAAAGGGATTCTGAATATCGTCATTAGGGACGTTTCGGAGCCGGAAGGCGCCTGCCAAGACCTCCGCAAGGTAATTAGCACCTTGGCGAGTCAGAACAGGACCAAGTTCATAAACACCATTTTCAGTGGAATGCTGAAAATCGTGCCTTTGCACTACTTCGAGGCTGAGGAGTTTGAGCAGGAAGTCGACAAGTTGAGGGAAATGTACCTGCAGAGGGAGGCGCATTGGAGGAGTGGAGAGGAGTTTTTGTACTCCATGAAGGCGGTTTTGGCGCAAATTAACTCCAATGATATGGAAAGCTTGGATAGTCGCATAGCTGCTACTCGGCTGAATGAAATGAAGGTGAAATTCGAAGAAGCGCTGAAAGACTCTGAGAAAACTGCGGATTTATTAGGGAAAACCCACGAAATTTCAAAGAATTTAGAGATTTCTGGGTCTTCCGCGACTGTCAAATTCACATTTTCTGACATACTGCATAAGCCAGGAGACGTCATATCTTCAGTCTATGAACTACTGAATCAGTACTTCCCCGCTGCCAAACTGAACCACCACAACGAGTTTTACTCCAAGGCTAAAGAGTTGATTCAGCTCTTTTTCGACTCAGCGGAGCCCATTCTCAAAGCCAAGTTCACAGACTCAATATCCCACTCCGCCGAATTCGCTGAGCAAATTGAGTATTTGTATATGAAAGACATAAAGCCGGCTTTCGAGCACTACTATCAAGTGAATATCTGTGGACGTTCCTGCAAGCAGTGCAAAAGAATCTGTCCTCTGAAAGTCCACCGGGAGGAGCAACCGTGTGACTGCGGAACTGACCATACATGCAGAGATGCGTGTCCTTTGTGCGGGCAAAAGTGCATGAATTTATATGGACATGATGAGGAGCATAGCTGCGGAAAGACTCACAATTGCGGGCAAGGATGTCGATACTGTAAAGGAATCTGCAAATTTGACAAATTGCATAGTGGAGACCATACCTGTGGCCAAGTCGCTAGACACCAATGTGAATCCAAGTGTCTCCTCTACGAAGTCTGCAAGGGTAGATGTGCAAACAGTAAGGAAACTCCGCATACTTCCCACGCCTGCCTCATGTCCACTTGCGGCCTGCCCTGCACTTCCAAAGGCTGCAAAGTCCGGTGCTGCCACCCCGACCACCTCCACTCCCTAGCAGGAGCTACGTCCCACAGCTGTCCCAAGCACGCAGATAGCGGCAGTCCTAGTAAGAAACGTTAATTCTGCAAAATTAAGATGGGCGAATTAGCAGAGATGCAGGAAGGCCAGTACCTGATTTTCGACACTGTGAAGGACATTTCCATGAACTTTGAGTCGCACAAGTGGCTGCTCACTTTCAGGGAATACGAAAGGCTGAGAGTCGCTTTGGAAGGAGTCGAAACCCTGCAAGTGTTCGGCCTCTATGGCTGTCCGCTGCAGGCAGCGCAGGCAATCAAGCAGATTCTCCAGACCGATAAAGTCGCGATCCAGGCGGGAAACACTGATTTGGACCAAATCCTCGCCTTCTACAAGAAAGGCGGAAATCGCATATGTGTCTACTACCGCCACTCCAGTCAGTCCCTATACACCGACTCCCCATACAAACAAGGCAGTCGGGAGGAGGTCTACCCTCGCATACTACTCGACCTCGCCCCGACTCTGATCATCTGTCCGCCTCCAAAGGCCTTAGTCTCGGTCTCCAGTTCAGACCCAGCCCAGGCCCACCCTTTCGTAGTCTCTCGCTTTGCGCATGAAGAAATGAAACATGTGACTGTGGAAGTTGCAGAGCCCAGATTAGAGCAGGTTGCAGTGGACTTTGAGGGGTATTTGAGGGAGACGGAAGTAATCGTGCCGAGGGATTGTTTCAAATATGTGTTTTTAGTGAGGAAAGAAGAGGTGAATTTGGAGGGAAATAAGGCGAATGAGGGCGCGGCTTTGGAAGCCGTGAAAGTCGCTTTAGGGGAATTGTTGCTAGCGCAGGGGGAAATAAAGGAAAGCAAATGGTCGGAATTGAGTCCTCTCGCTGCCTACCAAAGCCTCATTTCCCCGCTTTACACCAACTACCCAAAAGCCATCGAAGCCATCAAATCCTTCGCAAGGCGACTTTCCGAAAACATCAAATTATTAGTGTTTCGACCTGTTCTCGAGGAGTATTTCATTGCACTAGAGGCCAAATTCGTGTTCTATTCCCAGCCCTTTTCCGCCTGGAAGGAAAACATCCTCGGGGAAATCACGAAAACTGAGGATTTAACTGCACTATCGAATAATCTACTCAGTGTGATAAGCGAAATGAAAGAAGACGAATACGGGGATAGCAGTATGCACGAGCCTGAATTGACTAAGATAATTAGGGCAAAACAGAGGAAAATCGAAACTGAGGCAGAGAATTGGATTCCAGAGCAAATGGAAATGCTGCAGGAAGAGGTAAAAAAGGCGCTTACTGGCTCTGAAAAGTGTTTGAGGGAGGTAAAGGTGACTGTGCAGACTGTGGTTGTAGCGATTGAAGGGGAAACCCGTCTAAGTATGAGCGTTTCTCCCTACCAACACAGTTTTTCCTTCCAAACAGAAGTCAGAGAAACGAGAATTTCAATAGTGGAGGAGAAAATCGGATTTATCGGGTTTCGGACCGTGGAAAATGTATGGGAAATCCACAAATTCAACCCAGTTTCGAACTCTCGCTTAGAAATCGAGACTTCGGTAATAAAGGAAGACATTGTGATTATCCGCGGATCCACAATTCTGCTATTTGCGGCTTTCCAGCCCTCGAAAAAGCTGGCTTATTACGGACCCATTTCCCAAGGAAGGGTAATTACCACTGGTACAGAGCTGAAATTATACTGCAGGAGAGTAGATTCGATAAAAGCTGCGGTCCTTTTGCCCAATCAGAAGCTGCTCTATTTCCTCAATGGGCAAGGGGAGTTTTTCGTCATGGACTTGAGGGATGAGGATGAAAACCAGGAGCCGATGGAGGTGCAGGCGAGTAATGGGCCGGAGAGTAGGGAAACGCAGATTTTACCTGTGCGAGCGGCCAATAAGGAGCCATTCGAGGACGTCCAAAGCTCCAAGGACGAATCGACTCTATTCCTACTGACCTCCAGAAGTGTGGAAATCTACGACAACTCCTTCACTCGGCAGAGAGTTATCCAGCTGGAAGGACCAGGGCACATGAAAGTCATTAGCGACGAGGAGTACCGCAATTACGTGGTTATTTATATGAGGGAGAAGCCGCCGATTGGATATTTGTACTACGGGGCTGGGTCCTATGCGAAGATGGTTACTTCTAAAAGTCAGGGTCAGAAGGTCGCTGGGAACCCGGTTATTGATATGTTGGGCTTTGTGGCCAGGAAATTTGGCTCAGGGGAAACTCCGACTCACCGCTTTTTCCTGTCTTCTCCCAATCCCGACGATTGCCAAGGACTTCTAGACTACTCCAAACCCATCCCTGAGCTGCAAAGGCTATTTTCCAGCTTCGATATATTACGAGAAATGGCTCCACCCTGCCTTCCAACCCCTACCTCCAAGCTCTTATTCCGTATGGGCACTTTACAGCCTGTGCACATTTGCTCCATACAGGAAGGCAATTTGACTCCTTTGAGGATGGGCAGGTCCCAAGTCTCTGAGTTCCGCCAGGCTCTCCGCACCTCAGAAGAAGGCCTAATCGAGACCATAGTGAACTTCATCCACATTGGAGACTTGGAAACTATCCTCGGGAGAGAAGGCCGAAAGCCGCTTGTGGTGGCAATTATGGGGAAACAAAGCTCTGGAAAGAGCTACTTAATGAACCAGCTCTTCGAGTCTAGGTTCGATGTGGCGTCCAGCAGATGCACAGATGGGATTTGGCTGAGTGTTAGTAGCATCGATAGCCAGCTCGTTATTGCTTTAGACTGTGAAGGACTGTTTTCAATTGAGCGTTCTGAGCAGGAAGAAATGAAGCTTTGCCTGTTCATTTCCGCAATATCAGATGTGACAATTGTAAATGTGGACCAAAATGTGAGTAAACATTTGACGGACTTCCTGGATAAATTCACCGACGCTTCCAGTCGCTTGCAAGGAACAAACTTATTTAAGGGTATGCTCTCCTTCGTACTCCGCGACTTGACGGAAAAATCAGGCGCCCTGGCCAACCTCTCCAAAGTCCTCGAATCTCTGAAAAAGGAAGGCAGAGGCCAATTCATCGAAAAGGTATTCGCAGGGAAAGTGCACAACGCACCTATGCACTTCTATCAGAAGCCGGAATTCCAGCGAGAAATCGTCACTCTGAGAAAGGCCTACATAGACAAAGGGGGGCATTGGGACAGTGCTAGTGACTTCTTGGAGACTATGAAACTTGTGTTTGCGCAGATATATGCGGATGATGTTTTGCCGGTGGAGTCGAGGCAGTTGGCGGCTAAGTTGAAAAACGCAACGAAAAATGTTATTAGAAAGCTGAAAGAAGGAAGTGATATTGGACCGTATTTGGCCGTTAATATGGAAATTAGGATAAGAGTGGAAATTGGTGGGATTAATAAGGAAATAAGGTGGAAAATTGCGGACGCGCATAGAAACTCCACCATATCTCTGGACTTTTTCATTAATTTGCTGAAAAGGGAAATCGGTGGAGAGCTGAAATTCATATTATATCACTCACAACTATTTAAGTACCTAGAAATGATGGCAAAGGAGCATTTCGCAGAAATCGAAGGTCGGTTGAAAATGAAATTTATGCAATTGTTGCCTGAAAACCATCCTCAAATGGGGCTGTTAGAGGACCATTGCAAGCTTTTTTCCCGCGAATTGATCTTTTTGCAAGAGAAATTACGCTTCTGTGGGAAAAAGTGCTCAGCTTGCGATTTGCAGTGTTTACTGGTTCACAACCACAATGGAGAAGACGACTGCCGCACAGACCACCGCTGTCATCAAAGCTGCGAGGAGTGTGAAGGGAAGTACTGTGGTAAGCAGGCCGGCCACCTATTTGATCACCTTTGCATTAATACGCAACATACTTGCAAGGAGAACTGTCCTCTGTGCCCTGTGGAATCGCTTACAGAGTGCTCGAAAGCCAGAAAACATGAAGGGGCGCATTCGTGCGGAAGTTCACATCGATGTGGGCAGAATTGTGAAATGTTCCAACATTGTAAAAGCAAGTGTGTTAAGGATAAATCTGAAGAGCACTTTCAGCATACCTGCGGCTATTCATCCTGTCCAGTTCCTTGCAAATACCCCCTGTGCAATGTGATCTGTTGTGAAGAGGACCACTTCCACGGACTCAGGCAGGGAGCAGAGCACTGGTGCGCTCATCCCCACAAATGTCAGAAGGACTGCACACTACCAGGAGTGTGTTCTTTCGAATACATCACTGAACTAAAGCCGTGGGGAAATGTAGGTCTCATCGAGTACGTGACCATCCATCTACCTAAACGGGAAAAGGAAGAATGCTCCGTTATGATCCCTGAACGGAGAGAAAATCATCCCGGCCCTCACACATGTATTGCCGAAAAACACCATTGTCCAGCGAGATGTCCGGATTGTGACTGTTTCTGCGACTTCGAGCCACGTCACAGCGGGGACCACCAGGCCGCAGCTCACAGGAATAAGACCAGGTGCATATACATTCACAAGGAAAATGTGATAGCGGTGGATACTGGCAGGAGGAAGACGGGGACGACCTTCGCCACTGCAGGGGAAATGGCAGCTCCCGAGTTCTGCCAGAAGAGCTGTGAAAGGAAGGGGAGAGGCCACTTCCACCCTATAGCTTGTCCAGGCTATCAGGGCTGCCTGATGACGCTATACCGCGGAAAGGCCTGGCACAGAGACACAGAACTGAAAGGGACGAATATCACCCACTGGGACATGCTGGAGTGCCGAATGTACTACAAGCACTACGGCTGGAGGGCCCCAATTGACACTATCCTCGGCAGCAGAGAGCAGGACAAATTCACCCTTTGCCCTTTCTTTTGCAGTGAAAAACACGAATCTACCCAGTACTGTGACCGACTACTCTTCCACTCTATGTCAGCTCAGCGGAAGGACCATTTCTTCACATGCAGACATCCGAGTGCGGAGGCCTTTGATGTCTGTTTTGTGCTGGATTGCACGGGTTCAATGGGCTGGTGCTTTAGCAAGGTGATAGACGTGCTAAAGTCTGTGATGCACCAGCGAGAAGACTTCGATATCAATTTTGCACTAGTTGCTTACACGGATCATGGAGATAACAGAGGCATGATGCCTGATGGTGATCACCCAGTGGACTGGTACCCAGCGGACAGGTCTCTGAACAGTTATAATAAAGAAGCAATGATAGCAATGCTGAAACAGTTGAGTGCTGATGGAGGAGGCGGAAATGGAGGAGAAGCGGTCATTGACGGCTTGCATGAAGCTGCCCAATTCACCTATCGAAGTGAAGCTCAGAAGATTGTTTACCTGATTGGCGACGATACCGCTCACGGCCGAGAATTTAATATACTCGGAGATTATCAAAGTGGCTGTCCTTGCAATAAAAACTGGAGAGTGATTCTCAGCTCTCTCCGCTTCCAGCGAATCATTTTCAAAGTAGTGAATCTCAACCCTGTAATGAACAAACTTTGCGAATTGTTCAGGTTTGAGTACGGAACTGACTTCGAAGTCATCACTTTGAAAGACATCGAGACCGACTTTACGCCTACTGTGACCCGGTCAATTGTGCAAGTCATCGACTATAGTTTGGAATTCGCAGTGCAGTAGACAACTAGCAAATATTAAATCATGAGTAGTGAGTTGACTCTGCCGAAGCTAGCCCCGCCTTCCGCTGCATGGCCTCTATCTCCCATGCCCATTTCGCCTGCTTTCAAATGGACAAGCAGCTTCCCTCTGCGCAATCGGAGACTCCTCAGTCTCGGCCTGTACGAAGCTCCTACCCCCAGTCTCA
>Ga0247837_1005738_pt1 | contig 18267 bp, 15 predicted proteins | sample LaCtaG_2_FD_187115 | JGI IMG/M metagenome (GOLD analysis project Ga0247837, IMG submission 187115) | Freshwater microbial communities from meromictic Lake La Cruz, Castile-La Mancha, Spain - LaCruzMarch2015_14.5m | ecosystem: Environmental > Aquatic > Freshwater > Lake | place: Spain: Castile-La...
TAAAAATGCCTTGCCACGCAAATACTCATCCGATACAAATCCCCAGAAACGGCTGTCTGCGCTGTCATCGCGGTTATCTCCCATCATAAAGTAGTGTCCCTTAGGCACCTCTACTTCAAAGTCGACGCCTGTAACATCAGGTTGCACATAAATCTCGTGCTCAATGCCCTTTAAATTTTCACGGTATTTTGCCACGGCTTTTCCAGAGCTTTCATCGGTGGTGTATCCTAAAAATGTTTGTGTCATTTCTTGGCCATTGATGGTTAAGACTTTATTGCGATAAGCGATTTTGTCTCCAGGCACACCAATAACGCGCTTAATGTAATCGAAAGAGGGGTCTGGTGGCCAACGAAACACGGCAATTTCACCGGTTTTGGGGGTGGCGATGGCGATTATTTTCTTCTCCCATACGGGGAGCCGAAAGCCATAAGCAAATTTATTAACAGCAACAAAATCGCCCACCAAAAGCGTAGGCTCTAAGGAGCCAGAAGGGATTCGAAAAGGCTCAATTAAAAAAGAGCGCAGTAATAAAACAATAAAAAACACTGGAAAAAATGACCGGGAGTATTCAATGATACGCCCAGGCTTTTGAGAAGGTTTTCGGTGAGGTGCCCATAATAAAACATCCAATAAATAGATAATTCCACTTACAAGCGAAAGAACAACCAACAAAAGAGCAAAATTCATGCATTACCTTCCAAAGCGATAACCATCGCATATTAATCAGTTAAAACAAACAATAAGTATAACGTTCTAGGGCAAATGCATCTAATTTTTGAGCACAGAATACCCCAAAATCGCCTACTTACCGTGCTTTATGCTCGCTTTCCATAAGATCTCGCATCAAGATCGTTGCTGGATTCCGCGCATATAGCGCGGAACGTGGGCGCTTTGAATTTATAATGCGCCTTTAGATGCGATTCCCCTGTATCACGTCGCTAAAGAACAAACCCTCGTTGCTATTTTTTTCTATCGGTCTGAAAAACTGCCATAAACGCTTCTTGTGGAATTTCCACGTGACCCACCTGTTTCATTCGTTTTTTACCGGCTTTTTGCTTTTCTAATAGTTTGCGTTTACGTGATACGTCGCCACCATAACACTTGGCTGTAACATTTTTTCGCAAAGCTTTTACGGTTTGTCGTCCAATAATATGACTTCCAAGGGCTGCTTGTATAGCCACATCAAACATTTGTCGGGGGATGAGCTCGCGCATTTTATCCACAAGGGCCTTGCCTCGGCTTTGGGCCGAACTTCGGTGAACGATAACGGCCAAGGCGTCTACCTTCTCACTGTTGATCAAGACATCCATTTTGACCAAATCGGCTTCATCAAAACGTAAAAAATTATAATCAAGAGACGCATAACCACGACTCACCGATTTTAATCGGTCAAAAAAATCCGAAACGACTTCACTCATAGGAATATCATAAGTGACCGAGACTTGACGCCCACTGTAGGTCATGTTGATTTGCACCCCACGACGTTCAGTGCATAAGGTAATCACTTGTCCTAAATACTCTTGTGGAACTAGAATGTTGGCTCGCACAATGGGCTCTAGCATTTGTTTTATTTGTTGAGCCGGTGGAAGGCGCGACGGGTTGTCAATCAATAAGGTCTCATCTTTCGTGTTGATGATTTGGTAAACCACCGTTGGCGCTGTCGAAATCAGTTCCAAATTGTATTCACGCTCAAGTCGTTCTTGAACAATTTCCATGTGGAGCATGCCAAGAAACCCACAACGAAAACCAAAGCCCAAGGCGTCAGACGACTCTGGCTCATAGAAAAGAGACGCATCATTCAGGCTTAGTTTAGCTAAGGCCTCACGAAACGCTTCAAACTCCTCAGAGCTAATGGGAAAAAGTCCGGCATAAACTTGCGGTTTCACGCGTTTAAAGCCCGGCAATGGCTCGCTGGCTTGATTTTTTTCAAGGGTTAGGGTGTCGCCAACGGGTGCTCCTTGAATTTCCTTTATTCCGGCAACCACATAACCTACTTCGCCTGCTTGTAACATGTCTCGTGGTGTGCGTTTGGGGGTGAATATGCCGACTTGGTCGACTTCGTAGGCGCGTCCAGAGGACATAATCCTCATTTTATCCCCTTTTCGCAAAGCACCATTGACGATGCGAACCAAGGAAACCACACCTAAATAGCTGTCAAACCAGGAGTCAATGATCAATGCTTGCAAGGGGGCTGTAATTTCACCTTTTGGGGGCGGGATACGTGCGACCAATGCTTCCAATACATCTTCTACGCCAAAGCCACTTTTGGCGCTAACGTGAATCGCGTCATGAGCATCTAAACCAATAATGTCTTCAATTTCTGTGATAACGCGTTCTGGGTCAGCTTGAGGAAGATCAATTTTGTTTAAAACGGGTAAAACGTCTAAACCTTGATCAATGGCCGTGTAGCATACGGCGACGGTTTGGGCTTCCACCCCTTGGGCTGCATCCACAACGAGAATAGCGCCCTCGCACGCAGCAAGTGAGCGGGATACTTCATAACTGAAGTCCACATGTCCCGGTGTATCAATGAAATTGAGTAAGTACACAATTCCGTCACGTGATGTGTAGTTTAGGGAAACACTTTGAGCCTTAATGGTGATGCCTCGCTCACGCTCAATATCCATTGAGTCGAGTACTTGGGCGCCCATTTCACGGTCAGACAATCCTCCACAAAGTTGAATGAAGCGATCCGCCAATGTTGATTTGCCATGGTCGATGTGTGCAATGATAGAGAAATTACGAATACGCGTTAAGTCGCTCAACTGGTTAGCCTAGTAGTAAATTGCGTTATTTTAGCTTAAATCTCTTCGTCCAGAAAGTAGTCATGCTATTTAAAGCCGACGATTCAGTACGATGTCGTTGCAAAATAATAAAAATACAGAGATGATCGCTAAATAAAACATCAATATTATTGTTTAATAAAGACAATCTATTTTATAAGGACACCTGATGCGCCGAGTCAGTATGCTTTTTTTTGCAGCCGCAGTACTTCTCCTCTCTTTTAACACTTATGCTGATGACGCATTGGCTAGACGTAAAGACGTTAATCATTTTATTGATAAGATGGTCAAGCAACACCACTTTGATAGAAAGCAATTGATAGCCATCATGAGGCAGGCACAATTTCAGCCTCAAATTATTGCATCCATGGAAAGGCCTTATGAAAAGAAGACGTGGGATGTGTACAAAGATTTATTTCTTACCCCTCAACGCTTAGAGGCGGGCATTGCGTTTTGGCAAGCGAATCAAAAGGCTTTAGAGCAAGCACAACGTGAGTTTGGTGTACCTGCCAACATTATCGTCGCTATCATCGGTGTTGAAACACTCTATGGCAAACATCAAGGAAATTATCGTGTGCTGGATGCTTTAACAACACTTGCGTTTAATTATCCAAAACGCGCCGATTTCTTTACTAAAGAGCTAGGTGAGTACTTGTTGTTGTGCCGCGAGCAAGGAGTGCCTGCCACGCAATACATGGGTTCTTATGCGGGCGCTATGGGTAAGCCTCAATTTATGCCCAGCAGTTATCGTTTTTATGCCGTTGATTTTACAGGGAATGGTAAACGTGACTTAATGAACGATGACAGAGATGTCATTGGTAGCGTTGCAAATTATTTTCATAAGCATGGCTGGAAAATGAATGAAAGTGTTGTGCAGCCGGTCAATGTAAGTGGCTCACGTTATAAATCGATTGCTACGAATCGACGGGCTGCGGATTATGGTTTTAAACAGTTAATAGACGCAGGGGTTAAACCGGTTTCTCGGTTAGCGCATCCTCCCTTGAAAGCCGGTTTAATCGAATTAACCACTGAAAAAGGTCCGGAATATTGGATGGCATATCCCAATTTTTATGTTATTACTCATTACAATACGAGCCCACAATATGCTTTAGTGGTCTATATATTGTCGCAACGGTTGTCTAGTCAATGGGCCTCACTGCAGCTTAAGAGTGCTCATCATTATAGTTAGGGTGTCACTCTATCAGGGGCATGAACGTGGCCACTTGTTTTATATTTGTTCAGAATAGGGATGAAGAACAGTATCTATCACTGCTGCTTGATTCACAGGGGCATCTTGAGGCGCCCCTTACGCTGCGGTCCATACAGGAACTAAAAGCGCTACAGGCTGGTGTTCGTACGGTAGTGGTACTGCCTGCAGAAAACAGTGGCCTGCACGAAGTAGCGTTACCTTGGTTGAATGAACACAAGGCTCGAGCGGCGATTCCCTATGCATTAGAAGAGCAGCTCGCCCAAGACGTTTCAACATTACATGTAGCCTTTGATAGGGCTCATTATCTTCATCATCATTATTTGGTGGTTATCATCGATAAAAGCTATCTTTTGAGTGTGCTAGGCGCACTTGAAAGGTTGGGGCTTCATTATGATGACATTACGCTCGATTGGTTTGCATTAAAAGATGGCGAGGTGTGTGTCACAGAGCGTGGGCTATTGATTAATGAGACCTTTTTTAAAGGCGCATTAACAAAGGAGCTTGCAATTGCATACCTAGGCAAGAAGGAAAAAGCTGCTCATCCTTTAATGTTTAATGATAGTTTGGCCCTTTTGGAAGAAGAGTCTTCGCAGCATATTGATGAATCATCTTTTGTGTGGATTGCCAAAAGGTTGCTAGAAGGGCAGCCCATGAACCTTTGCCAGGGTCCTTTCCAACAAAAGAAGGGCCAAAATAATTCACAGTTTTGGTACAAGGCTTCCGCATTCGTGGCCGGTTTATGGTTGTTGTCCATGGTCGTGGTTAATGTGGTTTCTTTGTATTTTATCCACAAAAAAAGGGTGGATGTCGACCAAAAAACAGCGGTTGTTTATCGTCAATTTTTTCCGAATGCGTCACAAATCATTAGCCCGCGGTTTCGAATTGAGCAATTATTACAATCAGGCCCCTCAGGAAGCGACAACGCTTTAATGTGGTCATTGCTTAATAAATTAGCACATGCGTTTGAAGGCGATACCTCCATCCCTCAGCAGTTGCGTTTTCAAGGAGCCGCTCTTACTGTAACCTTGATAAGCAATGATTTTGCAGCATTAGAGCATCTAGAGCAGCGCTTGCAAAAAGAAAATGTTAAGGTGGTTCAGACACAAGCCGCTTCAGAAGAAAACAAAGTACTGGCTACACTCGAGTTAAGTTTAACGAGCAGGGCGTCACGATGAAAGCTACCATCAAAGGGTACTGGAATAATTTAAATCCCCGTGAGCGGATGATACTGGCCTTTGGCATTCTCTTTTCCGCACTTTATTTGTATTATTTGGTGTTGTATGCGCCATTGGCCAATGCTGTTAAGCGCGAGTCTGAACAATTGCTTGAACATCAAGAAACGTTGGTCTGGATGGAGAACATTCAAAAAACCCAACACATTAAGTCTAAGACTGCATCATTGAGCAGTAGTAAGTTATTAACCGTTTTAGCCAATCAATTGAACACGGTATCTTTTAAGCAATTTTCATATCAGTTACAGCAATCAGGCGCAAGCGAGATAACGCTAAGTTTTGAGCAAGTGCCCTATGCTGCATTTTTAGCATGGATTCGGTCTGTGAATGAGGCCTATGCCTTTACAATTAAGCAACTGACGGTTATGCGTTCGGAAACGCCCGGTGTTGTGAAGTTAACGATTGTGATGGCGACAACTCAAGATTACACCACTAAATAGGGAGATTTAAATGGTTTCTACCACGACGCAATTGGCCGCGTATCGCTTAAATACGGCGTTACGTTCATTGGTTGCGATTTATCGATTGCCTCAACAGAAAATTGATGCATTTTTAAAGTCTTATGAGCTTTTCGATAAAGAATGCATAGAAGAAAATGATGAAAAAAATATCATTAATTACTATAGCGTGCTTAATCTTCTTTGTTCTATCGGAGAAGTTGAAAAAATGTATATCCCTGCAGTGATAGATGCAACGAAAGGGGTGTATGCAAATCAGGTTTTATTTGAACGAAAAATGGCCAAAGATTTAAACATTAAGCCTGGCGATAAAGTATTGGACATGGGTTGCGGTAGGGGACGGGTGGCAGCGCATGTGGCGGCTATCACGAAAGCTGAGGTTCATGGATTTAACATCGATGACGTTCAACTTGAAAGCGCAAAAAAATTCGCCAAAATCAATGCATTAACGGGTAGGTGTAAATTTTTAAAAGCCAATTTGAATGATGCTTTCCCTTTTGATGATGCCTCGTTCGATGCGCTTTATCAAATTCAAGTGTTGACCTATGCGAAAGACAAAGAAAAAGTTTTTGCAGAAATGTTCCGTGTGTTGAAGCCTGGTGCAAAATTGTCTTTTCTAGATTGGGTGCAGTTGGATGGTTATGATGCGAGCAATGCGCATCATCGTAGTTTAGTCGCTCGAGTGAAGCCTTTAATTGGGGCTATCGATACACCAACGCCACATGAAATCAAAGAAAAACTAGAAAACGTAGGCTTTAGGGTATTGTCTAGTCAAGATGCCAGCGTGAATGGTCATCAAGCTGTGCTTATTGAAAATGCAGATAAGTTTTACAACCGTGCTAAAAAAATAATCAATATACTGGTGACATGCAAGCTTTTACCGGCACATTTTAACGTGTTATTTGAACGGCTCACCAAACATGGAGAGGCTTTTATAGAGGCAGACAGCCTAGGCCTCGTTACCACGAGCTTTCAAACAATTGCAGAGAAGCCTCGTTTGTCTTGAAAGCCACGTGGGTGAGTGAAGGCGTTCCTCTTTACTCATCCACGCGGCTTTGTACACTGCTCCACGTTTTAATACCTGCATTTTGTTTCACATCAGGGGGGAGCGCACTAAGGGCTTGTTCCGCAGCTTCCCGGCTTTTATAGGTGCCATACAATCCTTTATAGTAAATCTTCCCATTTCGTTCGTACTTGACTTCAGCCATGCGCTCGTTTTTGGGCGCTTTTTGCAATGTATTTGCAACGTAAGACGCTTTATCGCCTGTAGCAAGCTCAATGGTGTAGCCTTCGGCATTTTGCTGATTAACCCATTCGCGGTCTATATCTTTGTGTGAGGTAGGCGAGTGCTCAGCGCTGACATGGTAGCTATCCGGCACAACCACGTGTGCTCCTTCTAAGGAGTAATTTGTGGTTTCATACCCCTCTGGGTAAAGTTGTGTGCCATCATAAGTGTAAGGTTGGTAGCTAGTGTATGCATCTTCATGGCTAGAGGTGCATGCTGATAAGCTTGATACACAAATCAAAAGACCTGCTATTCGGTTTTTATTCAACATGGTATCGCCTTTGTTATTATTAATTAATTGCAACACATGGTTTAAACTATTTTTCTACGGCTCATCTTTGTTATCTGCATTCTTTAATTTAACTTTAGGACTAATTTTTGAAATTTGTAAAATTTTCGTGGTCTTATCGTTCTTGTTTCCAATAAGCTGATGGCATACAGTAGTACTTTTTATCAGGGTTTTTTATGTGGACAGAACGTCGCTCCGGCAACACTCACCAACGTGGTAGCAATGATCATCGTGATCCTTATGAGCGCGATAGAACGCGCGTTATTCATTGCCCTGCGTTTCGTCGTTTACAGCGTAAAACGCAGATTTTAGGTACGGATGAAGGCGATTTTCATCGTACACGCTTAACCCACTCGCTAGAGGTTGCATCGATTGGGAGCAGTATTGTGCGTAACCTTTGTATTAATTATCCTCATCATGACATTTTGACGTTATTACCAAGCGATGATTTGATAAGTACCATTTGTTTGTTGCACGATATTGGTCATCCACCGTTTGGTCACGGTGGAGAGGTTGCGCTTAATTACAAGATGCGTATGCAGGGGGGATTTGAAGGCAATGCGCAAACCCTGCGCCTTTTAACAAAGGTAGACAATAGTTATGGGGCGTATGGTCTTGATCTAACGCGCAGGGCGCTTCTAGGTATCCTTAAATACCCTGTCAGTTGGTCAAGGGTTGTGGCCTTAGGCATGCCCGAGGTAACGGAATCAATCAACAAAACCATTCGTGTTAATGATTGGTTGCCGCCTAAAGCCTATTTTAATTGTGAGCAGCCTGAAGTGGACTGGCTTTTATTGCCCTTTAGTGAGCCCGATAAAATGTTGTTTCAATCCCTTCATCATGCACCACAGCACCTTAAACATGGACGAGCGGCCTATCACACCTTCGATTGTTCTATCATGGACATTGCGGATGACATTGCTTATGGGGTGCATGATCTTGAAGATGCCATTCATTTACGGTTGATCAACAGACAGCAATTGGACACACCTTCTTTTCGTGAGTGTTTGGCGGCAACGTCTCTTGGCGAGCACCAAGAAAAACTTTTAGACTCCCTTTTTGATGATGCTATCCATGTACGTAAACAAGCCATCGGTGAGATGGTTAATTATTTTATTACAGCCCTTGATATCAACGTGGTGAACCAAGCTTTTGACAACCCGCTCTTAAAATATAATATATTTTTGTTGCCTGAAGCCAAGGCCGTATTGGATTACTTGATGTGTTGTATTTATGATTACGTTATCGACTCTCAGGAGGCTCGTACGTTTGAATATGGTGGTCAGACCGTGGTATTGCGGTTGTTTGAAGCGATTAGCTCCAATCCGGGCAGTTTGTTGGACAATAAAAATCGAAAATTGTTTCATCAGGCAGACGATTCTGAGTTGGCACTTCGGGTAGTGTGTGATTATATAGCTAACATGACGGACGAATACGCATACCGTATGCATGAACGTTTGTTTGGTTTTAATACGAGAACTATTTTTGAAAGGTTGTAGCGGTTGTTTAGCTACACAAAGAATAAACCATTGTAAATGGCGTCCCCAAGGGGATTCGAACCCCTGTTACCGCCGTGAAAGGGCAGTGTCCTAGGCCTCTAGACGATGGGGACCTTGAACTTTTTTAAAAACTTACGCTGTATAAACCGCACATAATAATGGCGTCCCCAAGGGGATTCGAACCCCTGTTACCGCCGTGAAAGGGCAGTGTCCTAGGCCTCTAGACGATGGGGACCCGGAACTTTTTGTGCTTGGTTGCACACTTTTTTCATCAATAAACAACATTGATGGTGGTGGAGCTAGGCGGGATCGAACCGCCGACCTCTTGCATGCCATGCAAGCGCTCTCCCAGCTGAGCTATAGCCCCAAAAAAGAGAATCGAAGTGTAAGGGAGGGGCTCTTTCACTGTCAAGTGATTTTTACCTTTTTATTGAGAAGTGTGTCTTTTCCTCACCTTGTAGAATTTAATTGATTCAATTTATCCTCAGCACGGTCAAGGACTTCTTTAGCTAACGCCAACTGATGCTTCGCATTCTTTACGTCTTCTATAACCCGGCGTGTCCAAAATCCGCGAAAAGAGGCTTGAATTTTTGTGGCGGATTGATTTTCCAAGGAGTTAAAGTCATCGACAATACGTAATACTTGCTGTTTGATGGTTGGAAGATGGCTCAGCACATAAAATTCATGATGTTGAACAATCGATACGCCCATTTTTTCTAATAAAGCGGTTTGCGGCTTGGACAAATTGGCGTAAACATTGTTTATTACAAGCGCACCTTTTGCTTTTGATAGCTCGTCAAACAACGGGAAGAAAGGTTTCATTGCCAAGCCTACATTGGATAAATAGTCTGGTGGAAGTGCTTCTGTCTTTGTAAGATGTTCCAGCAATTTAGCTTTGGATACCCCATAATTTTTATGCACAATAGCCCAGCCAAAATCATCTGGCCCCTCTGCAAAAACCTGTGCATGCACTTTTTTAAACAAATCTTTGTGTTTAGATAAGGCCGCGATTGGGCGAAGAGTAAAATCGAAAGTAGTGTTCAAGCGCACAGCATGGATAGAAAATTTTTGCATGCTCTTTTCCGCAGTGAGGGCTAATAGTGCTTCTAAAAAATCAGGTGCAGTTAGAGTGATAGGCTCTTTGATGGCTTCATTATGAAAGCGTTTTGAAATATCAGGAATGGATCTAAATGTCATTGGCTTATCAGGAACGGGAATAACGTTAATCCCTTTAAATACATGCTTGATGTCATCTACTAAATCCAAAGGCGCCAAAATAGCTTGCATCTCATTCAGCAGAAATGTGTGGGTGGTTTTAATTTCTGTAACACGGTGCGTGTAGGGATGCGTTCGCCCAGTGAGCAAATTTTTATCGCGTTGATGTGCGAAATCGTCTGGTTCATCATGCTCGTGTTCATAAAAGCTGATTTCACAAGCTTTTTGTGCGCCAGAAGGTTTGGCCATCCTTGTACCCAATGTGGGTGGGTTTAATACAAAAACAACACAGTTCATGAGTCGTTCGACCGCTTCTTGTTTAAACAAATCACTATTCTCAAAGCGTTGAAAAGGCCATTGCCGCTCTAAAGATATCCCATAAATGCCACAATACTCTTCTAAAACAGCAGTTTCTAATGCTAAACGACGCGCATTTTCATCCGCGTGTGTTAGATTGACATAATTAACACAAATATTCTTAAAAAGGTCAGGTGTTTGTGTAACATGATTAACTAATACTTTAGATCGGATTTTACTGGTGGCACACAAGCCATTTTTAGAAATGGACTCAAAAACCGCTTGATTAGCTTGCGACTGAACGTTTTTAACTGGGGGCTGAATAGGCATGATTAATAGTTTACATAAAGGTTTTCAGTGCAAATATTTTACATTTACTAAGCTTAACAGAATATTAAGAGAGCCCATTGTTTCGGAGGCGGCTATTATCTGTTTGCGGAAATAGAGCCCCTGGTTTAGAAATTGGCGGCTTTAGAGCTCGCAAGATAGCTATCGACCGTCTGTAAGCGTGAGAAGATAAAATGCAGCATATAGAGCAGGTAAATTTTGGGCGGTTTGAGTTTATTTTTTACCCATGCTAGGATTAAAGATTCTGTGTTTTAAGATAGTAACGGATACATTTTAGCGTTAAAAAAGGGAGATAAACTTAACAATAATTGACTATAAATAAAAGGAGCAAATATGCCAGCCAAGACAACCTTAGACATATTGCAAGCTGCGTTGAAAATGGAGGGCGTAAATTTACATTTGAATGCCTATGCAGTGGGACTTCTTGTTTACGAACAAAATAAGTATCGTAAATCCCAAATTTTAGAACGAAACACCTTAAAAACCGATTTAGACAAGCTTGACTCCTCAAGCCCATCTTACCAAGATGTACTCGACAAAATAAATGCTTTTGATAATCACCCGGATTTAGGTTTTTATCATACAATTGCTCTTTTTTCTGAACTTGCAAAAACAAACCCTTCTGTCGCTAAACAAATGATAGAGGCAGTGTTGTCATTTGATAAAATGGGGCGCTATTTGTTAGAGACACGACCTATTGTTCTTGATGGCCAGGCTTTTTTATTGGATGATGTTCTAACGGCTTCTGGGGTTGACGTTACTGAACTTAAAGAACTAGCAACAGTAAATAAATCAAATGCTGTTTACCTTCAGCAAAGTATGTTTGCATTTAAACCACTGGATGAAGCATCTTCCCCTTTTTATCTTCGAGGAAACAAGAGCAATGCTCTATTGAGAAACAGAGCCGCACAGGTTTCTTTCGATTTTTCTTTGGTTTCTCAAGTGCCAACAAAACTAAATGTCCATCGTTTTCTGGAGATAATGGTTGAGGTGTATCGGAATGCGCAATTTCAAGACAGTTCTGAGCTTGATACCTTAGGTATAGAGGCACCTGTTGGGGGCCCTAAACACAGGTACTCAAAAGTGGCTTTTCTTCAGAACAGCATTGCTCCATGGTTTATGCTTTCCTTACAGAGTGCTCCTAATCAAGAGGTCTTAGAGCTACGAATAGGTTTTTTGATGGCCGTGTTTGCAAAAGCAAACAGCAGATTACCTGGGTTGTCGTCTAATGCTAATGCTGATCTTTACCTGCCTTTTATTACCTTAGCGTGTATTTTTACGCAATCTGATCTTAAGCTTCATCCGTTTGTTAAACCGCATTTGTCGATTATGCATAAGCTTATTAAGCACCCTAATGCCTTATCTATTACCCATTATACAAACCGTATTAAGCTCAATGATGGGAAAAAAAAGGTGCCTTTATCGCCCATGCGGATGGAGATGACCACGCACCTTGCTTTAGGAGCCGCTCATGCAGAGCTCTCGGAAACAAGCCAGGCCGCCATTACAATAGCTAAAGAAAACGTGGTCAGAGGACGTGTTATTTACCGATATTTTCGTCCTTTACGCCCATCGACCATGTTAGAAAAAATGAGCCAAAGTGCCCGTGATTTCTTTTTAGAACAATCGTTAGTGCAAATGGTCTTTGATGACAATGATTCAGTTGATGTAAGTCTTGGAATATTTGCGTTGCATAAACAAAGTGATGGCATGGACCGGCAATTGCAAATATTAGAGTCTGCATTGCTGAGTCAACCGCCACGTATTTTTCAAAAATCTCATGGGAGGCTTTTGTGTCATGAGGGGTTGGGTGCTTTGAATTATATTGAGCAGCACTTGACAAAAATTTTGGAGAAATATGCCGCTTCATCAGCAGACCACACTAACGCTCAACAAAATGGTATGGGCATTTTAAATAGAGTAAAAGAGTTGCAAAGGTTGCTCTCTGAAGAGGTGATAGACACGGTCTCTTTATCCGACGAGGATGTTCAAAAAAGGGGTCTTTGCGCAAGAGCACTGTTAAGTCTTTGCTTGTTTCATCCCCATAGGAAAAAGAGCCATTCTTTCTCTGCGACTGATGCTGAAAAGGTAAGCGTACAGTATCGTTATTCGGTGCGTTGATGCAGGTGTTGTAAAAAATATTGCAAATCTGTGGCCCGTGCTCCAAATAATGTTAGTTCTTTTTGGGCATGGTTGAAAAGTTGGCTGATTAAGGTTAAAAGCTCATCTTGACTATAAAGGCTGGCAAATGTCGTTTTTTGATTTTCTATATCAGAACGGCGGCCTTTGCCCAGCTGTTCCTTTTTATCGTATTTATCTAAATAATCATCTTGCATTTGAAAAACGAGACCTAAGTGCTGGGCAAATTGCTCCAGGGCATGACTGCACTCAGGTGTGGGTTGTGTTGCGGCCAATACCATGCGAACACAGGCTGAAATCAATTTTCCCGTTTTTAGAAGATGAATATTTCGAAGTTGTGCTTCACTGATAGCGGGGTTGCTTAATTCAGATAGATCAAGGCTCTGGCCGCTCACCATGCCTGATAGCCCACTTGCTTTGACCAACTCATGTGTAACTGATACCACCTTTGACATGTCAAGCGATTGAGGCAGATGGCTTAACAAAATATCAATGGCTAACGCCTGCATGCTATCGCCCACTAAAATGGCTGTTGCTTCATCAAAGGCGCGATGACAGCTTGGTTTTCCTCGGCGAAAATCATCATTGTCCATGGCTGGCAAATCATCATGAACCAGGGAGTAACAATGGGTTAACTCTATGGCTGCGGCAATTATATCCAGAGTGTTTTGATGAACATGAAGCATGTTGCCACACAAATAAACCAGTGTTGGTCGCAATCGTTTTCCGCCGGGAAAGAGTGTATAGGCAATGGCCTCTCGTAAACGCGGTGCGGGAATGTCTGTGTTGTTAAGTAAATCATGCAGTACTTTTTCGTGATGTGAGATATAGTCCGAAACAGATTTATTCATTGGGGATATTCTCATCATTCATGGGTGTGTTGGTGGCTGTAAGGATTTCAATTTTTTGCTCTGCTTGGTTTAAAATATCTTGGCATTTTCGAGCTAAATGAATGCCCTTTTCAAATTGTTTAAGCGAGTCCTCTAGAGTAAGTTCGCCTTTCTCTAATTGCGTGACAATGTCTTGTAGCTCAGCAATTGAGCCCTCAAAATGAATTGGTTTTGTCATGTGTGCCTCCTAAGTAGGGTATTTAAACCATAGGGGTAAAACAGTGTTGAGATAGTCCATGAACTTCCATAAACCAACCCGGGCCTCTATATTTCCAAAAGGATCGGCCTTTATTTCAGGAAAACCAATTCCTAAACCAAATAAACCTGGCCCTATAATGCCAACGTGGGGATTATAATGTTTGTGGTCGTAGCCCTCAATCTTTATTGTATCGCGAGGTGTAAATCCTACTGCATAAATGGCTTTATCACATTGGGATAAAACATCTTTAGTTTGTTCTTCATCGCACACACAGCGAACAAGGTTTGCTGGCAGTGCGCCATCAATGTGCTCTTTGGCCCATGCTGCTGTGTTTCCTTTTAATCCCGTATTATCAAACAAAATCCAATCGCCCATGTCTACGGCATAACTGCATGGCGAGCGATAGACGTTAATGATTTTCTTAACCTTTTGCTCTACTAAATGTTGAATGATCATCATTGCTGAATGTGAGGAGCCAAATACAGCATAGGTCTCTTCAGGTTTTATTGCTTTGGCCAGTTGATGTTTGTCGATAGCGGTCTCAAATGCAATCGTGGGTATTGTTGGATAATCTAGTGATAAAGGAATAGCTCCTGTGGCGAGAATAACATTTTTTGCATGGTAGGCGGCCGTCTTGCTGTCTAATGACCAAAAGCGCTTTGTAAGAGCCATACGCTGGATCCGTGTTTCTTCAATGTGGACTTTTTTGCACAGGTGTTCAGATACCCATTGTAAAGGCTCTACAATTGCACTTAAGGCGCATGTTTTTTCTGGTGGCATGTGATTGAGTGGGAAATCAGGAGCATTTCTGTAAGAAAAAGAGCTGGCTGCCTCCAGAAAGCGTGTAAACAATTTTACTGTCGTGTTGCTGGACACATTTTGCCAAAATCGCCCCAAATCACCAACGTTGAATTCTTCATCTATCCAGAGGATACTAGTTGGTTTAACACCTGCATCAATCAATTTGCCCACCGCAGCAATGCCTGCGGGGCCTGCCCCAACGATAGCCCATTCAAAAATTTGTTCACTCATGTTGATGTGTGTGCTCTATGATATTCGTTAGGAAGGAGTTTATGGGGATTGAGGCCTTTAGACAAGGCCATGCTCACCAAATGGATAGAAATGAATGAAGATGAAAACGCGGTTTATTTGCAATCAATGTGCAGCTGTTTTTTCACAGTGGGCTGGTCAATGCACCCAATGTGGGGTTTGGAATGCTATCAGCGAAGAGAGCGTTGTTGCCCCCAGTAAACATGCACGTACAGGTAATTATGCTAATCAACGCTCTGAAGTCACGTTTGTTGAGGACGTTGTTATTGATTGTGAAGTACGAATGGACTCAGGATTAACGGAGTTAAACCGAGTCTTGGGTGGTGGGTTGGTGGATGGTTCGGTGGTGTTGATTGGTGGGGACCCGGGTATTGGTAAATCAACGTTATTGTTACAAACGTTGGCTAATTTATCTCTACAGCAAAAGGTATTGTATGTGACCGGAGAGGAGTCGTTACAGCAGGTTGCTATGCGCGCTAAGCGCTTACAATTACCCCTTGCGGGATTGCGTCTCTTAGCTGAGACACAGGTCGAGGCTATTATCCGTCATGCAGAAAAAGAAAAGCCACGGATCATTGTTATTGATTCTGTTCAAACCATTTTTACAGAAACCATTCATTCAGCACCAGGTGGTGTTAGCCAGGTGCGAGAGTCTGCCGCACAATTGGTTCGCTTTGCTAAAATGACACAAACGGCAGTGTTTCTCGTGGGGCATGTCACAAAAGAAGGCGCATTGGCAGGTCCTCGAGTGTTAGAGCACATGGTGGATTGTGTTTTGTATTTTGAAGGTCAGAGCGATAGCCGTTTCCGTGTGATCAGAGCCATAAAAAATCGTTTTGGCGCCGTAAACGAGTTAGGTATTTTTGCAATGACGGACAGGGGCTTGAAAGAGGTGGCCAATCCGTCGGCGATTTTTTTATCTCGTCAACCGGAGCCCACGCCTGGTAGTGCTGTGATGGTAACGTGGGAGGGGACGCGCTCCATGTTGGTGGAAGTGCAGGCATTGGTCGATGAGGCGGCAGGCCCGCAGGCAAAAAGAGTAACTGCAGGCCTTGAACACAATCGTCTCGCTATTTTATTGGCTGTATTGCACCGTCATGGCGGGATTGCAACGTTTGATCAAGATGTGTTTATTAATGTTGTGGGTGGCGTAAAGGTAACAGAAACCGGAAGTGATTTAGCATTGCTTGCCGCAGTGGTTTCAAGTTTGCGTAACCGGATATTTGCAAGTGACACGATTATTTTTGGTGAAATAGGCCTTGCAGGCGAAATCAGGCCCGTTCAAAGTGGGCAGGAGCGCTTAAAAGAAGCTGTCAAGCATGGTTTTAAGCGGGCGATTATTCCCTATGCAAATGCTCCCAAACAAGAGTTAGAGATTGAAGTTCATGCAGTAAAGCACTTGCAAGACATGTTGGCTTTGATAAATTAAGGTCATCTGCAAGAAAAAAGCCGAGTACATTTAAGCGGTAGAGACGGGCCGATTGAGGAGAGTTAAAAATCTGTAAGTTACATGTCTAAGCCTTTGTAGTGATTTGTTACTGTTTTTATTTACGATTATTTAACACTTTGGGTGAGGATTGGTCATTAAAAAAGTAGTACAATGTTGCATAGTGACCTGAATATTTAAAGGAATCTAACATGCCTACAGGTACAACAGAGAGCTTTAAAAAGAATATTGAGCAACTCCGTGCTGAAAAAGACATCGAAAAAAGGCGACTATCTCAACGGACTCTCATGGCACTAAAGCCTTCGAAACGATCTGTTAAATTTGAAGATGAAACGGATTCAGTTAAAATTTATGAGGATTGGCTTAAGCAATACAAAATAAAAAGCCCCGCGTTTAAAGCCGAAGAAAATAAGTTTAAGCTCGATGAAAATGGGAATGGCTGTATAGATTTTAGCGACCCAGATGCTGAAGAAGACTTCGTTAGGCACTTGGCTGCATCTAATTCTCATGGTTCTGTTTTAGATAAGGGCATTCTCATCGCAAAATTCGAAAACGGAAAGCTCATTGATCCTAGAACAAATCAAGAATTCCCAGAAGGGGAATATTCAAAATTGGTTCAGAAGCTTGACTCAGGCCTCTCTTACAGTGAAATTTGCTCATCTGAGCCTACAGCGCCCAAGCCCCTCAGTACAAAACCATATTAATGATTCGGGGGTGTTTTTTAAGACGCCCCGCTTATGATGCAATCACACTTCAAGCTATATTCTTTGGCAAAGCCCGTGTCTTGGTTAATAGGGTGTTTGGAGAGTTACCATTTTTATTCGATACTACTGGTGAGCTCCAAGTTTTTTAGGCGATAAATGAGTTCAAGGGCATCTCGGGCAGACATATGATCTGGGTTTATTTTTGCAAACTCACGGGAGAGAGCTGAGTTTGGATTGGGCAATGTTGCCAATTGGGTATTGTCTGGAGCAGAGGAATGGGGTTGTACCCGTTGCAAGTGTTGGTGCGCGAGCGTTAATACCTCTTTTGGAATACCAGCGAGCGCTGCAACCTCTAATCCGTAGCTTTGGCTTGCAGGGCCATTTTCCACTTTGTATAAAAACACAATGCTTTGATTCGCAAGGACGGCCTTTAAATGGACATTTCGGATAGAAGAAAAGGTATCGGGGAGCGTGGTTAATTCAAAATAGTGTGTGGAAAATAAAGTATAGGCTTTTACGGTATTGGCAAGGTATGCACAGCAAGCATGTGCTAATGCCATCCCATCATAGGTGCTCGTGCCCCGGCCAATTTCATCAATTAATACCAGGCTTTGAGCCGTGGCTTGCTTTAAAATATAAGCAGTTTCTGTCATTTCTACCATAAACGTTGAACGCCCACCGGCCAGGTCGTCGCTTGCACCTATGCGGGTAAATATTTTATCAATAGGTCCAAGGCAGGCGCGTTCTGCTGGCACAAAACTTCCTATGTGTGCTAGTAAGACTATCAATGCATTTTGGCGCATGTAGGTGGATTTCCCCCCCATGTTTGGGCCTGTTATCAATAACATTTGTTGGGTGGGCGTTAAGTGAAGCGGGTTGGTAATGAACTCTTCTTGTAAGACTTGCTCAATGACGGGGTGTCGGCCATTTTGAATGTCAATGCCCGGGGCTTTCACTAAGGTTGGGCAGTGCCAGTTTAGTGTTTGAGCACGCTCCGCAAGCGTGATTAACACATCAAGCAAACCAAGGGCCTCAGCAATATGGGTCAATTCAGCCATGGATTGGTGTACTTCGTCTAAGATATTTTCATAAAGCCATTTTTCACGCGCTAATGCTTTAAATTCTGCAGACAATACTTTTTCTTCAAAGGCTTTTAATTCTGGCGTGATATAACGCTCTACATTTTTTAAGGTTTGTTTTCGTTGGTAATGGAGCGGGGCTT
>Ga0247837_1005744_pt1 | contig 18245 bp, 10 predicted proteins | sample LaCtaG_2_FD_187115 | JGI IMG/M metagenome (GOLD analysis project Ga0247837, IMG submission 187115) | Freshwater microbial communities from meromictic Lake La Cruz, Castile-La Mancha, Spain - LaCruzMarch2015_14.5m | ecosystem: Environmental > Aquatic > Freshwater > Lake | place: Spain: Castile-La...
GTAAATGAGAAATTTCTGTATGTAGATAAAGGTATATCTTTCCCTCCATTTCCACTACTCACAGAACTACTTACGCGTCAAGTCTCGCTTCAGCCTTGCCACTCTTATCTTCAAGTCATTATCTCTAAACCAGTTCTTATGCCCAATAGCATAAGTGACGGCAGAGCCAGTCTGGACAGGCGGAGGGAAAGCCGAGTGCTGACTCCACAGAGACTTCTTAGACCCTAGGGGCGAGGTTTCCCCTGGCGATAGCAAGGGGTGTTCTTCCAGACGGCGCTTAGGAAGCGGAGATATGGGCAAGCGAGTTAGTGAGCCTTGAGGGACTTCGAGAGATGCCAAGCGAAGTTTCTTGGGAATTATGTGATACTGTCGCTGGGCGTTGTCCAGGGCTAATTGCCTCATCAGCGCCAGCATTTCCTGGTCGCCATATGGTGAGGTCTCTGAGTCTTTCTGAGTCATTGCCTTGGCAGACTCAACGGGGAGCAGTTTCGGCCTGCGCTTGAGGCGAATAGCACGCACACGGTGGGGGGAAGGGAGTGGGGAGGCCACAGGCAAGGAATGGAAGCGTCGATAGTCCGCGGTGCGCTGGATGAGGGAGTGAGGAGGACTTGACAGGGAGGGCAGTTCCATATATGTGGGCAGTGCTGAGCACTGCTTCGTAGTACGCATCTCCCACAGATGGACAGTGGCGATTCCTCCTATGCAAGTGTTAGCGCTACTTACTAGGCAGCTGTCGGGTTTGCAGGATCTCCGCTGCCTGCTTGTGATTGCCAGCTTTGAGGGCCAGGTAGACATGGAGATGCAGCAAGGGACCAGGGAGTTGCTGTCCACTGGGTAGTGCACTAGCTGCGGCTGCTAGCTGCACTTGTGCCTGGGTCAGGTTGCCTGAGGCTATTAGGACTGAAGCTGAGTTTACGGCCTGCACAAAGCGCCAACTCAAGTCCTCATACAAACTAATAGCCCGCGGACACAAAGTCGAATGACAGTTCAATCGTGTTTCCCTGGGCAGTGACAAGCTGGTTAATTGCTCCAAAGCCAGCTTCAACTTCCCTATCTGTGCATTCGCCTCAGCAGCATAAAGCGATACAGTGGCTTTGAGCTGCGGGGATAAGTCGCAGGAACTGAGTTGGTGTAGGTACTTGAGGGCGCTTTGGGGCTCTCGGCCTATGCAGACGTAGGCCAATAGGACCAGTACATGCACTTTCAAGTCTTCATCCTCGGAAGGAAGTAGCAACAATGCGTTCCTCAGACTTTTCAGTGCCTGTTCAATCAAATCCGACTTGTCTCCCTTTCGCTCCTCCTCATCTTCAAAGCTATACACCGCCTTCGCAGGTAGACGATACACTCCATTCCCCTGACTCACATATAAGTCGCTCTGATGACTCAACTGCGCGTTCTGCAGAGTCTGCAAGTGCTGAGTCACATAGCACTGCGCCAAGCGATACCAGTACTTGGCGTTTCCCTTCATCAGTCCGCCGCACTCTAAGAAGCAGTCCAGGGCTTGGCCGGGCAGGTTGCTCGCGAGAAGGGCGAGACCCATGTTGAAGAGGACTTCACTTCTGCGCTGCGAGGCATAGAAAGTGACGGCGTCAGCAGGCCGCGCCACCGCATCCCCCTCCACACTGGACTGCGCAGATATAGTTTCGTACGCCTTGGAAAAGTACAGCAAAGCGAGTTTCGGCTTTTTTAGTCGCAGGTGAACACAGCCGAGACTGTTGTAGTAGTAAACTGGGTAGGCGACCTTAGCACCTGCAGCGGGCTGACAGGCTGGATGGCAGACTCTGGAGCCTAGGCTGCTCTGTGCTGTTTGCTCGGTTTGAGTCACTATGCGCAGAGCGGCTGTGGGGTTGTTGGAGACGTACTCGAGCTGCGCACTGAGCAAACCTATGCAGACTTCATAGTGAGCGCGCAGCCAGCCTTCCATATGCGCAGGAAAATGCGACAAATCGATCTCGTCCTTCAATCCTCGAGCTTCCACCAGCAAATCCGCCACCGCCTTATAGGCCGCCGGCGTACTGAGAGAGAGCTGCGTCCGCAGCAAACACAGCGCTAGTCTGAACTCCTTCGCATTAATGCAGCGCGCATTTTTCTGTGACTCCTCAGGACTTCCTCCCAAGAAAACCGACTTTTGAGCGACTGGGTCGACCGGTACTTTGGCTTCCTCCCCTTCCTGCAGCACTGCAGAGGACTTGGTCAATTGTGCATCCAGCCAGTTCAGTCCTTCCCGTGCATCGCTCAGCCTCCCTAGCGCCAGACTGACCTGCACCCACAGCAACATGGACTTGATCGCCAGCAGTTCCTCCGTGCTTTCGACTTTCTTGTGAATGGGACTGAGGTAGCGCAAAGCCCTGCCATACTGCTGTGTCTGATAGAGCAGTAAAGCCAGGTTGAAGAGCATTGGACTGGTGACTTCACTGTCTTGGGTCTGACTGCGGAGGTCTTCCAGACGTTGGAGTAAGCGAGCAGGGGCGGAGCAGCGGCCCGCGTAGTACTCCGCTATCAGCTGGTTGTGGGCGAGTTGTGCGGAGCCTTTGCTCGTCTTGGCGCGCTGCAGTTCTCTGGTTGGGGACTACGAGAGACAGCGCTGCAAGTCGCCCTGCTTGAAGGCTTCGTAGGCCTTTAAACTCGCTTCCATCTATTACACAGGGAAATGGATGTGCGGACTAGAGGGTGAGTTTCTACCCAAGGATTTCAGTCCAGCCTGACCCTCTCCCACAGTATTTGTGGGTCTTCGATATGTTCACTCCTACACGCTTACAGCAAATGCAGACCTGCAAAGGACTCAGTCATGTCTTCACCATGTACAGATTTCTAACAATACTGTATCCACTTAGCGACTGAAGACCAGGTTATGCCTCTGACGAAGTACTATCTTCCCTTCAGGTCGTCCACTTTGCCGACTTTAATAGTCTTCTACAGTCCCATCCTACCCAGTTTCAGTCTGTTTATTGCAGCCTCACCACTAGTAGCGAAGACCTGAGCTCTACTAGCATACTATCTTAGAATTCTGCGGAGCCATCTACCAGGGCATCCAGCTCTCCGCTGTCTTCACCTAGCAGGTCTTTGAAGGACATGTTGGGCAGGTCTTCCAGCTTCAGCAGAGACTTGTTGCGGTGGCCTTCTTCCACTTCCATCTTTTCCTTCAGTCGACGCTGGGCTTGTTTGACCTTAATCGTCTCTCTCTGGCGCTCCGCTGCTTTCGCCTCTTCCAGCTTCAGTCGCTTTTCCTCCTGATACTTCAATAGTCGTTCCTTAGTATGGTCATCCTTCTGATACCGATACCTCCGACTCGGGTCGTCCATCGGAATGCGAGAGCCTACATCAATAGAGCTCGCGAAAGCCCTGCCAAACGGCTTGCACGCTTTCAGGTAGTACCTCGGATCTCCACATCTCAGCAACTCATACAGCATTATCCGCTTCTGCTCCATAGGCATAGCTGTGCAGTCGCACGGTCCAGGGTGCAGGCCGTTGTACACCTCATTGAAGAACTCATCCGCGAGCAAATCTAACGCCACTAGGAACCCTTCCAGTACCATTTGTCTCCGCATTAGGGCTGATTTTTTGAATATATCCAGCAATTCTTCACGCTGCATAGTGCGTCGGCCTTCCGGCTTTTCCGTCCAAATGCCGAAGTCTTTGCAGAAGTGGAGGAAACTGCCGGAGTCGATGACTGCATTGTTGTAGGCCACTGCGTCGAAGGTGGGGGCTTTGCCCATCATTTGGTGCTGAGTCGCATAGTGGCGGAATATCTCACTTAGTCCCTTTTTCTCCTCTTCTGTGGGCTCACGGTTCAGACTGAGGGCGAAGTGCAGTTTCCCTCCTCCAGTCAAATCTGCCAACTGTTTCTGCAGGGCACTGAGCAGCTGCTCACACTGTTCCGCCTCACACCCACGCGCCTGCACCAAGTAGCCCTTGTACTCCGCTATAGTTCTTCTGAGGCGAGTCACTAGGCCTTGCTGCACTGAGCTGTTTTCCGCACTCAGAGGGATGGGGTTCTCTCGATGCCAGGCAGTTATAGCTTCCAGGAAGACAGGGAGAGTCAGGATTGGAGAGGGTGCCTGGCTCTCTAAAAAGCCCTGGAAGGACTTAGCCAGTACTGGGATATCGACGTTGACTACCTGCCACTGCACCAGTCTCGCGACCTCATTGATAAGCGCCTTCGCATGCTTGGCAGAATCCAGCTCCAGTCGCTCCTTGTCCTCCGCAAGCAGCTGAAACAGACTCTGCAAGTCTTCCTGCTTCAGGTGTAGTCGGCGCTCGAACTCTTCATGGGAATCGACAGTTGCCATGTATGAGGAGGACTTTAGCCTAAGCTTTAGTTCTGGCGGCCGTCAGGTCCTTGCGAGTCTGCACTAGCAGCGAGTCTAGTTTCTCGTTGAGGTCCTGAGCAGAAGCGGGACAATTCTCCACCAAAGGCTTGAGCAGGGGACTACTTAGTCCTTACTTCGCAAAGCGGTAAAGCTTCAACAAGTAGGTATTGCTGAAACTAGCGCCTCTTGCGAGGTTCCCAGTCCCGTCAAACAGCACCTCTGCATTATCACTCGCAGTCTTCATCATGTCTTTCCAGTGTCCGTAGCTCTCGTTGATGGCCGTCTTCTGGGCGCTCTGTCTGGCTGGGGGCTACTCAATGGTTTGCAGGGCGTCTAGGTAGGCGCGCAGGAAGCCCTTGCCTGCATGCATCTGTTCCTCAGACAGCATTTTTATGGCTGCCATTCCCAGTCGTGTCCACAGCCACTCAGAGATTGCACTGCTCAGCGACGCTGTTGGGGGACTGTAGCTAGAAATTGGACAGGGGAGATGCCTGAAAGGAGTGACTTTTGATACAAACGCTGTACTGATTATTGATATCTAGGATATTTAAGGGGAAATCAGAATCGCGTTATAGCTTTTGAAGCTTAGGTGGGCCTCATGTCTGCCAGTCTACACTAATTCTCATATCTTTCAGAGCGGGAGTTAGGCATCCTTCGACTTGGATATGTAATGTGTATCAGTTTATCTATTGCTCGAAACAGGGGAATTAAAGCCTATATATTTCTGATATTCGGCAGAAGTCTGAATTTCCAAGCAATGTCTATGCTAAAACTGGCAGTCAGGTCGCACCACAGACCCGCACTCAAAGCAAATCCGCCTCGCATTTCTCCTGGGCTTCTTTAGCGTCGAGCGAACGGAGTCCAGTTCTTCCCCTGCCCAGGCGAAGTCCAGAGTGCTGTTAGGGGAGGCGCGGGAGGGCACTGAGACTGGAGACAGGGTCAGCAGTCGGTGAGTGCCTGGCTGCCAGCTGGGCAGACTGCCTCTATGCTGGGTTTCGAAGGAAGAAGAGGGCGATAAGGTGGTCTCCTGGTTCTGTTTCCTCCAAACTCTGCTTAGGAAGTACCGCAGTCGCTCCTTCGCCTTCAGTCTCAAGCGATATCTGACCATCGCTGCGAGCTTCAGCGCTGCAGTGCGCTTGGAAACAGCCCAAGGGTCTGCTTTTATGATGTTCGCCAGTGTTTCCGCCTTCAGTCTAGCCCATATCTTCCCTCTAGTCCTCACTAATTCTCTCACAGCCTGTATAATCCGCTCCTTTCTAACGCCCGTTCCCACCGCTTTCCAGACGTTCAGACTCATTCGTTGCTGATAGCGTGCAAAGCCATGGGAAAGACAAGTGCAGGCGACGGTGTAAATGCTGCGGACTGCAGAAAACCGCTGTATTGTGTTCCAGGTCTGAAGTAGACTGGGAAGCAAGGCCCTGCGTAGTAGGCCAATTGTCACTTTCGCTCTTTTTTCCCGAAAGTATAGAGACCGGAGGCAGAAAAACGCTCGCTTTTGGGCTGATTGGCGCAAGAATTGGACTGCTCCAAGAAGTGGTTCGCAGGCTGCGGGGGCCACTTTTAGCTTGGGGATATAGCGTGGCTGTGACTTGCGGGGAATTTCCGCTTTTTTGAGGCGATTCCAGGCGATGAATCGCATTCTGCGAGCCACAGTGGATAGTACGAACCATATTTTCGAGTAAAAGTCCTGCTTGCGACACCTGCGAGAAGCAGTCATTGATGTGGTTTCTCCCCACTGCCGGAAGTACACTTTCTTGATAACTCTGTGCCTTCTGCTGGTCCTAGCAAGTACACAAACCAGCACTTCACCAATCCGCTCGGCTGAAGGAGGCTGATAGTCAAAGCGAACTCGAGTCGATACTGCATGTCCAGCAAATTCCAACAGGGAGTGAAAAGTAGCCATTAATTTCCCAGCCAGTCGCACTCTCAGCCGAGTACAGACCCTTCCCAGAGCCCTGAGTTGCTGTTTCGAAGGAGCCGGTCTCTGTCTTCCCTTCCAACCGCCAAATGCTAATCTCAGCATTAAGCTGCTTTCAATGCTTTCGTTGGCTTTTAGCAGTGTCCAGGCGGATGCGAGGGCCAGGTGGACTCGCTTCCGAGCCAGAGCTAGTAAAGCGTGTTCTCGCCTGACTTCCAGTCGCACCTTCCTACGGTCCAGTCCTCGTGCCATCCCCCTAAGCCAGACAGTAGTAGTGGTCTGTTCCCTATCGCCAGACGCAGGACTCTCAAATCGCTCCGAAGCCAGTCTCCCAGTTACCACCTTCTCAAGTACACTAGTCATCACATTGACCTTTTCCTTAGTAACCCACTGCTTTGCTCCCAGCCCCAAGCGAAGTTCGCTAAACCCCAAGCGTAAGCTTTGCTTGAGGCATCTGCCGAGTGCAACGGATATGCTCAGACTCAGTACCTTTGCCTTGAGCTGCGTCACGTCCAGTGCGCCTTCGGAGAGACTGGATCTGGAGCTACTGGGTCGGTGGCTGGGGGTCTGCTGATACGGGGGAGGGAGTTTCCGCCGAGCGTCCATTTTCAAACACTATAAGGGATGGAGATATTGGGGAGATAAGGGGAGAGGAGTGGCTTAAGTAGGTGAAACCCGTAGTATGCGGGATTACCTAATTGGCCTGATGTAATGGCAAAAGGCAGTAGAAGTGCTTATCTACGGGGAAACAGTTGCGATATTTGTCCATCCATACTAGTACAAAATACACTTTCGCCTATAGGCCTTTATCACTACAACAGTTTTAAAGCATTTCCCCCACTCCCTCGATATATTAGAGGAAATGTCTGAGGATGTCCCTGAAGACTGGGAAGATATCGACACCTCAGACGCAGTCATCGGCTCCTCAGGTCCTCCTCAGCCCACCCTATTCCTCGCCACCAATGTGCAAGAACCTGAAGGCGACCTGTCCACTCAGCAATACGCCCTAGCCTCAGTCCCCCTCCTGCCTATCCAGAAGCCAAAGAAGCCCGCGCAGCCCAAAGCTCCCAGAGAGCCTCGAGAGCCCAAGACGGAAGAGGTAGTCGTACTGGACAAGGAAGCGCTCCTTGCAGAGGCTCTGAACGGACCCGAAACCCTGACCTTGCTGGACCCGTTGAAGACTCCCCTGAGTATTGTCTTTATCGGCCATGTGGACGCCGGGAAGTCCACAATGTGTGGGAACCTCCTCCTGAGTCTGGGCAAAGTGGACCAGCGGTCGAAGGAAAGGTATGAGTCGGAAGCTCGGGAAAAGGGCTGCGAGAACTGGTGGCTGGCTTACATCATGGACCAAAACGAGGAAGAGCGAAGCAAAGGGATCACCATTGAAGTGGGGAGGGCGGGCTTTGAGACTAGACACAAGCGAATTACTCTGCTGGATGCTCCAGGTCATAGGGACTTTGTGCCCAATATGATGGCTGGAGCAGCTCAGGCTGACTGTGCGGCTTTAGTGGTGTCTGCGCGGGTGGGTGAGTTTGAAGCCGGGTTTGAGAGAGGCGGGCAGACTAGAGAACATGCACTATTGGTGAAATCCGCAGGGATGCAGCGACTACTGGTTTTGGTCAATAAAATGGACTCTGTGCAGTGGAGAGAACAGCGGTTCCGGCAGATCCAAGCAGCACTAGAGCCGTTTCTGCAGCAAACCTGTGGCCTGAATATTGAGAAACAGGTGAGTTGGGTGCCTCTTTCCGGCCTCACAGGCGAAGGACTTTACACAAATGCGGAAAATAAGGATTGGAACTGCGGCGAATGTCTCCTTTCCCTGCTAGATAAATTGGAGCTAGCGCCCCGGCCACAGGGTTCCCTATGCATCCCAGTGCTAGACAGATACCGTGACCAGGGCCTATGGCTACTGGGCAAGGTGGAATGTGGACTCGTGGTAAAGGGACAGGAAGTCCAAATCCAGCCTTCAGGCCTACGAGCCGAAGTCACAGATTTGTGTCTTTCCTCCAGCACTGAGGAAACTCCTCCTCGACTAGCCAATGCACAAGCCGGCGAAAGCTTGCGCATTCGCATCAAAGTCGCTGAAGACATCGATATATCCAGGGGGAGCGTTTTAACCGACCCTGGCAGAAGCTACCCCGCTGTAAAGCAGTTTAGAGCCAAACTACGAGTACTGGACTTACTCGAGCACAAGCCACTACTCACTGCCGGGTATCAGTGTGTGCTGCATATCCACACTGCTGTTTTGGACTGCTCGATACTGCAGATTGAGGGAGTGGTCGACCCTGTCACACACCAGCGCCAGCGAATTCCCTATGGCCGGTCTCAAAGCCGCCTCATCGTAACGATAGAAGCCACAGAGAGTGTGAGTGTGGCTGCTTACAGCCATAGTCCCTGGCTGGGTGCGTTTACGCTGAGGGATGAAGGGAAGACTATAGGGTTAGGTCGGGTGCTAGCTAGTTAGTTCGGCAGGATGCAGGAAATGGGCTGGCTTTATGCATTTTAGGAGAGACCTGTCCCAGTATCGCTAAGTATGTACTTAACTAGGCATAGGCGAGGTTCTGCCGCAGCGCTTCCTCCGTCTCTGCCACTGTCACTCCCTTCCTCTGTGCATACGCCTCCACCTGGTCTTTCCCCACCTTGCCCAGACTAAAGTACTTCGCCTGGGGATGTGCGAACACTAAAGCGCACACAGAGGCTGCAGGCCACATGGCGAGGGACTCAGTTAGACGGATTTCTGCTCTGTTCTCGGCGTCTAGTAGGGTCCAGAGAGTCTGCTTTTCGGTGTGGTCGGGCTGGGTGGGGTACCCGGGTGCAGGCCGAATTCCGCGATATAAGCCTTGGAAGAGGTCTGGCTTGGCGAGGGTTTCCTCAGGAGCGAATCCCCATATTTCCTTCCTCATCTTCTCATGCATGTACTCGGCAAAGGCCTCCACCAGTCTATCCGCCAGCGCTTTGGCCATAATGCTGTGATAATCATCCTGCTCTGAGTCGAAAGTCGCACAGAGTTCCTCACATCCCAGCCCTGCCGTGACTGCGAAGGCTCCCAGATAGTCTTCCAGCGGATTAACGAAATCCGAGAGGGCAATTGAGACCTCGCTAGGGCTGGAAACCTCCTGAGTCCGCAGGGTGTGGAAAGTGAGTCCCTCCAACTCAATATCTTCGCCTGTAGCTTTGCAGGGAAACACGCCTGCCACTCCCTTCGCACGCAGAGACTTGTCTCTGCTAATTTGACTCAGCAAGGCCTGAGCGTCGTCATACAGGGATTTCGCTTGGGCGCCTACTGTGGCGTCCTGGAAAAGCCGGGGGAAGGAGCGATTCGGGTACTTGCCGCGGAGTTGCCACACTGCGAAGAACGGGTTCCAGTCGATATAGGGAATAAGCGTATCCAGCTCCACTTCCACGTTAATAACCCCCGTTTGAAGCGGTTTCGGAGACGCATAATTGGTCCAATCCAGTACCACTCTCTGTGCCACAGCCTGACTATACGTCCTGTACTTGCGTTCCGCCCTAGTCTGGTAGTACGCAGTCCGCTGCTCCTCGTACTCCTCCGTCAAGTCCTTGAGGAAGCCTAGTTTCTGCTCAGTGTCTTGCAGTTCTGAGACGACAGTCACAGCTCTGGAGGCGTCTAGTACGTGGACGACTGGGCCGCGGTATGCGGGGGCGATTTTGACAGCTGTGTGGGTCTTAGAAGTAGTGGCGCCGCCTATTAGGAGCGGCACTTTCAGTCCTAGTTTATCCATAAACCCAGCATAACTGACCATATGGTCCAGCGAAGGCGTAATCAGTCCCGACAGTCCCACTACATCCACCCTTCTCGTCCTCAGCACCTCCGCTATCCGCTCCCACGGACACTGCACTCCCAAGTCAATCACCTCATAGTTGTTGCACCTCAGCACCACTCCCACTATGTTTTTCCCAATATCGTGCACATCTCCCTTCACTGTAGCCAGGATAATTGTTCCTTTGGAGGTTATTTGGCCGGAACTGTCCAGTAGTAGCGGCTCGAGGAGACTTATGGCCTTTTTCATGACTCGGGCGGACTTGATGACTTGGGGAAGGAACATTTTGCCGCTGCCGAATAGGTCTCCCACGACTTGCATGCCTTCCATTAAGGGGCCTTCGATGATTTCCAGCGGCTTGGAGTAGGTCCTCAAAGCCTCTTCCACGTCAGCCTCTAAGTGGTCCACAGAGCCTTTCACCAGCATTTGCGTGAATCTCTCAGTGAGTGACATTAAGGCTCTGTCCTGCTGAAGTGGGTTTTCTCTGCTTGCAGTTTTCTTACTCCCTGCGACTCGCTGGGCTTCTGCTAAGTCGATGAGTCGTTCGGAGTGCCGCCCGTCTTCGGAGTGGTTGAATAGGCACTCTTCGATTAGTTTGATGTGGGTGGGGTCGATGTCGGCGTAGATGGGCAGAGCTCCGGCGTTCACGATGCCGAAATCCATTCCCTTCTGAATCGCATGGTACAGAAAGACAGAGTGCATCTCCTCCCTCAGAGCTGTAAGTCCCCGGAAGCTGAAGCTGAGGTTGGAGACTCCGCCACTAATGTGAGAGAGTGGGTACTTTGCACGCAGAAGCTCAGCTGCCTGGAAGTAAGCGAGGGCGTAGGGCTTGTGCTCTTCCAGCCCTGTGCAGATGGTGAGGATGTTCAGGTCGAAGATGAGGTCTTGGGGCAGGAAGCCTAGGTCCGTTAGCAGCTTGTAGGCTCGGTCACAGACCTTCACCTTGTGCTCCACATCAGTGGCCTGTCCCTCTTCATCAAAAGCCATAACTACCACAGCCGCTCCGAACAGCCTGATTTCCTTCGCCTGTCTCACGAACTCCGCCTCTCCGTTCTTCAGTGATATCGAGTTAACGATGCACTTCCCCTGCAGTGCTTTCAGTCCTGCTAAAATCACCTCGAAGTTGGAGGAATCAATCATTATAGGCAGACTGGTCACATCTGGGTCCACTGCTGCCATGCGCAGAAATTTTTGCATAGCTGCAGGGCCGTCCAGTAGCCCATCATCCAGGTTAATATCAAGCACTTGTGCGCCCTTTTCGACCTGCTCTTTGGCCACTTGGAGAGCCTTTTCATAGTTTCGCTCAGTGATTATGAGTTTGCGGAAGGCTGCCGAGCCTGCTAAATTGCAGCGTTCGCCGACATTAACAAAGGGAATATCCGCGTATTTGTAGAATTCCTTGAGTCCGCTGAGCATTAAATTGGGACTCGGGGAGGGCTTTGTGCGAGGTTTTAGCCCTGCTAAAAGACGGCAAAGGGCTTGTATGTAGGCAGGGGTCGTCCCGCAGCAGCCTCCAAGCATGTTGACCACCCCTTCTCTCGCGAACTCCAAACAGTGGCTTGCGAACATATCCGGAGTTTCGTCGTATCCGCCCATAGCGTTGGGCAGACCAGCGTTGGGGTAGGCGTGCACGTAGAAGTGGCTGAGAGCAGCCAAGTTGCGTAAGAACGGCAGCATGTGGGGCGCTCCCAAAGCACAGTTCAGTCCAATGCAGAAGGGATTAGCGTGCATAACGCTGATAAAGAAGGCTTCTGCCGTTTGTCCTGAAAGAGTCCTGCCGCTTAAATCCACCAAAGTGCCAGAGATGAACAAGGGCAGTTTGGGACGACTACTGAAGAACTGCTCGTAGGCGTATATAGCCGCTTTGGCATTCAGTGTGTCGAAGATGGTTTCTATGAGAATGAGGTGTGCGCCGCCCTCGTACAATCCTGCAATTTGCTCCTCGTAGGTCTCTGCCAACTCCTCGAATGTGACGTCTCGGTGGGAAGAGTCGTCCACGTTTCTGCTGATGCTCGCAGTCTTGGAGGTGGGCCCCACTGCCCCGGCCACTAGTCGCCACTTCCCTGGCTCTGCAGCTGTAGCTGCATCTGCGACTTCCCTCGCCAAGCGAGCCGCAGCCACATTGATTTCCCTCGCCACCGCCGACATATGGAAGTCCGCCTGCGCAACAGCAGTCCCATTGAATGTATTGGTCTCAATGATATCCGCACCTGCAGCTAAGTACTGCGCATGTATCTTCCTGATTACCTCCGGCTTCGTGAGACACAGGACGTCGTTATCATTGAGAAGGTCGTGGGAGTGCCCAGCGAAGCGTGTTCCTCTGTAGTCCGCCTCTCCCAAGTGGAACCTTTGGATCATCGACCCCATCCCGCCGTCCAGGTAGACCAGACGAGAGGAGAACTGAGAGTCTAGGTAGGACCAGAGTCGAGGGAGGTCTGCTTAGAACTCACCGAAGTCCATTTTGAACCACTATAATGGACGTCACTAGAGTGTGCCATACTTAGCAGAGAGTGGCTCCATGCAGAGAGATGCGGAAAGAAGAAAACAGCTCCAAGATTTCACTTCAAATGACGATTGCCGTCGAAAAAGCACATTTCTAGGAGAAAGATGCACATTTCAGCCACGGTAGCCCTACTGATGCTGAAATAGATCACTAGAAGGTTATTTGCTCGGTGAAATAGCTGACAAGAGGCTAAAAGATAGATAAACTGAGCCCCTGTCCTCCAGTAGCTCTGACAAGCAGGTTATTTCACTCTACAAATATGAGAAGAAGCAAGCGGCTTCATCAATCCGTACAAAATCCCCTCAGTGCCAGAGAAATCCGCCCTAAAACCACTGCTTTACTTAACTCTATCCCACTCAGACGCCGTTTTCCAACCAAACAGCCCGCGAAAACCGCATTTCCGTCCTTTTCCGAGCCCTTTGAGCCTGGAAACCCTGAAAATCTCTTTCAATCCGCTGCTACATTGTCTCCGAGAGCTATTTCTCAGGCTAAACAAGTCTCAAAGCTGCCTTTTAGGCCTATTCGTAAGAACTTTTCTCAGAAATTAAAGAAACTTGTCTCAGAGTTACTGCCCCCTCGCCGGTCTTTAGAGGCTAAGCCTGCCAAAGTATTGGATTTATCTGCTTTTTTCGTGAAACGGGGCAAAAAGGTACTGAAACGGCCTGTGGGACTGCTGAATGTGGGACTTGTCTGCTATCGAAATGCGACTTTGAATGCTTTTTATGCGATTGATGGAGTGATTGCCTATTTCTCTGCGGAGCAAAGACAGAAAACTCCATTGGGGGACATTTTCCATACATTTTTCATCGAATATCAGCGAAATGCAGTAAGCGAGCAGACTTTAACTGCATTTCGAGACCTGATGCCTGCATTTCCCGCCAACACGCAGTACTGCGCCTACCAGTACTTCCTAGGACTTCTCACCGCCCTCGATAAAGAGGCAGAGCCGCAGTCCTTGCTGCCTGCTAACTCTGCTTCTTTGCTGCAGCTGCAACTTGCAAAGCACCGAAAGAGCAAAATCGGAGGTCTATTTGACCTGTTTTCAGTAGTGACTGAAAGCCTCTTTATTTGCCGGGAGTGTCAAAGCAGTCGCAGGTCTTTCCAGTTTGGCAGAGGCCTGCAAGTGTCGATTCCTAGGAAGTGGACTGTGATGGAGGGGAATATTGTGAACTTCGGAGAGAGTAATTTCAGCCAGGAAGAGCTGTGGCAGAGCTATAGTGAGCTTACAGATAACGGCATTTACACCTTTTCCAACCAATTGATCCAACTTTACTCCTCTCGTGAAGCTGAGTTGCAGTGTCAAATCGCAGCTAATGGGCAAGATATCTCCCTAGAGGACTGCATGCGGTTTTCAACTTGCGCCACTTTGATGACTGCGGAAAACATGCTAAATTGCCGAGGCTGCAAGCGGAATACTCAGCACTTTAAAGTCTCTTTTATCAGGCATATTGGGTCTGTGCTGGTTATTCACTTCCAACGCTTTGATGAGATAACCCAGGGGAAACTATATGCGAAAGTGAGGTTACCAGAAGAACTGGATATGGGCAAGTATGGAGGGAACTTGGGGAAATACAGGCTAAAGGCTGTGATTTACCACAGCGGCACGATGAAAGGAGGCCACTATACAGCCCAAATTAGGCTTGATGGGGAGCTGTACAGTGTGGACGACAGTGTAGTCAGAAGGCCGAAACAAGGCTTCTCCGCTACCAACGCCTACATCCTTTACTACGAAGCCTGCAGCTCTGTGCAGAGTCTGTCTGCCCTTTGGCCTAAGCAGTGATGGTAGCCAGTGGGAATTGACTGTTTGTCTGCAGTAGATTCCAGTCCTAAGCATGTCTAATCCTAACTCTTCTTCTTGCTTTTCTTCTTGAGCGCAGACTTGTCAACAACTGCTTCTATATGCTTCGTGCTGGGGCCAGAGCTGAACGTGCCCTGCTCCACCCCCGCCACAGTGGGCATTTCCCCCTGCGGACCTTTCATCTTCGCGTCCTTCTTGGACTTCTTGGACTTCTTATAGGTGGAACGGTCTTTCTTCGCAAGCCAGCGCTCTGGGTCCGGGAGAGGGTTGTTGGGGTTGGAAGGGTCGAAGCCTTTAGGGTATTTAGGCTTTCGCTTGCGCTTTTTGCGGGTAACTGCATCGACTTTGGCTTCTTCCGCTTTGGCTTTCACCTGGGCTGCGCCGCCTGCTTCGAGGCGGTTGAGGATTTCGTCCAGACTTTCGATAATGCCTTCGCGGTTATACAAAGCCTTCAGATTCACTTCTGGTAGTTTGGAAGAGTACTTCACAGCGGCCTCTAAGTCCACATTGGCCTCTGCCAGCACCAATAAACTCGCAGTGTCCAAGTCCTCAGGAAACTGCTTCTGATACGTTTCCAAGAAGTGTGCAGCCTCTGTGAACTGGCTATTCCGATGCAAGCCCTCCCACAGTCTCCTCAAAATCGCCTTATTATTCGGAAACGACGCAATTGCAGTCTGCAGGATCGATATAGCCTCCCCCAAGTTCCCAGCCTTATCCCACAGTCCTGCCAAAGTAAGGAAAAGGTCGGGACTACGGGAGCGTTGATCCATCAAAGCGACCATATCTCGATAAGCAGCCGCGGCCTCCGCATTTTTCTTCTGCTGTATGTATATAGACGATAGGAGCTTTAGACTCGCCACAGTGCCTTTCCCCCGCAGCAGTCTTTCATACTCCGCGTGCTTTTTCTCCTTCATGAAGTTCCACGCTCTGAGAATCAGCAGTCGTTCGCCCAGGCCCAAGTCCTCCACCTGCTTCAAGCAGTCTTCGAACTCTGCGTTTTTCCGCTTCTTCGCGTATACTAGAGCCAGGTTCATGAGGGCGGCTGCCTGCTGCAGGATTGTCAGCTTGTTTTCGCCCTTTAGGGCCTCGGTGAAGGTCTGCGCCTGCTCCTGCGCCATGGCGAGGTTGTGAGCGGCTACGGCTTGCACGTTGGTGTCGTGGCTTTGGGCTTCTTGGATGTGGGTGTAGAGCTGCTTAGCTTGCTGCGTTTCTTCCATTTTCTGAAGGATGTAGGCTCTTTGTAGGTCAATTTGAAGCAGTTCCTCCTCCACATCTTCCTCCTTACTGAGTGTCCGTCCAGCCTGACTCAGCAAGTTCAAGGCTTCAGCATACTTGCGCTCCAGTGCCAGTGCGAGCGACTTGTTGTAGAGCACTTCCCACTCCAATGCAGCATTTAGCTGTGCATGCGCCAGCATAGTCTCCGCCACTCCAGGAGCCACACCCGCTGCAGACAAATTGACCAAAGTCGAGGCCTGGTCGCCCTTGATCCCACTGAGTTCTTGGTACATCCCCATCGCTCTCCCGAAGTTCCCTAACTTGTAGTGCGCTTGTGCACACAAGTGCTGGAATTTAGGGTCCGGCCTGCCTTCGCATAGAGCCGCCACATCTCTGAACTTCCCCAGTTTGTACAGTAAATACCCACGTTCGTAGTCGAAAGCCGGAGTGGGAGGGATCACTTGCATGGCTTCTTCGTGCTTGTCTAGTCCGATGAGGGCTGTGAGTTCTGTCTTGATGAGGTCTGGGTCCTCGGGCAGAGACTTGCGCACTGTGTGAAGGGTACTGTCGCGACAGCGGAGCAGGACTTTGTCGTGGTAGCGGAGGTTGATGTCCTGCTGCAGAGCTTCGAAGGCCTTTTGGACGTCAACCATTATGGACTACTTAGGTAGATGAGGAAGTGAGGATTGGCCAAGGCTCGAGGGACATAGGGACGCAGGCCGGACTGAGTGAGACAGGACCAGACTTTCCCACGGTACAGCAAGGACTGGTACCTGTTCGCAGTGTAGGCAGGGGTACGCACTATAAGGCCTCGGAAAGTGTACATTTGGCCTTGCAGACGGAAAGCAGAGGGAATGCGGACAGGGACACGGGCTTTAGTAGGGGGAATATGCAGGAAAAGACAGGGCGGGAAGCGAGAGATACGCGTAAATTTGAAGTGAGGGGTCACTGTATAGCACTTGGGACAGGCCAATTCCAGCCTAGAAGTCCGTAAAGCGTATTGTAATGACTTCTCTAGACCCGTTTCTCCAGTCTTTTCCACGTCTTTTCCCTCATATACCGTTTCTGCGTATTGCAACAGGTCTGAAACATCAGTTCTAGCGCTGGTTTCCTCACTATAGAAGTCCTTATTGGCAAATAGAGTGGTTTTTCCATCTGTCCAGCAGCTTTCCACCGCATTTACCTCCAGTCCTGTAATGGCTCTAGCGCTAATTCTGCCCCAAGCACACTTCCTGCACACCAACATATGCTGAATCCCTATAGAATACAGCTCTTTCACGTCTTTCCCCTGCAGCAGCGAATTGCCCAGTAAAGACAGCAGTACTTCATAGGGGGAAGAGTTGCTAGGACATGCGGGGAGGCGGAGTAAGGGTAGAAACAGCTTGTAGAGGCCGGAATAGGAAGAAACTCGCTGGAAGTCACTACGGAGGCCTGGGATTTGGCTCAGTTTCTGCCAGATTCTATCGATATTTGCGAAAATCGGCAATAAAGCCTGCAAGGAGTCCACTTCTTCTGCGTTTTCCCATAGTTCGCTGGTATAAGTTAGCTTAAAAGTCGCACTTTCTGCGGGATTTATAGACCTTCTGGGTTTCAATGTTTCCAAATCAGGTGTATTTCGCATAAAATCCGCCTTTAAAGCGAATTTCGTGGCTAAAATCAGTTTTTGTGCAGGCAATTTTCCTTGTTTTTTCCTTCTGACAAGTCTTATCTTCATATCAGCGCCACTGGACTGGAAACTAGCGTCGATAGAGCAGCTCCTGGAGCTCCAATCCCTGCTGTATGAGGGCATTTCTAGGGACTTCCTGCCTTGACCTGCAGTCGTATTGTCCATTTCAACCTGTTTATAAGCTATCTCAATGCTAATTCACGACTTTATCTAGTGGAAGGGAATGAACTGACTCTTATTTCAGGCTTGATACTCAATTCACATCGACTAATTCCGCACATCCAATCATCTTAAAACATTTCAAATCTCCACTACATAAAGATGCAGCAGCGCCATGAAGAACAGTACGACTTCCTATACAAGTTAGTGCTTGTCGGGGATATGAACGTCGGCAAGACTTTCCTGCTTTCTCGCTACATCAGAGGTGCAGTGCCGGCCACTACCGGCCCTACAATAGGGGTCGAATTCGCTACGAAAACAGTGGCTTTGGAGGCTGGGGGGACTGTGAAAGCGCAGATTTGGGACACGGCGGGACAGGAAAGGTACAGGGCGATCACTACTGCGCACTATCGGAGGGCGGTGGGTGCGCTGCTTGTCTATGATGTCACACAGGCGAGGACTTTTCAGAATGTCAAGAAGTGGCTGGAAGAGCTGCGGGAGCATGCGGACCCGGACATCATCATTATGTTAGTGGGCAACAAGTTAGACCTGGTAGAGGACCGAACTGAATCTCGGGCGGTACCGCTGGAATCTGCGAGGAAACTAGCGGAGCAGTATGGAATGCTCTTTAGTGAGACTTCGGCAACTCGGGGAATGCAGGTCAGGGAGACGTTTGACCGGCTGTTGAATGAGATAAGCAAGCGGAGGAGCACGGAAGCCAGTATATCGAAGAGCTTTGGGGAGGGAAATAGACTGCAAATGGTGGAGAATCACAAGGCTTCTTGCTGCGCGTAGGTAATTCTTAGGACAAAAATCAGTAATAAGCTGGAAACCGCGATTTCTCGGAGATTCGTTGGAAACAAGTGTAATTAAGCTAGAGGAGTCTGAATTTCA